>Ga0184627_10000296_pt1 | contig 20206 bp, 15 predicted proteins | sample PLM3_127_b1_FD_133150 | JGI IMG/M metagenome (GOLD analysis project Ga0184627, IMG submission 133150) | Groundwater sediment microbial communities from an aquifer in East River, Colorado, USA - PLM3_127_b1 | ecosystem: Environmental > Terrestrial > Soil > Riparian zone | place: USA: East River...
CACCCCGGCCGACCTCGATGACCTGCTCGCCAGGATCGACCGGCACCAGCAGCAGACCACCGCACCGACCATCCCGGAGGCAGCGTGACCACCCCCGACGGACTTCCGGCCCGGACCACTAAGAAAGCCGTTCGGGACCGGACCCGCTGGTGCGAACAGCGCAGAATGGCGCTCGCAAAATGTCTCGACCGAGCGGACATTGTTGTTCACAGAGAATGGGCTGTTCGAGAGGATGCCCCGGCGCAGCAAGACGCTCCTCCCCCGAGCAGCCCGGAGGCATGTCCGCTTCGCGCGTCCCCGAACCGGGCTGTCGCAGGAGCGCAGCATGGCCAACCACCTTGCGCACCAGCTTCCCGGCTCGCACCTTCTCCTCGGGCAAGCGCACTGCCGCGCGTGTGGCCAACACCGCGCGCTCCGGGCCGCAACCCCCGGCGCCGGTCAGTGCTGCGAGCGCCCAGGCCATCGGCGTTCGGCGTCCGGCAAGCGGGGGCGGCGTGGGCTGTCGGCCGAGCCGCGGTGCCGGGATCGGTCAGCGGGGTCGATTGGGGAACGGGAGCTCGGCGCCGTCCTCGTCGCGCAGCGGCTGGCCGCGGAGCGCGGCGAGAGCTGGTTGTAGCGGTCGATGCAGCCGAGGTGTGCCCGTGGTGGATGAGATCGGCGAGGCGGGCCTGCTCGGCGCGCATCTCGGCTTATGCATAGGCGGACAATGTTCGGCCACTCGCCGGACCGCCATCCGGGATGGAGGCGGGAGGCCAATCCCAGGTCATTCTCACGACCGCTGACCGTGCTTCTCGCCCTCGGCGTCCAGACCTATGGCGTGGCGTCCCACACCGAAGCCGTCCGCTGGGCGAAGGCCAGGAACGGCGCCACCAGGTCATGGGGCCACGGGGGAAGCAGCACGATGACCCTCCGGCGGGCTCGCGTCATGGCGACGTACAGCAGCCGGGAAGCCTCCTCGAAGGGCTCACCGGCGTTCCCGAACCAGTCGTCACTCCGGAACACCAGGACGCAGGCGTCAGCTTCGCGGCCCTTGGTCTGTGTGAAGTTCATGACTTGGACGGGGGCGTCGTCGCCGGCGTCGAGGTCGACCAGGGACGCCGAGCGTAAAGCTATGACCTCCTCGCCCACCCGTGCGACCGTCATCTCCACGTCGCCGAGCCCATGGGCGCGAGCGACGACGGCGCCGAAGGTGGCCGCCGCTCGCCACCAGTGGCGGCGCCCGCCCGTCATCAGCAGGTGCGTCCAGGCCCGGGCCGCGAGGGTCACGCCGTCGCCGAGGACGTCGTCGCACTCCGACAGGGCCAGGCGGAGCTCGTCTACCCGGGCGGCCACCGGCCCGGGCAGCCCCTGCTGATCGGCGAACGCGTAGGCCAGGATCGGCGGGTCCTTCCCCCGGTCGCTGGCGGTGAGGAACGTGGCAAAGCGCAGCATCACCTCGTCCCATTCCCCAGCCCCTGCCGCGAACGCGAGCATCGCGGCCATCGCCGACAGTGCCTCCCCGTAGGCCTCTGGGAACCCCACCGGGGCGTGCTCGACGCCCAGCGCTGTGAGGCCGGCGCTCAGCTCGGCCGTGGCGGTGTTCCGCTGCGCGTACACCCCGACGGTGGCGCAGCCCTGCTCCCGCAGCGCCGTGATGTGCTCGGTGACGACCTCCGCCAAGCCGTCCTGGTCGACCTCGTGGTAGACCACGAGGCGGCCGGCCCGGACCGCGTCGGCCAGGACCGGGGCTCCGAAGCGGCGCTGCCGGACGGCCTCCGCGGCGCTGGGGAGGACTTGGCTCGGGTCGCGGAGGGAGGCGCTCGGCAGCGTGAACGTCCGCGCGCCCGGCCGGGCGGTCGCGAGGGCCAACCTTGCCGGCCCGACGCCTTCGTCCGCGCGGAACGTGTAGATCATCTGGTTCGGGTCGGCCAAGAGCAGCAGCCGCGCAGTGCGGCCGAGGAACTCAAGCAGAGCCCACTGCGCGTCGTCGGTGTCCTGGAACTCGTCGCAGACGACCAGCGACCACCGGTCGGCGAGCAGGTAGCCAATCGCACTGCCGCTGAGCAGCTCAAGCGCGAGCGGCACGAACTCGTCGTACTCGATGTCCCCGGGCACGCGCTGCAGGAGCTTCACGGCGGTCTCCCCGCGGACCACCGGCAGCCCGACGCCCCGGCCGGCGAAGCGGCCGAAGTCGCGCACCAACCGGTAGGCCAGGCCGTGGAACGTCAAGACCTCGACCCGGTCGCCGATCCCAGTCAGCACCCCGTGCGCGCGGCTGCGGATCTGCGCCACCGCCGTGCGGGAGAAGGTGAGGAAGAGCACCCGCTTGTACACCGGGGTCTCGGGACGCTCCAGTTCGTCCCGCGCCGCCCACAGCGCGGTGGTCGTCTTCCCGGTGCCCGCGCCGCCGAACACCAGCAGGGTGGGCTCGCGGGAGGCGACCACCTGGCGCTGCTCGGCGGTGAGATCCTCCCGGCGCATCAGGTGAGCTCGACCGTCCCGGTGGCCACACCCCGGGCGAGCTCCAGCATCATGGCCAGCAGCCGGATGGCCAGCGGCGGCAGGCTCCCGGCGGGGAGCGCGGCGACGAATTGGGCATGGAGCCCGTTGTTCTTCTTCAGCACGTGGGTGGCCGCGTCGACCAGGGCACCAGTGCCCATGGTGTCCAGGGTGGCCGGCAGCGACACCGAGTAGGTGGCGTCCAGCGCCCGCAGGGCAGCCCGGATGTCGGCGTCCGGGACACCGACGAGCAGCGCGCGCTCGATCGCGTGGCGGCGCGGCAGCCGGACCACAGCGTCGGCGGAGGCCTCGACCGCAGCCAGGTCGCTGGCGGCCTTCACCGGGTCGCCATCGTGGTCGATCGCCCCGACAGTCCGGAACCCGAGTCCGCAGGCCAGCTCACACAGCCGGGGCACCTCGTTGATGCCCCCGGCGTCGACCAGGCGAACGCCAAACGCGCACAGCGGGGCAATGCCCTGCTCGGCGTCCAGCCGCTCGGCCAGCGCGTCCAGCGCGGTGCTGTCGTGGGTGCCTTCGCAGACGACGACCGCCCGGGCGGTCATGGCCGAGAGGAGCTGGCGGTGCAGGTGCCGGGCGGCCAACCGCTCCGAGCTGCTCACCGGCGTGCGGGCATGGTGGACGGTCCGGGCCCCCGAGGAGCGGGCGAGCCGGACCAGCTCGTTGGAGGCGAAGGCCCGCGCCGCTTCCGGCCTGCGGGTGCTCAGCCAGAGCTGCCCAACAGCGGCACGCAGCCGGCCAGCCAACCGTTCGGCCGCGCCGCTGTCCAGACGGTCGCCGAAGTCGTCCAGGACGACCACCGCGCCGCCGCTGCCCACGGCGGCCAACGTCTCGGCCGCAGCGAACAGGGCGGCGGTGGTCGAGCCGTGCCGACGGAGCGGAAGCCGGCTCGTGCCGTCGCCCAGGTCGACCGAGGCGTGCAGGGCGCGGAGCAGGCCCGAGACGGAGCCGCCCTCGGGCAGGAAGCGGACGACGTCCTGCGCGGCGCCGCGGACGTCGAGCGGGTCGCGCAGCGGGGACAGGACCGCGTCCAGCCCGGCGAGGACCGCTGGATCGCTGCTCAACTGCGCGGAGAGGGCCTCGACCCCGTCGGCCATGGACCGCAGCGCCGCGCCGACGCCGTCGGCGTCGGTCGCCTCGAGCAGACGGCGGAACTCGCCACCCGCCGCAAGCGCGAGCGGCCGCGAGGAGCCGGCGGCCAAGAACGGCAGGGCCTGCCGCTCCGCCCGGCTGGCGCGGTGGAAGTCGCCCTCGGCCGGCTCGGAGTCCTTGGGGTAGTGGACCCAATGCTCACCGACCTCCTCACCCTGGTCCCAGCGGCCCCGGTAGGCGAGCCGGAGGACCGGCTCGTGCGTTTCCTGCGCTAGTTCGTCTGGGCTCTGGGTGGCGGCGACCAGCTTGCCGGTCGCGTGGTCCCAGAACTCCAACTCCCGCAGGAACCGCTGGCGCAGCGTCGGTCCCAGGCTGCCGAGCACGACCTCGACTTCGACGTCTTGTGCGACGTCGCCGCGGTGGAAGTCCCACTCGTCGAGCTGGCCTCGGGTGGAGTCCGGGGACAGGACGCGGGTGAGGGCGGCGATGAGGTCGCTCCGGCCGGCTCGGGGCTCGCCGACGAGCAGCACGTGGCCCTGCGGACGGACGGTGGCAGAGGCGAACCCGCGGAAGTGGCGGACCTCGAGCTGCAAGACCTTCACCGGCCGCCCCGCAGACCAGGCAACGCATCCGGACCCGGCGTGCCGCACCAGCCAGGCGTGCGGCAACGGCGGACAGCATGCACCAGGGACCCGACCCTTCTCGTGGACTGATCACGCGCGGGAACCTCGGAGCAGGCATCGCCGCGGGACGGCCAAAGTAGACCATGCCGCGGCCGCCTCGATCAAAGCGCTTGCCCATCTGCTCGGCCGCGCCGGTCACGCTGGGCCGTGAGTATGCAGGAACGGGCGTAGGCAGCCCATGAGGCCGATCACGACCCCTCGGGCTGACTGCCCCGCCAGCGGGAGGGTGCGCGCGGTTTCGCAACGACGAGTTGCTGGAGCCCGTCGGGTTCGCCGCTGATGGGGTGCCGCTGAGAAGAATCGTGCGTTGAACAGTCGCAAACGGCTGTCGCCTCTACGGGGAAGTCGACTGACGTGCCCACGCTGGTACACTATTACACAGGTCGATGGAATACTGTCATGGATGCGATGTGCGATGGCTGAGCCGACGACGGGAGGGGCCGTGCTTGGGATGCCGGCGCGGGCTGCGCTCCCCATCCCGTGCGACCCCGACCAGCCCCGCCTGGAGGAGCGCCCGCTGCTGACCGCGGCCGACGCCGGCCGGCTGGCCGGCACGTTCAAGGTGCTGGCCAACGACAGCCGCCTGCGCCTGCTGCACGCGCTCGCCCGCGCCGGGGAGCTGTCGGTCACCGACCTGGCCGAGCAGGTCGGCATGCGCGCCCAGGCGGTCTCCAACCAGCTCCAGCGCCTGGTCGACCGGCAGATCCTGGCCGCCCGCCGCGACGGCAACTGGGTCCGCTACCGCATCGCCGACCCGTGCGTGCTGCAGCTCCTCGACCTGGCGATCTGCCTGACCAACAGCCCGGGCGGGCCGGGCGGGCCGGAGGGGAGCGCGCCATGACCGACCAGGCGACCAGCAAGCGCGCGGCGATCACGGCCGACACCGCCGGTGCCCGGCCCGCCACGACCCGGACCCGCTACCGGGTCGTCGAGGGCTGCTGCCTGGACTGCGCCGGCGACCTCGGCAGGGTGCTCGGGCGGCTGCCCGGCGTCGAGCAGGTCAGCGTGCTGGCCACCGCCGGGCTGGTCGTGGTCGACCACGACGGCCGCCTGGCCGACGACCAGGTGCAGCAGCAGGCGGCCCGGCTGGGCCTGCGCCTTGCCCCCGACCAAGCCCGCCCCGAGCAAGCCGAGCCGGCCGAGCGGGCCCGGTGGCAGCGGCCCAACCTGCTCGCCCTGGCCGCCGCCGGCGTGCTGCTGCTGGCCGGGCTGGCCGCCGAGCACCTCGCCCGCACCCCCACGCTGGCGACTGTGTTCTACCTGGCCTCGGTCGTGGCCGGCGGCGTCTACCCGCTCCGCGGCGCGATCCGGGTGCTGCGCCAGCGCCAGCTCACCATCGGCACCCTGCTGGTCATCGCCACCTTGGGCGCGCTGGCGCTCGGCGTGGTCGAGGAGGCCGCCCTGCTGGTGGTGGTGTTCTCGCTCGGCGAGGTCCTTGAGGACTACGCCGCCGACCGCGCCCGCGGCGCCGTCCGTGCGCTCATGGCCCTGAGCCCGCCCACCGCCCCCCGCCGCAACCCGGACGGCACCACCAGCGAGGTCGCGGTGGAGGACTTGGTGCCGGGCGAGCTGGTCGTGGTCCGCCCAGGCGAGCGGCTGCCCAGCGACGGCGAGGTCGCGGCGGGCAGCTCCGCGGTCGACCAGAGCCCGGTCACCGGCGAGTCCATGCCCGTCGAGGCCACCCCCGGCCGGGGGGTGTTCGGCGGCACCGTCAACGGCACCGGCGCCCTCACCGTGCGCGTCACCAAGCCCTACCAGGACACCACCCTGGCGCGGATCATCCGCCAGGTCCAGGAGGCCCAGGCCCATCGCGGCCACGCCCAGCGGTTCGCCGACCGCTTCGGCGCCGTCTACACCCCCGCGATGATCGCGCTGGCCGCGCTGCTCGCCATCGTCCCGCCGCTGGCGGGCGGCGAGTGGCACGGCTGGATCTACCGCGGGTTGGTCGTGCTCGCCGTGTCCTGCTCGTGCGCGCTGGTCATCAGCGTCCCCGTCGCCGTCGTCGCCGCGATCTCCCGCGCCGCCCGCGACGGCATCCTCATCAAGGGCGGCGCCTACCTGGAGGCGCTCGGCCGCATCCGGGTGGTCACCTTTGACAAGATCGGCACCCTCACCCAGGGCCGACCCCACCTCACCGACGTCCACCCCCTGGACGCCAGCAGCGCCGAGGAGATCCTTGTGCTGGCCGCCGCGGTCGAGGCCGCCAGCGAGCACCCGCTGGCCGGCGCGATCCTGGCCGGGGCGCGCGAGTGCGGTCGCACCTGGCCCCAGGGCAGCGACCTGCGGGCGCTTCCCGGCGTCGGGGTCGAGGCGACCGTGCGCGGGCGGCGGCTGTTCGTCGGCCGCCCCGACGGCCGCGTGGCTCTCGACGAGGCCGACTGCCAGCGCCTGGCCCAGCTCGAGGCCCAGGGCAAGACCGCCGTCGTCCTCGCCGACGCCGACGCTGGCCGCGCCCTCGGCGTGCTGGCCGTGGCCGACGAGCTGCGCCCCAACGCCGCCAACGCCATCGCGGCCGTGCACCAGCTTGGGATCGGCCGGGTGGTGATGCTGACCGGCGACAACCAGCGCACCGCCCAGGCGATCGCCGCCCAGGCCGGCCTAGACGACTGGCGCGCCGGGCTGCTGCCAGAGGACAAGACCGCCGCCGTCACCGACCTGCGCCGCGCCCACGGTGCGACCGCGATGGTCGGTGACGGCGTCAACGACGCCCCCGCGCTGGCCACCGCCGACGTCGGCATCGCCATGGGCGCGGCCGGCACCGACGTGGCCCTGGAAACCGCCGATGTTGCCCTGATGGCCGACGACCTGGCCAAGCTCCCCCAGGCGATCCGGCTGGCCCGCCGCGCCTTGGTCAACATCCGCCAAAACATCGCCCTGTCGCTTGCCACCATCGCCGTGCTGGTCGCCGCGGCGCTGGCCGGCGGGCTGTCGCTGACCAGCGGGCTGCTGCTCAACGAGGGCACCGCTCTGCTCATCATCGCCAACGGCCTGCGGCTGCTGCGATCGCCCCTAGGAACGGCCATCGACCAGCAGGAGCGTCCACCGGCGGCAGGGTCTCGCCGGAGTGTGTCCTTGCCAAGGTGGGGATCCGGCAGCCGCGACCCGGCCCGAGCGCGGGATGGAGAGAGCACCAACGAGCCTGCGCAGCGCCCGGACACCAGCAGCCCGCCGCCGCCGGCCGAAGGGCGCCGGGTGCTGCCGATCCGGGCTCGGGCGGGATCGAAGGCGAGACCACCCGGAGAGGGTTGACCGGCATGGCACGCGATGATGGCGGGATGGCCAACCTCCCGCTTGCCTGCTCAAGCAGCGGTGACCTGATTGCCGAGCAGGCCGGGCAGCTCCGCCGCCTCGCCGCCCAGGCCCTGCTCGAGAGCCGGCGCACGACGACCGGCCTCCGGCTTCGCTTCACAGCGTCGCGCGAGGTCGAAGCGGGCCTGCGGGAGTTCGTGGGGTGGGAGCGCGGCTGCTGCCCGTTCCTCGACTTTGTGCTCCGGACCGGTCCGGAGGAGATCTGCGTCGATGTGCATGCTCCCCGGGAGGCCAGCCCGATCCTCGACCTCCTCGCTGCGGTCATCGACACCAAGCGCACATAGACGCTCCCACGTCGACGTCAACGGCCAACTGAGCTAGCGGTGGCAGTTGGTGGCACGTTCCATGCCGGCACCCCAACAGTCTCGCGCGTCCAGCGGGACTGAAGGCCTTGCGTCGAGAACCCGGGGTTTTGTCCGGTCGGGTGCGGCCTCGCCTTGTGAGTTCGGCGTGACCTCGCAGCGGCATGCCGGCAGGATGGGCGCATGGACGCTCCCGACGAGCTTCGCCGCCGCTTCTTGGAGTGGTCGTGGCCGCTGGCCAACTGCGACGTCGGCGAGGTCGCGACGTGGCGCCTGGAGCACGCAAGCGGACGCGCGAGGTACCTGAAGGTGGCCGTTGCCTCCAGGTTCCCTCGCGTGGTGGACGAGGGCGCTCGGATGCGCTGGGCGCGTGCCTGTCTGCCCGTCCCGCAGGTGCTCGACTGCGCCACCGACGGCCAGGTTGATTGACTGGTGACGGCGGCGCTGCCCGGGCAGCCGGTCACCGAGGAACGGCTGCGGGCCGATCCCGAGCGGCTGGTTCCGCTGCTGGCCCAGGGCCTTCGCCGCTTCCACGCCGCCCCCCGTCGAGCGCTGCCCCTTCGACTTCACCGTGGACACGGCGATCGCGCACGCCCGGGCGCGCGTCCAGGCAGGTCGTGTCGACCCCACCGAAGACTTCCACCCCGAGCCACGCGCACCTCACCCCGCGGGCTGCCCTGGCCGAACTCGAGCGGCTGCGTCCGGCCGTGGAGGATCTGGTCGTGTGTCACGGCGACTACTGCCCACCGAACGTGCTCATCGCCGGCGCGAGGATCACCGGGTTCGTCGACGTCGGTGAGCTGGGGGTTGCCGACCGCTGGTGGGATCTTGCCGTGGGCTCCTGGAGTATCACCTGGAACCTGGGACCCGGCTGGGAGGAGCTGTTCCTGCATGCCTATGGCGTGGACCGTGATCGCGGTCGGGTGGCGTTCTTCCGGCTCCTGTACGACCTTGTGTCCTGATCCAAGCCGTGCGTGTGGGCCGGACGTCGGCCCCCAACGCTGTCGGCTTCTCGGCGCGCCCAAGCTCCAGCAACCCCGGACCGGGCGGCGGCCGCAGGCTGCCCCTGCTGGTGTCCAGGCTGGCTGAGGTCGGTGGCTCCTACCTGAGCTTCCTTCATGGATCGTGAGACTCCTTCATCCGCACTACACCTGGCTTTGCTTTCCGGCCAGGAACGCCCTGATCAGAGCGGTAACGCCCGTCGCACCCGCCCCGGAACTCCAGGGATACCTGTCAGATGCCCTACGCCTCACGGTCTCACGCCAGCGAACAACGAACAGCTCTGAACTGCCACATCACTCGGTACGACCGGGAAGGCCCTCCGGGATCGCCCTGCTGGCCATCATCACGCCTCCGCGCTGCCGCTCGGCTGCGGCCAGGGGGCGCTCGCCGCTCGCCTGCCTCGGTGGGCGGTGCTCGCGGATGCTGCAGAACGGCTCCCAGCGGCCGTCGACCAGGTCCTCGCACACGATGATGGTCACCATGGTGCCGTCGCGGCGGGTGACGGACTCCGGCGGCCAAGTGCGAAACGTCGGCTCGTGGTAGGTCGGCCGCGGCGCGCCGCCCGAGGCGGTGCGGCCGGCGGTCGAGGCTGACATGGTGGTGGCTGGGGTTGAGGTCGGCGCGGGCATGGTCAGTCCTTTCGCTGGTAGCGCTGGAGGAACCGGACCGCCGCGATGAAGCTGGCGCGGTCTTGCTCCTGGGTGATGGGACTGGTCGAGCGGCGCCCCGCGTAGATCTCGATGGCGATCGAGGCCTGCTTGACCGCCCAGTCGAGCGCCTGCAGGGTGGCCAGCTCCTCGTGGAGGTCGGGGTCGCTCTCGCCGAGGCCCTGCTTGGCCTGGAAGAAGTGGCTGGCGAGCTTGGCGTGGGCGGCGGCGAGGAAGACCTCCTCGCCGTAGCGCTCGATCGCGGTGGCGGCGCCGTAGGTCTCGATCCCCTTGGCGAACTTCGCGGTGACCCGGTCGTGCTCGTCGAGCACGTCGGTGAGTTCCTCGACGATGTGCCGGTCCTGCATCGTGGTCCTCCTTTGCGTGGTTCGTCCTGCTTTCGAGACTGGTGATACCTCGCCTCGCGCGGGAACCTCAAGGCCTGTTCGCCCAGGTCAGAGGCCTTGTCTCGAGCAGTTCCCGCGCGAGGGCCCGGCCTGCGGGTAGCGGCCGAATAGCGGCTCGCTGCTGGATGCGCCGCCCGCCATGGCTATGACCGCCGCTTGGTGGAACGCCGCATCGCCTTCGCGGCGCGCTCCGCGATGAGCGCCGCGGCGACCTCCGCCTGCCGCTCCAGCCAGGCCAGCCCCGTCTCCTGGTGCATCTCCGCGACCAACTCGCCCGAGGCCAGGCGCCAGCGCGTCTCCGCGATCTTCTTCCAGTTGGCGGCGGCCTTCTGCTCAAGCACCCAGGTGGGCGGCAGGTCCGAGGCCCGCGCGCATCTGCTGGCGCGACATCGCCGGATAGGGGCAGTTTGCTGCCATGGGAGCCTCAACGCGGCGGCGGGCGGCCCGGCAGCCGTCGCACATCAGGACAGGAAACAGCCCTTCGACGGTGGTGAATGGCCCCTCGGTGCCGTCGTAGAACGTGTGACTCGCAGCCGTAGTAGTTGGCGTGAGGCGAGGTGCTGATCAGCGTTGACAATGACCGCCGCCATTCGCAACTCTATGTGGCGGGATCTCCCAAAAACGAACTTGGCGGATCCTGTTCTCATCTGGTGGCTGCGATATCCATCCGGACACTGGCGCCCGGTGGCCCGGATCGTCCTCGTGTCGGCCAGCGGGCCTGCATCGACTTGGAACTCTGCCCAACCGGGGGAAGACGCTCCAGCTCACCGTCGAAGGGGTGCCCGCCTCTTCTTCCGCCGCTCGCTGCTCTCAATCGGTGCCTGTGAATACCCTCGGTTTCACCCACCGTGTCGTTATCAGGGTCCCCCCCGCGGGTGTCGACTGCCACCAGGCCGTGAGAGCACGCCGGACAATGCCCTCGAACACATGCAGGAGCATCGGGATGTCCGCCTTGGTCCATGAGGCAGATTCCGGACCGACCCAGGTGCCGAGCCCCAGTGAGATCTCGCTGGGTACCGCCCAGTCGTCCTGCCTGTGCGGCGGTTCGCACATGGGATCTGGGATCGGAATTCCGGCGTGCAGATCCTTCGAGCGGTAGCGGTAGATCGCGCCGAGGTGGGTCTTGAGCTTCGACCAGTCAACCTGATACCCCTCGGGCGGCCGCGCTGGTGGTGGCTGGGCGGCGAAGGTGGTCAGGAACTTACTGAACTTGCCCGTCGAGCCGTAGATCCGGGCAAGCTCCGCGGCGACCGCGCGGAGATGGTCGCCACCCTTGGCCTCGAGCAGCTCCGCCAAGTGTGGGTGGATCGTCTTGAGCCGCTCCGCAGGTTCTTCCTCGACGCCCCAGTGATCGGCGGCGACTTCGACCGCTGCGACCAGCCGCAGCCATGCTTGGCGAGGATCGTCCTCGGCGATCCACAGCGCCTGCTGATAGGCGCGCGCTGCGCGGACCAGCGCGATCGCCTGGTCGGCAGGCAGGTCGGGGTAGCGGCTCAGCAGCGCCGTGCAGTTGTCCAGCGACGCGTCCGCGGCTGCGGCTGGCAGCACCCTGCCGCGTGCATCCGGGGCAGGCTCGGGCAGGTAGGGTGCCCGGTGGCTCCATTCGCGGGGACGGCCGCGTGGGTCGCTGCCGGTCGAGAACTCGCGGACGATCCCGCCGCTGGCAAGCCGGATTCCCAGCGCCAGCGAGACCAGCGCGGCGAGTTCGTCACCGAGCCAGCCGCCATGGTGGGTGCTGGTGTCGGTGCGCTCCCAGAACTTGTCGGGCGCATCCGGAGGGCCGAGATGATCCTCAACGCGGAGGACGAGTGCGAGCCGTGCGCTGCCGGGCTGACGCGGTCCCGGGATGGTGTTCAGCAGCAGGTAGGGGCCAAGCTCGATCCGGTCGCCGGTCAGCCAGGCGTCGGTGTAGCAGGCAACTTCAACAGCGTCTTGCGACGGGTAGTTGTAGTTGGCTCGCCACAGCCGCCAGTTCCGCCAGCCGCGCGGCCCGCGCCGCGGGTAGTTGGCTCGCCACGCGCGCCAGTTCCGCCAGCCGCGCGGCCCGCGCGGGCCTGCCGCGGAGTCTGCGTTCGGTTTCATGCCTCGCAGATGATCTCGCCTCGTCGGGCCTCCTGCCATTCCCTGGATGCCGCCAGATCCGATTGAGGGTGTCCGTGATGCTTGGTGCGTCCGGACATTGACGGGGACCAGACCATCGGCAAGGTGTTCAAGCCTGCCATGGAGGTCTGGTCCCCGTGTCGTCATACTGCCCGCGTTCGTCGCTGCCCGCCAAGGTGCTCGCCTGGCTGGCCGGCCGCCTGGCCCACCTGCTCCCACCGCGCCCGCCCGGCCGTGGCGGCACCCGGCCGCTGTCGCTGGAGGTCCGCCTGGACGCGGTCGCCGCGGTGCTGCTGGACGGGCTGTCATACCGGCGCGCCGGCCGCATGGCCGCCATCTCCAAGACCGAGGTCGGCGACAGCATGGACCTGCTGCTCGGCCCGCTGGCCGACCTCGGCTTCTGCCAGCCCGACGGCACCTTCATCACCAGCCTCGACGAGCTTGGCCAGTGGCTTGCGGAGATGGCCGCAGCCGGCGAGGCGGTCTGCGTGGACGGGCTGGCCACCCGGGTGCAGCGGCCCTGTGGGTGGGCCAACCAGAAGGTGCTGTACGACGCCAAGCGGCACGCCCACACCGCCCAAGGCCTGTCGGTGAGCACGATTCACGGCGACCTGCTGTGGGTGGACGGGGGCTGGCCGGGAAGCTGCCACGGGCACGAGCTCATCGAGCTGGCAGGGCTGGGGGGGGCGCTGGACGGCGTGGAGGTGGCCAGCCTGCTGGACCGCGGGTTCCGGGGGCTGGCCAAGACGCGCGAGCACTGGCATGCACCGGTCGGGGACCGCCGCACCAAAGACCGGCTCACCGAGGGGCAGCGGGCCTACAACCGCCTGCAGGCGGGCCTGCGCGCGCTGGTGGAGCAGTCGATCGCCCATCTCGCCAACGCCTGGTCGCTGCGCCGCTGGCGGGGGCTGCTGTACCGGGTCCGGGAGGTCTTCCGGGCCACGGGCGCGCTGGTCTGCCTCCGCCGCTGGCTCCACCGGATCCCCACATGACACAGGCATCACGGACACCCTCACTGAAATGGAACCGGCAGCAGGGCCTCTACATCTATCGGGCGGACCGTCTCATCCAGAGCGGAGGCTGGTGCGGCATCCGGGCGGCCGACGAGCACACCAAGCTGGCCCGGGCTGCCCTGGATTTCGACACCGACCTAGACCAGATCTTCCAGGTCAACGTCGCCAAGATGCGCGTCACCCTCCCGCCGGAGCTGCGATCGCTCGTGGAGTCGCCGATCCAAGATCTGTGCCATCAGGCCGAGGGCGTCTACCGGAGAGAGCCCCAAGGCAGCACCGTCGCGGCACCGGTCGCGGCCGAGGACACGCAGAACCGGTCGCCCGCGAGCCGTGAGCAGCCTCGGCCGCTGGATGGCAGCGGATTGGCGCTCCGGGCGGCGGCCATGGAGGTCGGGGAGTACGAAGCCCTCGGAAGGATCATGGACAAGGTGCGTGAGCGCGCACCGCAGGTCGCCGTGGCGTTGGGCTGGTAGCGAACTTCTGGAAAGGACATGGCGACGCCTCTGACCGCTCAGGTGGTGTCCTCTATGACGGCTCGTTTCGTCGCTCACCGGGCCGCCTCGTTCTAGAAGAGTCGGCTCTTGCTCCTGCCGTGCGTCAACTCCTCGGCGCATGACCGGTTCAGCGGGCAGTCACCGCACAGAGGATCATCCCCAGCCCGGCAGAGGGAACCGGCCAGCTCGATCAGCCCGAGATGGGCGTGATCCGACACTTCGTCGACGCCGATCATCCGCGCGACAGCCAGACGCCCATCCGACAGCTTGTTCGCCTGGTCGACCGGTTCTCCGGTGAACCGGGCCGCCACCCGCAGCACCCCGTAACTGGCCAGGACGGGATCCTCGTCTGGCCCTGGAACCACCCGCGCGGCCAGATCAGCGACCCATGCCGGCACGTGCGGCGCCGCAGCGATGGACGCGGCGACATCGAGCCGGTCGGGCTCCTCCGCGAACCAGGTCGCTGCCGCGAGCAGCTGGTCCGCTCGTTCGGCACGGCTGATCCAGGCGCCGATCTCCTTCAGCTGCCCCTCATGCTGGAGCGTGTCTTCAGGTGTCCTCCACTGTTCCAGCAGTGGCCAGATCGAACGGACCACGTCCGCTCGGGCCCGGTTGAGCAGCAGCTCGGCCTGCACCACCTGCCACCGGGTCGTCGCCCAAAGCCACGGCAGCGCCCGACCCCCCGCCGCCTCCTGGAACCACTCAGCGAGCCTGGTGGCGACCTCGAAGGTCGAAGCGGGGCGACGCTCCCGGCGCTCCAGCGCGGCCAGGATCGCCTCCCCGATGCGCCGTGCCAGCAGCGGGGGGACTACGTTTCCGATCTGCCGGAACGCCGCCGACGGGGGACCCGCGAAGCGCACGCCATCCGGGAAGGTCTGGATACGCGCCGCCTCGCGGACCGTCAACGTCCGGTCCTGATACGGATGGATGTACCAGTACCCGTCCTTGGCGATGTGGGCGGTGATGCTGCGGCTGAGCTCATGCGGGTCCAAGCGCTTGTACTTGTCGTCGAAGATGTCATGCCGGTAGCGCCGCAGCCCCGGGTCTAGGTCCGAATAGAGCGTCGTTGAATCCATCTGGGCGAACGCCAGCGCATCGTCCTCGCGCACCGGCCGGGTGATGTGGTCGTACACACGATCGGCCTGGTCCGCGGGAACTCCATCGCGCGCGGCGCGCTGGAAGGTCGTCCTCGGGCCCGCATACGGCGCCCAGCCTTCAGCCCCGCCGTCGGGTCTCCAGCCTCCTTCGACAGGCGGCAGATCGCCGATCGCGTTGTCCACCGTCACCCGTTCCGGGCGCTCCTTCGGCCACCGGAAACGGAATCCGTCCCTGAGCGCGACCAGGATCAGCCGCTGGCGGAACTGGGGGACACCGTGCCGCCCGGTATCGATGACCCGCTCGTCGACCGTGTAGCCCAGCGCCTCGAGCTCATCGACCATCGTGCGCAGGATCAGCATGTCCCGGTCAAGTGCCATGTCAGGGACGTTCTCCATCAGCACGGCAGGGGGCTTGGCCCGTACCACCACGGCCAGGAACGACTGCCAGAGGTTCCGACGGTGGTCATGCCGCTCGCGCCGCCCCGTCCTGACCAGGTCGCGGATCATCGACCGGCCGGCCTTGGAGAAGGGCTGGCAGGGTGGACCCCCGGCCACGAGCGTGATACCGGCCCTTCTGATCAGCGCGGCCACCCGCGTGACAACAGCTTCGTCTCCGAGATCCCAGTCGACACTGAGGCCGGGGCAGAGCGCCCGATGGGTCTCCAGGGCCTCCCGGTCGATGTCGATCCCCAACACGACCTGGAATCCGGCCTGCTGCAGCCCCAGGCTCAGGCCACCGGCACCGCAGAAGAGGTCCGCGGCCAAGGGCCGCTGGGAAGCTCTGGCCAGCGCCAAGAGCTGCTGTTCGTCGGAACAGGCGTCCGGATGAGCAGGGAGCCGGACGAACGGTCCACGGACCAGCTTCACCCCGTAGGCCTTCTTCGCGATCGGCGCCGACATCTCACCTTCTCTGGTCCGGGTCAGGCCGGATCATAGACGTCCCGTGGGACATCCGGAGCATCGGCCAGGTGCGGACGAAATGGCGACACCTGCCTCTTCTGCAGGGCGAGCAGGAAGCGGAGTGGCCGGGAAGGTGTCCCGCGGTTCATGGATTTTTGGAGGTGGCGGTCCCTCACCTGAGTCCAGCCGTCTGGTAGGGCTCGGGTGATTCGCAAGAGCACCAAGAGGAGACTGCCACAGACAAGCAGCATCAGACGACGGACGTCCAGGCGAGCATGGCTGAGCTGGCCGTTCCCGAGCGGGCCTCGGTTGTGCTGGCCGGGATCGCCGAGTGGGCCAAGGAGGACCCACCGGCCCCAGCTGTCGGAACTGGGCTGCGGGCGACGGTGAGGAGTGCCTCACGGGTTACGGGGATCGCGTACCCTTTGCGGGAATTGCTGGCCACAGCTGCCGTCACGGGTAGGGGAAGGACGCACAACCGACAATGCCGGCCAAAGCAACATCCACTGCCCCGCCGATCCCCGACACCGGCCTCTGGGAGGACGCGCCCCCGGATCCGGCAGCCACCATCGAGTCGCTCCGGCACTTGGGCTACGACACATCCTCGGCGCTGTCGGATCTCATCGACAACAGCATCGCGGCGGGGGCTCGGAACGTCAGCGTCCGATGCCACTGGGCCGGCGCGGACTCATGGCGTGCGGTTATCGACGACGGTTGCGGAATGACCGAGGGATCCCTCAGACAGGCGATGCGAATCGGGAGCCGGGATCCTCTTGACGTGCGGGCTGAGGGCGACCTTGGCCGCTACGGCTTCGGGCTCAAGACAGCATCCTTCTCCCAGGCCCGAGAGGTCACCGTCTTCAGCCGCCACCGTCCCGGTGGGTCGCCCGTCGTGCGGTGCTGGGATCTCGACCAGGTTCGTAGGAGCGGACGATGGAGTCTCCGCCGCGCGGCTTCCCCCGCTGCCGCTGCGATCCTCAGCGGGCACGATCCGGGAGCTGTCGGAACCATCGTGCTCTGGCGCTCCCTCACCGACCTCGTCGATGACGACGTGGACGACGATGGGGCCAGGAAGCGGTTCAACGCCGAACTGTGGACGATCACCCATTGGTTGGGCATGGTGTTCGACCGCTTCCTCACAGCCCGCGACCCACTGTCGATCACCCTCAATGGCGACCCAGTGCGGGCGTGGGACCCCTTCCTCCGGGATCACGCAGCGACGCAGCCGCTGCCGGTCGAGCGACTCCTGCTCCACGGATCAGAGACAGTGGTAGCCCCCTACGTCATTCCGCATGAATCAAAACTCACGACGCAGCAGCTCGAGCAGGCGGCCGGACCACGCGGCTGGAACGACCAGCAGGGCTTCTACGTCTACCGCCGGAATCGGCTCATTACTGCGGGAGACTGGCTCGGGCTCGGGCTTCCGAGGGACGATGCCCACAACCTCGCCAGGATTGCCCTCGAGGTTCCAGTAGACCTCGACCGCCAATGGCAGCTGGACATCACCAAGGCTTCCGTCCGGCCACCCGGAGCGCTCCGGAACGACCTCCTCCGGATTGCAAAGGCGACCCGCAGACGCGCCAAGGCCACCCTTCGGCACCGCGGCACGGTCGTCTCACGCGATCCGCGAAGGAGAATCGATCAAGTGTGGGTCCAACGGTCCGTGCACGGCACGAGTGAGGTTCGTATCAATCGCGCCCATCCGCTGGTCGCCAACCTGCTCGATGAGGCCGGACCGCTCGGGAGCGACCTTCGGGCTCTCCTGTCGCTCCTGGAGGAGGCGTTGCCGACTCCTCTCCTGCCGACCCGCCCCGCCGAGCGGGTGCCGCTGCAGGACCGACCGCCCGAACAGCTTCTCGCGCTCGCTGACAGCGTCTACGAGGGGCTGCTCCGCAAGGGTATGACTCGCGCAGAGGCGGCTCAACGGATTCGCAACACCGAACCGTTCCACCTGTACCCAAGCATCCTCGAGCACTTCGGAGCGCACCATGGCTGACGATCTGCAGGCCAGGGCCTACAGCACCGCCCTTTCCGTGCTGTCGGCCGGCGGTCTGACAACGAGCGAGGACGTGCTCCGGACCGTCCGATCCGTGACTGACCTGCTCTCTCCACATCACCCGCGTGGCCAGGTCAACGTGGAACAGCTGGTCCGAGAGCTCGAGGCCGCGCTCAGCATCTTCCAGGAGGACTCGACCGCCCTCCTAGACGACACCGGCCATGAGGCGTGGCTCGACCGGGGCCGCGAGGACATCGACTGGCGGTTCGCTGAACGATACCTGCGCTACCTGCGCGAGAGGGAGAACCGGCCCCCCGCTGTTCTGGACCGCCTTGATCGGATCACCATCAAGGTCCTGTCCCATCTGGAGGACCCGGAGCGGAAGGGTGAATGGGACCGCCGCGGACTCGTCGTGGGCCAGGTCCAGTCCGGCAAGACAGCCAACTACATCGGTCTGATCTGCAGGGCCGCCGACGTCGGCTACAAGCTGATCGTCGTCCTGGCTGGAATGCACAACAACCTCCGCAGTCAGACGCAGCTCCGCATCGATGAGGGGTTCCTCGGTTTCGATACGCAGAAGCGTCAACGCTTCGACGGGGATTCGAACTCGGAGGCGTTCGCCGACGGGGCCCTCGGCGTCGGCCGGCTTATCGGTGCGTCCCAACTACTCCCGGTGGCGTCGCTGACAACCAGTCACGAAGACGGAGACTTCAGGACCCAGAGGGCCAAGGCGGTACCTGTACCGCTGGGGTCGATTCCGGTGCTCCTCGTCGTCAAGAAGCACACCTCCATCCTCGAGAAGCTGACCGATTGGGTACTGGCCTCGGCCGGCCGGGGGGATCCGAAGCTGGTTCGGGATTTTCCACTGCTGCTGATCGACGACGAGGCCGACAACGCGTCCATCAGCACCACCAACCCCTACGTCAACGGCAGGTACTCCCCGGAGGATGTCGACCCGACCAAAGTGAACGGCGCCATCCGGTCGCTACTCAACGCCTTCGAGGGCAAGGCGTACGTCGGCTACACGGCCACACCCAACGCAAGTATCTTCATCCCGCACGACGTCGACCATGCCAGGTACGGGAAGGACCTCTTCCCCGAGCACTTCATCGAGTACGTCCCTCCCCCAACTAACTATTTCGGCCCCGCCAAGCTCTTCGGCGCCGACGACGGCAGCGATGCACCCCGTCTTGTACGCGCCGTCGAGGATTACGCTACCTGGCTGCCCGACAAGCACAAGCGCATCCACCAGCCCGGGCCGCTTCCCGCATCCGTCAAGAAGGCGATGCGGACGTTCCTCCTAGCTCGCGCGATCCGTATGGCTCGAGGGCAGACAACTGCGCACAACTCCATGCTCATCCACGTCACCCGATGGCAGACAGTTCAGGAGATCATTCGGGACCAGGTCCAAGATGAGCTGGATGACCTCCGCGGGCGGATCCGGTTCGGGGACGGTGCGGGCACGAGCGTCCTGGCGGAGCTCCGCGGCCTCTATCAGCGCGAGTTCCTGGCGTCGGCTGGCAGCGATCAGCTGTCGGGCAGCCCGCCACCGCCGACGTGGGAGGAGGTGTCCGGCCACCTCAGGGCGTCGGTCGAGCCCATCGAGATACGACTCATCAACGGATACGCCAAGGAAGCCTTGGAGTACTTCGAGCGGAAGGCCGAGGGGTTCAACGTGATCGCCATCGGCGGCGACAAGCTGTCACGGGGACTGACCCTCGAAGGCCTGACGGTCAGCTACTACCTGCGAGCCGCATCGACCCATGACACGCTCCTTCAGATGGGAAGGTGGTTCGGCTACCGGGATGGCTACCAGGACATCTGTCGCATCTATACCACTCCCCGCCTCATCGAGTCGTTCCGCGGCGTCACCGAAGCCAACCAGGAACTCATCAGCGACTTTCTCGATATGGCGGGCAAGACTCCGCGACAGTACGGGCTGAAGATCCAGGATTCGGTGGCCGGGATGCTCGTGACCGCCCGGAACAAGATGCGGACGGCCACCAAGCGCAGAATCGGCTTCTCCGGCGAAGGGCCGTCGACCGTCGCGATGCACTGTGACCGCCGGACCGCCAGCGCCAACCTGTCGGCCGTTTCGGGTCTCATCAGTCGGCTCGAGGGGCGGAGCAACCACGAGCCGACCGCGACCGGCCTGATCTGGCGGGACGTGCCCGGCAGCGACGTCGCCGACCACTTCTTCGACCGGTACAAGAGCCCGGCAGCAGCCTGGAAGGTCCAAGGGGACGCGATCGCCGAGTACATCCGGGATCGACTGTCGGTCGACGAACTGACCGACTGGACCGTGCTGCTCGCCTCCTCGGCTGACAAGAACGCACGTCCGGCGACCGTCGCGGGCCACGATGTCCGGCTGTTCTGGCGCAGGGTTCTTCCCGGCTTGGAAAGCCGCATCAACGAGGGGTTCTATTCGGTCAAGCAACTGCTCAGCCCCGGCCATGAGGCCGTCGATCTGTCCGGGGACGAACGGCAGATGGCATTGGCGATCACCAAGCGCGACTGGGAGCAGAAGCCGGGCGGCCGCAAGGAGCCTAAGTGGTCCGGGCCGGAAGTCCGTCGGGGGTGGTATCGGAGCGGGTCTTGTGGTGACGCCCTGTGCTGCCGGTCAGATGTCAGGGCTGTTGAGGTAGAGGCCGCAGGCGCAGTCCAAGGC
>Ga0184627_10000297_pt1 | contig 20193 bp, 17 predicted proteins | sample PLM3_127_b1_FD_133150 | JGI IMG/M metagenome (GOLD analysis project Ga0184627, IMG submission 133150) | Groundwater sediment microbial communities from an aquifer in East River, Colorado, USA - PLM3_127_b1 | ecosystem: Environmental > Terrestrial > Soil > Riparian zone | place: USA: East River...
GCCGCGCTCTCCTCTGGACATAAACACCTCGGCATCGATCTTCGCATCGGCGTCGAAGATGCTGATCTTCTCCAGGCCGAAGCGCTCGCCGATCTCGAAATCGTTGAAGTCGTGCCCCGGCGTGATTTTCAGCGCACCTGTGCCGAATTCTTTGTCGACGTATGAATCCGCCAGCACCGGAATCACCCGCCCGGCGATCGGCAAACGAATCTTTTTCCCGGCAAATTTGTGGTAACGAAGATCTTCGGGGTGGACCGCCACCGCCGTATCGCCGAGCATCGTCTCCGGCCTGGTGGTCGCCACGATCAGGGCCTGCGAGGGATCATCCGCCAACGGATAGCGGATATGCCAGAGTTGGCCGTCGCTCTCTTCGTGGACCACTTCAATGTCGGCCAGTGCCGTCTTGCAGCGCGGGCACCAATTAATCAGCCTCTCGGCCCGGTAAAGCAGCCCATCTTCCCAAAGCCGGACGAATGCTTCGCGCACCGCGTGGGAAAGCCCCTCGTCCATCGTGAAGCGCTCATGCCGCCAATCGCAGGAAATGCCCAGAGCTTTCAATTGATGCAGGATCGCGTTGCCGGCCTCCTCCTTCCAGGCCCACACCCGCTCGATGAACTCGGCGCGGCCGACCTGAGTCCGCGTCAATCCCTGTTCCGCCAACCTGCGCTCGACGACGTTTTGCGTGGCGATGCCCGCGTGGTCCGTACCCGGCACCCAGAGCACGCAAAACCCATCCATGCGCTTGTAGCGGCACAGAACGTCCTGAAGCGTATTGTTGAGCGCGTGGCCCATATGCAGGGAGCCGGTGACGTTGGGCGGAGGGATGACCATGGAGAAATAGGAAGCCGTGCCGCCGGCCGGCGCAAACGCTCCTGAGGCAACCCAATGGCGGTACCATTTACCTTCGATTTCTTTGTGCGAGTATGCTTTCGCTAGTTCCATGGCGTTAGTTTTTCTGTTGCGCTTGCTGGATTACACCCTCGCTGCCTTCTTCGACAATTTCCAACAGCTCGATGACTTCGGAGTCGCCGGCCGCGGCTGCGGCGCCGCCCTGGTTATCCGCTGCTCTAGAGGAAACGGCCGCCTTGTCGAGCTCCACGGGCGAACCCGTGGCACCTTCCAGTACGCCCGTGGGGCGGAATCCTGAGCGAGAGTCTCCGGCCCAGGCCGGGGCTCGAGTCGAAGGGTCGAGTCGTTTTTCTTTTGAAGGAATGCCTAAGCACTCCGCTAAAGCCGACAGCAAAACTTCTTTCTCGATCGGTGTGTTTATGGCAATAAGGTTTTCACGTTGCGGCGTTGGTCCATGAGAGGAACCTTGCACCCAAACGGTCGGAACTTTCCAACTCTGGACCGCTCGGATTGCCGGCTCGAAATCACCATCGGACTCACCTATCGATCCCATGTCAATGATCACGGCATCGAAACCCATCAACTCTGAAGACTCAGGAATCGCAGACCGGATCTCAACTTCATGCTCCGGGAAGAGCGCGAGCGCGATTGCCTGCTGCAACATTCGATACGTTTCAACGACGAGGATTTTACTCATGGCGTTGTGCTTCCGGATAGGTCGTTATCTTGACAAGACTCTCACCCCACGTTAGATAAATATGATCTTAGCGGGCTGTGACTCCAGGGCGAAAGTGGCGGAATTGGTAGACGCGCAGGATTCAGGATCCTGTGGGGTAATACACGTAGGGGTTCGACTCCCCTCTTTCGCACCAAACAATTACTTTTTAGCATACAAACCTGTCATTCTCTAACGTCAAAGATTCCGTTCTCGGGGCGTCCCGTCAAGCGGCGATTCCGCCAATCAATGCTCGGCCGAGGTTGTATAGATGGAGCAGCATCCGCTAAGGAAAATGGCAGCGGGGCGCGGAGAGCATTTCGTAGTTTGGGTCTGCGCCCGCCCAAAGCGTCGTGAGAAGACGATCTCGAAAAAACCGTGGTCGTATTAGCCAAAACGTGAAAATGCGGATCGCAAAACGACGCTCTGGTATGGCAGCGCTGATGGGTTGCCTATTGGTTTTTGGCGCCTGTTCTAAAGAGTCGGATCAACCGTCACAGCCCGCCAAAGATCCTGACTGGCAAAGAGGCAGGTCCGTCTATGTGGCCAACTGCATCGCTTGTCACAACAACGACCCAGCGAAAGATGGGCCCATCGGCCCTGCCACCAAAGGATCGGCGAAAGAATTGCTCGAAGCTCGCGTCTTGGGCAACAGTTATCCGCCCGATTACAAACCCAAACGCCCGACCAAGGTCATGCCGCAATTTCCGTTCCTTAAAGACGAAATTCCCTACCTCACGGCCTATCTGCGCTGACCGGCGTGTCAAGCCAGCGCGAGCGTCAGGACGTAAAATACCCCCGTAAGGATAAAACCGCTCCAAAGCGCCCCCGAGACCGAATCCAGAGGCTTCTTGGTCGCCCCTTGGGTTCCGACCAAGGCGTTGTATTCCAGCGCGGCGAGAATGATGATAACCAGAATCCAGTACGCGGCACGGCCGCTGCCCTGGCCCGCCAGGGATGAATAGTGGCTGGCGGCCCCCATAAAGAAAAGCATTGGGATTGAAAAGACCGTGTTCGTTCTCGACGTGAGCGCCGCGCGACGCCCGGCGCCCGCCGCCGCAGGCAAGGCCTGCCCCCCCTGCGCCACTTGATTGGCCGAGGCGATGACGATCTGTTGATTGGGCCAGATAACCAGCCAGACATTGAGAAACATCATCGTGCCGATGAGTCCGCCCACCGTGATGGTGACGCCATAGGACGAACTGAAAAACAGCCCGCCGCCCATCTCGTGCATGCGGATTAGATACATGAGTATGCCCGCCAGGAAGGTGACCATCGCTCCCCAGCGAAACCACCAAAGAGCCCGCGGGACCAGTTTCTGAATTGCTCCCGTGCGCACGCCGGCTTCGGTCTCGGCGAAAAACGGGGTCTGCACGAAATTGAAATAATAGAGAATACCGATCCAGATAACACCCGCCAGAAAATGGATCCAGCGTAGAAAAAATAATGTAACTTCCATACTGTTCCCTCCTTGCACCCTTGAACCAATAGGCTCAAACGAACTATGATTTAGACCTGCTTATAGTCGGGTCACTTGATTCTTGTCAAGGTAAATCCCGCCGCGATCTCTACGAATAAAATTAGGAAATCCCGCGAGACCCGGCCCGTTTTAAAAATTCAGAGTGTCCCCTTTTTCCCCTTCTCAAAATTTCTAGGATGGCGAACGGGAAATGCGAATACGACCGCCCCGCACTGTTACAATGGCATGTTCTGACAACTCGCGGCTTCGAGTTCGTAGGATTGTTTCCATTAACTCTATACGTCTCCCCGCTGGAACATCAGGTAGCCGAACCATGCCACAATGCCGGGCCTTTTCCACAAATATGAAATCCCCGAAGTCTTTGTCGATGGTTACCAAAATCATGCCGTCAGTCGCGGCCCATTCCAAAAGCGCCCGGTCCCCCGGATCCGTACCCCTTTCGCGCGACTCAACAACATCATGTCCCACCTGTCGCAGCCACTCGGCCAGACGCCGGCCCGCACACCTGTCAATAAGAAATTTCACCGGCCAGTGATCTGGATGTCATCCAGTCGGTCATGGGCAACTATGGCATGCGCGTAGGCCAAACACGCGCGAATGTCATCGGCCTCCAGGCCAGGATAATCGGCTAGGATGGAGTCAGCCGTCTCCCCCTGCGCCAGCAAGCTCAGGATAAGCTCCACAGATATCCTCATTCCTCGAACGATTGGCTTACCGCCGAAAATTTCCGGATTGGCAGTAATCCTTTTTAGAAGTTCCTGATCCAGCATACTTATACTCCCCTCTCTCCGACTGTTATCTTGGCACTGTCAAGGGCCGAGCGTCAAGCAGTCGATCGCCTCGGTATACAACTCAGGAGTCAAGCTCAGCTTTCTGACAATCTTCCCAATCGGTCACTGGCACTCTTGCTTGTGCCGGAGCGAGAAAAGATTCCCGACGCCATAAATTCCACATCGCCCAATTGTTGTATACTGTCCCCGGAAATCCGCCGAGCGCCGCGACAAGGTGCTGATGATTGACGCCCGGAACATCTACCGGAAGGTCACGCGCAAGATTTACGACTTCGCGCCGGAGCAACTGGCGAACCTCGCCGCCATCGTCTGGTTGTATCGCGGGCAATCCGACCGCTTCATTGCGCTCGTACAGCAACACCTAGAACGCACACTGGCCAAAGCCGCCGCCATCGCGGGCAAGTCCGCCGCATTCCGCCAGAGCTACGACGCGCTCGCGGATGCTGCCGCGCCGTTCCTGAAAACGCTGCCCAAAGACTCGCCGTTGCGCGATCTCGCGAAAGAACGCGACGACGCGGCCAAGGCGTGCTTCGCGGCGGTGGACAAATGGACCGCTGGCATCGCCAAGGATTGGAAGAAACCGTGCGAACCGAAGCTCGCCGCGCAGAAGAAACTACTCGCCGATTTGGACGACCTCGCCACCGCGTGCCGTGACCTAGTGAAAGATGTGGACCTCGTGTTCAAACTCGCGGCGCGCGTGGTGGACGCGGCGGAGAGGGACGCCAGCGCGAAGGAGCACGAAGCCTGGGACGGTCGCGCCATTGGCAAGCTGGAGAAGGAGTTGGACGCGCAGCGAAAGGAAGCGGTGGAACAACTCAAGGCCGCCGCCTATTTCGAGCGGCAGGCGCACTGGCTGCTCTCGCGGTTTCCCGACGCGAAACTCGTGGCCGTTCCCGGTCTGGTAAGACTGGTGGACCGGAAGGACATTGAAGCCGCCGACTGGAGTCTCACGCCCGGTCGCTACGTGGGCGTTGCGCCGCCGGAGGTGGATGGGGATTTCGATTTCGAGCAAACCTTGAGCGACATCCACGTTGAACTGGCCGACCTGAACAAGGAAGCTGTCGCGCTGGCGAAAAAGATTCAACAGAACTTTGAGGAGCTGGGGGTATGAAACTCATCGAGCCTCGCCCAATTCGTGAATTCGCGCTTGGCATCTACGATGGCCCTCACGCCACGCCGAAGGAATCAACAGAAGGCGCGGTATTCCTTGGAATCAAAAACATCACCGAGGATGGCCAGTTGGATTTGTCCGAAATCCGTTATGTATCGGAAGAAGAGCTTCCCCGATGGACGCGTAGAGTGACGCCACAACTTGGAGATGTTGTGTTGACCTATGAGGCGACACTGCACCGCTACGCAATTATTCCAGAAGGGTTTCGCGGTTGTCTCGGTCGCCGCGTCGCCCTCATCCGACCCAACCCGAAAAAGGCGGACAGCCGCTATCTGCTTTATTACTTTCTCTCCCACGAATGGCGGAAAGTTGTCGAGGGCTATGTAACCAGCGGCGCTACGGTTGACCGAGTCCCGCTCGAAAAATTTCCGGAGTTCCCAGCCGTTCTGCCGAGCATTGAGGCGCAGCGAAATATTGCCGATGTGCTTTCCGCCTACGACGACCTGATGGAGAACAACCGGCGGCGGATGGGGTTGTTGGAGGACGCGGCGCGGCTGCTTTACCAAGAGTGGTTCGTCCGCCTCCGCTTCCCCGGCCACGAACACGCCCGCCTCACCCAAGGCATCCCGGAGGGCTGGACCACCTACACCCTCGATGACCTCTGTCTAATCGGGCGCGGGGCTTCTCCACGCCCCATCGCTAACTTCATGGACGGAGAAGTCGCTTGGTTCAAGATTGGCGACGCCACCGCGTCCGAAAGCCCTTACATTTTCCACACTGCCGAACACGTCACCGACGACGGAGCGAAAAAGAGCATCCTACTCGAACCGGGAGCGCTGATTCTATCCAATAGTGCGACGTGCGGCATACCCTATTTCACGGGCATTCGAGGGTGCATTCATGACGGATGGCTGCACTTTGCCAATTTGAAACGAATCTCTGAGCAATTCCTTTACTGCTATCTGCACTTTAAGCGCGACGAACTCGTGAGCAGCGTTGGCGACGGCTCAACACAAAAGAATCTCAACACGTCGGCTGTGGGGAGACTGAAAGTTGTGTTACCAGCGCATGACTCGTTGCTCGCACAGTTCGAGGAATCCGTCGAACCGATGTTCAAGATGATCTTCAATCTGGCGCGGCAAAATATCTCACTCCGCGCCGCGCGCGACCTGCTGCTACCACGCCTGATGAGCGGGGAGATTGCTGTATGACGCACCGCGAAGCAAGGGTTGGCGGGTACTTATGAATCAGGCTCTTTTCCAAGAACTCAGAAAACTCCAAAACGAGATCGCTGACGGACCGGTGCGTCCCGATGCCTTGTACTTAGCGAAACGGCTTCAGGAGCTGAAGATTTCGATACCGACTTTTGATTTGCCGTGGGGTGTTGCTGTCCTCTTGCACGGGTTCAATTGGCTTGGCGAGTACATCGTGCCTCCATTGCTGCCCGATATCTTCCGCTGCTTGCTAGAAGGGCGCTCTGCCAACCTCGCCTGCGACCCGTGGGCAGGGATCGGAGTATTGGCCGCCGTGGTCCACGAAGCCGTGCATGCGCACAAAACATTCGCGTGCACGCGACACCAGCACAGTGCGGCTCTCGGACAGGTGCTCGCCCCTCAACTGGATTGGCGAGTTGAAGACCCGCTCGCATTTCTTGAGACACTGACCGACCCACTAGATGTGATTACCTCTGTGCTCCCGTTTGGAGTGCAAGCCAATCAAGCCGTGGAGCTTCGTAACGCGTCTGGCGAGACGGTGCGGTGCGCGGGAGAGCTCGGCCCGATCCTGCTTGCGGCAGCATGCATGCGCCTATCGCCCGAAGGGCTCGGACTCTTCGTTGTCACCCCGAGCTTCTTTCTCTCGCAGCGATCCATTCTGCGTGATCTGCCTCGGCTTGGCCTTGGTGTTGAAGCGGCACTGGCGCTGCCTGCGGGCAGCTTTGCCCCATTCACGAACATCGCGACGTACCTAATCGTCGTGCGAAGGCGAGCGTCGGCGCGGATGTTCGTCGCCCAACTCTCAACCGACGTTCCCACGAACCGGCAGATCATGACGAACCTGCGTGGGCACCTCGACACAAGTGAGCAATCACTCGCCGCCGATGTGACCGTGGTCCGTGAGACGGAGTTGCTCTACGGAACCGGCGGTGCCGTAGAGCTTGGCCGGTTTGTGGCGCCTGCGAGTTTCCGAGGTCTTGAACATCTCCGGCTCGCCGAGGAACTCCGAAAGGCCGAACATCGCTTACAGCGTCCCGCCGTGGGACTCGGAGAGCTGGCCCAGGCGATCCATCTTGGTCGTCCGGGCGATGAGTTCGCATTTCCTAAGACGGACAACGCGCTTTATGTTCCGCTCATTGGCATCAGCGATGTCGTCAACTCAACCGAGGAGATGACTCTAAAACACCAAAACTATGCGCAAGTGGTCATAGGCCTGAACCGGTCTGACGCACGCTTCGTAGCTCGCTTCCTGAACTCAGAGCTTGGTCGCTCCATTAGGGAGGCCAACAAGTCAGGAACAACCATCCCCAAGCTCAACACCACGGGGCTCAAGGAACTGCTGGTCTTCGTTCCGAACCTGGAGACCCAGAAGAAAATTCTCGAAACTACGGCCAAGCTTACGGCCGAGCAGAACATGCTCCTGGGCTTACAGAACGACCTGGCCGCTCTGTACCGTCAATTGTGGAACACCCCAGGACAGTTGGAGGATGTGGATTCGCAACTGCGGGCGTTTTCTAGCCGTCTCACTTCCGGCGCGACGCTGCATGGTGCCGCCACCCTGGATCAGTGGTTCGAAACGCTTCCATTCCCGCTCGCCTCGATTCTCCGAGCCTGGCAAGCTACGCCGACCCAGGACTACAAGACGAAGCATGAGCATCTGCTGCATTTCTTCGAGGCGGCTGCCGAGTTCCTCAGTATCATTTACCTGAGCGCCTTTTCTTCTCAGACAGCGCTCTTCGTTGACCACAAGGAGAAGCTCGCAGCGGCATGGAAGAAACAGAACTTGAGTCTCCAGCGGGCCACTTTCGGCACTTGGAAGGTTGTTGTCGAGTACTTCTCCAAGCAAACGCGGGAGCTTCTTTCCGGCGATACCGAGAAAGGCGCGCTATGCGCCGAACTCTTTGGCGATCCGACGCGCGCGCTGCCTGAAATGCTGGCGCGCAAGGAAATGGCGGCCGTGCTCTCAGCGGCGAACAAGATGCGCAACGATTGGACCGGACACGGCGGGGTTGTTAGCCAGCCGGAGGCACGGCTGAGAAACGAGCAGCTACTGACCGAGCTTCAGAAGCTACGCGAGACGATGGCAGATGGCTGGCACCGGGTGCAGCTAATCCGGTGTCTCCAGTGCCAGCCGCGTCGGGGCGTGTTCGATAACGAGGTGGCAGTCCTCGTCGGCAGCAATAGCGAGTTTCTGAAAGAGTCTCGGCCGATGTCGTCTTGGCTGGACGTCGAGCGGCTCTATCTGGCCTCTCGCGACTCTGGTCGAGCCCTCTTGCTGTTGCCTCTCATCCAGGTAGGTCCGTCCCCCGCTTCAGCGAAGAACGCCTGCTACTTCTTCAACCGCGTCGAGAAGGACGGCGCACGGTTCATTTCATACCACTTCGTCGATCAACCAGAGATCAAGGACCAGTCTGTCGATACGTCAGCGGCGATCCTACTCCTCAGCGAAGTCAGCGCAGGCAATGATCACTGACATCAACAGCGAAGACCGGCTGGTCCAGCAGACTTTCGCCGACCATCTAGAGAATGCGCTCGGCTGGGAGAGCGTCTTCGCTTGGAATGATGAGACCTTCGGGCCGGAGGGCACGCTGGGCCGGGTGGACACGCGCGAAGTGGTACTCACGCGCGATCTGCGGGCGGCGCTGGTGCGGCTGAATCCGCAGTTGCCGCCCGCCGCTATTGTCGAAGCGGTGCAGACGATGACGCGACACGATTTTTCGCGCTCACTCCTCCAGCACAATCAAGACTTTTACAAGTTCATCCGCGACGGTGTGCCGGTGAGTTACAAGGACGCGCAAGGCCAGCTTCGCGAGATCCGGGCGCGGATGATTGATTTCAAAAACGGGCCAGGTACAGACGGGAAACCGAACAATCGATTCCTCGCGGTGCGTGAGTTGAAGCTCACCGGGCTGCGGACGCCGGGCTACAATCGCCGCGCCGATCTCGTCTGCTTCGTCAACGGGCTGCCGCTGGTGTTCATCGAGTTGAAGGCGGTTTACAAAAACATCCGCGCCGGCTTCGACGGCAACCTGCGGGATTACATGGACGAGCACGTCATCGCCCATGCGTTTCATCACAACGCGTTCCTCATCGTTAGCAATGGGCATCGCGCCCGCTACGGCTCGATCACTAGCGGATGGGAACATTTCGCAGAGTGGAAGCGGTTGGAGGAGGACGACCGGAAAGGCAGCGTGGACGCGGAGCGGCTGCTTAACGGGATGCTCGCGCACGACCGGCTGCTGGACCTGGTGGAGAATTTCATCCTATTCGATGACAGCAAACCCGGCGCGACGCGAAAAGTTCTCGCTCGCAATCATCAGGTGCTCGGCGTCAATAATGCGGTGGAGTCGGTGCAGTGGCAGGAGGAATTGAAGCGGCAGTTCCCGCCCGAGAAGCGCCTAACCTATCGCGTCGTCGAGCTGCCAGTTTTGCTCGCGGCAGAATCAGTTCCCGGCGATCAGAGTCATTCTTCGGATGTGGCAGTCCAATCTCCGGAGGAGCAGGAGTCTATGCGCATGCTCGATCTGGTCGAGTCTGCGCATCCCGACCTCGGCAAGCTCGGTGTGTTCTGGCATACCCAGGGCAGCGGCAAGTCGTATTCGATGGCCTTTTTCACCGAGAAGGTGCGGCGCGAGATTTCCGCGAAATTCACGTTTCTGCTGATGACCGACCGCAACGATCTGGACAGCCAGATTTACCGGACATTTGTCGGCGCTGGAGTAGCCAACGACAAGACGCCACGCGCCACAACCGGGGAGGATTTGAAACGGCTACTGAAGCAAAACCATCGCTACATCTTTAGCCTGATTCACAAGTTCAATCAGGACGTGAATCCGCGAGAACCTTACAGCACGCGCGACGACATCATCGTGATTTCGGACGAAGCGCACCGAACGCAGGCCGGGAAGCTCGCCCGTAACATGCGGCTAGCGCTGCCCAACGCGGCGTTCATCGGCTTCACCGGCACGCCGTTGTTCAAGCACGATAATCTAACCAAGCGCATCTTCGGCACTTACGTTTCACGTTACGACTTCAAACGCTCCGAAGAAGATGGCGCAACAGTGAAACTCGTTTACGAAAATCGCGGCGAGAAGTTGGGCATCGCACGTCTCGATCTGAACGATCGCATCGCCGACGCCATCGCCAAGGCCGAACTCGACCCGGACAAGGAAGCATTGCTGGAGAAGTTGCTGGGGCAGGATTACGAAGTCATCACCGCCGACGACCGGCTGGACAAGCTCGCCACCGATTTTGTCGAACATTGCGCCACGCGTTGGGAATCGGGCAAGTCCATGCTGGTGTGCATTGATAAAATCACCTGCGGGCGGATGTATCAGCGAATCATCCCGCGCTGGCAGGCGAAGCTGGCCAAGGTGAGGGAGTTGATTCCGCAGAAGGAAGCGGAGTTGGCGGCGCAAAGGGAACAAGGCCAACGCGACGTGGCGGCAAAGGGGTTGGCCGGGCTGCAAGGTCAGGCGAAGTGGATGGAGGAAACGCTGATCGAAATCATCATCAGCGAAGGACAGAACGAAGTTGCTGATTTCAAGAAATGGGGCGTCGACATCATTCCGCATCGCCTACTGATGAAACAGGGATTTGAAACGGCGGATGGTAAACGGGTGGACGTGGAGTCGGCGTTCAAGAACCCGGACCACCCGTTCCGCGTCGCGATCGTTTGCGCCATGTGGCTAACCGGCTTCGACGTGGAATGTCTTTCCACTCTCTACGTGGACAAGCCGATGAAGGCGCATACGCTCATGCAGGCCATCGCACGGGCAAATCGCGTTTATCCCGGCAAAGACTTTGGCTTGATCGTGGATTACAACGGGATGCTCAAGAACTTGCGCGAGGCTTTGGCGCAATACGCTCTCGGCGAGGAAGGCGGCGGCGAGGAGGAAATCGTCGCGCCCATCGAGGAGCGGATAAAGGCGTTGCTCTCGGCCATCGAAGAAACGGAGAAGCATTTGCGTGAGCTGGGATTCGAGCCGAACCGGTTGACGGGCGCGAAGGGCTTTGCGCGAATCGCGGCGATTGCGGACGGCGCAGAGGCGGTGGTCAATGCCCGCGACGAGGGACGGCGGAGGTTCGAGATTCTAGCGCGGCAGGTGTTCATCCGCTTCAAGGCGTTGGTCATGGAGCAGGCGGCGTTCGCCTACGCAGTGCGCCACGACAACATCGAGGCGATTTACAAGAAGCTGGAGGAGCGCCGCGACACGGCGGACGTGACGGACTTGCTCAAGGAGTTGCATCGAATTGTCAACGAGGCCATCCGCGCCGCCGAGCCCGGCGACGATCAGACGGACGCGAAACTGTTCGACATGAGCACGATTGACCTTGAGAAGCTGCGCGATGAGTTCGCGAAGAAGGTGACACGGAAGGCGTCGGCGCTGGAGGACATCCGGCAGGTGGTGGAAAAGAAGCTGGCGCAGATGCTCGCGCGCAATCCGCTGCGGATGGATTACTACAAGGAGTATTCCGAGATCATCGCCGACTACAACCGCGACAAGGACCGCGTGACCATCGAGGAGACGTTCGCGCTGCTGGTGAACTTCATGAGCGACTTGAACGCTGAAGATCGCCGCGCCGCCGAGGAGGGTTTGAGCGAAGACGAATACGCGCTGTTCTGCCTGTTGCAGAAAGAAAACATCACCAAGGCCGACCGTGAGAAGGTGAAGCTGGCGAGCCGCAGTCTGTTGGACGCGGTGACCAAGCTCATCGCGCAACGTGAGCGGTGGACGGAAAAAGAACAAACACAGGCGGAAATGGAAGTGCTGATCTCTGACCACGTATTTTTCGAACTGCCAAGTCCACCTTTCACCGATTACGAAAAACAGACCGTGGCCAGGCAGGTTTACCAGCACGTTTGGCAGCAGAGCGCGAGCGGGCACTTTGGAGCGGCGGCGGCGTAACATGGATCAGAAGGCGAAGAATCATGACGGTCGGGTTTCCTTCGAGGGTCAGGTCGTGGATCTTCCTGTGGCCAGATGAAATGCTTTCTTGACCGGAAAGGTGAGGGGCTGCAGTTGGATGAAAAGTAGATGCGCGACGTCGGCCGATTGACGAAGATAGTTGAGTTACAAAAGCTGACCCCTAAACAGGCGAAAGACGACCCGTTGCCTCCTGGTTGTCATCCAGCGAATAGCCGTATCGGCGATAAACTAGAGGGTGAAGGTTAATGGCCAAGGCAGAAGCAAGAGTCGAAGAACACGCGTTAGCCAAGTGCTGAATGGTTTCTTCGGCACTTCGGGGTAACCGTAAGAAAACATATAGGAGTAGTTCCCATGCCCTTTAACCAAGGGGACGAGGTAAGGTCAAGGAACCATCAAGGAATCGGTCTCATAAAAAGGATCGGGGCCGGTGCCAAGGCCGGTGCCGGCCGGTGCCTGACTTGCCTTAATTGCCTAACTTAACGCGGCGCAAGAATGTACTTGTTCCAGCCGTTCAAATCGTTCAATCCGTTCCAAACGTAGAAGATTTGCGGTCGTGATCCCGAGCCTGGCTTTTATTTCCTAACTCTTCTGCCTCAGCTCTAAATCAAAGCGAAGAACATGCTCGCCGATTCGATTGCCGATGAACCTGCTCCCGCTACAATTCCGGGGACAGTATGCAGCAATTGGCAAATAGGATGAGACGGATCGGTGCCGGATCGGTGCCTGACTTGCCTTGATTGCCTAACTTAACACGGCGCAAGAATATACTTGTTCCAGCCGTTCCACCATGTACTGAAGCCCGTTCCAGTCGTTCCAAAGGTTGAAGATTTGCGGTCGTGACCCGGAGCCTGACTTTTATTTCCTAACTCTTCTGCCTCAGCTCTAAATCAAAACGAAGAACATGCTCGCCGATTCGATTGCCGATGAACATGCTCGCGCTAAGGGCGGTCAAGAGACCGCCGGTTACAGCCGTTCCACCATAATACTGAAGCCCGTTCCAATGGCTCGACTAGCTCACCATGAGCGGAATTTCCCGTTCAATCGCGTTGTGGAGTCTATCCTGAGGAAAAAGGGTCAGGTCTAGATCTATAGCGCAAGGCTGAACTTTTTCTACTTCCTTCCTCGGGTAGCACCCTTGCCGTGCCCCGCCTCCCTCACGATTCGGCCCACGGTCGTAAAATGGACGCCAAAATGTGCGGCGATTTGTTGGTAACTGTACACCCCGGTCTCGTATGCCGCCCGAATGCCTTCATCTCGATTGTCGTGACGGCGACAAATCGCATTCAGCGTTGGCGCTGGGGCCTGTTGTTGCAGCCGCGGTATGTTGACATCCACTTGTCGTTCGCCCATCTTGCCTTGCATCTGTTCGACAAAATCATCGTCACCTAAGTAGATTTGCCCTTTGAGATGCTTCCAGATGCTCTCTTGACCCATTCCTTCCTCGACAAATTGTTGGTACTTCCTTCTGACCAACAAACGACTCCGACCGAACTCTCCCAATAATACTTCGGTCGTCAACCATTCTGGAGCCCTGGACTTTCCGATCATAGCGCGGTAACTGCTCCACGCCCACTGCTGAGGATGCTTTACCATCGCGGCCCGGACCGGATTGAGTACAATGTAGCGGCCAAGTTCTAAAAAGTACGCGTCTCGATCAACGAGGATGGCTTTGTAGCGGCCCTGAAAGAGATGGCCGCCGCGTTTGTGGCGGCGGTTGGACCACTGAGTAAAGACTCCGTTGAGTTGCCTCATCCCTTTGGTCAAATTGCCTTCGGGAGTCTCGATCAAGAGGTGGTAATGATTACCCATCAAACAGTAGGCATGACACAGCCACCGAAAACGTGAAACAACATCTCCCAGGACGTTTTGAAAAGCCGTGCGATCGCGATCATCGTCAAAGATTGGTTCTTGACGGTCGCCACGGGAAGTCACGTGATAGAGAGCACCGGGATATTCAATTCGTAATGGCCGGACCATGGTTTGAACCTACAACAACTTCGCGAAAGATACAATAATAGACCTGACCCCTATATTGCTCTTGTCCGCGCAGGGCCGGACTGCTAAACTCGGGGCTACAATCAGGAACCGCAGGAATGGTCGTCATTTCGTTGGGTCCATTCTTAGAGCGGCCGGCAGGCGCGCGAGCCCTGCCAGCCGGTGCCGGCGTACGAACGTCAGGCAAGAACAACAGTTGCCCGACACCTTCGCTCCGGCGTACTGTTTTCCACGCCCCGCCCGAGGCGCCATGACTGACATCATAGTTTCTGTGCTCATCCGTAAAGAGGATTAATTATGCCCACGACGCTTCCCGTAGAGATCTCCATCGAGGGGAAACGAGTTCTCAAGAGCGGGACGGAGATCCTCGCGCTTGCGCGCAAGACGAAGTTCAACGAACGGGGCAAAATCGAACAGCGGTATGGTCGAGATTCTAGCATCACGTACGTGCCGGGCGAGTACGTTCGCGACGCCCTCCCAACAGCCGTTATGCAGGGGCTCTTGCTCTGCAAGATGATCATCAAGGGGCGCGCTCCCCAGGGTATTAACCTTGGGTCGGGCACCTACTATTATTTCATCCAACACGTGTACAAGGGCTGGTTGGGCTTCGCGGTGAATGAACAGGGACGAATAGCCTGCACGACCTCCGGGGTTGTGATTCGTCAGACGTTCAATATTCACCCGGACAAGCGGCACCCTCGCGGGCCTCAGCTGACGATTCACCCAATAGCATCTGCCCAGGAGCTTCGACGGCTGGGGCCGCTCAGCGCCAGGTGGTGGTGGGAGTGGACGGTCTGGCATGACAAAATCGGCGAGCCGGGAGGCCCCGGATCGCCGGGTTGTACAACGACAACATCCTGTTCACCGGCCACCTGAAATTAGAACGCAAAGGCTACCGTTGGTAGCCTTTGGTCGTGACATCGACTGCTCGTCACTCGCGAGCGGCTGTCTTTTCCCTTCGGGCTTAACGCACCCATACTCAATAGAACTTAACGATCCAGAAACGCTCACTGTCGGTCGGCTAGCAGTCAGAGTTTCCTGCGACGGGGCCGTTGCCTGACTTGCCTTAATTGCCTAACTTAACGCAGCGCAAGAATGCACTTGTTCCAGCCGTTCAACCATAATACTGAAGCCCGTTCCAATGGCTCGACTAGCTCACCATGAGCGGAATTTCCCGTTCAATCGCGTTGTGGAGCCTATCCTGAGCGCCGTTCGAGAACCTCACGGCCCAGAGGAAGATCGAAGGGCAGTCGAAGGGTTCAAGTCGTTAGTACCAATCAAGATTGGCGAGGGCGATACGAGTCCGTGCTCTCTGTGTGAAGACGAACCTATCTGGCCGATGTAAATTTCGCTGCACCTGCTCGCTTGTGCTGTAGTGTGTCCGTACTATAATCACTTTTGCATAAAACGTGAGCGCGTGTCCACCGGTCGTAAGCGAAGAGATTCGCTAAAGAGGTTGACTGCCTGCCACCGTACGCGCGGCGTGACCAGAGTTAGGTATCGTGATTCCACCTCTTAATGAAACTGGCTTGCTGCCTGAAGGCATCCACCACTGTACGCTGGAAGAAGTGGCGGCCCAGTTTGGCACGTTTCAGAGCACCGACCGGCGACCGCAGTTGTGGGCGAGGTTTGCGGAGTTCGTGCGCGAAGTCAAGGCGTGCGGTGTGCTGGACGCGGTCTTGGTGGACGGAAGTTTCGTTACTGCCGAGCCCGCCCCAAACGATATCGACCTGTTGCTTGTAGTAGCCGTCGATGATGATTTTTCATCAGACCTGCCGCCGGAAAAATACAACTTGTTGACCCAACACCGGGTGCGCAAACGGTTTGGGTTTGATATAGTGGTAGTTAAAGATGGCAGTGAGAACTTCGAACAGGCGGTTGCGTTCTTTCAGCAGGTCAAGCAGCGGCCCGGCCTGAAGAAAGGCATTCTGAGGATAAAATTATGATTGAGACAGCGGAGCAACTTTACCAGGCAATCGAGCAGATGGGACGGATGCAACGCATCCTCGAATCCTACCGCAACGAGATTCTCACGAAGAATCCACGCAACTTCGCCCTGCTCGCTGAAGGCCCGTTGGAGCAACTCCGGCAGCTGCAAGCTCAAATTGACGAATACATCCAGCGCTTCGAAGCCACTGGCACTCCCGCAAGCACCTGACGCGCAAGCGATTCGGGATTCTGGCCTAGTGCCCGGCTCGGGCAAGTTGCCTAACTTCGAGATGGTCCGCGATCGGCGGTCGTGATCCCGAGCCTGGCTTTTATTTCCGAACTCTTCTGCCTCAGCTCTAAATCAAAGCGAAGAACATGCTCGCCGATTCGAATGCCGATGAACCTGCACGCGCTAAGGGCGGTCAAGAGACCGCCGGTTCCAGTAGATTCGCAGGTAGCGGTTCGTACAGATCTCCAATCCCAACGACGCAAGCACTCGGAAGCGACTATCGTATCCGCATCACCAGCATCACTAAAAATTCAATCACCAATGTCAGCAACGCCAATTTCACGATCCGATATAACCGTCACTGGTTGCTTCTATGAGATCACTCATGTCGCCCTTAAGAACCCTCGACGTTGTCGGGGGCCGGCCGCGCTTCAGCCGGTTCCCGGCTAATCTTGCGAGCCGTTGTAAATCACCTTGTCCACGGACTTTCGGAATTCCGAAAGTCCGAAAGTCAGCGCGGCTGCTGTGACGCGATATCACCAGAATCAAAACAAGCTGGAATGATTGACGGAATGGGTTTAGTTGAGACAGTTGAAATTGAGACAGTTGAAATTTGACAATACGGGTTCACGCTGCTAAAGATTTGTATTGTTATTGGAGCGGTTACAAATGAAACCAACCTTTCTGAGGAAGAACTATCGGCTGGACGTAGCTAAGCTGCGCAACGCGCAAAAATGGCTTCACACTAAGACTGAGACTGAGACTATTCATAGAGCCCTGGAGTTGGCCGCTGACGAGGCGGAATTAGCGAAGGCGTTGAAAGAGCTTCTGGATAAAGGTAGGGGACACATCGGGAATGCCTCCTCAGACCGGTCGTAAGATCATTTTCGACACCAACGTCTACATTAACGCTATCCACGGAGGAGCTGCCAGCAAACCATACCGCCTGTTATTTGATTCCTTGCCGTCTACCTACCTTTGCTCCGTTGTTTCCGCCGAACTTTACCTTGGGGCTTTAGATCTTTGGGGCATACGACTCATCCAAGGCTTTGTCTTCCGATCAGAGAAGGTCGGGCGAGTTGTTACACCGAGCCACGGCTCTTGGAATGAATCAGCGAGAATTCTAGCGAAGATTAGCCAGAAAGAGCCTAGGTACAACTCTAAGTTGACCACTCTATTGAACGATGCCCTAATAGCGCTGTCCGCATTACAGATAGGCGCCACGGTCTGTACCGGAGATAAAGAAGATTTTGAGCTGATTCGCCGTTATAAACGCTTTGCCTTGGAAATTATTGGGGACAGCCTTGGACTGAAAGATCGTCCGTAATCCAATAGTGCAAAAAATGCGAACCCGAGTTCTATATTAGCTTTAGCTCGCGTGACCTCGTACTGAACGCTCTCCCGTCTGGGCTATTACCGAACTTCCGAAGTGCTCGAATAAGGTGCTGAGCGCCGCCATGATTTGGTTTCGGCCCGCGTGAGAAGGAGTCGGGGCAGGCATTCGTATTCACTTATTTGGAAACCTGTCGCAGCAGACGCTCCTCGACCCTGTTCTTAACAGGGGCGCAGTTAGCCGAGTGATAAATCTGAGAGCGCCAATTGGATTCGCAGGTCGCGGTTCGTACAGATGGCAAATTCCAACGACGCAAGCACTTGGAAGGGACTATCGTATTCGCATCACCACTACCACTAACAATTCCATCACCGATGACGGCAACGCCAATTTCACGATTCGATAAGAAAAGAGGTAAGGCATGACGCACGCGTGCCGATGCGCACCTGGTTGATGGCGTTCGTATTTGGGATTTCACGGATCCGTCGGAGCAGCAGTTTCCTCGAATAAACGAAGCCACTTCAATGTTCCCGCCTCAAGAGGAGGGTTAACACGGAATAAAAATGAGAAATCCCGCGAGACGTAAGCCTGGCTCTCATACCTGGAGCACCCGCGCAGACCAATCTCATCGAGCCTTGATCCCGGTAGTTTAGCTTGACCTGGCTACCGATCTATGACATTTTTCCTGCTATCTTTTGCTTTCCGTCGGCTCGCTATTCGAGATTCGAGACATAAGCCCGTGAAACGCGTTTCCGCCATTCCCTCCGCCGTCCCGCGTCGGATTCCGTCCCTTCGCGGGGCCGGTGATCCTTTCAGTTACGTTTCCGAAGAGCTCGATCTCGTCGAACAAAACCTCGCCCGGGCGATCCGTTCGCGTGAACAGGCGTTAACCGATATCGCAAAGCACCTGATCCTGGGGGGTGGGAAGAGAGTACGGCCGGTGGTCACCCTGTTGGCCTTTCTCGCCTTCGATGGCAAGCGCACCCAGGACATCGTGGACATTGCGACTTCGATTGAACTGATTCACACCGCCACCTTGCTCCATGACGACATTCTCGACGGCGCGGAAACCCGCCGCGGCAAGGAATCGGCTTTCAAAAAGTTCGGCCTCAAATCGACGCTGGTAACGGGGGATTTTCTTTTCATCAAGGCGTTCGAATTCGCGGGAAAATTCGACGACACCGTAGTCCAATGGACGGCCGATGCCTGCGCGCTGTTGACCGAGGGTGAGATTCTTCAGGGTACTTTCAATCGCAATAACGCTGTGACCTTGGACGACTATATTGAAATCGTCAGACGGAAAACCGCGTCCCTATTCCAAACCGGCGCCAAGATCGGAGCTTACCTCGCCGGCGCCGATGCCGCACTGATTGAAGCGGCCGAGCGCTACGGCCTCAATATGGGCATCGCCTTTCAAATGATTGACGATATCCTGGACGTGGTGGGCCACCTTGAGCTCCTCGGCAAGCCCACCGGCATGGATTTGCGTGACGGGAATCCCTCTCTACCGATCATCCTATCGCTTAATAACGCCGACGCCCCGGTATGCGCGGCGTTCAAGGAGCCGCAGCCGTCGGAAGGGCAAATTACCGCGGCGCTGGACGCCATCAAGGCGGGCCCCGCCATCCAACAGGCGAAGACACTTTCGAAACGCTACGCTGAAGAGGCGCTGAGATCCCTACGGAAATTTCCGCCTTCGCTCTATCGCAACGGGCTTAAGACCCTCGTCCAGTTAATTATCGACCGAGATTGCTAGTTCAGGTCGCCACGGAGTTGGCTGATCCGACCTGGACCAATCGGTGATTCACACCATCCAGAGATTCATGGCCGTGTTCGACAACCCTCGTGACCGCGCAGTGCAACATATGTTCGACCGCATCGCGCGGCGTTACGATCTGCTCAACCGAGTGATCAGTTTCCGTCTGGATAGCCGCTGGCGAAAGCAGGCGATTCAAAGCATCTCAACCGCTGGCAACTCCTTCATCCTCGATCTCGGCTCAGGAACCGGCGATTTGACTTTTTCCGCGTTGAAGTGGAGCCCCACGGGCAAGCCTGTGGCACCTTCCGGTACGCCCGTGGGGCGAAATCCTGAGCAAGAGCCCCCGGCCAAGGCCGGGGCTCGCGTCGAAGGGTCGGCCGGCGGCGGGCGCATTGTCGGCCTGGACTTCTCTCTGGAGATGTTGCGGCTGGCGCAAATAAGAAGCCGCAACGTGCCCCATGGAGAACGAACTCACTTTGTCCTCGGCAGCGCCTTACGGTCGCCGTTTAGAGACGCCGTCTTTGACGGCGTCATGAGCGCGTTCGTTTTGAGAAATGTTTCGGATTTGGCGCTTTTTTTTAACCAGGCATTTCGCGTCCTGCGGCCGGGAGGCAAATTCGTGTCTCTGGACATGTTTCCGCCGTCCAAGGGTCTGTTCGCGGAATTTTACGGTCTCTATTTTTATCACATAGTTCCGTGGATCGGCGCCCTGCTTGCCCATGATCGCGACGCCTACAAATATCTGTCAGATTCCGTGAGAACCTTCCATTCCCCCAACACGATCGCCGAGATGCTCAAGCAAAGCGGCTTCACCCACGTAAGCTGGCGCAAATTCCTGTGCGGGGCGGTTTGCATGCA
>Ga0184627_10000298_pt1 | contig 20136 bp, 18 predicted proteins | sample PLM3_127_b1_FD_133150 | JGI IMG/M metagenome (GOLD analysis project Ga0184627, IMG submission 133150) | Groundwater sediment microbial communities from an aquifer in East River, Colorado, USA - PLM3_127_b1 | ecosystem: Environmental > Terrestrial > Soil > Riparian zone | place: USA: East River...
GCGACCGTTCGACGAGAGCACGTTCGCGGGCGTCGTCCGGGAGATGTATGCCTGGACTCGGGAACCGCAAATGCTCTCATCGAGGGGAATGACGCACTAATTCGCAGGACTCACTCTGTCGGCGGCGCGCACGGCGTCGTCCCGTCGTTCGGGCGGGCTCGAGGGCATCATCCGGAACGCCTGAAACCGAATGTGGCACTCGTACTTGCGGAGGAAATTCAGAAACCGCTTGTAGTCGGTCGCATCAATGTTGAAGGTCGAAATGAGCAGCTTGTAGTTGCCGCGCGTGTGTTCCAGGCCGAGGCGGACCAGCTCGCGCACGTCCCGCCGCGTCAGATCGCGAGCCATGAACGGCTCGTAGACACCAGACCAGAACGACTCGCGTCCCTCGACGAGGCGCTTGAACAGCTGCTGACCGACCGGCATGTGATCGGGAGCCTGCACCGGTGTCGCCTGCGGCTTGACGGCGCAGACTTCGGCCGGCAGCATCCCGACATCGATGACCTCCGCCCTGCGCTGCAAGACGAGGCGCTCGCAGACGTTCCTGAGCTCGCGCACGTTCCCGGGCCACTTGTACGCGATCAAACTCTCCAATGCGGCTGGCGTCAGCGTCGGTGCCTGCCGGTTATGAGCTTTCGCGAACAGACTCAACGAGTGATGCAGGAGCGGTTCTATGTCGTCTCTCCGTTCGCGAAGAGGCGGGATCGCGATGTGGATGACGTTCAGGCGATAGTACAAGTCCTCGCGGAACGTCTTGTCCGTCACGTGCTCGAGCAGCCGCCTGTGCGTCGCCGTGACGACACGGACGTCGAGCGCTGGCAGCGGACGATCCGAGCCGACGCGTTGGATCTCGCCCGTCTCGAGAAAGCGAAGCAACATGACCTGCATGCGGGGCGACATCTCGCCGACTTCGTCGAGGAAGACCGTGCCGCCGTTGGCGGCTTCCAGGAGGCCGCGCTTGTCCGTGTGCGCGTCGGTGAAGCTGCCTCTGACGTGACCGAAGAGCTCTGACTCGAGCAACGAGTCTGGGACGCCAGCGCAGTTGATCGTAACCAGCGGTCGACGCGACCGGGCACTTCCCTCATGAATCATTCGCGTGACGACTTCCTTGCCGACGCCACTCTCGCCCGTGATCAGGACCTTCGCGTGGCACTGCGCCGCGTAGCCGACTTCCTCGCGAAGCGCGAGAGCAGCCGCACTCCGGCCCACAAGCTCTACCGGCTGGTTCATCATTTCGCCCCTTGAAACCGCTCTGTCGTTTTAGTGAGTGACTCAGCTTGGCCCGTGAGGCCGATACGTGTCAATGCGGAAAATCAGCGAATTCCCTGTTCTGGGTGACAATCTATGTATTGGGCAAACGACAGAATAGGGCCAACCGGCGCGGCTCACGGCACAGCCGTTGCGCGACGATCAGGCAAATTTGCTCTGCAATAAGACAGGATCGGCTGAGTTTGCCTGGGGGGCGGCAACGGCCGTTCCCCTCACCGGTTTGGGGCCGACGAGGGTCGGCTGTTAAATCGCAGCCCGGAAAAAAATCCGATAGGGGGGTGCCCCGGCGCCTTTTGACAGGCTCACGGCGGCCTTTTCACGGGACCGGAGACCTGCGCCGCAGACAGCGCGGTGCGGGTCGCTGGGCCTCCAAAGGAAACGATCCGCAGGGTCGCTGTCTCCTCCGCCAGATCCACAATTCCCACTCGCACTGGTGTCGAGCGCAGTGTGACGACCAGGAAGCGGCCGTCGACGGAGCACGGAAGCGTGTCGGCTTCATTGCCGGCTCCGAGATCGATTTCCTTCACGATACGGAGATCTCCAGGAACGCAATGGCGTCGCCTGCTTGCCGTGCTTCGCCGATTTATAATCCAGCTATGTGCAGAGTCGTCGTCGCGTTCGTGTTGGTCGTCCTCGCCTCGCCCGCTCCAGCCGCTGCGTGGGGCTTCGAGGCACATCAGTTCATCATGGACCGGGCGATCGCGCTGCTGCCAGCGGAGCTCCGCCCGCTGTTCGAGAGGAACCGCGCCATGGTCGTCGAGCGAGCGATCGATCCCGACACGTGGCGCACGGCCGGATTCACGGAAGAGGACAAGCATCACTTTCTCGATCTGGACTGGGCGGGATACGGGAAGTATCCGTTCGCGGAGCTGCCGCGGGATTACACGGCGGCCGTCGCCAAGTTCGGCACGGCGCGCATCGAGGAGAACGGCACTGTTCCATGGCGCGTCGAGGAATACCACGGCAACCTGCGGCGCGCCTTCGAATCGTACGCGCGGCGGGGCGCGTTCGGGCGTCATGAGCTGCTCCTCTTCTCGGCCGCCCTTGCACACTACGTCTCCGACGCGCACGTGCCGTTCCACGCGGTTGTCAATTACGACGGACAGCTCACCGGGCAGCACGGCATCCATGCGCGGTTCGAGTCGACGATGTTCGAGCGGTACCGCGGGCAACTTGTCACCGCGCCCACGCCGATCGCGCCAGTCCGAAATCCACGCGATTTCATCTTCGACACGATCATCGAGGGGACGAAGCTCGTGCCGGCGATCCTGAAAACCGATCTGGAAGCGATCGGCACTCGCGAGGTGTACGACGACGAGTATTTCAGCGCGTTGTTCAAGGCAAACCGCAGCGTGCTCGAACGGCGGCTCAACGAGTCGATTGCCGCGGTCGCGGCCATGATTGCCGGGGCGTGGGAAGCCGCCGGCAGGCCTGCCGCGCCCAGCGATCCTCCACCGCCTCCGGCTCAACGGCGCCGGCGATAGGCAGTCGCATCCGACGGCGACGCGGCTGCGAAGATCACGAAGACGGTTGAGCCACAAAGCACACAAAGGATCTCAAAGGTTTTTCCCACAGTGTCCTTCGTGGCCGAGTCGCATCCGACCGTCGCACTTTCGCCCGTCGCCCCCTCGCCCTCCCACTATCGCACGTGAGGTTCGTCGCGTAATCGTCGCAGCGTGCCGAGGTTTTGCGTGTCGAGCGGATCGGCGACGATGGCGCCGGCTTTCTCGCCGCCTTTGGATTTCTCGGTTTCAATCAGGATTGGCAGGCCCGCGAAGCGGCGGTCGTGCAGCAGGCGCCGAAAGGGCTCTTCGCCCAGGCAGCCGCGCCCGATGTGCTCGTGGCGGTCGACGCGGCTCCCGCACGGCTTCTTCGAATCGTTCCCATGAAACACCTTGAGACGCCCGATGCCCACGACGCGATCAAAAGCGTCGAATGTGTCCCGATAGCCTGATTCACTGACGATGTCGTAGCCGGAGGCCACGAGGTGGCAGGTATCGAGGCAGACGCCGACGCGGGCGGAACCCCTGAGGTGCCCGATGATTGCGGCGAGATGCTCGAACGTATACCCGAGCGTTCGGCCCTGGCCCGCGGTGTGCTCGAGGAGGACCATCGTCTTGCGGCGAGGCCGCGCCTTGAATGCCAGTCGGATCGCATCGGCAATCAACCGCAGGCCATCCTCCTCGCTTCCCGCCGTGCACGTGCCCGGATGGATGACGACCCCCATCAGTCCCAGGGCATCAGCGCGACCGAGCTCGTCGACGAAGGCGGCAATCGATTGCTCGCGGAGCGTGCCGAACGTCGTCGCCAGATTGATCAGGTAGCTGGCGTGTGAGACGACCGGCTCGATGCCGGTCTGATCGATGCGCGCCCGGAACGCCTTGACGTCCGCGGGATCGAGCGGCTTCCCGTGCCACTGGCTCGCATTTTTCGTGAAGATCTGCAGCGCTTCGCAGCCGTGGACGAGCGCGCGATCGACCGCCTTCGAGACACCGCCCGCCACGGACATGTGCGCGCCGATGCGAAGCATGTTCGGCTATCATTCTCGCCTGTGACGCGTGTTGTCCGAGTGGCGATTGCCTGCACAGTGGTGACCGTGGCCGTCGCGACCGTGGCGCAACTGGCCCAGGTCCCGGACGCCGCGGCGGTGGACGTGCAGCTGCTCGCGATCAACGACTTCCACGGCGCGCTCGAGCCGGCGTCCGGCACCAACGGCCGGATCGGCGCAACCGATGCCGGCGGCATTGAATATCTCGCAACCCACCTGGCGCGTCTGAAGGCGGGCAATCCGAACACGCTCATCGTCTCCGCCGGCGACAACATCGGCGGCACCCCCCTGCTCTCGAGCCTGTCGCATGACGAGGCGTCGGTTGAGGCCTTGAACCTCGCCGGCCTGCAGGTCTCCGCCGTGGGCAACCATGAGCTCGATGAGGGATGGTGGGAGCTGCAGCGGATGCAGAAAGGCGGCTGTCATCCAGTCGACGGCTGCCAGGACGGGACGCCCTTTGGCGGGGCGACGTTCACGTATCTGTCCGCGAACATCACGCTCGACCCGGGCCGCGCCGATCCGGCCATGGTGGCGCAGGCCTCCCTGGCAGGCACCGGCATTCAACCGCTCGTTCCAGCGTTCGCGATCAGGGAGGTTGGCGGCGTCCGCATTGGATTCATCGGCGTGACGCTGCAGGAGGCGCCGAGCATGATCATCCCGGCGAGCATTCGCGGGCTGACGTTCGGGCCGGAAATAGATACGGTGAACGCTGCGGCCCGCAGGCTCCGGGAGCAGGGTGTCCGCGCGATCGTGGTGCTGATCCATGAGGGGGGCACGCCGAGCAGCACCGACATCAACGGCTGCGACGGCCTCTCGGGCGACATCGTGTCCCTGGCTCATCGCGCGTCGGCCGACATCGACGTCATCGTGTCGGGCCACACCCACCGCGCCTACAACTGCACGATCGGCAACAAGCTTGTGACGAGCGCGGCGTCCACGGGCCGGCTGATCACCGACATCGACCTGCGCATCCAGCCCGTCGACGGCGAGGTCGTGTCGAAGTCGGCGCGGAACGTCGTCGTGTCGCGCGATGTTGCGAGGGACCCGCGCGAGACGGCGCTATTGGCACACTATCGTCCGGTGTCGGAGAAGGTGGGCGGCCGGATCGTCGGAACCATCGCCGCCAGCCTCCTGCGGGCTGCCAACGATGCGGGCGAATCGCCCCTTGGCGATGTGATAGCCGACGCGATGCTCGAGGCCGGCCGAAACACCCCAGGCGGCGACGCCGTGATCGCGTTGACGAATATCGGCGGCATCCGCGCGGATATCGTACGGCCCGCGGGCGGCGGCGCGTCACCGGTCACCTACGCGCAGCTGTTCGAGGTGACGCCGTTCGGCAATACCGTCATTGTGAAGACGTTGACGGGGGACAGCCTTCTGCAAGTGCTCGAGCAGCAATTCGGCGCCGGGAGGCCTCGTCTCCTGCAGGTCTCCGACGGCTTCGCGTACTCCTACGACGCCTCTCGTCCACCCGCCCAGCGAATCGACCGAGCGTCGGTTCGCATCAATGGCGTGCAGGTCGTGCCCACGCAGCGGTATCGCGTCGCGACGACCGACTTTCTCTGGACGAGCGGTGACGGGTTCACCGGTCTGGGCGCCGCGACGGATCCCGTGACGGTCGGGGTCGACGTCGATGTCTTCGCAGATTACTTCTCCAGGCACTCACCGGTGACACCAGGCCGCCAGAACCGCATTCGCACAACCCGCTGACTCTTCCGTAAAACCGGGCACGCCCCTTGCGCTGAACATCGTGCAGGCCGACATAAGGGTCGGCCTCTACCGCAATTGTGTAGAGGCGGACCTTGAGGTCCGCCGATGAGAGGAAAACGCCATGCTGTGGACACTCATCGTTCTCCTGATGCTGTTCTGGCTGCTTGGGTTTGGTTTCAATGTCGCCGGCGGCATCATTCACGTGCTGCTCGTGATTGCCGTTGTGCTGGTCCTGGTGAACCTGATCAGCGGCCGTCGAACCGTCATCTAGTGTTTCGTCTCACTTCTGAGACGAGACACCAGGTCCCGCCCTACGGTTGTGGGATCAGCTTGAGGCGCGTGCGGTCCGCCGGCACCTCGAGGCCGAGGAGCCAGTGCGTGTCGGAGGTGCCATCGTGTTCCCGGTGCTGGACGCGGACGTCGTACCGCGCGGCGGGGACGACGAAGAAGAGATAGTCGTCGCCGGCGATCAGCGTGCCCACAGGGGCGGAGCGGTCGCCGGCGCGGAACATCGCGACCTCGGACGCGGCCAGCCGCCGACCCGTCGCCCGCAACTGGAGCGCGCCGAAGCCCGGCTGAAAATTGATCACTTCGAGGTGCCGCCCGCCTTCGTCCGGGTAATGCATGACGGCGAGGCGCTCGGCCCACCTGACCGCGACGACGCCACGATCGTCGACCCGGCTTGCCTGCACATCATAGAGAGCCGCCGGGAGGGGAGTGATCGGGACGCGAGCGTCTACAGCCGGCGCGTCGCGTCTCCCGGCCGGCGTGACGCGCAGGCGAGTGGAGGCCGTGACCTCGGTGGTTCCGTCAAACACGCGGAATACGGTCGCGACGGGACCGGTGACACCGGCGGCCGGCGCCTGGGGTTGGAGCGCGACGACCAGAAGCGGCGCTGCGACCCAGGCATGCACGGTCGGATTATAGGCGCGATGGTGCGAACCGACCTTCACACCCTTGCACGTTCGCACGTCGGACGCACGTCGCACCCTCGCACGTCGCACCATCGCCCAACCACCGCACCTCGTCCCATCGCACGTCGCACGGAGGTTGCGAATCTTTGCTATCGTCAGTGTGATGGATGTCTTCGTCATCCCGATCGGCCGGGATCGCTACGAGCTCTATTGCGAGCCGTCGGTCGATCCTGACGCCGCCGAGGAATCGGTCCCCACCGCCGGCATCATCGGCAGGCTGTGGCACCGTTTCGGCGTCCTCCTGCGTGCCGCCGAAGAGCGGCAGCATCGTCGTCGCGATACGCACGGCGCGGGTGAAGGCGCCGAACGCCAGGCCGGCTTCCTCAAGGCGATGCAGGATCGAATTTTTGGATGGGTCGCGCAGCGTATTGCGGAGCAGCGCCTGCTGTGGCATCTCAGGCGCCAGACGTCGGCGGTCGCGGCGCATCCGCAGGACATGACCTTCGACCAGGTACTCGCGCTGATCCTCCGCACGCTGCAGCACGACTACGAGCGTCATCGCGTGTGGCTCGTGGTCGACACCCTGGGACTGATTGCGTCCGGTCCTTTTGCGCTCGTGCCGGGACCGAACATCCTGGCGTACTACTTCGCGTTCCGCGTGGTCGGTCACTGGCTGTCCATGCGCGGCGCGGCGCAGGGTCTGCACCGCGTGACGTGGTCCGGCCGCCCGTGCCCACCGCTGACCGAGCTTCGCGACGTCGCCATGCTGGAACCGCCCGCCCGAGACGCGCGCATTCACGATGTCGCCGCCCGCCTGCACCTGCAGCATCTCACGAGCTTCTTCGAGCGCGTGGCCCTGCGACACGCGTGATATTCTGAGCCGGCTGCCCGCCTTCGCGCGTTACGCGACAGCGATGTCTCGCCGGGTCGGTCCGCGAATGCGGACCGACCAGCCAGTGCTGGCTGGTCGGGTGGCACAGCGACCCGACCCAGGCGGAGGCGGAAAGCCGGCCCCCACGACCACCGAAAGAATCTCGACATCGTGAAGCTGCGGGACCTTGCTGAGCGCCTTGCGTGCCGTCTCGAGGGCGACGGCGAGGTGGAGATCGTCCGCGTTGCGGGCATCCAGCACGCGCAGGGCGGCGACCTGACGTTTCTCGCGAACCCCAAGTACGAGGCCGCCCTGGCGCGCACGCGCGCGTCGGCCGTCCTGCTTCGAGACGATGCGCCGCCTGCGCCGTGCGCGACGCTGCGCACGCCCGATCCGTATCTGGCGTTTGCGCGCGCAGTGGGACTCTTCGCGCCGGCCTGGCGGCCCTCGCCTGGCGTTCACGCGCTGGCCGCGGTGGCCGCCGACGCGCGGATCGGCGGCAGCGTCTCGATTGGCCCGTTCGTGTCGATTGGCGAAGGCGCGAGTATCGGGGATCACACCGTCGTGTTCCCGAACGTGACGATCGGCCCCGGGGCGCAGATCGGCGCCGACTGCGTGATCCACTCCAACGTCGCGATTCGCGAGCGTGTCGTCATTGGCAGCCGGGTCGTGCTGCAGAACGGCGTGGTCATCGGCAGCGACGGCTACGGCTTCGTCCGGCGCGGCGACGGCACCCACGAGAAGATCCCGCAAGTCGCGACCGTGGTGATCGAGGACGATGTCGAGCTGGGGGCGAACACGACGGTCGATCGCCCTGCGGTGGGGGAGACGCGCATCCGCAGCGGCACGAAGATCGACAACCTCGTGCAGATCGGCCACGGCGTGACCGTGGGCCGCAACGTCTTGATGGCGGCCCAGGTCGGGATCGCCGGCAGCACGGACGTCGAAGACGACGTCGTGTTCGGTGGTCAGGTCGGGGTTGGGGGACATCTGACGATCGGGCGCGGCAGCGTGGCGGTCGGGCAGTCTGGCGTGACCAACTCGCTCGAGCCGGGCGCGATGGTGGCGGGCTATCCCGCGATCGACAGCCGGGAGTGGCGGAAGGCGTCGGTCGTGTTCAAGCGGCTGCCCGAGTTGAAGCGCCGCATCGAGGAGCTCGAGGCGCGCGTCGCGGCGCTGGCCTCGCGCGCCCCTGCGCCCGGGGACCCCTCGCCGTGATGCGCGGCATTCTCGTGGTGCTGGCGCTCGCAGCGGGTGCCGCGCCCGTTGATGCGCAGGCCCCGCCTCCGCAATCCAGCGCCCAGCCGTCCGGTGTCGAGTTCCTGCCTCGATTCGACTATTACGTCAGCCTGGAGCACCTGTTCAGCGAGGAGAGGCGCTTCGAGTGGGATGCGAACTTCGGCGGCGACCTCGACATCATCGACTACGGCCGCGGCCGCCTGCGGTTCGTGGCGATCTACCAGACGATCCTCGGCAGCGAATTCCGCTCGTTCGATCCGAACCAGGGCAATTACCTCCTCGAGGGATCGATGTCCGCTCGCGCGGACGCCTTCGAGCTCGCCGGCGTCTTCCATCACGAGTCGCGGCACCTGAGCGACCGGCCCAAACGCTTCCCGGTGGACTGGAACATGATCGGCGGCCGCATTCGCGGTGGCGTCGTGCGCGGCCGAACCGAGCTGCGCGGACGCGCGGACGTCCGCGGCGTGGTGGAGCACACGCTCGTCGACTACCGCTGGGAGGTGAATACCGGTGTCGCCGCGCGCGTGGCGCTCCGGCCCAGGCTCGCTGTCGTCGCCACTGGCGGTCTCCGCGTGCTGGGTGTCGACGGCTCCCGGGACCGCGGCACCCAGCACGGCTATCGCGGCGAAGGAGGCATGCGGATTGACGGCCGCGGCGCGGCACTCGAGCTGTTCATCGCGGCCGAGCGCCGCATTGATCCGTACCAGCTGGAGTTTTCGACAGGAACGTGGATGACGGCGGGATTCCGCATTTCGACCCTCACCGCTCCCCGCGTGCCATAATTCAATTCATATATGCGTCTTTACCTTCGCGTCGCGACATGCCTTGTGACGTCGATCGTGGCGGCGGTGGCGCTGACGCCTGTACAGGCCGCCGTCCGCCCGCCGAAGCTCCAATACGAGATCACGACGCTGCCGAACGGGCTGCGTGTGATCCTGTCCGAGGATCACTCGACGCCGATCGTGCATGTGGCGGTCACGTATCACGTCGGCTCGAAGAACGAGCGCGCGGGGCGCACCGGCTTTGCGCACCTCTTCGAGCACATGATGTTCAAGGGCTCGAAGAACGTGGAGCCGGAGTCCCATACGTCGCTGGTGTCCAGCGTCGGCGGACGCAGCAACGCGTATACGACCGAGGACGAGACGGTCTTCTGGCAGACGCTGCCCGCGCACTACCTGCCGCTGGCGCTGTGGCTCGAGGCCGATCGCATGGCCACGCTGCGCATCGATGACACGGCATTCCGGCGCGAGCGCGAAGTCGTGAAGGAAGAGCGCCGGATGCGGATTGAGAACCAGCCGTACGGCCGGCTGCAGGAGATCATCTACGACCACGCGTTCGTCGCGCACCCGTACAAGCATCCGACGATCGGCAGCATGGCCGACCTCGAGGCGGCATCGATCGCGGACGTGCGCGACTTCCACCGCACCTATTACGTGCCCGAGAACGCGACGGTCACCGTGGTCGGGGACTTCGAATCGGCGCAGGCGCTGCAGCTGGTCACGCAGTATTTGAGCCGCGTCCCGAAAGCCGCGCAGCCGGTGCCGCGCGACATCACGAAGGAACCGCCGATGACGAGAGAGCGTCGCGCGGTCATCGAAGAGGCGTGGCCGCTGCCGGCGGTGGTCGTCGCCTATCACATCACCTACGATGGCCATCCGGACTCGTACCCGCTGCACATCACGTCGAAGATTCTGTCCGACGGGCAGAGCGCTCGCATCGTGCGTGAGTTGATCTACAACCGGCGGCTGTGTCTGAGCGCCTTTGGCAGCGGCGTGATCATCGAGGATCCCAATCTGTTCTTCGCCGTGTGCATTGTGCAGCCCGGACAGACCCCGGAAGCCGCAGAGAAGGCGCTGATCGACGAGTTCGAGAAGCTGAAGCGCGACGGCGTCACGGTCCAGGAACTGCAGCGTGCCCAGAACCAGTTCGCGCGCGATTACATCCTCAGCCGTGAATCCAACGAGGAGAAGGCGAGGCACCTTTCGCACGCCGCGGTCATTCACAACGACATCACGACGGCCGACGGCGAGTTCGACATCTTCATGAAGACGGACGTGGCGGACGTCCAGCGCGTGGCGCGGACCTACTTCAACGAGTCCAACCGGGTGGTGCTGCACATCCTGCCAAAGGGAGCGCGGCAATGAACAAATCCCAGGTCGCAGCGCTGTTCACCTCCACGGGCCACGGAGTCACGGAGGCACAGAGAATATTTGGTCTCCGTGTCTCTGTGTCTCCGTGGCTTGTAGGGGCGGGATTTGGGATTTGGGTGTTGGGATTTGTCCTGTGCGCGGGTGTCGCGAGCGCGCAGACCGAGAACTGGCCCTCCGAACGCCCACCCCGGCCGCTCACCGCGCGCGACGTCAAGTTCCCGCCGTACGAGGTGCGCACGCTCGCCAACGGCCTGCAGGTCATCACGGTCCTGCACCACGAGCAGCCCGCCGTGAGCATGCGGATGCTGGTGCGCGCCGGGTCGGTGCAGGACCTGCCGGGGAAGGCGGGCGTGGCGAACCTGGCCGCGTCTCTCCTCGATCAGGGGACGACGACCAGGAGCGCGCAGCAGATCGCGGACCAGATCGATTTCATCGGTGGCGCCCTGGGCACCGGCTCCGGGTCCGACTTGAGCTTCGTCAACGCGGTGGTGATGAAGGATTCGTTCGGCGTCGCCATGGATCTGCTCGCCGACGTCGTCCGAAACCCCGCGTTCGCCGCCGACGAGATCGAACGCCAGAAGCAGCAGGCGATTTCCGCTCTCCAGGTCAGCAGGGGCGATCCTGATTACGTCGCCAGCGTGCTGTTCGATCGCCTCGTGTATGGCTTCCATCCGTACGGCCTGCCGAACAGCGGCACGCCGGAGACGCTGGCCGCCATCACGCGGGCGGATCTCCAGGCGTATCACCGGCGCAACTTTGTTCCCAACAACATGATTCTGGCGATCGTGGGCGACGTGACCAGCGAGGAGGCGTTTGCCGCCGCCCAACGGGTGTTCGGCGCCTGGCCTCGCGCCGAGCTCCAGCCGCTGAAGACGGTCGAGCCGCCGCCGCCGACGCGTCGGGTTGTCATCGTCGACAAGCCCGACGCGGTGCAGACGGAGATTCGCGTCGGCCAGCTCGCCATCCCGAGGAACCATCCGGACTATCTCGCCTTCGATCTGGCGGTCAAGATTCTCGGCGGGGAGGGGGCCAATCGCCTTCATCGCGTGCTCCGATCCGAGCGCGGCCTGACCTACGGCGCAGCGGCCGATACGGAGGCGCGAAAGCAGGCCGGTGACTTCGTGGCCGAGACCGATACCCGCACGGAAACCACGGGGGAGGCGCTGCGCCTGATGGTCGACGAGTTCTCCCGGATCCAGCGTGAGCGCGTGTTCGAGCGCGAGCTGTCGGACGCGCAGGCCTACCTGGCCGGCAGCTTTCCGTTGACCATCGAGACGCCCAACGACATCGCGACCCAGATCCTGAACGTGGTGTTCTACGAGCTGCCGGTCGAGGAAATCGGCACGTTTCGCGAGCGGGTGCAGCGGGTCACGCCCGACGACATCCAGCGCGTCGCGCGCCAGTACGTCCGGCCCGATCGGCTGTCGATCGTGCTCGTCGGCAATGCGTCCGCCTTCGTGGCACAGCTCCGGCGCCTCGGGTTCTCGGAGTTCGAGACCATTCCGATCGAGGAGCTCGATCTGATGTCAGCGACGCTGCGGCGGGAAGGACGACGAGGTGCTTCCGCACCGTTCGGATCGTTCGGATCGTTCGGGACGTTCCCTGCATACACGCGCACACAGGTGAATCCTCGACCGAACGTCCCGAACGTTCCAAACGTCCCGAAGGTTCCGAACGATCGGCAGAACGGCCCGAACGACCCGAACGTTCCGAACGACCCGAGCGGTGCCGCGCTTTTGAAGCGCGTGATTGACGCGAAGGGCGGGCTCGCAACGCTGAAGAGTATCCGCACCGTCATTGCGGAAGAGGATCGATCGATCATCACTCCGGCCGGCCGTACTCCGCTGCCGACCAAGACGTATGTCATCTACCCGGATAAGTTCCGCGTCGACAGCATGCTGGCAGGGCAGCAAATCATTCACGCCTACAACTCCGGAGCCGCGTGGTTGAAGGATCTGAGCGGCGTCTCGGCTGCCCCCCCGGGCATGCGCGATGATTTTGCCGCCACCGCGCGACGGGACACCTATCCGATGCTGATCGCCGCCGCGGAAGGAAGGCTTGCCGTGCGGTCGCTGGCGGAAGAAGGCAAGGACGGCGCCATTCTCAAGGTGCTCGAGATCAGCGGCGCGGATGTGCCTCCGATGACCTTGTTCATCGACGGGCAATTTCGGATCGCCCGGCAAAGCTACGCCGCTGTCGGGCCCGACGGACTGCCGCTGAAGGTGGAAGAAGTCTTCTCGGACTATCGGAGCGTCGGCAACGTTGCCGTGCCGTACAAGGCGTCCGTGTTCGCGAACGGCCGCCTGATCCTCGAGCGCACCATCAAGACCGTCAGCTTCAATACCCAGATCGACGAAACACTGTTCCAGCAGCCTCTCTGAGCAGTCTCTCGTAGGTCAAAAAAATCAAAAGTCAAAAGGCAAATGCTGCCAGGACATGATTTGACCTTTGACCTTTGACCTTTGACTTTTGCCTTACGCGGTTCTGATTGGCATCGCCATGCGCATCATGATCTCCTGCGGCGAAGCGTCCGGTGATCTGTACGCCGGCGCCCTGACCGCGGAGCTGCGCGCGCGCGCGCCGTCGGCGGACATCTTCGGCTTTGGCGGGCAGCGGCTCAAGGCGGCAGGCGCGACGCTGGTGGGCGACTTCACCGGCCTCACGGTGACCGGCCTGACCGAGGCGGTCCGCGTGCTCCCGCGTTCCTACGCGATGTACCGGCGCCTCATCGCCGCCGCGCGCGAGCGCAAGCCGGATGTGTTCGTCCCCATCGACTTTCCCGACTTCAACTTCCGTCTCATGGCGGCGCTGCGGCGCTTGGGCACACCGGTCGTCTATTACGTCAGCCCTCAGCTGTGGGCCTGGCGGCCCGGCCGGATCAGGACGATGCGGCGGTACGTCGACAAGGTGCTGGTCATTTTTCCGTTCGAAGCGCCCCTGTACGAGCGCGCGGGCATTCCGGTGCAGTTCGTGGGGCACCCGCTCGTGGATCTCGCGCGTGCCACGCAACCCCGGTCCGCGTTTCTGCGCGATCGCGGCCTTGTAGCCGAGGCGCCGACGGTGGCGCTGCTGCCAGGCAGCCGCCCGAACGAGGTACGCCGGATCGCGCCTGGCCTTGCGGCGGCGATGCCGCTGATCCGCGCGCGCGTGCCAGGCGTCCAGTTCGTGGTGGCGCGCGCGCCCAACTTGCCCGACGCGTTATTCGCGCCGTTTCTCAGAGCCGCAGGGCCGGCTAAAGCCGGCCCCTACGAGAGCGGGGTCATGGGGGCCGGCGGGGTCGTGGGAGCCGGCGGGGTCGTGGGGGCCCGCTTTAGCCGGCTCGTGGTCGTCCAGGACCGCACCGATGATGTGCTCGCCGCGTCGGATGTCGTGATCACGGCTTCGGGCACAGCGACGGTCCAGGCGACGCTCCACGAGCGGCCGATGGTCGTGGTGTACCGCCTGTCTCCGCTGACGTACTGCCTTGGAAAGCCGTTCCTGAAGGTCGATACCTACGCGATGACGAACCTGGTGGCCGCCCGTCGCGTCGTCCCTGAATTGATTCAAGCCGATTTCACCCCGGAGCGGGTGGCGGAGGAGACTGTGGTGCTCCTGACCGTTCCGGAGCGGCACGCGCGCATCTGCGGGGCGCTGCAGCAGGTGCGGGAGCAACTCGGCGCACCGGGCGCGAGCGGACGGGCCGCGGAGGCCATTCTCGAGATCGCCGCGAAGGCACCGCGCGGCGCGAGTTCTGCATGACGAGGAGACCATGCCCAACACTCAACGCCGTACGCCCAAACGGGCCACGGAGACACAGAGACACGGAGAATATTTGGATCTCTCCGTGACTCCGTGCCTCTGTGGCTCGTGGTGGCATTCGATCTTGCTGTTCGTATTCTGCGTGTCTGCGTCGCCCGTGTGGGCGACCGTTGTCCTGCCCGCGGATTTCGCCACGGTCGTGACCGAAGCCGGTGTCATCGTCCACGGACGTGTCGTCGACGTGCGATGCGAGATGACAGGCCCGCGGCGCATCATCGAAAGCGTCGTCATGGTGGCCGTCCTCGAATCGCTCAAGGGCGCGCCTGGAGCGAGCGTGACATTTCGCGTCCCCAACGGACAGGTCGGACGCTACCGGCGCATTCTCGTGGGTGCCCCTGAATTCGCGGAAGGCGACGAGGTGGTCGTCTTTCTCACCGGGCGGCCACCGGCGATGCCGACGGTGTTTGGCTTGAGCCAGGGCGTCTACCGGGTGACGCGGAATGCCACCGCACGGGCGGTCGTGACGCCGCCCCCCATGACGGCCGGCATCGGGCGTGTCATCCGGGGCGATCCTGCCCGCGGACCCATGCCGATCGATGCATTCGCGCGCGAGGTGCGTACGGTCCTGGAGCGATCCCGGTGAAGGCGTTCACGCGTGCACTCGGCGTGGCCTTCGTCGCCGTGGCCGTTCTCTCCCAGGACGCGCACGCGTACCTCCAGCTTACGACCACCAGAGCTGGCCAGTCCCGGGTGCTGAAATGGCAGCGGACGCCTGTCCGATGGTTCGCGGCCAATCGCGGTGCTCCCGGCGTCTCCGCCTCCGACTTCCAGGCGGCCATGGCGCGCGCCTTTGCCACGTGGGAGGCCGTACCGACCGCGTCGATCGCGTTTCAGTTCGTGGGCTTTACCGGAGCGGAGCCGTTCGACGACGACAACGTGTCGGTGCTCGGCTTTCAGAACCATCCGGAAATGGAGCGGGTCCTCGGCGCCACGGGGTTCCTGATCGACACGATCACCGGCGAGATCGTCGAGTCGGACATCTTCTTCAACTCCGCCTTCCCGTGGTCGACCGCGGCCCAGGGCGACCCGTTGCGGTTCGATCTGGAGTCGGTGGCCGTTCACGAGATCGGCCATTTCCTCGGTCTCGGCCACTCGGCGCTCGGCGAGACGGAAATCCGGCCCGAAGGCGGCCGCCGCGTGCTCGGGTCGGCCGCGGTGATGTTCCCGGTCGCCCTCGGACGCGGCATTACACACGACCGCGAGCTGCAGCCTGACGACATTGCCGGCGTGTCGGACCTCTACCCGGAGACCGGTTTCCGGGAGCGAAGCGGCGTCGCGCGGGGGCGGGTGACGCGCAACGGGGCCGGCATCCTCGGCGCGCACGTCGCGGCCTTCAATCCGGAGACGGGAGCGTTGATCGCCGCCTTTACCCTGAACAACGACGGGGAGTTTCAGATCGCGGGCCTGGCTCCGGGCCCGCATGTCATCCGCGCGGAGCCACTCGACGACGCTGATGTCGAGAGTTTCTTCAGCCGGGCGGGTGCGATCGACATCAACTTCCTGGTAACCTTCCACGGCCGGCTGTTCATTGCACCCGCCGGCGGGGCAGGGGAGACGTTGACGGTGGCGGTGAGACCGAAGTGAGAAATGGTTCTGTGCCCTTCGCGACAGGCCACAGAGACACCGCGACAGGCCACAGAGACACCGCGACAAGCCACAGAGACACAGAGTCACAGAGAAAAATAGGCTCACTCTGTGTCTCTATGACTCTGTGGCCCGTGGCGTGTGTCGCGATGTTCCTCGTCGGCGCTTTTCCAGCGGACGCGCAGACAACGGATCAGCGACGAGTCCGGCGCGTCGAAGTCGACGCCGGCGGTGGGATATTGCGTGGAGCAGATCTGGGATCGGCGGATGCGAATCTACGTGCCAGCGACCCCGCCCGGCGTCCGTTTCGCCTGTTCAGTACCGGCAGCCGTTTCGCTTCCGCTCCCACCTTCCATGTCCGCGCGGGATTTGCCCTCAACCGCCGCATCGGCGTCGAAGGTGGCCTGATGTTGAGCCGTCCGGACCTTCGCACCTCAGTAAGCGTGGATGTGGAAGACGCGCCGCCGATCACGATCGCCGAGCGGGTCGATCAGTACGCCATTGACGCCGGCGTCGTCGTCATGCTCAGTGAACTGAGCCTGGGCGGGCGGACCGTCCCGTTTGTCGCGGCCGGCGCCGGATATCTGCGTCAACTACACGAGGGACAGACGGTGGTGGAGCAGGGCCATGCCTATCACGCCGGTGGAGGCGTCAAGCACTGGCTGCTGTCGCGTGACCGGGGCTTTATCAGCGCCGCCGGCATACGCGCGGACGCGCGCGTCTATCTGATGTCAGGCGGAATCGCCTTCGAGGATCGCCTGAGATCGCACGTGGCGATCTCGGGCAGCGTCTTCGTGACGTTCTAAACGCCACGCAACCCGATAGGTTCGTCAAGCGCCGTCTACGGGTGTAGCATGCTGCCGATCCAGGACGGCAAGAACGGAAATACCGGCAACATCGAGGAGGGTCCCTCATGCGACAGAAGAATCCTGTACTCTTCGGAATCGTGGTCACGGGGCTCATCGCGGGGCTCGGAGTCGCCGCAATCGCACGCGCGAGCGATGACGAACCACCCTCGAGTGAGCAAATCGCATTCGCCCAGCAGGTGAGCGATCTCATGCTCAACGAGGTGGTCGCGGCGCTCTTTACAGAGTTCGACGAGACTACTCCCCAAAACGTGCAGCACGGCAAGCAGGCCATATCGCTGATATTCAACGATCTGAACAGGGATATGCGGCTGGTCGGCACCCTTGCGCCGCTCCTGGGAGGAGCCAACGACCGCCCAAGCGGCCGCTTCGAGAGGACGGCGCTACAGCGTGCGCTCGATGGCCAACCGCTCACGGCCGTGCAGAAGGTGAACGATACCTGGCACTATCTACGCTCGGTTCCCCTCAGCAATGCGTTCCACGAAAATTGCGTGCTCTGCCACACCAATTTCACCAGTGACTTCTTCGAGAGTACCAACAACCCGGGCGAATGGGTGGGCACGCTCGTCCTGGCGGTCCCGATCAAAGCCGACCGACGTGATGAACAGTAGCAATGCTGACCCCGGGTTCTTGTGCTGATCCATATGAGGGATCCTCCAGGCTGCAATTCGCAACGAGCTGCCGGGTGCTGTAGAGTCGCGCCGTGATCGTTTTCGAGCACGTGCATTTCCGCCATGGCAACCGCGCGGTGCTGCGCGACCTGACGTTCAGGGTGGATCCCGGGGAGACGCTCGCGCTCGTCGGCCGCAGCGGCGCCGGGAAGAGCACGGTGCTCAAACTCATCAACCGAATGCTCGAGCCGCAGGAAGGTCGCGTGCTCGTCGAGGGACGCGATACACGCGAGTGGCAGTCCACGGCGCTGCGACGTCGGACCGGCTACGTGCTGCAGGAAATTGGATTGTTTCCCCACATGGACGTGGCACGCAACGTCGGGCTCGTGCCGTTCCTCGCCGGATGGCCGCCGCAGCAGATCGGGGCGCGCACGCGTGAGCTCCTGGATCTGGTCGGGCTGGCGCCGCAGGAATTCGCGCATCGCTGGCCCGATCAGCTCTCCGGCGGTCAGCGGCAGCGTGTCGGCGTGGCTCGTGCGCTGGCCGCTGATCCCCCCGTCGTTCTGATGGATGAGCCGTTCGGATCGCTCGATCCGGTCACACGCGCCGAGCTGCATCGCGAGTTCAGCCGCATCCAGCAGCAGGTGCGCAAGACGATCGTCCTCGTGACGCACGACATGCGGGAAGCCTTTGCGCTCGCGGACCGCGTCGGCGTGCTCGAGGCCGGCTCGCTCGTTGCCTGCGATGCGCCCGCGGCGATCCAGGGGTCCACGCATCCGGCGGTTCGCACACTGCTCGATGCCGCCTTCGGGTAGATGCTTTCATTTCCACGTGCCACGGAGACGCGGGGACACGGAGGACAGCAGTTGGGAATTTATCTCCGTGCCGCTGTGCCTCCGTGGCATGTCACGTGAACGGGGCGTTAGCGCTGTAAAGACATGACGTCGCTCTTTCAGTTCTGGTCGTCGCACGCCACCGAGGTGTGGACGCTGCTCGGGCAGCACATAGCGCTGGTGCTGGTCTCGACCCTCGTGGCGGTCGCCAGCGGGGTGCCGATCGGCATCATCGCGGCTCGGCGCCCCCGCATCGGCGCGCCCCTCTCCGCGGCGGCCAGCGTGATTCAGACCGTGCCGAGCCTGGCGCTCTTCGGGTTTCTGCTCCCCCTGCCGCTCATTGGCGGGATCGGCGCACGGACGGCGCTCGTCGCGCTCATCCTGTATGCGCTCCTGCCGGTGATTCGGACGACGGCCGCCGGCCTCCGATCGATCGACCCGGCAATACTCGAGGCCGCCGATGCCATGGGCATGACGCCGGCCCAGCGCCTGAGGCTGGTGGAACTGCCGCTCGCGCTGCCGTCGATCGTGGCGGGAATCCGTGTCTCCGCCGTGGTCGGCGTGGGAACGGTCACGATCGCGGCGGCGATTGGGGCCGGTGGTCTTGGCGAGTACATCTATCGAGGGCTGTCGATGGTCGACGCCACCGTCATCCTGGCGGGCGCCGTGCCCGTCGCGGCGCTGGCGATGCTGGTGGACGGCAGCCTCCTCCTCCTGGAGCGCGCGTTCTCATGGCGCGGGGGGCACCGTGGACTGTCGCGCGCGGCGTCGGCCGCGATCGCCCTCGCCTGCCTGGCCAGCGTCACGCTGGCGGCATGGCCGCGCGCCGAACAGATCGTCGTGGGATCCAAGAATTTCACGGAGCAGGTCATTCTCGGCGAGCTGATGGCGCAGGCCATCGAGCGCTACGCCGGACTCGCCGTGGATCGCCGGCTCAATCTCGGCGGCACATTCATCTGCGACCGCGCCATTCAGACAGGTGACATCGATCTGTATGTCGAATACAGCGGCACGGCGCTCACGGCCGTGTTCAAGCAGCCCGTCCAGCGCGACCCGCGCGTGGTGCTCGACGAAGTCCGGCGGCTGTACGCCGACACGGGACGGTCGACGCTGGCGGCGCTCGGGTTCAGCAACACGTTCGCGATCCTGGTGCGCGGCGCTGATGCGCGTACGCGCGGCCTCACGCGGCTCTCGCAGCTGGCGCAGCACGCACCCGGCTGGCGCGCGGCGTTCGGGTACGAGTTCCTCGAGCGGCCCGATGGCTATACCGGCCTGGCCGCGACCTACGGGCTGCGCTTCGGCGAACCGCCTCGCGTGATGGACCTGACGCTGGTCTATCGCGCCCTTGCCGAGGGACAGGTCGATGTCGTGGCGGGGGATGCGACCGCGGGTCTCATCGATGCATTGAACCTCTCCATGCTGGAAGACGACCGGCAGTATTTTCCGCCATACGATGCCGTCCCGGTTGTCCATTCGGCGACGTTGCTGCGTCATCCGGAGATCGGCACCGCGATAGCGCGCGTGAGCGGCCGCGTCACCGCCGCGGCCATGCGACGGATGAACTATGCCGTCGATGCGGAGCGCCAGGACCCCGCCGCGGTCGTCACCGCGTTTCTCGACGCGCTCGAACGCGGAGTATGATCGAAAAAAGGCTCTAGGCTTTGGGCTCTGGGCTTTGGGCTCTAGGCTTTCGGCCATCAAAGCCCGACGCCGCCTAAGGCCCAAAGCCCAAAGCCCAAAGCC
>Ga0184627_10000300_pt1 | contig 20113 bp, 15 predicted proteins | sample PLM3_127_b1_FD_133150 | JGI IMG/M metagenome (GOLD analysis project Ga0184627, IMG submission 133150) | Groundwater sediment microbial communities from an aquifer in East River, Colorado, USA - PLM3_127_b1 | ecosystem: Environmental > Terrestrial > Soil > Riparian zone | place: USA: East River...
ACATGTGGTCAAGCACCTGCTGATGCCCCATGCGGTAGCCCGAGCGTGCCTTCGGCAACAGATAGGGCGCGTTGCTCATGCTCTCCATCCCGCCCGCGACCATGACGTCGTTGCTGCCGGCAACGAGCAGATCGTGCGCGAACATCGCCGCTTTCATCCCCGAACCGCACATCTTGTTCACGGTGGTGCAGCCAGCCGACAGCGGCAGGTCGGCGCCGAGCGACGCCTGGCGGGCCGGCGCCTGCCCCTGTCCGGCCGGCAGCACGCAACCCATGATCACTTCCTGCACCTGTTCGGGCTTGACGCCGGCGCGTTCTATCGCAGCGCGAATCGCCGCCGCGCCGAGCTGCGGAGCCGCGAAGTCCTTCAATTCGCCCTGCAACGCCCCCAGCGGCGTGCGCGCAGCGGAAACAATGACAATCGGATCGTTAGCCATGACAACCTCCAATTAACCAAACCCAAATTTTCATTTCGTTTCGTTGAAAAGCTCGCGGCCGATCAGCATCCGCCTGATCTCCGATGTGCCGGCGCCGATCTCGTAAAGTTTCGCATCGCGCCACAGCCTGCCGGTCGCGTACTCGTTGACATAGCCGTTGCCGCCCAGCGCCTGGATCGCTTCGCCCGCCATCCAGGTGGCCTTTTCCGCGGCGTAGAGTATGGCGCCGGCGGCGTCCTTGCGTGTGGTCTCGCCGCGATCACAGGCCCTGCCCACCGCATACACATAGGCCTTGCAGGCGTTCATCGTGGTGTACATGTCGGCGATCTTGCCCTGCATCAACTGGAACTCGCCGATCGGCTGGCCGAACTGTTCGCGCTCGTGCACGTACGGCATCACCACGTCCATGCAGGCTTGCATGATGCCCAGCGGTCCGCCGGCGAGCACCGCGCGCTCGTAGTCGAGCCCGCTCATCAGCACCTGAACGCCGCGGTTTACTTCGCCCAGCACGTTCTCCGCCGGCACTTCGCAGTCCCGGAACACCAGCTCGCAAGTGTTGGAGCCGCGCATTCCAAGCTTGTCGAGCTTCTGCGCGGTGGAGAAACCCTTGTAGCCTTTTTCGACGATGAAAGCGGTTATTCCTTTCGGTCCAGCATTCACGTCGGTCTTGGCGTACACCGCCAGCACGTTCGCGTCCGGCCCGTTGGTGATCCACATCTTGTTGCCGTTGAGGATGTAGCGTTCGCCCTTCTTCTCGGCGCGCAGCTTCATGCTCACCACGTCGGAGCCGGAATTCGGCTCGCTCATCGCCAGCGCGCCGACGTGTTCGCCGGAAATCAGCTTCGGCAGGTACTTGCGCTTCTGCGCCTCGTTGCCGTTGCGGCGGATCTGGTTCACCGCCAGGTTCGAATGCGCGCCATAGGACAGCCCGACCGAGCCCGAGGCGCGGGAGATCTCTTCCATCGCCACTACGTGCGCGAGATAGCCCATGTTGGTGCCGCCATATTCCTCTTCGACGGTGACGCCGAGCAGCCCGAGACCGCCGAATTTGCGCCACAGGTCCATCGGGAATTCGTTGTTGTGGTCGATCTCTGCGGCGCGCGGGGCAATCTCCCTGGAAGCGAAGTTCTGCACGGTGTCGCGCAGCATGTCGATGTCTTCGCCGAGTCCGAAGTTGAGCGTCGGGTAGCTCTTGAGAAAGGTTTCGGGTTTCATTGGTCGGGCCTCCCGTGCATTGTCATCAGGGTCTGGAGCAATGTGGCGCACAGAGTTTCGCGGCCGTCCTTGACCACGCCGGCATCCACCTGCGCCACCACCAGCGTGCGACCGGCCTTGAGTACCCTGCCGCGGGCGATCAGCAGTTCGCCATCGCCCGGCGCCAGCAGGTTCATCTTGTACTCCACCGTCAGAACGCTGGCGTCCCGCGGCATCAGGGAGAATGCCGCGTAACCGCCTGCCGAGTCTGCGATGGTACCGATGATGCCGCCATGGTAGTAGCCGTGCTGCTGCGATAGTTCGGGCTTGAAAGGCAGCTGGATTTCGCACTCGCCAGGCTCGAGTCGTACCAACTGCGCGCCAATCAGCGCCATGATTCTCTGGCGATCGAAACTTTCCCGCACCCGATCGGCGAAGTCGGGATCCTTCGGCTCAAACCCGCTCAAGCGTGCTCTCCATTCCGGCAGACTGTAATTGACGTTTACGTTAACGTCAATCACCAGCCACAGTATTGCATCAAAATCGTTTTAAATCAGGTCATTAACTCTAAGGGTCGGCGCGTCGGCCAGTCCGGCGATGTCCCGTCCCGAGACTTGCCTCGCTGCAAGCCGGTAGCGATTTCGTACACTACAAGTCCATACAATCAGGACTTTGCGTTGATCGCCGGTTTGCCGCCGCTACCCCGGTCCGGCTTCTTTCCTTTCCCGGCCAGAAAATCACGGCACTGTTTCTCGAACGCGGCAATTTCGCCCAGTACCGCCTCGATGTCCTCCCGCTGCTGCTCGAGGATGGCGCGCCGCCGTTCCAGCACTTCGAGGAAGCGTTCGACCTGGACCTGTTCGTCCTTGGCGGCGTCGTACAGGTCGATCAGCTCGCGGATTTCGGACAGCGAGAGCCCGAGGCGCTTGCCGCGCAGGGTAAGCTTGAGGCGAACCTTGTCGCGGTGGCCGTAAACCCGGTTGCGTCCGGCGCGGCTTGGGGCGAGCAGGCCCTGGTCTTCGTAGAAGCGGATCGCCCGCGTCGTCAGACCGAATTCCCGGGCAAGTTCGGTAATGGTGTACGTAGAGTCCCCCATGCGCGACGCAGTTTACGTAAACGTAAAGTAGAATCCAACTATATCGCCGCACGCCTCCGCGCCAACACTTCCGAAGACTCCACACATGCAGACACCCGCTCGCGCGGCGCGCCTTGAAGCGCCGGCACCGCTAGCGTTCCCATTCCCGGATCCGCCCCCCGGAGGAACCGTGCGCGAGATCGCCCCCGGCGTGTTCTGGCTGCGCATGCCGCTGCCGTTCGCGCTCGATCACATCAACCTCTGGTTGCTGCGCGACGGCAAGGGGTGGACAGCGGTGGACTGCGGGATCGCCGCCGACGCCACCCGCGTTCACTGGGAGCAGATTTTCCGCGACGTGGTCGGCAATACCGGGCTTACCCGGGTGCTGGTTACGCACTTCCATCCGGACCATTTCGGCAACGCCGGCTGGTTGACGCAGCGATTCGACGCGCCGCTGTGGATGAGCGAGTCCGAGTACCTCAATGCCCATGCCCAGTACCAGACCCAGGCGGGCTTTGGAGCGGATGCCACCGCGCGACTGTTCGCCGAACATGGGCTCGACCCCGAGCACGTCGCCGCAATCAAAGGCCGCGGCAATTCCTACCGCAAAATCGTCTCCGAACCGCCCACCCGATTCATGCGCATGTTGGATGGCGACGAGATCGACATCGGCGGCAATAACTGGCGCGTCATCGTCGGCTGGGGACACGCCCCCGAACACGCGGCACTGTACTGCGAATCGCTGGGCGTGTTGATCTCAGGCGACATGCTGCTGCCGAAAATCAGCACCAACGTCAGCGTCTGGCCAACCGAGCCGAAGGGCGATCCGCTGAAACTTTTCCTGCGCTCGATAGACCGCTTTACCGAACTGCCCGCTGACACGCTGGTGCTGCCTTCGCACGGCCTGCCGTTCCGCGGCGCGCATACGCGGGTGCAGATGTTGCATGCGCATCATCGCGACCGCCTGGCGGAAGTGCTCGAATCCTGCGCCTCGCCGAAGTCCGCCAAGGATCTGCTGCCGGTGTTGTTTCGCCGCACGCTCGACACGCACCAGACTTTCTTCGCGATGGGTGAATCCATAGCGCATCTGCATTACCTCTGGTATCAGGGCCGGTTGACGCACTCGCAGGATTCTTTTCGATACCCCCTTGAGGGGTACGCGGACGGCGTTCACCGGTTCGTCAGGGCCGGTTGATGAATGTCGACGGCGTCGCGTATCGAAGTATCTGGCGCGACGGCAACGTCGTCCGCATCGTCGATCAGACCTTGCTGCCGCATACCTTCAGGGTCGTCAAACTCACCAGTGCGGACGAAGTGGCCGACGCGATCCGCAACATGCGGGTGCGCGGCGCGCCGCTGATCGGTGCTGCCGCAGCATTCGGCATGGCCATGGCGATGGCGACCGATGCGTCCGGCGCCAATCTCGCCCGCGCAGGCGAACAGCTTGCCAAAACCCGGCCGACCGCAATAAACCTGCGCTGGGCAATCGGGCGCATGACCCATGTGTTGCGGCCGCTGACGGTCCAGCATCGCCCCGAAGCGGCATGGAAGGAAGCGCAGGCGATCGCCGACGAAGACGTGGCGATGAATCACGCAATCGGGCAGCACGGCGTCGAACTGATTCGCAAGGCTGCGGAGAATCGCGCCGGGCCGCTCAACGTGCTCACCCACTGCAATGCCGGCTGGCTGGCCACCGTAGACATGGGCACCGCGCTCGCGCCCATTTATCTGGCGCACGACCAAGGCATACCTGTGCACGTGTGGGTGGACGAAACCCGCCCGCGCAACCAGGGATTGCTCACCGCCTGGGAACTCGCGCATCACGGCGTGCCGCATACGGTGATCGCCGACAACGCCGGCGGGCATTTGATGCAGCGGGGCCAGGTGGATATCGTCATCGTCGGGGCGGACCGCGTCACCGCGCGCGGCGACGTCTGCAACAAGATCGGCACCTATCTGAAGGCGCTGGCCGCGAAGGATTGCGGCATCCCGTTTTGTGTGGCGTTTCCGGGCTCGACCATAGACTGGGACATCGAGGACGGATTCGTGGGGATCCCGATAGAAGAGCGCGGAGCCGATGAACTGCGATCGGTTGCGGGCCGCGGCGGCGACGGTGAACAGGCGCGATTGTGGCTGGTGCCGGAGAGAAGCCCGGTCGCCAATCCGGCCTTCGATGTCACGCCGGCCGCACTCGTGTCCATGCTGATCACCGAGCGCGGGGTCGGGCCGGCCTCGCGCGCGGGTTTGTCGGCGCTCTATCCGGAACGATCGCAGCGATGAACGAACTGCCTTTGAGAAAGGCGATCATCGCCAGCGCGCGGGCGATGAATGCGCTCGGCATCAACCGCGGCAAGTCCGGCAACGTCAGCGCGCGCTGGAAGGACGGTTTTCTGATCACGCCATCCGGCCTGCCCTACGAGGAAACCAGGCCCGCCAACGTGGTCTTCGTCGACAGTAAGGGCAAGCCAACGGGCAAACGGCCTCCGTCTTCCGAGTGGCGCTTCCATTACGACATCTACCGCACCCGCAAGGATGCGCAGGCCGTGGTTCACGCCCATTCGAGTTTCGCCACCACGCTCGCCTGTCTCGGGATGGATGTGCCTGCGTTTCACTACATGATCGCGGTCGCCGGCGGCAACAGCATCCGCTGCGCGCCGTACGCCACCTTCGGCACCCAGCAATTGTCTGACCGCGCGCTGGAAGCTCTGTCAGACCGCAAGGCCTGCCTCCTGGCAAACCACGGAATGATCGCGACCGGGGACAGCCTGAAACTCGCGCTGGCGCTGGCGGTGGAAGTCGAAGCATTGTGCGAGCAGTACTGGCGCGCGCTGCAGATCGGAAAGCCCGCCATTCTTTCCGGCGCCGAGATGGAAGTAGTTCTGGAGAAATTCAAGACCTACGGCAAGATACAGAAGATCACCGCTCACCGCAGAGGACGCTGAGGGCGCAGAGGAAAAGCAAATACGAGGAAAGGCATGTCGGAGATAAAAGCGAGCCTGGCGCCGAAGTAACCACCGATATCCGGTTTTACTCTCGAATGTTTTTTCGCTCTTGCCCTTCCTCCGGCGCCGCCGACACGGCGTTGGCGTAGCCATCAGGGGCGGGAGGCGGCGCTTCGGCGCACTACCCGCAAACGGCCGACTACGTCGGTAACGTGTCCGTGCGCCGCTCTGCGTCCTCCGTGTTGAGGGCCGGTTTTTTCGAACGCCCGCTTGCGCTGCTGCGCGGTAGGGCCTAGCTTAGCGGCTATGTCCGAAGAAAAACCCGCCACCCCCACCTCCGTCGATACAAAGGAATTCGCGCGCACGCTCGCTGAAATTGCGCTGCGCAGTAATCATCTCTTCAAGGAACACCTCGCCGAACAGTCCAGGGAGTCCGGCGAGGAAGCGGCGGACGAGCTCGGCGTCGGCAAGGCCTTTACGGACCTGGCTGCGAAGCTGATGACCGATCCGTTCAAGCTCGCCGAGGCCGGGATGCGCATGTGGCAGGACTACTTCATGCTGTGGCAAAACACCATGAAGAGGGCCATGGGCGAAGAATCGGCGCCGGTCGCGGAGGCTGCCGCGTCCGACAACCGCTTCCGCAGCGAGCTTTGGCAGAACAATCTGCTGTTCGATTACATCAAGCAGTCCTACCTGATCGCCGCGCAGAACATCCAGAAGACGGTCTCCGAAGTCGAAGGCCTCGACGCGCAGACCGCGCGCAAGGTGAAGTTCTTCACCCGCCAGTACGTCGACGCGCTGGCTCCGACCAATTTCGTGATGACCAATCCCGAGGTACTGAAGACCACGGTGGAAACCGGCGGGAAGAACCTGCTCGACGGTCTCAACCATCTGCTCCACGACCTCGAACGCGGCCGCGGCAAGCTGGCGATCAGCATGACCGACTACAAGGCGTTCAAGATGGGCGAGAACGTCGCCACCACGCCGGGAAAAGTCGTCTACCAGAACGAATTGATGCAGCTGATCCAGTATCAGCCGACCACGAGGGAGGTTTACAAAACGCCGCTGCTGATCATTCCGCCGTGGATCAACAAGTACTACATCCTCGACCTGCGGCAGAAGAACTCCTTCATCAAGTGGGCGGTGGACCAGGGCATCACCGTGTTCGTGGTTTCCTGGGTCAATCCCGGCAAGGAGCTCGCGAACAAGGGATTCGAGGACTACATGCTGGAAGGTCCACTGGCGGCACTGGATGCCGTGGAGAAGGCGACCGGCGAGCGTGAAGTCAACATGATCGGCTACTGCCTGGGCGGCACGCTCACCGCATCGGCGCTCGCCTGGATGGCGGCACAGGGGCAGTCGCGGGTGAAAAGCGTGACCTTCTTCACCGCGCTCCTGGATTTCTCCGAACCCGGCGAACTCGGGGTGTTCGTGGACGAAGGCGTGCTCGCCAACCTGGAAAAGAAGATGGAGAGCCGCGGTTATCTCGAAGGCGCGGAGATGGCCAGTACCTTCAACATGCTGCGCGCCAACGACCTGATCTGGTCGTTCGTGGTGAACAACTATCTGCTCGGCAAGGACCCGTTCCCGTTCGACCTGCTGTACTGGAACTCGGACTCCACCCGCATGCCGGCGAATATGCACACCTTCTACCTGCGCAACATGTACATCAGGAACAAGTTGCGCGAACCCGGTGGAATCACGCTCGCCGGCGTGCCGATCGACCTGTCCAAGGTCGACATTCCCACGTATTTCATCTCCACGGTCGAGGACCACATCGCACCGTGGAAGTGCACTTATCTCGGCGCCCGGTTGCTCAACGGTCCTGTCCGCTTCGTGCTTGGCGGCTCGGGCCACATCGCCGGCATCGTCAACCCGCCGGCGGCGAACAAGTACTGGTACTGGACCAACGAGAAGCTGCGCGACAGCGCCGACGAATGGCTCTCCACCGCGGAGAAGCACGAAGGTTCGTGGTGGAACGACTGGGACAACTGGCTGGCCGGCTTCGGCGGCGAAAAGGTTTCCGCCCGCGTTCCGGGGGCAGGCGGGCTGAAAGTCATCGAGGACGCGCCGGGCACTTACGCGAGCTTCAGGCTCGATGCGGAGCCGGAGATAAAGCCGGCGAAACCAGCCAAAGCGGCCAAGTCAAAGAAGATGAGCTGAATCGTATTCAACACGAATACGCAAAAAAACGAGACTTGCTGAAGTTCGTGAAACGAAATCGATGCGTCAGATGTTGAGTAAATTCGTGGCAACTATCGTGCTTTCGTTCATTTTTCTGATTAACCCTGACATCGTGTGGTAAGGGCACGCCGAGCCTGTAGTTCAGCAGTCGCCAGCCATGACGCTGCTGCCGGTCTTTGGATCCATGAAGTAGGTGCAGTTGCCGTCGCTGCCCATGTGTCCGCCGGGCCCGCTGTGGATCCAGTGACGGCCGCCGCGCGAAGCCGCCAGCGCACGCAAGTCGAAAAACGGTGGGCCACCCTCGATTCCGCCCACTCCCAAAGCGTTCACCCAGTACCGCCCCGGCACGACGCTGCCGGCAAGCTGCATGAGGTAAGACACTTCCGCAGGATGCAGCTCGCGCCCGTTGAAGAAGACACCGGTGCCGCCGCCGGATGCATTCGAGCGCAGGGTTCCGCCGAGCTTGAGCCCCGGCTGTATCTGGTTGACCGCCGGGCCGCGCTCGACCCCCCACAAACCTGACACCGGATCGTACCAATAGCGTCCCGCGGCAATCGGCACACCATAGGTGCGCTCCAGCGCAGCAACGGTCTCGGCTGGCAACTTTTCGCCGTTCACCACGACAAGGTTCTGCGCGGCGGCGCTCGTCGGCAACAGGAACAGTGTTGCGGCGATCACCAGCAACAAGACCCGCTGCCGCGCACGGCGCGCGAAAACAAACGTAACCATACGAGCACCCCCTTCGTGGACGCCATCCGGTGCCCGTTTGGCAGGCGGGCCGGCAGTGTTGACCGATGGCGCACAGTCGTTGTTTGTTCCGGGCCCCGATTTCGTCAACGATGACGGATTGCGGGAAAGCCGTATGCCGGTGACCTTCATTGAAGTCTAGTACTCAGCCCCCGTGTTTCAAGGAAAACATCGTGGTCGTCCTGACGTGAAACTACGGGCCACGCCATCAAGGGACGACTTGTTGTCTTTCCGATGTTCGTTTCGAGGGCGATTCGCCGTCTTGCGCGTAGCAAGGGGTGCATTACAGCCACTTTGCCTTTCGGAACCGGTAGAAGAGATAGCCGTCTATCGCCGCCATCACCGCCACGGTCAACGGGTAGCCCAGGCTCCAGGTCAGTTCGGGCATGTTGTCGAAGTTCATCCCGTAAATGCCCGCGATCATGGTCGGCACCGCGACCAGCGCGGCATACCCGGCCAGGCGCTTGGTGACCTCGCTCCCCTGCATGGTCAGAAGCGACAGGTTCACAGATATTGCGGTGGTGAGCATTTCCCTCAGGCTGTCTATCGACTGATTCACCCGGACAAGGTGGTCGTAAACATCGCGGAAATACTCCTGGAGCCCGGCGCAAAGCTGCGGCACCCGGCCGCCGAAAAGTTTGCTGCTTGCCTCCAAAAGCGGACCGGTGGCGTGCTTGAGCGTCATCAGTTTCTGTTTCAGGATATAGAGGGATTCGATGATCGCGCGGTTGTTCTTCCCGGAGAAAATACGCTTCTCGACTTCCTCGAGTTCGTCCTCCAGCGCGTCGAGCACGGGGAAGTATCGGTCAACCACGGCGTCCATGATGGCGTAGAGCACATACGCCGAGCCTTGGCGCAGCAGCTCCGGCTCACGTTCGCTGCGCGCGCGCACGTCGGCAAATCCCCGTTCGGTGTGGCTGCGAACCGAAAGCACGTAGTTGGGGCCGACGCATATGTCGACTTCACCGACTTTCAGTTCGTCACCCGCTAGCTCAACGGTGTGGAGCACCACGAACAGCGAATTGCCGTACTCCTCGATCTTGGGCCGCTGATGGCCGTGCCGAGCGTCCTCGACCGCAAGTTCGTGCAGTCCGAACTCCCGCTGCATCGTTTCGAGTTCTTCCGGGGTCGGTTCATAAAGCGCCACCCAGACAAAACACTCCGGCCGGCGGACATACTCGTGAATCTCCCGCGGCTGAATGTCGGCGAGCTTCCGCCCTTCCTGGTAAGCGACGCAATTGACGAGCATGGCGATCTCCTCGCGGGCATCGTAGCACCGGACCGGCTCAACATTAGGCAACGCCGGACCCCATGACGACCGGACGGTGTGGCTCCAGCGGTGCTATTGGTTGGTTCTTCTCCGTAAACTCCGTGGTTCAAGGTCTTGAAGCGGTGCGCAGAGAAGCGAGATAGCGCATCCCCTCGATCGCCCGGCTGCCGTACCAGGACGTCATTTCCGCATCGATCAGTGAAACCGTAACCGTCCGAACGGTGTGGCCAGGCACGGGTGAAGTCACATTCATCGCCTCTCTCACGACCTCCACGTCGCGCTGCCTGAACGCGTAAGGCTCGGAAGAGAGCAGGACACGATCCACGCGTCCAAGAACCGATTCGAGATAGAGGGTCGGATAGCGGTCTGGGCTTCCCACGTCGATCTCATCCCATCCCACCGACCCCAGCGTCCGTGCGATGTAGGTGTCGCGCGAAATCGTCATCCACGGGTCCTTCCAGATCAGATAAAGCACACGCTCGCGCGGCAGCTTCGAAGTCGCCTCGATCGCATTGCGATACGCCGCCTCGAATTCCCGCGCGAGACGTTCGGCTTCCGCTTCAGCGCGGAAGATTCCACCGAGCAGCCGATATAAAGGAAGGTTGTCGAGTGGCCCCATCGGGTGGGTCACGATCACGTTCGGCACGAACGCTGCCGCCGCTTCGACTCGTTCGCGCGGGTTTTCGTCCACGTTGACGATCAGGTGCGTCGGTGCCAACTCGCGGATCTTCTCGACGTTAACATCCTTGGTACCGCCGACCTTGGCGACCTTCTTCACCTCGGGTTTCGGATGGACGCAGAACCCTGTTCGGCCGACGATCCGGTCACCGAGCCCGAGTTCGAACAGCAACTCGGTAATGCTGGGAACCAGGCAGACGATCCGGGCGTCCGGCCCGGCGGGTGCATGGGGATGCCCGACCGCGTCGGTCAACTGTGATAATCCTGTCTTCACGCAATATCTCCGATGTGCGTCAGTTGTCCTGTTCCGCTAATTCGCGGCCGAAAACCCGACGAGAATCGGTGCCATGCTGTGTAACGAGTCCTCGCCGTGCGTGTCGTAGCGCGGAAGAGGGGCCCCTTTGGGGATCAGCCTAGGCTTGGCGCCGTTGCAGGGGGGAATTATCGCGCCGCGAGTGCGTGCGGGCAATTCGCTCGCGGTGACGGTTATTTTGAAAAAGAGTGCCAGCGCAGCGCTGTACGGCACGGGATCGTTGGCGGGACAATCGGCACTAATGCGCTAATGCGCACCACTGGGCGCGCCAAGCGCTTTCAGCACTTCACCCAGCACCGCGAAGCCCTCTGCCAGGGTGCGAGCAACCGCTGCAAGAACGGCTTACGTATGAGATGACAGAAGACAAGGCCGCAGCGGATCGAGTCGGGTTGTGGCGGGATAGAAACCCGGTGCCACCGTGAGAGTGGCGCAAGCGCTAAAGAGTTTAGACTACGATAACTGCTGTCATCATTATCAATTGGTAAGCGGACGTTGCTGCCCGCATAGTCACTGTTAGCCTCCAAGCATTGACGATCATGACTGAGATACCGAAACCACCGGCCCAACCTCAACGCATCTCGGTGAAGGAGTTTTTTTGAGTCAGTGTCACCTGGCCGGATGGTCGCAGTTAAGGACATGGCGAAAAAGGAATCTGGTACACATGGTACAACATACCGGCTCGCGCTTCCCGTCATCCAACTTCACTGCACGACTGATTCTTGCAATGGCGTTCGCTATTTCGAACCGACAGATTCCGCATATCTTCGCCCCGGTGAACGGAGAGAACACTTCGTCACCTTTGTGTGCCGAAACTGCAAGAAGACAAGCAAGACCTACGCCTTTTTGTCGATTCTGAGCGGTGACGAACTGAACGGCGATCTGTTTAAGTTTGGCGAGCATCCCTCCTTTGGGCCCCCGACACCTGCACGCGTAATTACGTTACTTGGCCCTGAAAAGGACTACTACTTGAAAGGCAGGCGCGCCGAAAATCAAGGGCTCGGTATTGCCGCATTTGCCTACTACCGGCGGGTCGTCGAGAACCAGAAGAACAGAATTCTCGAAGAAATTATCCGGGTCTCCGAGAAGATTGGCGCGTCAAAAGAGATCCTTGAAGATCTAAATAACGCAAAGAAGGAAACCCAATTTAGTAAAGCTGTTGGCGCCGTTAAGCACGGGATTCCTCAAGCACTCTTGATAAACGGCCACAACCCACTAACGCTGCTGCATTCTGCATTGAGCGAGGGATTGCACGCTCAGACGGACGAGCAATGCTTGGAACTTGCCACAAGCATCCGAATCGTATTGACAGATCTTGTTGATCGCTTGGCCAACGCACTAAAGGAGGAGGCCGAACTCAATGCCGCGGTGAGCAGGCTGTTGAAGGCAAATGTCCAAGACTCAGGCAAGAGCGGCTAACCATCCGGTCAACGCCGACGCGCGCAAGCGCGCGGGTTACCGGCACGTTATGTTTCTTCCGGCGTCGCAATATGAAACTTAGCCCAAGCGATTGGATTGCCATACTTGCCATTATTACCCAAGTTGCCGCTACTGTTGGTGCGGCCGTATGGCAGGTCAAGAAAACACTTCCCACCCTTACACCAGCAGAAAAGAAGCCTAGTCCTTTAATCGCCTCAAACACCATCGTACTTCTACGCAAATATTGGCAATCCTGGGTTTCTATTGCCGCAGGGATTGTCGGGCTAGCCGTTTTATTTTCGAGCGACATGCCGGTAACAAAACTATTCGTCGGTCTGTCACTGGTGCTGTCTTTCATTTGTTTTCTCCATATCGTCGCAATATTATTCTTTGAGTTCATGTACCGATTCTCGGATAAAGCAATTGATATGTTTTTTTCTCTTCACCGTGGCAACGAATGAAACATAACCCGGCGCTCAACGCGGACTCCGCGCCTGCGGCGCTTCGCCGGTTAGCTTTGCGTTGGGGGTCATGCTGTTTCAGTCGCAACAAGCACTAAGCTAGTCACTTACCAAGGAGGAAAACGATGATTCGCAAATCTCGCAGAGCTGCGCTGTTCTTCTTTTGTGCCGGTGTTCTAGTAACCGCACATGCTGATGAACCGCTTAAGGTCGATACCCAAGGGGTGAAAGCAAGAATTCTCTATGAGGCGCCCATCAACGGAGGTCATCTGCCCGAGCTTAAGGGCAAGTACAAAATGAGGATCACGGAAATCACTATCGCTCCGGGTGGTCACGTGGGCGATCACAACCACCTTGGCCCGGGAATACGCCAGATGACGGTAGGCGAAATGGAGTACATCCTGCCCGACAAGACTGTTATCTATCGCGCGGGCGACTTTTTCTTTGAGACAGGCGATGTCAGCCACCGAGTGAATAACAAGACGAGCGACCCCAATACCCATCTGTTATTTGAGATTCTGCCGATGGATCTCAAGGGCCCCTCACTTATTGTTCCGAGGGACAAGCCCGGCCAGTAGAATGTTCGGAATGACGCCCAACCGTCAGTTGCACCGGAGCCGTGAAAGCGGCGCTTCGCTTGCTTTCCGGACCCGCTGAACTGGGTCGTTAGCTGCCAAGGGGACTCGCATGACATTCTTGGGGCATGCACTGTTGTTCTTTTTCGCGGGTTTCAGGGGCTACCTGATGAATGCCTACCGAGGCAGTTCGTTCGGTGTCTTTCTGTTGATCGCCGCACCCGTGCTAGGTGAGCAATGATTTCTACACCGACGTTATTTGTACTCGGTGCTGGTGCGAGCATTCCGTACGGTTTCCCGTCTGGTGCGCGATTGCGGGAAGTGATATGCCGTATGCTCCACGGACCAGACTTCAATTTCCGGTGCGACCAGGTAGCCCCGTTCGGATTTGAGCCAGCAGATGTGAAACGATTCGTCAAGGCGTTCCTATACTCAAGCATTCAATCGATAGACGCTTTCTTGGCGCGACGTACAGAGTTTTCATCGCTCGGTAAGCTGCTCATCGCATCCTACATTGGCGCAGGAGAAAGTCGGGAATCACTGTTTGGAACAAATAATGATGATAAATGGTATCACGCGCTGTGGAATGCAATGCTTTTCGACGTGCACAAGATTGAAGAGCTGGCATCTAATCGAGTGCGTTTTGTCAGTTTCAACTATGACCGCTCTCTCGAATGTTTCCTGCACGAAGCAACCAAAAATGCGTATGGCGTGGAGGACGAGATCGCGATCCGGGAATGGTCAAAACTGGCAATTCTTCATGTCTATGGTTCACTTGGCAAATTTTGTTTTCAGCCGATGAACGACGGGAGGATATACAGGTCAGAACTCAGCCAGCAGGACCTAGCGATTGCGTCGTCGGGGATAAGAGTGATTCCGGAAGCGCGCGATGACGACGACAATTTTGCGCTCGCGAGAAACTGGTTCGACTGGGCCACGAGAATCTACTTTCTCGGATTCGGGTTTGATCCGCTCAACATAAGAAGGCTTGACTTGGCATCGGTGATCGAAGCTATTAACCCGCAGCAGAGGAAACTTACGACGGTATATGCAAGCACATTTGGACTGACGGACGCAGAAGCATCAGTCGGAAAGGCCGCGCTGTGCGCTGGCCATCAAAAATTCCATTTGGGGAATCCATCATGGAAAAATCTGCAATTCATTCGGGAGTATGCGCTGTTGCCATGATCCTTGGGAGACCCAGGTGAGGAACGGGTCTCTGGTAGCGGTGGGAACGTCGAGGGACCAGATCGAGCCTCACGCCGCGCGCAGCCACCCCTCGCAGGGTAGCTCGAAGCGGGCTAGATAGCGCGCAAATCCCCACAGGAGTCAGACATGCAAGAAGTCACATTGGACGACAAGTACGTTTCCGATCAGGGGCGCGTTTATTTGACCGGCATCCAGGCGCTGGTGCGCCTGGCTCTGGTCCAGCGCCGGCGCGATCTGGCGGCAGGGCTCAATACCGCCGGCTTCATCTCCGGCTATCGCGGCTCGCCGTTGGGCGGACTCGACCAGGCGCTGTGGAAGGCCGCCAAGCACCTCGAAGCCCACCATGTGAAGTTCCAGCCCGGCGTCAACGAAGAACTCGCCGCCACCGCCGTGTGGGGCACGCAGCAGGTGCACCTGATCGGCGAGTCGGATTACGATGGGGTGTTTGCCATGTGGTACGGCAAGGGACCCGGCGTGGACCGTTGCGGCGATGTGTTCAAGCACATGAACTTCGCCGGAACTTCGAGGCACGGCGGCGTGCTGCTGGTTGCGGGCGACGACCACGGGGCCTACTCCTCCACGCTGCCGCACCAGAGCGATCACCTGTTCTCGGCCTCGATGATCCCGGTCCTGTACCCGTGCAACGTGCACGAGTACATCGAGCTGGGATTGCACGGCTGGGCCATGTCGCGGTTCTCCGGATGCGCGGTCGGATTCAAGGCGCTGGCCGATACAGTCGAGTCATCTGCTTCGATCGAGGCCGACCCGTTTCGCATCCAGACCCTGCTGCCCGAAGACTTTGTGTTGCCCGAAGGCGGTCTGAACAGCAGGCTCTCGAGCAATCTCCTGGGTCTGCAGGCGCGCGCGCAGGAAGCGCTGATGCAGGACTACAAGATCTACGCCGCGCTGGCGTACTCACGCAAGAACAAGCTCAATCGCACCACGATCGATTCGCCCAACGCGCGGCTCGGCATCATCGCTTCAGGCAAGTCGTACATGGACGTGCTCGAAGCACTGGAAGAGCTCGGCGTCAACGAGCAGAACGCGGCACAGATCGGCATCCGTGTATTCAAGGTCTCGATGTCCTGGCCGCTGGAACCGGACGGGGTGCGCGAATTCTCCAAGGGGCTGGAAGAAATCCTGGTCGTCGAAGAGAAGCGCCAGGTGGTCGAGTACCAACTCAAGGAACACCTCTACAACTGGCACCCCGACGTGCGCCCACGGATCATCGGCAAGTTCGACGATCAGGGCGAATGGGTGCACCCGCGCGGCGAATGGCTGCTCCCTGCCAAGGCCGATTTCTCCATCGCGCAGATCGCCCGCGTCATCGCCGGGCGCATCGGGCGCTTTCACCAGAGCGATCTGATCAAAGCACGGCTTGCCTTTCTGGAGGCGAAAGAGGCGGTGCTGAAGAAGGCGGTGAACACGCCCGTGCGCCCGCCGTACTACTGCTCGGGATGCCCGCACAATACCTCGACCAAAGTGCCCGACGGCAGTCTGGCGCTGGCCGGCATCGGCTGCCACGTGATGGCGACCGTAATCTATCCGGAGCACAACAAGAGCCCGACACACATGGGCGGCGAGGGTGCGCCGTGGATCGGCCAGGCGCCGTTCTCTAAGCGCACGCACATCTTTGCCAATCTCGGCGACGGCACTTATTTCCACTCCGGGTCCCTTGCGATCCGGGCCACGCTCGCAGCCAAGGTCAACATCACCTACAAGATCCTCTACAACGATGCCGTGGCGATGACCGGCGGCCAGCCGGTCGACGGCCAGATTTCGGTGCCGATGATCGCGCAACAGATGGCGGCCGAAGGCGTCGGGCGCATCGCGGTCGTAACGGAAGACCTCACGCGCTACCAAGACCGTAGCCAATTGCCCGCACTCGTCACGCTGCACGACCGCAAGGACCTGGAAGCGGTGCAAATGGAACTCAGGGAATATCGCGGCGTGTCGGTGCTGATCTACGACCAGACCTGTGCGGCGGAAAAACGCCGCCGCCGCAAAAAAGGCGAGTACCCGAAGGCCACGCAGCGGGTATTCATCAACGAAGCGGTCTGCGAAGGCTGCGGCGATTGCGGCGTGCAGTCGAACTGCACTTCGATCCTGCCGGTGGAAACCGAGTTCGGGCGCAAACGCGCGATCGACCAGTCCTCCTGCAACCAGGACTATTCCTGCGTCAAGGGCTTCTGTCCGAGTTTCGTGACGGTGGAAGGCGGCACGCCGAGGAAGTCGCGCGCGGCAAATCGTGAAACCGCTGTGCCGCTCGGGCCGCTGCCAGAACCGGCCTCCGCAACGCTCGGCGAAACGCCTTACAACATCCTGATCACCGGAATCGGCGGCACCGGCGTCATCACCATCGGCGCGCTGCTGGGAATGGCCGCGCACCTGGAGGGCAAGGGCATCTCGGCGCTGGACATGACCGGAATGTCGCAAAAGAACGGTGCCGTCACGTCGCACGTTCGCATCGCCCGCACGCCGGCCGGCATCCGCGCGCAATGCATCGCCACCGGCGAGGCCGACCTGATCCTCGGCTGCGACATGCTGACCGCGGGCGCGCACGATGCCATTTCCAAGACCCGGCCCGGACGCACGGTGGCGGTGATCAACATGCACCAGCAGCCGCCCGGCCAGTTCGCCCAGAATCCCGACTGGCAGTTCCCGGCCGAGGAAATTCGCGCGCTGATCGACGAGTCGGTCAACGGCCGCGCGCATTTCATCGACGCCACCCGGCTCGCTACCGCGCTGCTGGGTGACTCGATCGCCACCAACCTGTTCATGCTCGGCTTCGCCTTCCAGAACGGGCTGGTTCCCCTGCAGCAGGCCTCGATCGTGCGCGCGATCGAGTTGAACGCCGTGTCCGTCGACGCCAACAAGCAGGCGTTCGACTGGGGGCGCCGCGCCGCGGTCGATCTGACGCAAGTCGAGACGATTGCCACGCCCGCCCAGCCGGTGGTGGTCCAGATGCCGCAGAGCCTGGAGACGCTGCTGCGCCGGCGCATCGCCTTCCTGACCGAGTACCAGGACGCGGCGTATGCGAAGCGCTACGAGACTATGGTCGACAAAGTCCGTCGTGCCGAAGCGCGGATCGGCAAGGGCGATGCGCTGACCAGGGCGGTCGCGCGATATCTGTCCAAGTTGATGGCTTACAAGGACGAGTACGAGGTCGCCAGGCTTTACGCGACCAGCGATTTCGAGAAACGGCTGAACGACGCGTTCGAAGGCGAGTTCACGGTGACGTACAGCCTCGCCCCGCCGCTGCTGGCGAAGCGTGACGCGCAGGGCCGGCTCGTCAAGGCGCAGTACGGCGCCTGGATGGGACATGCGTTCCGCTGGCTGGCCCGCTTCAAGCGCCTGCGCGGCACCTTCCTCGATCCATTCGGCCGTACCGCAGAGAGAAGGATGGAGCGCGGGCTGATCCGCGATTACGAAGCCCTGATGGATGAGATCGCGGGCGCGTTGTCGAAAGAGAACTATGAAGTCGCGGTCGCGCTGGCCAGCGTGCCGGAACGCATCCGCGGCTTCGGCCATGTGAAGCAGCACAATGTCGAGGCGGTCGCGGTAGAACGCGATGCCCTGCTCTCCCGCTTCCGTGCCCTGGCGGCCGGGGTCGAGCATGCCGCCTGACGCGCACAAGCGTCGCGATTCGGGCCGGGGGTTATGCTGGCGAACACTGGGTCTGCGGCCCAAGTTTACGTTCACGTAAACGTAAGCAATAATGGCTGCCCCGGCGCGATGACCCATTCCGGCATCAGCGCGGAAACGCCCGGGCCGCGTCATCAACCGCAAACGGACGGGACCGCCCTATGACCGATCTCAGCGTACGGGCCGCCGATCAAGGCAAGCAGGCGAAGAACAAGGTACGCTTCGTCACCGCCGCCAGCCTGTTCGATGGCCACGACGCCTCGATCAACATCATGCGCCGCATTCTGCAGGCGAGCGGCGTCGAAGTCGTACACCTCGGCCACAACCGGTCGGTCGACGAGATCGTCACCGCGGCCATCCAGGAAGACGTGCAGGGCATCGCCGTGTCCTCGTATCAGGGCGGCCACGTGGAGTATTTCAAGTACACCATCGACCTGCTGCGCGAGCGCGGCGGCGCGGGCATCAAGGTTTTCGGCGGCGGCGGCGGCGTGATCGTTCCGAGCGAGATCGAAGAGCTGCACAGCTACGGTGTGGCGCGCATTTATTCCCCTGAGGACGGTGCGCGCATGGGCCTGCAGGGAATGATCACGGACATGATCCGCACCGCGGACCGCAATCTGTCTGCGGAGTTGCCGGCGAGCCTCGACGAAGTCTTCCGCGGCAATGTGTGCGATCTGGCGCGCGTCATCACCGGGCTCGAGAACGCGACGCTGCCGAAGCCCCTGCGCCAGAAGCTGGCGAAGCGGGCGGCGGAGCACGACAACGTGCCGGTGCTCGGCATCACCGGAACCGGCGGCTCGGGCAAGTCGTCGCTCACCGACGAACTGATCCGCCGCTTCCGCATCGACCAGGACGACGCGCTCAAGATCGCCGTGATCGCCGTGGATCCGTCGCGGCGCAAGAGCGGCGGCGCGCTCTTGGGCGACCGCATCCGCATGAACGCGATCAATCATCCGAACATCTACATGCGCTCGCTCGCCACCCGCGATGCCGGAGCCGAGATCGCCACCTGCCTGCCGGACGTGATCGCTGCCTGCAAATGCACCGGCTTCGACCTGATACTGGTGGAGACTTCCGGCATCGGCCAGGGGGACGCGGCCATCGTCCCGCATGTGGACTTCTCGCTGTACGTGATGACGCCCGAGTTCGGCGCCGCCAGCCAGCTCGAGAAAATCGACATGCTCGACTTTGCCGACTTCGTTGCGATCAACAAGTTCGATCGCCGCGGGGCGCAGGATGCGCTGCGCGACGTGCGCAAGCAGATGCAGCGCAACCGCAGCGCCTTCAACGCGGCCGCCGAGGCGATGCCGGTGTTCGGCACCATGGCCTCGCGGTTCAACGACGACGGCGTGACCGCGCTCTATCACGCCATTCTCGCCGAACTCAAGACCCGCGGGCTCAAGGCCGGCGACGGCAGGCTCAAGCCGACCATGGTAAAAGCGTCGTCGGGCCAGAACGTCATCGTTCCGCCGGCGCGCGTGCGCTATCTGGCGGAAATTGCCGAAACCGTGCGCGGCTATCACGCCGACGTGGCGAAGCAGACCGGGATCGCGCGCGAGCGGCAGCAGTTGCGCGAAGCGAAGCGCATGCTCCACCTCTCCCCGGCCCTCTCCCCCGCAAGCGGCGGAGAGGGAGTCACAGCGGCACTGGATGTGCTCATTGCCGAAAGAGAGAAGACGTTGAGCCCCGAAGCAAAAAAACTACTGGACGAGTGGCCGCAGGTGAAGCAGTCCTATTCGGGTGACGAACAGGTCACGAACATCCGCGATCGCGAGATCCGCACGGTGCTGACGACCACCTCGCTTTCCGGCACCATGGTGCCGAAGGTGGCGCTGCCGAAGTTCGAGGACGACGGCGAGACGCTGAAGTGGCTGATGCGGGAGAACCTGCCCGGCTATTTCCCGTACACGGCCGGAGTGTTCCCGTTCAAGCGCGAGAACGAGGACCCGACGCGGATGTTCGCCGGCG
>Ga0184627_10000301_pt1 | contig 20095 bp, 18 predicted proteins | sample PLM3_127_b1_FD_133150 | JGI IMG/M metagenome (GOLD analysis project Ga0184627, IMG submission 133150) | Groundwater sediment microbial communities from an aquifer in East River, Colorado, USA - PLM3_127_b1 | ecosystem: Environmental > Terrestrial > Soil > Riparian zone | place: USA: East River...
CAGCACCTGCGTGGCATCGCCACAGCCCACCACCGCCGGTATGCCCAGCTCGCGTGCGATGATGGCGGCGTGGCAGGTGCGTCCGCCGCGGTTGGTGACGATCGCCGCCGCGCGCTTCATCACCGGTTCCCAGTCGGGGTCGGTCATGTCGGTGACCAGTACTTCGCCCTCGCGCACGCGCGACATCTCAGCCGCGCTCGTGACCACCCGCACCGCGCCGCTGCCGATCTTCTGGCCGATCGCCCTGCCGGTCGCCAGCACCTCGGAGCGCTGCTTGAGGCGGTAGCGGCGCAGCGTATCGACCTTCGCACCCGCTTTCACCGTTTCCGGCCGGGCCTGCAGAATGTAGAGCTTGCCGTCTGCGCCGTCCTTGCCCCACTCGATGTCCATCGGGCGCCGGTAGTGGCTCTCGATGATCATGGCGTAACGCGCCAGTTCCTCGACTTCGGCATCGGTGATGGAAAAGCGGCGGCGGTCGGCGTCGGGAACGTTTACCGTCTTGACCGAGTGCCCTGCCTGGTGCTCGTCGGTATAGACCATCTTGACCGCCTTGGAGCCCAATCCGCGGCGCAGAATGGCTTTTCTGCCGTCGTTGAGCGCCCGCTTGTAGACATAAAACTCGTCCGGGTTCACCTGACCCTGCACCACGGTCTCGCCGAGCCCGTAAGCCGAGGTGATGAAGACGACCTGGTCAAATCCGGACTCGGTATCGAGGGTGAACATCACGCCGCTCGCGCCGAGGTCGCTCCGCACCATCCGCTGCACGCCCGCGGAGAGGGCAACCTCCTGGTGCGCGTAGCCTTGGTGCGCGCGATAGGAAATGGCGCGGTCATTGTATAGTGAGGCATATACCTGCTTCGTTGCGGTATAGAGGTGGTCCAGGCCCCGCACGTTGAGGAAGGTCTCCTGCTGGCCTGCGAAGGAGGCGTCCGGGAGGTCCTCCGCGGTGGCGGACGAGCGCACCGCGAATGAAGCGCTCGCGCCGGCGCCAGCAGCCAGCTTGCCGTAGGCCTCCGCGATTTCGTCACGGAGCCGCTTGGAAAAATCCTGCGCCAGTATCCAGCCGCGGATTTCCTCCCCGGCTTGCGCCAGCGCGGTCACGTCGTTGACGTCGAGCCTGCCCAGGCGCCGTGCTATGCGCGCGTCCAGCTTGCCCTGGGCAAGGAACTCCCGGTAGGCGTGGGATGACGTGGCAAACCCACCCGGCACCCGCACGCCAGCGGCGCCGAGCTGGCTGATCATTTCGCCAAGAGAAGCGTTCTTGCCGCCAACGCGCGCCACGTCGCTCATGCGCAGCGTGGCCAAGTCGAGAACCAGGGAGGTCATGCTCATTCCTGCGGGGTGTGGTAATTTGCCGGAGCGGGAAGAACGTTATTTTACCGGAACACCGTGACACAGCCGAGATGGCAGATCCCAAACGCACGGCCTTTTTTGTATCCGATCGCACCGGCATCACGGCCGAGATGCTGGGCCATAGCCTGCTCACCCAGTTCGATGGCGTGCGCTTCAACGAAGTCACGCTGCCATTCGTGGATTCGGTGGACAAGGCGCAGGAAGTGGTGAATCAAATAAACCTTCAGGGCGAGACGGACGGCGTGCGTCCGCTCGTGATCAGCACCCTGGCGCGTACTGAAATCGCGCAGGTCATCGGCCAGTCCAAGGCGTTGTTCCTCGATTGCTTCGAGATTTTCATTTCCCCGCTCGAACGCGAGCTCGGGGTCAGGGCCTCGCATACGGTCGGACGCACCCACAGCGTTGCGGATTTCGTCAACTACCACCACCGCATCGAATCGGTGAATTACACCCTCGCGCACGACGACGGCGTCACCAACCGCGATCTGAACGACGCCGACATCCTCCTGGTCGGGGTCTCGCGCTGCGGCAAGACGCCGACCTGCCTCTATCTCGCCATGCAGTTCGGCATCAGCGCGGCGAATTACCCGCTCATCCCTGAGGACTTCAGCCGCATGCAGCTGCCGACCCCGTTGCGTCCACTCCGGGGCAAGTTGTACGGGCTGACTATCAAGCCCGAACGGCTACAGCAGATCCGTAACGAGCGCAAGCCCGGCAGCACCTACGCGACACTCGCCAACTGCGAGTTCGAGGTGCGAGAAGCGGAGGCGCTGATGCGGCAGGAAGGCATACCCTACCTCGACGCCACCAGCAAATCGGTCGAAGAGCTCGCCACCACCATACTGCACGCAGCGAAGCTGGTGCGCCGAATCTATTAGGAGTTTGTCGGATGATGCCGCGACAAACTCCTAATAGATTCATGTCAGATTTAATCCCGGTCGCCAGCTGATTGCGCACTTTGAAGCCGCTCGGAATTCAGCTTTCAGCCGCCACGGGTCCGGATTGACCGCGGCCGCCGACGGCTGAAAGCTGCCGCACGCGCTCGAACAGGCACACCGCCACCGCCGCGGCGACGTTGAGGGATTCAGCCGTTCCCGGCATCGGGATGGATACCACCACCTGCGCGGCCTTGAGCAGGGCCGCGCTCAAGCCCGCGCCTTCGTTGCCGAACAGGAAACCAGCCCGCCCCTGCAAGTCGGCGTCGAACACGGCCTGCGCCGCGCGCTGACTCGTCGCCACCAGACTGCCGCCGAACGATCGCGCCGCTGCCGCCAGGTCGGCCTGCTCGTAGAGGTGCAGCGCGAAATGCGCGCCCATGCCGGCCCGCAGAACCCGCGGCGACCACGCTTGCGCGCACCCTTTCGACAACAGCACGTGCCGCACGCCGCTGGCGGCGCAGGTGCGCAATATGGAGCCCAGGTTGCCGGGGTCCTGCAGGTCCTCCAGCATCACGCACGCGTCCATGTCCCGCGGCACCAGCTGCGGTCGCGGGGTCTCGACCACGGCGAGTATGCCGGTCGGCGTCACCACGGAAGACAGCTTCCGGAACAGCGCGTCGCTCAACACCAGCGGCTCGATCGCCGCCATCTTCTTCAGCAGAGCCCTGATCTCCGAGGCAGCCAGGCCCGAACGGCTTACCACCACCTGTTGCGGCAGGCCGGCGTGCTCGAGGTAGGCGGCAACCAGGTGAACACCGTCGAGCACCGAGTGGCCGGCTCTTTTGCGTTCCTGGGACGACACGACGAGCCGGCACAGCGCCTTGAGGCGCGGGTTGGCGGCGGAATCGATCTGCTTCACGCCCTGCCCTCCCGCTCGAGCAGCGACCGCACCGGCGCAAAGCTGCGCCGGTGCACGGCCGAGGCGCCATGCTCGCGCAGCGCCGCCAGGTGCGCGCTGGTGGGGTAACCCTTGTGGCGGTCGAAGCCGTACTGGGGATGCCGCTGGTGCAGCGTCAGCATCTCCTTGTCGCGCGCCACCTTGGCGAGGATCGAGGCTGCCGCGATCTCCGCCACCGTCGCATCGCCCCTCACGATGGCGCGCACCGGGACCACCAGCCGCGGCCGATGCAAGCCGTCTACCAGCACCTGCCGTGGCGTCACCGCGAGCTGCTCCACGGCACGTCGCATGGCAAGCAGGCTTGCCTGGAGGATGTTGAGCGTGTCGATCTCCTCGACGCTGGCGCTTGCCACTGCCCAGGCGATAGCACGCGAGCGGATCTCCAGCGCCAGCGCTTCCCGCCGGCGCGGCGTGAGCGTTTTGGAGTCCGCCAGCCCTGCGACCGGTCGCGCCGGATCGAGGATGACCGCGGCGGCGTAAACCGGCCCCGCGAGCGGTCCGCGCCCGGCCTCGTCTACGCCGCAAGTCAGCTTCATGGCGCGGCGCCGTTGCCTACCATGGGCACCAGCGCCGCGGCTATGCGCCCGGCGCTGTCCTGCCGCAGCTCGCGGGCTATCGCCGCAAAGCGGGTTTCGAGCCGCGTGCGCACCACGCCGTCGAACAGCAGGTTGAGCACTGCCTGCGACAGATTCTCCGGCGTCGCCTCGTCTTGCAGGAATTCCGGCACGATAAACTCTCCGGCGAGGATATTGGGCAGGCCCACGTACGGCTGATAGCTGCGGTGGCTCATGATCCACCACGATACGCGCGGCATGCGATAGGCGATTACCACCGGGCGCCCGATCAGCGCGGCTTCCAGAGTGGCGGTGCCGGAAGCGGCCAGCACCACGTCCGCGGCGGCCATGGCTTCGTGCGCATGGCCGAACAGTACCGTCAGGTTCAGTTCCCCCGCCTCGCGGCGGTGGAGCGCGGTCTCGAACAGATCCCGCGTGCTCCGGTTCACCAGCGGCACCAGGAACTGCGCCTCGGGCACTGCGGTGGCGATCTGCCTGGCGGTTTCGATGAAAGTATCCGCCATCTGGCCGACTTCGCTGAGGCGGCTACCCGGAAGCAGCACGATCACCTTCGCCGAGACGGGCAGCCGCAACTGCTCGCGCGCCGCCGCGCGGTCGGGGGACGACGCCAGCATTTCCGCCAGCGGGTGCCCGACATAGGTGGCGGGAATACCGGCTTTTTCGTAGATTTCCTGCTCGAACGGGAATACCACCAGCATGCGCCCCACCGCGCGCCGGATCTTTTCGATACGTTCGCCGCGCCATGCCCAGATCGAGGGACTGACGAGGTGCGCGGTGGGGATACCGGCCGACTTGAGCTTGAGCTCGAGGTCGAGGTTGAAATCCGGCGCATCCACGCCGACGAACAGCGCCGGCGGATGCCTCAGGAAGCGCGCGGCAAGCCGCCGCCGGATACCGAGGATCCCGGCGTAGTGGCGCAGCACCTCGACATAGCCCCGCACCGCGAGCTTGTCCATGGGGTACAGCACCTCCATCCCCGCGGACTGCATGCGGGGGCCGCCAATGCCGCTGAACTGCGCCTGCGGCAGGCGGGCGCGCAACGCCCGGATGAGATGCGCACCGAGCAGGTCGCCGGAGGCTTCTCCGGCGACCACGCCGATCGTGAGCGGAACGGCCTCTGTCACCGGATGATGCCGCGCGTAGACGCGGCCAGAAAATCCAGCAGGAGCTGGACTTCCGGACATTCCTTGACCTGGCGCGCGATCGCCTTCCTCGCCTGTTCCAGGGTCAGGCCCGAGCGATAAAGGGTCTTGTAGGCCCGCTTCAGCTCCGTGATCGCGCCGGCCGTGAAGCCGCGCCGCTTCAGCCCCTCGATATTGATGCCGTAGGGCTTGGCGGTGTCTCCGGACGCGGTGATGAACGGCGGGACGTCCTTCAGCACCACCGAGCCGATGCCGGTAATGCTGTGCGTGCCGACGCGGCAGAACTGGTGCACGCCGGTATAGCCACCGAGGATGACGTAGTCGTCGACATGGACGTGCCCCGCGAGCTGCGCATTGTTGGCGAAGATGGTGTGGTTGCCGATCTGGCAGTCGTGCGCGAGGTGCACGTACGCCATGAACCAGTTGCTGTTGCCTACGCGCGTCACGCCGGCATCCTGCGCGGTCCCGCAATTGAAGGTGCAGAACTCGCGCACTGTGTTGTCGTCGCCGATTTCCAGCCGCGTCGGCTCATCCCGGTACTTCTTGTCCTGCGGCACCTCGCCCAGCGACGTGAACTGGAAGATGCGGTTGCGTGCCCCGATGCGGGTATGGCCGGTGATCACGGCATGGGAGCCGACCCGGCTGCCGGCCCCGATCTCGACGTGCGGGCCGATCACCGAGTACGGGCCGATCTCGACGTCGGGCGCAAGCCGCGCCCTGGCGTCGACAATGGCGGTGGGATGGATCTTCACGGGCGGGACCAGGCGCGGGCGCGGCGCCTGGCCGGCCTAGGCGCCCTCCTTCAGCGTCCGCACCGTGCACATGATGCCGGCTTCGGCCACCAGGACACCCTCGACCATGGCTTGCGCTGTGAATTTCCAGATGCCGCGGATATGACGCTCGAGGGCGACTTCCAGCCGCATGCTGTCCCCGGGCACAACCGGCTTCTTGAACCTGGCATTATCGATGCCGACAAAATAGTAAATCAGGCGCTCATCGGCCTGGTGCTGCTCAGTGTGGAACGTCAGGATCGCACAGGCCTGTGCCATCGACTCGATGATAAGCACTCCCGGCATCACCGGGTGATGCGGGAAATGACCCTGGAAAAACGGTTCGTTGATGGTGACGTTCTTGAGGGCCGCCAGGCGCTTGCCGGGCTCGCAGGACAGCACGCGGTCAACCAGCAGGAAGGGATAGCGGTGCGGCAGGTACCCGAGAATCTTGCTGATGTCCATGCCACTCACGGCTTGCTCCTTTTGGCCCGTTTCGACTTTTTTTCCAGCTCGCGTACGCGTTGCGCCAATTCGGCAAGGTGCCGGAGCTGGGCCGCGTTCTTGAGCCATTCCCGGTGCGGCTCGAATGCATAGGCTCCGGTGTAGGTTCCCGGGCGTGCGATCGACTTCGTGATCAGGGTGTAGGTGGAGATTTCCACACGATCTGCAATGGTGATGTGTCCGGCGATACCGGAAGCGCCACCGATGCGGCAGTGCCTCCCGATCTTCGCGCTGCCGGCGATGCCGGTGCAGGCGGCGATCGCAGTGTGGGCGCCGATGCGCACGTTATGAGCGACCTGGATCTGGTTGTCGAGCTTCACGCCCTCCTCGATCACGGTATCGTCGAGTGCGCCGCGGTCAACCGTCGTGTTGGCCCCAATCTCCACGTCGTTTCCAATCACCACGCGTCCGATCTGCGGCACCTTGATCCAGCGCTCCTCCTCCAGCGCGATGCCGAAGCCATCGGCGCCAATCACGACGCCCGAATGAAGGATAACGCGGTCGCCGATCACGCAGTCATGGTAGACGGTGACATTGGGGTACAGTCTCGTGCCGGTGCCAATCACCGCCCCATCCCCGATGAAGCAGCCGGCGCCGATGACACAGCACGACCCGATGACCGCTCCGCGCCCGACCACCGCGCACGGGCCGATCTCGGCATCTTCGGCCATCCGCGCCGAACCGTCTATGACCGCGGTTGCATGCGCTCCTGGCTGCGCGACGGGTGCAGGATTGAACAACGCCGACACCCGCGCAAAATAAGCGTAAGGATTCGCGCACACGATACGGGGGAGCTGTGTGGCGCTGCGCCCTGATTCGCCCACGATCACCGCTCCCGCCCGCGTCGATTTGAGCTGGGGCAGATAACGCTCGTTGGCGAGGAAAGCGATGGTGTCGGGGGTGGCGCTTTCCAGCGTGGCGATCTGGCGCACCGTGACCGCGGCGTCTCCGTCAACCTTGCCGCCGAGCCGCTCGGTGATCTCGCGCAAGCTGTAGGATGTGCGTGCTCTGGATGTCATGACCGCAATGCCCGGCGTGCCCACCGGCCGCACGGAGCCAGCCGGGGAAGCCACCGCAGCAAACGATTGCCTTGTCCTATTTGCCTTCGGCGAGCGCCTTGAGCACGCGCTCCGTGATGTCGACGCGCGGGCTGCGGAATACCGCCTCCTGCACGATCAGGTCGAATTGCTCGGCTTCGGCAATCTGCTTGATGACGCGGTCGGCGCGCTCGAACAACGTGGCCAGCTCCTGGTTGCGGCGCATGTTGAGGTCCTCGCGGAACTCGCGCTGCAGCCGCTGCAGGTCGACGCTCATGCGCGAGAGCTCCTGCTCCTTGCTCCGGCGCTCGCTTTCGCTCATGGTCATCACGTCCTTCTCCAGCTGGCCTTGCAGCGACTTCACCTGCGCCTCGCGGCGCTGCAGCTCCTGCGCGCGCGGGGCGAATTCCTTCTCCAGCAGCTTGCTCGCCCGTTCCGCCGGAGCCGACTCGCGGCGGATGCGCTCCGAATCCACGTAGCCGATCTTGATGTCCGCGGCACTGGCGGCGGCAGCCGCCAGCATCAGCGCGGCCACTAGCGGGAATGAGTGCTTCAAATGTGTTCTCCTTGCGGTTGGCTTGCCTGCCATCTGTCCCTGCGTTGTCGCGATCAAAATAGTCCGCCGACCGTGAACTGGAACTTCTGCAGCCGGTCGTCCGACTGGTAGCGAAACGGCACGCCGACGCTGATCTTGAGCGGCCCTAGCGGCGACACCCATTGTAACGACAAGCCGGCCGATGCGCGGAGGTAGGTGAAATTGAAATCCTCCGCCGTGTCGCCTATTACAGCCGTGTCGACAAAGGCGCTCAATCTTACTGACTTGTCGTTCGCGAGTCCCGGGAACGGAAACAGCACCTCGGCATTGCCCAGCAGCTTGCGGCTGCCGCCCGTGGGGTCACCGTTACTGTCCTTGGGCCCTATAGTATAAGACTTGAAGCCGCGCACGGAGCTGACTCCGCCGGCGTAGAAATTCTTGAAGAACGGCAATGGCTTATCGTTATAGCCATCGCCATAGCCGGCCTCGCCGTTGAGCATGAAGGTAAGATGCCGGGTCCACGGGAAATAGCGCTGGTACTGGTAGGTAAGCTTGTAGTATTCGAGATCGCCGGCGGGAGTGCCGAGCTCGCCGCTGGCCCTCTGCAAAACGCCCTTGGTGGGATAGATGTGGCTGTCGCGCGCGTCGCGCGTCCAGCCGGTGGTCACGAACACGTTGGTATTCTGCGAGCCGAAAACCGCCACATAGTTCAGGTACCGCAGCGGGCTGTCGGGAAAGGTCGTGATGCTGGTGTCATCGTAGCCGAGCCCGTAGTGAATCGTGTCGCGTTCGGTTACCGGGACGCCGAAGCGCAGTTGCCCTCCCACTGTCGTGGTCTGGTACTGGGCAAGATCGTTCGCGGAGGGGTCGATACTCTTGTAATAGACATCAAAGCCCTGGCTCACGCCGTCCACCGTGAAATAGGGGTTGGTGTAGGACAGCGAGTAGGTGGTGTTGATCTTGCTGGTATTGACATTCAGGGCAAGGTGCCGCCCGGTGCCGAAGATGTTCTGCTGCGATATCCCGCCGGAAATGATCAGGCCCTCGTCGCTGCCGAAGCCCGCGCCGACCAGCAACACGCCCGTCGGCTTCTCCACCACCGCGATGTTGACATCCACCTGGTCGGTGGTGCCCGGCACGGCCGGCGTCTCGAGGTTGACCTCGGTGAAGTAGCCGAGCCGGTCGACGCGCTGCCGCGAATGGGTGATCTTGTCCCCTGAATACCAGGCGCCCTCCATCTGGCGGAACTCGCGGCGAATCACCTCGTCGCGCGAGCGGTCGTTGCCGGTGATGTTGATGCGGCGCACGTAGACGCGGCGGCCCGGATCGATAAAAAAGGTGAACGCGACCTGCTGTTTCTCCTTGTTGAGCGCCGGCACCGCGTTGACGTTGGCGAACGCGTAGCCGTCGTTGCTGAGCCGGTCGCTGATGAGCTTGGTCGATTCGGTCAGGCGCGCGCGGGAAAAGGCGTCGCCCGGCTTGAGCTGGATCAGCTTGCGCACCTCCTCCTCGGGGACCAGCATCTCGCCCGCCACCGTCACGTCCGACACCGTATACTTCTGCCCCTCGGTAATGCTGATCGTGATGTAGATGTCCTGCTTGTCGGGCGTGATCGAAACCTGCGTCGAGTCGATGCTGAATTCGAGGTAGCCCTGATCGAGGTAGAAGGAGCGCAGCGTTTCGAGGTCGGCGGACAGTTTCTGTCGGGAATACTGGTCCTGCTTGCTGAACCAGGTCATCAAGCCCGGGGTGCGCAGCACGAACTGCCCGAGCAGCGTGCTCTCGGTGAACGCGTGCGCCCCGATTATGCTGATCTGCCGTATTTTGGCGATCTGGCCTTCGTCGACGTTGAAGTTGATCGCAATGCGGTTGCGTTCCAGCGGCGTGACCGTGGTACTGATGGCGACCGCATAGTAGCCGCGCCCCAGGTACTGGCGCTTCATCTCCTGTTCCGCGCGCTCGAGCAAGCTCCGGTCGAGGATGCGCCCCTCGGCGATGCCGATCTGGCGCATGCCGGTCGTGAGCTGGTCCTTGTCGAACTCATGCAGGTTGGAAAACGAGATCTGCGCGATGGAAGGCCGTTCCTGGACGGCTACCACCAGCACGTCGCCGTCGCGCTCGAGGCTGACATCGCGGAAGAATCCGGTTGCGAACAGCGCGCGTATGGCCTGGGCGGACCTCTCGTCCGTCATCGTGTCGCCGACCTTTACCGGGAGGTAGCTGAAGATGGTGCCGGCCTCGGTGCGCTGTATGCCCTCGACGCGGATATCCTTGATGACGAAAGGCTCGATCGCGGCTGTGGGTGTGGCGTGAAACAGGAAGAGCGGCAACAGGACCGCGCGTAACCAGCGCATGAAGTCAGCCGCCGAACAGGCGGTTAATGTCGTTGAAGAGGGCAAAAGCCATGAGGGTGAACAGCAGCGCCAGTCCGACGTGCTGGCCGATCTCCATGGTCCGCTCCGAAAGCGGACGGCCTTTGAAAACCTCGATCAGGTAATACATCAGGTGCCCGCCGTCCAGTAACGGTATCGGCAGCAGGTTGAGCACGCCGAGGCTGATGCTGATTAGCGCAAGGTACAGGAGGTATACGACCGGGCCCGCTTGCGCGGATTGCCCCGCATAGTCGGCGATGGTGATCGGGCCAGACAGGTTCTTGAGTGATACTTGGCCGACCAGCATCTTGCCGAGCATCTTCAGGCTGAAGACCGAGGTGTCCCACGTTTTCTGCACGGCTTTGGAGAGGCTCTCCAGCGGGCCGTAGCGCACTTCGACGACCACGTCCGCCAGCGCCGAGCGGTCTACCCCCGCCCCGATCCTGCCGATCCTGTCGCCGCTCTCGGTAACGGTATCGGGCTTGACCACAATCGCGGGCAGCGGCGCGCCGTCCCGCCTGACTTCCACCACCAGCGAAACGCCGGGGTTGGTGCGCACCAGTTGTACCACCTGGCCCCAGCTTTCGATCCGCTGGTTATTGACAGCTACGATTTCGTCGCCGGCTTTCAGTCCCGCGCGCTGCGCCGCGCCGCCTCTCACCACCTCGCCTATCACCGGCTTGAGCGGAGGCTGAAAACGCACAAGGCCGAGCGTACGCAGGAAATCGCTGTCCAGATCTGCCGCGGTCAGCCCCGACAGGTCGAGCTGCCGTGTGGTGGTCGCGCCTCCGGCGTCGCGCACCACGATCGCGACCGCGGATTTCTCGACCGCGCGCTGCAGCAGGACCCAGCGCGCGTCCTGCCAGGTGACAACTGGCTCGCTGCCGATCCTGACCAGCCTGTCTCCCACCGCGAAGCCGGCCTGGTATGCAGCGGTGCCGGCCGGCGGCCCGCCGATCACCGGCTTGATGCCAGGCACGCCATGGAGAAACAGCACCCAGTAGAGCGCGATCGCCAGCAGGAAATTCGCCGCCGGCCCGGCGACCACGATCGCGATGCGCCGCCACACGGATTGCCGGTTGAACGCGCGGGGCAGCTCCTCCCTTGCCACGGCCCCTTCCCGTTCGTCCAGCATCTTGACGTAGCCCCCCAGCGGAAAGGCGGCCACTACCCACTCGGTGCCATCGCGGCCGAGGCGCCGCGCCCACAACGGTTTGCCGAAGCCGACCGAAAAGCGCAGTACCTTGACGCCGCAGGCGCGCGCCACGAGGTAGTGGCCGAACTCGTGGATCACGATCAGGCAGCCGAGCGCCACGATGAAAGCAGTGATCGCCACGACAAAAGCAGTGATGGTATTAAGGAGCATCATGCTGCGGCTGCCGCGATCGTCAGGACCGAAGCGCCTGGCGCGGCGCCGCGGGAGGGGTGCGACGGGTCGCGCGCAACCAGTCCTCGGCGCGCGCGCGCGCGGCGCGGTCGGCGACAAATACCTCCTCGAGGCCGCCGAGCGGGCAGTAAGTCAGGTCCGACATGACCGCCTCTATCAAGGCCGGGATTTGCCGGAAGCCGAGACTGCCGTCGAGGAAGCTCGCCACTGCCACCTCGTTGGCGGCGTTGAGCGCTGCTGGCGCAGTGCCGCCCGCGGCCAGCGCCTCGTACGCTAGCCTCAGACACGGGAAACGTTCACGATCGGGCCGCTCGAAATGCAGCGCCCCTATGCGCGGGAGATCCAGAAATTCGACCCCGGCGCTGATGCGCTCGGGGAAGCCGAGCGCATGGGCGATCGGCGTGCGCATGTCCGGGTTGCCGAGTTGCGCGATCACCGAGCCGTCGATGTACTCGACCAGCGAATGCACCACGCTCTCGGGATGGATCACGACCTCGATCTGCTCCGGGCGCGCGTTGAAAAGCCAGCGCGCCTCGATCACTTCCAGCCCCTTGTTCATCATGGTTGCCGAGTCCACCGAGATCTTGCGGCCCATTTCCCAGTTCGGGTGGGCGCAGGCCTCGTCGGGGGTCACGTAATCGAGCTGGTGCAGCGTGGCCGAACGGAACGGCCCGCCGGAAGCCGTCAGCAATATGCGGCGCACTCCGGACCCTTCAGGGCCGCTGTAGCCACGCGGCAGCGCCTGGAATATGGCGTTGTGCTCGCTGTCGATCGGCAGCAGCGTCGCTCCGCCGGCGCTGACCGCGTCCATCAGCAGCGCGCCGGCTGTAACCAGGGATTCCTTGTTCGCCAGCAATATCTTCTTGCCGGCGCGCGCCGCGGCTAGCGTCGGCCGCAGGCCGGCCACCCCTACGATCGCCGCCATCACGGTATCGACCGCGGGCAGGCTCGCCACTTCCTCCAGCGCCTCGATGCCGCAGCGCACTTCGCAATCCAGGTTCGCCTGCCGCAGGCGCTGCTGCAGATCCCGCGCCGCCGCCGCGTCCAGCAGGACAGCGATCTTCGGCTGGAATTCAAGGCATTGCCGGAACAGCGCAGCAGACTGCTGCCGTGCGGTCAACGCCACGACCTCGAACCGCTCGCGGTGGCGCGCCACGACGTCGAGCGTGCTGGCCCCTACGCTGCCGGTGGACCCGAGTATCGTGAGCCGCTGTTTTTTCATGAAGGAAACGGGACTAGCCGAGACTAGGCAGCAACAACGCAGCCAGCGGCAGGCTCGAGGTCATGCTGTCAATGCGATCGAGAATGCCGCCGTGCCCGGGAAGCAGGGTACCGCTGTCCTTCATCCCCGCCTGACGCTTGATCCACGACTCGAACAGGTCACCCACCACGCTCATCAGCATTACACCCGCAAACAACGCCGCGCCGCCGGCACTCTGCAACCCGGTCCAGTCGCGCGCAACATTGCCGAGGACGACATAATACACCGCTACCGCGACCACCGCGCCCGCCACGCCCTCCCAGGTCTTGCCCGGACTGATGGCCGGTGCCAGCTTGTGCCTGCCCCATGTTCTGCCGGTGAAATAGGCCGCGATATCCGCGATCCAGATGATCCCCATCACAGCCAGCAGGCGTCCGGGCTCGGGTTGCAGCCGCGCCAGCGCCAGCCAGGTCGGCACCAGCAGTATCCAGCCCGTCGCCGCGAGCAATAGCGGCTGCCGTGCCGGCCAGCCACGTGCCAGCCATGGCACGGCAATGAGCAACCAGAACACGCCGCTCGCGCCGAAAATCAGGATCTCCGCCAACGTCGGCCGGCCGTCTCCCGGCGCGGCATTGGCGACGATCAGCCAGATGCCGAGCGCCGAGGCCAGCACGATCGCGGCAAACGCTCCGCGCCAACCGCCTTGCATGCCGGCGAGCGCCGCCCATTCCCAGCTGGCGGCGAGGAGCACCGGTAGGAGCAGCGCCGTCCACCACGTGTTGGGCAGCATATAAAGCGCTGAGACAAACAGCGCGAGCAGGACGCCGGCGGTGGCGATTCGCGTGATGAGCATCAAACGAACTAACGACTCAGGACACTTGCCAGCAACGCCGGCACTGCTTCAGTCGGCGGGACCCGCGACTTCGACGCGCAACGCGGCGAGACCGGCATCGTCGGGCAACTGCTCGCTGGTGCGGCCGAAGCGCCGCTCGCGCTGCTGGTAGGATACGAGGGCGCGATCGAGCGCGGCAGCGTCAAAATCCGGCCACAGCGTATCGGTGAAATAAAGCTCGGTGTAGGCCAGCTGCCAAACCATGAAATTGCTGATGCGCTGCTCGCCCCCGGTCCGGATGAAGAGATCGGGCTCCGGGGCGTAGTTCAGCGCGAGGTACGGCGCGAGGTCGAGTTCTCCGAATCCTGCCGCAAGGTCGGGCCGCTCGCACAACATGCGATTGACCGCCTGCAGCACGTCCCAGCGACCGCCGTAGTTTGCCGCCACGGTCAGTACCAGCCGCTGGTTTCCCGCCGTCAGCGCTTCCGCCTCCTGGACCATCCGCGCCAGCTTGGGCTCGAAGCGGCTGAGGTCGCCGACCACCTTGAAGCGGACGCCGCTCTGGTGGAGTTTCTCCACTTCCTGCTCGAGCGCCATCATGAATAACTGCATGAGGAAGGACACTTCCTCCGGCGGGCGGCGCCAGTTCTCGCTGCTGAACGCGAACAGGGTCAGGTATTCCACGCCCCGCTCGGCGCACGCGCGCACGGTGGCGCGCACCGCTTCGACCCCGCGCCGGTGCCCCGCTACGCGCGGCAGGTAACGCTGTTTGGCCCACCGCCCGTTGCCGTCCATGATGACGGCGACGTGGCGCGGTATGCGCCGCACCGCGGGTATCTCGAGCGTAGAGCTGGTCGGGGCCGTCATCAGACCGCCATCAAGTCGGCTTCTTTCTGCTGCAGCAGCTTGTCGATGTCGGCGATATGGCGGTCGGTGAGCTTCTGAATTTCGTCCTGCGCCCGGCGCTCCTCGTCTTCGGCGGCCTTCTTTTGCTTGAGCAGGTCCTTCAGCTGGTTGTTGGCGTCGCGCCGCACGTTGCGTACCGCCACGCGCGCGATTTCACTTTCGTGCCGCACCACCTTGATCAGCTCCTTGCGACGCTCCTCGGTGAGAGCCGGCATCGGTACCCGCACCATTTCGCCCATCGTTGCCGGGTTGAGGCCGAGGTCCGAATCGCGGATCGCTTTCTCAATCACCGGCGCCATCTTCTTTTCCCAAGGGCTGACGCCGATGGTGCGCGCGTCGACCAAGGTCACGTTGGCGACCTGCGCGATCGGCGTCGGCGTGCCGTAGTAATCCACCATGACATGGTCCAGCAGGCCGGCGTGGGCACGGCCGGTGCGGACCTTGCCGAGATCGCCCTTCAGGGTCTCCAGCGTCTTCTTCATCTTCTGCTCAGCCGTCTTCTTGACGTCGGCAATCATGGTCCACCTCCCGCGATTGGGTTCAGTTGTGCAGGAAAGTTCCCTCGTCCTCGCCGAGCACCACGCGCTTCAACGCCCCCGGCTTGAAGATGCTGAAGACGTTGATCGGGAGCTTCTGGTCGCGGCACAGCGTGAGTGCGGTGGCATCCATCACCTTGAGGTCCTTGATGATTGCCTCGTTGAAGCTCAGGTGCTTGTAGCGCTGCGCATCGGGGTTGGTCTTGGGGTCGTCGGTATAGACGCCGTCCACCTTGGTCGCCTTGAGCACGAGGTCGACGTTCATTTCCATGCCGCGCAGGCCGGCGGCGGTATCGGTGGTGAAGAACGGGTTGCCGGTGCCGGCGGCAAAGATCACGACCTTGCCCTCTTCCAGGTAGCGCATCGCCTTGCCGCGGATATAGGGCTCAACCACCTGCTCGATGTTGAGCGCGGACTGCACCCGGCTCACCAGACTCACTCGCCGCATCGCGTCCTGCAGCGCCAGCGCGTTCATCACCGTCGCCAGCATGCCCATGTAATCCGCGGTGGCGCGGTCCATATGCGAGGAAGCCGGCGCAACGCCCCGGAAAATATTGCCGCCGCCGATCACGACCGCCACTTCCACACCGAGATTCACGACCTCCGCGATTTCGCTGACGATGCGATCGACGGTCTCCCGATTGATGCCGTACTGATCGCCCCCCATCAATGCTTCGCCGCTCAACTTGAGCAGGATGCGCTTGTACGCGGGGGTCGGCATCTTGCCCTTGGCTGGCGCTGCGGCGGATTGGCGCGGCACGCTCATACGGTCTGGCCGACCTGAGCCATCACTTCCGAAACAAAGTCGTCCTTGCGCTTCTCGATGCCCTCGCCCACTACATAGAGGGCGAAAGCCGCGACCGAAGCGCCCCTCGCCTTCAGCAGCTGCTCGATGCTCTGCTTGTCGTTTTTCACGAACGGCTGTCCGAGCAACGTCACTTCCTTGAGGAATTTCTGGACGGAGCCTTCCACCATTTTCTCGACGATGTTGGCGGGCTTGCCCGACTCCGCAGCCTTGATGACCGCTATGGCGCGCTCCTTCTGCACCAGGTCCGCCGGGACTTCGCTAGCGGACAGCGCGACCGGCTTGCTCGCGGCAATGTGCATGGCGAGATCCCTGGCGAGCACCTCGTCACTGCCCGCCACGTCCACCAGCACACCGATCCTGGCGCCGCCGTGAATGTAGACTGCGAGCCGGCCTTGCGCCGCAATCCGCCTGAACCGGCGTATCGCGATGTTCTCGCCGATCTTGCCGACCAGCGCCTTGCGCGCGTCCTCCACCGTCGAGTCCTTCAACGGCAGACGGGACAGCGCATTCACATCGGAGGGGTTGTGCACCACCACCAGTTCGGCAATGGCACCGGCGAGAGCGAGGAACTCGTCGTTCTTGGCAACAAAATCCGTCTCGCAGTTCACTTCCACCAGCGCCCCGCTCTTGCCGTCGCCCGCGATATGGGCGGCCACCACGCCTTCCGCCGCTATGCGGGAAGCCGCCTTGCTCGCCTTGTTACCGAGCTTCACGCGCAGAATTTCCTCGGCTTTGCCCATGTTCCCGCCGGCCTCGGTCAGGGCCTTCTTGCACTCCATCATCGGGGCGTCGGTCTTCTCGCGCAGTTCCTTGACCAGGCCCGCGGTAATATCCGCCATTCGAGTCCTCGCTAGTTAAAAAAAAGGGGCGCATGGCCCCGGAAGCAGCGCGAGATCGCCGCTCAGGCCTTCTCGTTCTCTTCGACTTCGACGAATTCCTCCCCGCCGCGGGTAATCTCCTGCAGACTCTCCTGGCGCCCTTCGAGCACCGCGTCGGCGATGCCGCGCACGTAGAGGCGAATCGCCCGGCTCGAATCGTCGTTACCGGGAATCACGTGGGCTACGCCATCCGGCGAATGGTTGGTGTCGACCACGGCGATGACCGGGATGTTGAGCTTGCGGGCTTCTGCGATCGCGCCCTTCTGATAGCCGACATCGATGACGAAGATTGCGTCCGGCAGCCGGTTCATGTCCTTGATGCCGCCGAGGCTGCGGTCGAGCTTGACGATTTCACGCTGGTACAACAAGCCCTCTTTCTTCGGCAGCTTGTCGAGCGTGCCGTCCTGCGCCATGGTTTCCATGTCCTTCAGGCGCTTGATCGACTGCTTGACCGTCTTGTAATTGGTGAGCATGCCGCCCAGCCAGCGATAGTCGACGTACGGCGCGCCGCAGCGCGTTGCTTCTTCCTTGATGATTTCGCGCGCCTGGCGCTTGGTGCCGACGAACAGCACCGAACCCTTGTTGGCGGACAGGCGGCGCACGAACTTGAGCGCCTCCTGGTACTGCTCCATCGTCTTCTCGAGGTTGACGATGTGGATCTTGTTCCGGTGGCCGAAGATATAGGGCGCCATCTTCGGGTTCCAGTAACGGGTCTGATGCCCGAAGTGCACCCCCGCTTCGAGCATTTCACGCATGGTGACCGACATGATTCATTTCTCCTGTAAGGGTTGAGCCTCCATCCGCCGTGGGGCCATCGCTTGCGACGGCCACCCTCACTAGTGGCAGATGTGCGAATTAAGCTCGTCCGTTACGGGTGAAACACCCTCCACGAAAAAGCTAACTGTTTATTTTATCACAGTAAAACATCGCTCCTCAAGGTTAGTGGCGCGGGTGCGTGCCGCGCCGATCTGGCATACAATCCGCTGTCCTCGAAAAACCGGTTACTTAATATACGGCTGCCGCGGCGCGAACCGCGATGGCGCAGTTTCATGGCAGTCAGCAGCAAGACCCCCGACGATATCGCAAGGATGCGGGTGGCGGGACAACTCGCCGCCGAAGTGCTCGACTTCATCACTCCCCACGTCAGGGCCGGCACCACCACGGGCGAACTTGACCGGCTGTGCCACGACTATATCGTCAGCGTGCAGAATGCCATCCCGGCCCCTCTCAATTACGCTCCGCCCGGCTACCAGCCCTATCCCAGATCGATCTGCACCTCGGTGAACCACGTCGTGTGCCATGGCGTGCCCGGGGACAAGAAGCTGCGCAACGGCGATATCATCAACATCGATATCACCGTCATCAAGGACGGCTTTCATGGCGATACCAGCCGCATGTTCCAGGTCGGCAAGGCTTCGATCCAGGCGCGGCGCCTGTGCGAAGTGACTTATGAGTGCCTGTGGCGCGGCATCGAAGCGGTGCGGCCGGGAGCCCATCTCGGCGACATCGGGCACGCGATCCAGGGCCATGCCGAGTCGCACGGCTATAGCGTGGTGCGCGAATTCTGCGGCCACGGCATCGGCAGAAAATTCCACGAGGAACCCCAGGTCCTGCATTACGGCAGGCCGGGTGCGGGACTGCGGTTGGACGCGGGCATGACCTTCACCATCGAGCCCATGATCAACGCCGGCAAGGCCGACATCCGGCAGCTCGCCGACGGCTGGACGGTGGTGACCAAGGATCACAGCCTGTCGGCGCAATGGGAGCACACCGTGCTGGTGACTGCAACCGGTCACGAGGTGCTGACAGTGTCGGCCGGCGCGCCACCCAGCCCGTCACTGCACGGCTGAAATGCATGACTGAATTGCTGACGGTAACCGGCGCCGTGGCCAAACCGCAGCAGGCGCGGATCAGCCACTGGAAACAAAAGCTCCTCGCGGCGCGCGCCCAGTTGCGGGAAGAGCTGTCGGCGCATAAATCCCCACGCGAGTTGCTGCGGCGCCAGGCGGCGGTGGTCGACCGGCAACTGAAGGAAATCTGGGCCAGCCACGCCATGCCGCGCGACGTGGCGCTCGCCGCCGTCGGCGGCTATGGGCGGGGCCAGCTCTTCCCCTACTCAGACGTCGACCTCCTGATCCTGCTCTCCGCGCCGGCGGAAGCGGCCCTTGCGCGCAAGATCGAGGAATTACTCGGCACCCTGTGGGACATCGGCATCGAGGTCGGCCACAGCGTGCGCACCATAGACGAATGCATTACCCTGGCGACGGCGGATGTTACCGTGCAGACCACGTTGCTGGAAGCCCGCCTGCTCGCCGGGCGGCGCGCCCTCTACTCGCGCTTCGTCAGGCGCGTGAGCGATGCGCTCGATCCCGCGGCGTTCCAGCAGGCGAAGCTGCTGGAACAGCAGCAGCGCCATATGCGCTATGCGGAAACCAACCTCGAGCCCAATATCAAGGAAAGCGCCGGCGGCCTGCGCGACCTGCAGACCGTGCTGTGGATCGCGCGCGCGGCAGGCATCGGCAAGAGCTGGAGTGAACTGTCGCGCCGCGGCGTGATCACCGCTTCCGAGGCTCGCGAAATACAGCAGCACGAGCAATTCCTCCAATCGCTGCGCATCCGCCTGCACTACTGCGCGGGCCGGCGCGAGGACCGTCTGCTGTTCGATTTCCAGACCTCGCTGGCGCGGGCATTCGGGCTGCATGACCGGCCGCACCGGCTGGCGAGCGAACAGCTGATGCAGCGTTACTACCGCGCCGCCAAGGCGGTATCGCACATCGGCACCATCGTGCTGCAGAATCTGGACGCGCGCATCACGCCACCACGCGACAAGGAATATCACCCGATCAACGAGCGCTTCGGCGCGCGGGACGAGTTGCTGGCGGCATGCGACGAACGGCTGTTCGAGCGCAAACCGTCCGCGATACTCGAGAGCTTTCTGCTGCTGCAGCAGCATCCCGAGATCAAGGGCGTCAGCGCCCCCACCCTGCGTGCGTTGTGGCGCGCGCGCCGCCTCATCAACCCGGCCTTCCGCAAGGACCCCCGCAACCGCGAGCAATTCATGCAGCTGCTGCGCAGTCCGGAGCGGGTGGCGCGCTTGCTGCGGCGCATGAACCAGTACGGCGTCCTCGGCCGCTACCTGCCCGTATTCGGGCGCATCGTCGGTCAGATGCAGCACGATCTCTACCACGTCTACACGGTGGACGAGCACATCCTGAAGGTGCTGCGCAACGTGCGGCGTTTCGCGGTGCCGGAGTTCGCGCACGAGTTCCCCCTGTGCACGCGGCTGATGAGCGGGTTCGAGCGGCCCGAGGTGCTGTACCTCGCGGCTCTTTTTCACGACATCGCCAAGGGCCGCGGCGGCGATCACTCCCAGCTGGGGGCGGTGGACGCGCGCAACTTCTGCCGCGACCACGGCCTGGCGCG
>Ga0184627_10000302_pt1 | contig 20088 bp, 22 predicted proteins | sample PLM3_127_b1_FD_133150 | JGI IMG/M metagenome (GOLD analysis project Ga0184627, IMG submission 133150) | Groundwater sediment microbial communities from an aquifer in East River, Colorado, USA - PLM3_127_b1 | ecosystem: Environmental > Terrestrial > Soil > Riparian zone | place: USA: East River...
ATCGACGCTTCGGAAAAGTGGGTGGGACTGCCGAAGGACCAGATGGGAAATTCCGAGGTCGGCCACATGAACATCGGCGCCGGGCGCGTCGTCTACCAGGATTACACCCGCATCGAGAACGCGATCGAAACCGGGGAGTTCTTCAGGAATCCGGCGCTGATGAAGGCGGTCGACGCCGCCCGCGCGGCCGGACGCGCGCTGCATATACTCGGGCTGCTCTCTCCCGGGGGCGTCCATAGCCACGAGTCGCAGATCCATGCCCTCGTCGAAATGGCCGCGCGCGCCGGCGTGAAGGACGTCCGGGTGCACGCCTTTCTCGATGGGCGCGATACGCCTCCGAAAAGCGCCGAGGCTTCGCTGGCGGCGCTCGAGAAGAAATGCGCGGGCCTCGGGAGCGGGCGCATCGCGTCGATCTGCGGGCGCTATTACGCCATGGACCGCGACCACCGCTGGGAGCGGGTGCAGTCCGCGTACGACCTACTTACGCAGGGCAAGGCGGATTACCGCGCGCGGACCGCGGTGGAGGGCCTGCGCGCGGCTTACGCGCGCGGCGAGTCGGATGAGTTCGTGAAGCCAACCGCCATCGATGGCGCCTCCGGCATGAACGACGGCGACGCCGTCGTGTTCATGAATTTCCGCGCGGACCGCGCGCGCGAGCTAACGCGCGCGTTGACCGCTGCCAGCTTCGACGGCTTCGCGCGCGGGCGCTTTCCCGGGCTCGGTTATTTCTGCACGCTCGCCAGCTACGGCGAGGACTTCGCGCACCTCCCGGCGGCGTTCCCGCCGCAGAACGTCTCCGGCGGCTTTGGCGAGTACCTCTCGGCGCAGGGGTTGCGGCAGTTGCGCATCGCGGAAACCGAGAAGTACGCGCACGTGACCTACTTCTTCAACGGCGGCGTGGAAACGCCCTCTGCTGGCGAGGACCGTATCCTCGTGCCTTCGCCCCGGGTCGCCACCTACGATCTCAAGCCCGAGATGAGCGCCCGCGAGGTCACCGACAGGCTGGTAGAAGCGATCCGCAGCCGGAAGTATCACGCCATCGTCTGCAACTACGCCAACAGCGACATGGTCGGCCACACCGGCAATCTCGCGGCGGCCACGCGCGCGATCGAGGTCCTCGATGAATGCATCGGGCGCGCGGTCGAGGCGATGCGCGAGGCCGGCGGCGAAGTGCTGATCACCGCGGACCATGGCAACGCCGAGACCATGCTCGACCCGCAGACGCAGCAAGCCCATACCGCGCACACGCTCAATCTGGTGCCGCTGCTCTACATCGGGCGGCCGGCGCGGGCCGCCGCCCGCGGCGCGCTGCAGGACGTGGCGCCGACCCTGCTCGCCATGATGGGCCTGCCGCACCCGCCGCAGATGACCGGAAAGTCCCTCATCACCCTCACGTGAGCAGCTTGTCGGGCTTTCGCCCCGACAAGCTGCTATATGGAACGAACGGTTGCGAGGGGTTGCAGTCATCCGGAATGACTTTAGTACGTTACGTTAGGCAGGCAGGGCATATCGATTGCGAGGTATGGGTGATGAGCCGATTCGTTCAGGTGGATAGGTTCCGGGCTAATAAATACCCCCATTAAGCCTGTCGGCTCGGCGATAACCAAGCGCGACTACCCATGCCTTCACACCGACCGTTCGCGACACCAACTCCGACAGGCTGCTGACAGCAAAACTGCCCATGGATTACGAAAGTAATCTAGGATAACAACGCATATGGGACTCCTATGGGCATTCGAGTAGGCGGGAAGTGAGATATTCACTGCCTCTTGGTTCCATTTTCGTGCGGGCAGTTTTGCATAAGGAGTTTGTCCGACCGGTGTCCGACAAACTCCTGGGCCTCTTCCTCCTCCTGTTGCTGGCGAGCCCGGCTGCCCAGCCGGCCGAGGCCGGCGCGAAGGAGAAGGAGCTGCGCGAGTTGCGCGGCCGGATCGAGGCGCTGCAGAAGCGGCTCGCCGACGCCGAAGGAACCAAGAGCGAAGTGGCCGACGCCCTGAAGGAATCCGAGCGCGCGATCTCCGATGCCAACCGGGAGCTGCGCGAACTGGGCCTGCAGTCGAAGAAGAGCAGCCGGCAGCTTGCCGAACTCAACGCCAAGGCGCGCCGCGGAGAGGCGGAGCTGCAGGGACAGCAGACGCTGCTGGCGCGCCTGCTCTACCAGCATTATCTCGGCGGACATGCCGAGCCGCTGAAGCTCCTGCTCAACCGCGAGGATCCCCACGACATCTCGCGCCGCCTGCACTATTTCGGCTACATCTCCCGCGCGCGCGCCGAGCTGATCGCCGGACTGCGCGCGAGCCTCGCGCAGCTGAAAAGCCTGTCCGCGGAGGTGGAGCGCAAGGCCGCCGAGCTTGCCGCCGTCGCCGCTGGCCAGCGGGCGCAGCGCAGCCGCCTCGAGCGCGAGAAGAGCGCGCGCAACCAGGTGCTCGCCAAGATCTCCCGCGACATCGAGCGCAGGCGGCGCGAGATCGGCACGCTGCAGCGCGACGAGACCCGGCTCGCGCGGCTGGTGGAGAGCCTGGCCAAGCTGATGGCGCGCAAGAAGCCCAAGTCCGCCCCGCGGCTGAAAAACGAGGGCGTGCCGCAGGCCTCCGCCGGGGACAGCCCCTTCCCCGGGCTGAAAGGCAGGCTGAGATTGCCGATTCGCGGGGAACTTGCCAACCGTTTCGGCAGTCCACGTTCGGACGGCGGCGTGGTGTGGAAGGGGCTGTTCATCGCCGCCCGGGTGGGCGAGGAAGTGCGGGCGATCGCCGACGGGCGCGTGGTGTTCGCCGACTGGCTGCGCGGCTTCGGCAACCTGCTCATCGTCGATCACGGCGACGCCTACATGAGCCTCTACGGCAACAACGAGGCGCTCTACAAGCGGGTCGGTGACATAATTCACGGCGGCGAGCCGATCGCCGCGGTGGGCGCAAGCGGCGGCAATGCCGATTCGGGTTTATACTTTGAGCTGCGGCATGAGGGCCGGCCGCTGGATCCCCTCGACTGGGTCACCATCAAGTGAATGGCGATTCGTGATTGGTGATTCGTAAGTTCCGCCCACCCGCTCGGTGAGCGGGCTTTCTCGATTCACGATTCACGGATTTCAAGGAGCGGGCAATGCGCAACAAGCTGAATCAATTCGGGCTGCTGATCATCGGCGTGCTGATCGGCGTCGCGGTCAGCCTCAATTTCTCTGCGGTGGCGCAGAAAGGGGCGCCGACGGTGACGCCTCTGCCCATCGAGGAGTTGCGCGCCTTCACCGAGGTTTTCGGCCGCGTCAAGAGCGACTATGTCGAACCGGTGGAGGACAAGAAGCTCATCACCGAGGCGATCAACGGCATGCTGACCGGCCTCGACCCCCACTCCGCCTACCTCGACCAGGAGGCGTTCCGCGAACTGAAGGTCGGGACCCAGGGCGAGTTCGGCGGGCTCGGCATCGAGGTCGGGATGGAGGACGGCTTCGTCAAGGTGGTCTCGCCGATCGACGACACCCCCGCGTCGCGCGCCGGGCTGAAGCCCGGCGATCTTATCGTCAAGCTCGACGATTCCTCCGTCAAGGGCATGACGCTGAACGAGGCCGTCAAGCGCATGCGCGGGCGGCCCAACACCCCGATCACGCTCACCATTGTGCGCAAGGGCGAGAACAAGCCGATCGTGGTGACGTTGACGCGCGCGGTCATCAAGATCCAGAGCGTCAAGTCGACGCTCATCGAGCCGGGCTACGCCTATTTCCGCGTGTCCCAGTTCCAGGAGCAGACGGGCGAGACGCTCGCGCGCGCGATCGACAAGCTGTTCAAGGAAAACCAGGGCCCGATAAAAGGCATCGTGCTCGACCTGCGCAACGATCCGGGCGGGCTGCTCAACGGCGCGGTGGCGGTGTCCGCCGCGTTTCTGCCGGCCGATGTCCTCGTGGTGTACACCGACGGGCGCACCGACGACTCGAAGATGAAGCTGAACGCGAGCCCCGAGCACTACCTGCGCGGCCGCCTCAAGGAGGACTACATCCGCAAGCTGCCGCCGGAGGCGCGGACCGCGCCGATGGTGGTGCTGGTCAACGCCGGCTCGGCTTCCGCCTCGGAAATCGTGGCGGGCGCGCTGCAGGACCACAAGCGCGCGGTGATCATGGGCCAGCAGACCTTCGGCAAGGGCTCGGTGCAGACCATACTGCCGCTCGGCAACAACACCGCGATCAAGCTCACCACGGCGCGCTACTACACGCCGAGCGGGCGCTCGATCCAGGCGAAGGGCATCATTCCGGACATCCCGCTCGATGACGGCGCGAGCGAGCGCACCGCCGGCCTCAAGCTGCGCGAGGCGGACCTGACCAAGCACCTGACCGACGGCAGCAGCGAGCCGGAAAAGGACAAGGAGAAGGTGACGACGGTGGCCGCGAAGCAGTACCACTTCACGCCCGCGCCGCGCCCGAAGGACGTCGACGAGAAGCTGCAGCGGCCGCAGCCCGGCGAGATCGTGTCCGCCAACGATTACGAGCTCAACCAGGCCATCGCCTTCCTCAAGAGCCGGGACGCGGTCAAAGTCGCGAACTGAGGCAACGGTCGACGATCGGCTGTCAGCAACGCCCGGCGCCCGCCGGGCGCTTTGCTGTACACTGCCGACGCGCAAATCTAGAAAAAGCGTGTGCCACAGAGAACACAGAGTTCACAGAGGAAAATCAAGAACGTATGTCGTCTCCAGGCCTCGCCCATCTGGTGAGTGTGGCGTGCTAATTCAACCCCTTGAATCTCTCTGTGTTCTCTGTGACCTCTGTGGCTGAATTGCAGTTTTTGGGATGAACGACGAACAACTGCTCCGCTACAGCCGCCACATCCTGCTGCCGCAGATCGGCATCGAGGGGCAGGAACGGCTGCTCGCCGCGCGCGCGCTGGTGATCGGAGCGGGGGGGCTGGGCTCGCCAATTGCGCTCTATCTCGCCGCGGCGGGAGTCGGCTCCATCACCCTTTGCGACGACGAGGCGGTCGACCTCACCAATCTGCAGCGGCAGATCGTGCATCGCACCGACTCGGTCGGGCACAAGAAGGTGGAGTCGGCGCGCGCCACGCTGGCCGCGATCAACCCCGAGGTCGGGGTGGTGGCGCTGGCGGAACGGGTGGATGAGCGACGCATCGCCGAACTCGCGGCGCGGCATGACGTGGTGATCGACGGCAGCGACAACTTCGCGACCCGGCACGCCGTGAACCGGGCCTGCGTCAGGCTCGGCAAGCCGCTGGTCTCGGGGGCTGCGGTGCGCTTCGACGGGCAGGTCGCGGTGTTCGACCTGCGGCGGCCGGATTCCGCCTGCTACGCGTGCCTGTTTCCCGAGGACGGCGAGGCCGAGGACGTGCGGTGCGCGGTGATGGGCGTGTTTTCGCCGCTGACCGGCATCATCGGCTCGATACAGGCGGCGGAAACGTTGAAGCTGCTCGCTGGCGCCGGCGAAACGCTCGCCGGCCGGCTGCTGCTCCTGGATGCGCTGGCGATGCAGATTCGCACGATCCGCCTGCAGAAGGATCCCGCCTGCCCGGTCTGCCGCGCTGTCGCGCGGAGTGCTGAGTTCTGAGTTCTGAGTGCTGAGTGCTGAGTGCTGAGTGCCGAGTGTTGAGTGTTAACTTGTGTAAGTAGACAGGTCGGCCGTTCACTCAGCACTTTGCACTCAGCACTGCAGTTAGGTCATGTCAATGGAAGGCCCACGGCCGGCAGGCGCGGCCACCCCGCCTGGAGCGGAGGGTGCGGCGGCCGCTAGCGGCCGGCCGCTGAGCAGCGCGTCGAGGTCGCGCGCGACCTGCTCCACGCTGGGCCCGGCGCGGCCCATGCATTGCAACAGCACGCGCGCCGGGAATTCCTGCAGGGTCAGCGGCCGGGTGGTGACGCGCGTCCTGGCCGTATTGTCGAGCGCCGGCGCGAAGTGGGTAGTCTTGAATCCCGCCTTCAAGCTTTCCATGCCTTCCACGATCGCCTGCTGCGTGCGGGCAATGCCGATGATCAGCTCGGCCAGTTGCTGTGTGGTGATGGTCGCCATCCTCGATCTCCTCCTTACGTGTTCCGTGTTCCGTGTTCCGGGTTCCGGGTTCCGGGTTCCGGGTTCCGGGCTTTGAACCTTGAACTTTGAACGTTGAACCTTGAACTCGCATAGCAGCTTGTCGGGCTTTCGCCCCGACAAGTTGCTATGCGATCACGCCTTCCATGAGCAGGCGCCATTGCCTTGCCCACATTTCGACGGGGTCGCGCTTGAAACCGCTTTTCGAGAACTGGTGCCAGCGCCCGGTGACGAAGCTCATCAGCAGGTTCGCATGAGCGGCGATGTCCACCTCCGCCGCGATTTCCTTCTGGCTCACGCCGAAGCGCAGCGCCTGCTTGAGCGCGGCTTCCAGGCGGTCGTGCAGCTGGTTGATGCGCGCCTGCAGCCGTTCGTCCTCGTTGACCAGCGCGTCGCCGATCAGCACGCGGGTCATGCCGCGATTCTTCTGCGCGAAGCCGAGCAGCACCCCGAGAATGGCCTCGAGCTGGCGCACGCCGCTCTTCTCCTCGCCGGTGATCCTGTTGATGAGCGCAAACAGCGTCTGCTCGATGAACTCGATCAGCCCCTCGAACATCTCAGCCTTGCCGCGGAAGTGGCGGTAGAGCGCGGCCTCCGATACGCGCAGCTGCTTGGCCAGCGCGGCGGTGGTCACTTTCTCGCCGGTGGGGTTCTCCAGCATCTGCGCCAGGGTCTGCAGTATCTGGTCCTTGCGCTCGCCCGTCTTGGCCGTCATGCCCGTTCTCCGCGTCGCCTCGCCGCCTATTGTAAATACGCCAGCAGCCGGGGCAACTGCATCAGGTTTGCGATCTTCACGTCCACATAGCCCGGCGTCCTGCCCGTCCGGGCCACCCACACCGTTTTCATGCCGAGACGGCCGGCGGTGCGCAGATTGTCGAGGGTATCCTCCACCATGATACAGCGTTGGGGTTGGAGGTGGTTGGCGCGGCACAGGCGCAGGAAGCCGTAGCTGTCGGGCTTGGGGCGAAAGCGGGCGTGCTCGATCGAGAACACGCCGTCGAAGAGATCGGTCACGCCGAGCGCCCGCAGCACGGCGCGCGAATAGTGCACCGGCGAGTTGGAAAACACGAACTTTCTGCCGGGCAGGCGGCGCAGCGTCGCGCGCAGCTGCAGCTCGTGCACCAGCATCGGCGCGAGATCCGGGAACTGATGCGTGTGCCACAGGAAGTGCCGCGGGTCGGCCTGGTGGTTGCGCATCAACCCGAGCAGCGTCGCGCCGTAGCGTTTCCAGTAATGCCGCCGCAGCTCGCCGGCCGCCGCCTCGTCGAGGCCCAGGTGCGCCTGGAGGTAGGCCGTCATCGCGCGGTTGATGTGCGGAAAAATGTGGGGGCGCGCATTATGGAGGGTGTTATCCAAGTCGAAAATCCACGCGCGCCCCCACATTTTTCATGTGTCCTGGATCAACACCGGAACAACTGGCGGGTTATCAAGGATAGTTTAATTTAGGAATTCGCCGGGTCGTGGTCCGGCGAATTCCTAGCGGCGCCGGATCAGCGTGCCGACGCCCTCGTCGGTGAGGACTTCCAGCAGCAGCGCGTGCTCGACGCGGCCGTCTATGATGTGGCAGGAGTTGACGCCGTTCTTCACCGCGTCCAGCGCCGAGCTGATCTTGGGCAGCATGCCGCCGGAGATGGTGCCGTCGGCGAACAGCTCGTCGATCTTCTTCGCGGAGAGGCCGGTGAGGAGATTGCCGGCCTTGTCGAGCACGCCCGGGGTGTTGGTCAGCACGATCAGCTTCTCGGCCTTCAACACCTCGGCCATTTTTCCCGCCACCAGGTCGGCGTTGATATTGTAGGTCTCGCCCTTTTTGCCCACGCCCAGCGGCGCGATCACCGGGATGAAATCGTGGGTGTGCAGCCGGTGCACGATCTCCGGGTCGATGCTGTCGACCTCGCCCACCTGCCCGATGTCGAGCAGCTTGTCGGAATCGCCGTTGTCGCGCACCAGCATTTTCTTCGCCCGGATCAGCCCGCCGTCCATGCCGGTCAAGCCGACCGCGCGGCCGCCGTGCTGGTTGATGAGGTTGACGATCTCCTTGTTGACCTGGCCGCCGAGCACCATCTCGACGACGTCCATGGTCTCGGCGTCGGTCACCCGCATGCCCTGGATGAACTCCCCCTTCTTGCCAAGCTGCTTCAGCAGCTCGTCGATCTGCGGCCCGCCGCCGTGCACCACCACCGGGTTCATGCCGACGAGTTTCAGCAGCACCACGTCGTGCGCGAAGCTCTTCTTGAGCTTGTTCTCGGTCATCGCGTTGCCGCCATATTTGATGACGATGGTCTTGCCGTGAAAGCGCTGGATGTACGGCAGCGCCTCGGCGAGGATCTTCGCTCTGTCAGCGGCGGTGGTTCCGGTGAGTGCCATGGCGGTCGGGCCGTTTATCGGTCGCCGGCTATTCTACGGGATGGCCAAAAAAAACGGCAGGTCTATCGACCCGCCGTCTTGTCACCTTCTCCCGCGCGTTGATCGGCGGAGGTTTGCCGTCCGTTCGAACGCGCGGAGTTAAACCGGCGGCAACGCCGTCCGGGTTTAACATTTATTGTATGGTGACGCGTTTTGCCTGCACCGCGGCCTTCTTCGGCAGCGTCAGTTCCAGCACGCCGTTCTCGTAGCGGGCGCTGGCGCTAGCTTCCTCGACCGCCTGGCCGAGCGTGAACGCGCGGTAGACCTTGCCGTAGTAGCGCTCGGACCGCAGCACGCGATCGCCGTTCTTCACTTCCTTCTCGTGCTTCACCTCGGCGACGACCGCGACCGTGTCGCCGTCGATCGTCACGTTGATGTCTTCTTTCTTCACGCCGGGAATTTCTGCGCGCAGGGTATACACCTGGTCGTTCTCGGACACATCCACGCGGAACTGCGCGGCGCCGGCCGGCCCGTCATAGCTCACCGGGCGTACCACAAAGCCACGAAACAGGTCGTCGATCGCATCGTCGAACGGGTTGAAACGGGTCATGCTTGCCATATCGGTCTCCTTGGTCAGTTTGGCACTGGGCGCCTACTTACTGAATATGGGAGCCGCGTGGGCCTTTTCAAGTCCTGCCGCCGGACCGGTCTTAAAAAACTGATTTTTCCGGGATTTTCCGGACTAGCGGTCAGTGGTGATGGTGCGCCTTGGCGTCCGAATCCCGCACCTCGGCGCGCACGGTGAAGACGGACCGGCTGCCCGAGTCGAGCTGCAGCACGGTCAGCGTGACCGGCACCTTGTCGCCGCGCTTCAGCGGGTGCTTGAGGTCGATCAGCATGACGTGCTGGCCGCCGGGCGCGAGCTTTACCGCCGTTCCCGCCGGCAGCTCGATGCTCTCGAGCGGCCGCATCTTCATGACGCCATCTTCCAGCGCCATGCTGTGCAGCTCGGCGCGGGCAGCGGCCGGGCTCGCGACCGCAACCAGGGCGGTATTGGCGCGGCTGACGATCTCCATATAGACGCCGGCCACTTTCTGGCCAGGGGCCGGGGCGCGCACCCAGGCGTCCTTCACGCTGGCGGGTTGCGCCTGCGCCGCCGCGGCCAGCACCGCGCAACCCGCCGCGAGCGCTGCGTGCATCCAGATGCCAGACATCCCGCCTCTCCCGAAAAGGGCGGATTGTTCCATCCGCGTCGCACCGGCGCAAGTGGGAACGCCGCGCAATTCCATTTTGCTATAATCGCCGCGCCCATGCGCCTGATACTGCCGCTCCTGCTCGTCGCCGTTGTTTCCCCGCTCCCCGCGCAACAACCCGAGCTGCCGCCGGCGCCGGCCATCGCGGCCCACGCCTACCTGCTGCTCGATTTCAACAGCGAACAGGTGCTGGTCTCGCACAACCCGCAGGAACGCGTTGAGCCGGCGTCGCTCACCAAGTTGATGACGGCCTACATCACGTTCACCGCGCTCAAGCAGAAGCGGATCCGCCTCGACCAGGCGGCGGCGGTTTCCGGGTTCGCGTGGCGCGCCGAGGGCTCGCGCATGTTCATCGAGCCGGGGAAGCCGGTGACCGTCGACGCGCTGATCCGCGGCATGATCGTGCAGTCCGGCAACGATGCCTGCATCGCGCTCGCCGAGCTGATCGCCGGCAGCGAGGAGGCGTTCGCCAGGATCATGAACAGCGAGGCGCAGCGGCTGGGCCTTAAGCACACGCAGTTCGTCAATGCGACCGGTCTGCCGCACCCGCAGCACTACTCCACGGCGCAGGATCTTGCCGCGCTCGCGACCGCGATCATCCGCGATTTCCCGGAGTACTACCCGCTCTACTCGCAGAAGGAGTACCGGTACAACAACATCACGCAAGCCAACCGCAACCGCCTGCTGTGGACCGATCCCTCGGTCGACGGCATGAAGACCGGCTACACAGCGAATGCGGGATACTGCCTGATCACCTCGGCGCGGCGTGGAGAGCGGCGCCTGGTCTCGATCGTCGTCGGCGCCGCCAGCGAGACCTCGCGCGCGACGGAAAGCCAGAAGCTGCTCAACCACGGCTTCCAGGCCTACGACGGCGTCCGCCTATTTTCCGGCAAGCACGCCGTCGCCACCTTGCCGGTGTTCAAGGGTTCGGCCAACGGCGTCCAGGCCGGCTTCATCGCTGACCTCCACCTCGCCCTGCCCACGGGCAACCATGACAAGCTGAAAGCCTCCATCGAGAGCATGCAGCCGCTGCTCGCTCCGATTGGCGTCGGGCAGAAGATCGGCACGCTGAAGCTCACCGTCGACGGCAAGCCGTTCCGCGAGATTCCGGTGGTAGCACTGGAGAGCGTGCCGGTCGCCGGCATCCTGGGGCGCGGCTGGGACACGCTGCGGCTGTTGTTCCGATAAAACGCCGCTTGAGAGCGGCGTTTTATGAAGTGTAGACTAGAGTCGTCTTATCAATCACGAGATCCAAATGAGCGACACGGTTTATCTCAATGGCAAGTTCATGCCGTCCGACCAGGCCAGCATCTCGCCGCTCGACCGCGGCTTCATATTCGGCGATGGCATCTACGAAGTGATACCGGCCTACTCGCGGCGCCCGTTCCGCCTGCCCGAGCACCTGCGGCGGTTGCAGCGCAGCCTCGATGCGATCCGGCTCGCCAATCCCATGACGGACGCGGAATGGACGCGGCTGATCCACGACCTGATCGCACGTCATGCCGGCGAGGACCAGTCGGTCTACCTCCAGGTAACGCGCGGCGTGGCGAAGCGCGACCACGCCTTTCCCGGCCGGGAAACGATGCCGACGGTGTTCATGATGTCCAACCCGCTGGTGACCCCGTCCCGGGAAAAGGTGGACGCCGGCGCCACCGCCGTCACCGCCACTGACTACCGCTGGCTGCGCTGCGACATCAAGGTCACATCGCTGCTCGCCAACTGCCTGCTGCGCCAGCACGCGGCGGACGCCGGCGCGGACGAGGTGGTGATGTTCCGCGACGGCTATCTTACGGAGGGCTCGTCGAGCAACGTGTTCGCCGTGAACAAGGGCGTGCTGCTCGCGCCGCCGAAGAACCATCTCGTGCTGCCCGGCATCACCTACGACGTGGTGCTGGAATTGGCCGTGCTGAAGAACGTGCCGGTGGCAGCGCGCGAGGTCGCCGAGAGCGAGGTGCGCGGCGCGGATGAGCTGTGGCTCACCTCGTCATCCAAGGAAGTGCTCGCCATCACCAGGCTCGACGGCAAGCCGGTCGGCAGCGGCAGGCCCGGCCCGGTATTCAAGACGGTCTATCAGGCGTTCCAGGAGTTCAAGCGCAAGATCATGCGCCAGGCTGGCAGCCTGTCGGACTTGGTGTCATGAACGGTCGGTGTGAACGCATGGGCAGTGGTTCTTGATTGTCTTCGCGCCGACAGGCTGTAATGAGGTATTTATTGGCCCGGAACCTTCAATCAGGTGCACTGCATGCGGTGCATCCGCTTCACGTTGCAGGCAAGGCTCACCCAATCCCATTCGACCTGTTGTTCAATTCAGCAGCTTGTCGGAGCGAATGCCCGACAAGCTGCTAGGCACATGCCGGAGACGTCACTGCTCGAATACCCCTGCGACTTCCCGATCAAGATTCTCGGGCACACGCAGGCCGGGTTCGCGCAGGCCATTCTCGAAATCGTCCGGCGCCATGTCCCCGACTTCGACAGCGCCAGCATCGAACTGCGCGCCAGCAAGCGCCGGAAGTACCTGAGCGTAACCTGTACCGTACGCGCCAGCTCGCGCGAGCAGCTCGACGGACTCTACCGCGAACTGTGCGACCACCCGATGGTGGTGATGGTGCTCTGAAGAAATCGTGAACGGCGCCGTTCACGATTTCTTGGACCCCTTCTTTTTCTTGCTTCTGCCCGGCCGCGTCTTGCCGTAGCTGCCGCGGAACAGCTTGCCGCGGCGCGTGCGCTGGTCACCTTTGCCCATCGTGTTTCTCCCTAGGAGTTTGTCGGATTGTGGGTCGACAAACTCCTTAATAAAAGACAACGGGGGATTGTACACGCAAATAGTCAGGATTTGGTCAGCCCAAGGCCCGACCAGATCCTTAAATATGAGACTCGTAGACGCCTGATCGAACCTGAACTGCTCAAGAAACAATTTAGCCCGCATGCTGCAGGCGCCTCCACGGGCGGATCGATCGCATAATCCCAAGGCCGTGGCAGCCGTGGATCATGCGGGCTAATTACTTGCGCTTGCGGATGGTTTCCAGCTCGGCGGCATAGACCCTGGCAAGGTCCGTGTCCGCTCCCTTCAGCGACTCCGGCATGCGCTGGCATTGGTCGCGCAGTTCGTCCGCGCCCAGCGCCAGCAACACGTCCCGGTATTCCTTGCGCTCCAGCAGTATGGCGCCCTGGTACTTGCCGAGATTGCGCACGTATTCGTCCTTGTCCTTCGACGCGGCGCGGATCATCGCCTCAACCCGTTGCCGCAGGTCCAGAAGCAACGCGCGATGCTGCGCTTCCCACGCCGCGAATGCCCGGTTGTTGGCGGCGCGGGCGGCGGGAACCGCCGTGTCGCACGCCTCTTTCAGCGCGAGTATCCGCTGGTAGCCGCCGTAGACGCGGCCAAGATCGGTGGCGTAGTTGCCGGGGGTCTCAGCGGCGGCGGCCGTTCCGCCATATGCGAGCGCCACCGTGACAGCGGCCAGCGTCAGGGACGTTTTCTTCATCATCGCTCTTGCCGAATGAGAGGAGGCGCTCGCATTTTGCTACCGTTCTTATCATCCAACAACCGCCAGAACCGGACGCTTCGCGCCGGTCTGGCTCCGCGCGTTCGAACGGACGAACCGGTCGCCGTTCAACGCGCGGACCGTCCCCGAGTATCATAGTCAAGTTCATGATTGAAGCCGCAGCCGACATTCATCCTGGCGCGCGGGCAAATGCGCCCGCGGTGCGCGTGCGCAAGCTCGGTCGCGTCGAATACGAGCCGACGTGGCGCGCGATGCAGGAGTTCACCACGCAGCGCGGTGCGGACAGCGCGGACGAACTGTGGCTGCTCGAGCACCCGCCGGTTTACACGCTCGGCGTCGCCGGGCGCGCCGAGCACCTGCCGCGCGTCGCCAACGGCATACCCGTGGTACGGACGGATCGCGGCGGGCAGATCACCTATCACGGGCCCGGGCAGGCCGTGCTCTACCTGCTGCTTGACCTGCGGCGCCGGGGTCTTTCCGTGCGGCCGCTGGTCCGGATCATGGAGCAGGCCGTGATAGACTTGCTCGCCGCTTACGGCATGGCTGCCGCCGGACGCAACGAGGCGCCGGGCGTTTACGTCGACGGCGCCAAGATCGCCGCGCTCGGACTGCGCATCCGGGACGGCCGCTGCTTCCACGGCCTGGCACTCAACGTGGACATGGATCTCTCCCCCTTTCACGTGATCAACCCCTGCGGCTATTCGGGGCAGGCGGTGACGCAGGCGCGAGATCTCAGCATCGCGGACAGCCAGGAACTCCTGGGCGAGAAACTCGTCAATAATTTGTTGCAGAGGCTTGCATGAGCGCAGTCGGAGAAAAGCAGAAGGGCCTGGCGAAGACGGCGCGCATCCCGATCAAGGTGGTGCCGGCGGCCCCGCTCGCCAAGCCGGACTGGATCCGCGTGCGCCTGGGCAACGGCGAGCGCTTCCGCGAGATCAAGCGGATCCTACGCGAGCACCGCCTGCACACCGTGTGCGAGGAGGCGACCTGCCCCAACATCGGCGAATGCTTCGGCAAGGGCACGGCGACCTTCATGATCCTCGGCGACCTCTGCACCCGCCGTTGCCCCTTCTGCGACGTGGCGCATGGCAGACCGCTCCCGCCCGACCCGGATGAGCCCCTCAATCTCGCCAAAACCATCGCTGCGCTCAAGCTCCAGTACGTGGTCATCACTAGTGTGGACCGGGATGATCTGCGCGACGGCGGCGCGCGCCACTTCGCCGACTGTATCCGCGCCGTGCGCGGTCTCTCGCCGCAGACCCGGATCGAGGTGCTGGTGCCGGACTTCCGCGGCCGGCTTGAAGCCGCGCTCGACGCGCTGTCCGAAGCTCCTCCCGACGTCATGAACCACAACCTCGAGACCGTGCCGCGGCTTTACAAGCAGGCGCGCCCGGGCGCGGACTACCATCATTCACTGAAATTATTAAAGGATTTCAGATCGCGGTTTCCGCGTATACCCACCAAGTCCGGGCTGATGGTGGGATTGGGAGAAACCGATGCTGAAATCCATTCGGTGATGCGGGACCTGCGGCAGCACGCGGTGGACATGCTCACGATCGGCCAGTACCTGCAGCCTTCCGCCCACCACCTGCCGGTCGCGCGCTACGTCGAGCCCGCGGTATTCGACGAGTTCGCGCGCCAGGCGCACGAGATGGGCTTCATGCACGCCGCCTGCGGCCCGCTGGTGCGATCGAGCTACCACGCCGAGAATTTTTTCGCCGAAGCGAAAAAATTTATGGGCAATAAAGAGCATGAGGAAGAAGGGTTCCGGGATCCGGGTCCCGGGACGGAATAGAGAGTGCGGCATACCGTTGCTGGTCTGAGTTTCCTGTTTATCGGCAATGCCGCGGCAGCGACTATTGCCGATTTGAGCAACGCCGACGCCGTCAGAGGGCTCCGGCAGGCGTTGAACGACGGCTCGGCCGCCGCCATCGCCCGGCTCGGCGTGGAAAACGGATTCTTCGCCAATCCCAAGGTCAAGATCCCGCTGCCGCCTTCGCTGCAGAAAATCGAGCGCGGATTGCGCGCCTTCGGCATGAGGAGGGAGGCCGACGAGCTGGTGCTGGCGATGAACCGCGCGGCGGAAGCGGCGGTGCCGGAAGCGAAGCAGCTGCTCACGGACGCGGTGAAAAAGATGTCCGTGCAGGACGCGAAAGGCATCCTCACCGGGGGCGACACCGCGGCCACCGAGTACTTCCAGCGCGCCACCCGGTCCCAGCTCCACCAGCGTTTTCTGCCGATCGTGAAGAAGGCCACCGATCAAGCCGGCCTGGCGCAACAGTACAACGCTCTCGCGGGCCAGGGCGCTGCGCTGGGCGTGGTGAAGGAGGACCAGGCGAGCATCGAGCGCTACGTCACCCAGAAGGCGCTCGATGGCCTCTACTACATGATAGGCGAGCAAGAAAAGGCGTTCCGCAAGGACCCGGTCGGGGCCTCGAGCGACATCGTCAGGAAGGTTTTCGGCGCACTGCGTTGAAAATTAGCCGCCAAGGCGCCAAGATCGCCAAGAAATACAAGAATGGAACCGCAGATAAACGCGAATAAGATCCAAAACAAAATCAAGAATAATTAGCCGCCGATGGACGCCGATGAACGCCGATAAGTACAAGAACAAAAATAGACAGGATTTACAGGATTTACAGGTATAGAAAAAACAATTCCCCTCTTGCCGGAGGGTGAGCCGGGGTTTCCATTCTCATTGCATTCCGTTCTGCTTTGACAAGAACGGAATCTCGAATCTCCCCTCTCCACTCGGGAGAGGGGCGGGGGTGAGGGGTGAGCCGGCGAACGCCCGACTCGATGCAGCGAGGTGGGTGGGGCGGGGTGGATGCGAAGCAGACGGGGTGGTGGGAGGCATCCCTCACTCCTCCGCCCTCCCTCAGGTCTAACCGCCAAGCGCGCCAAGGCCGCCAAGCATCCAGATTGACAGCGAGCCCGGCAACCGGGACAATGTTGTTGAAACTTTCAACAACGGGGGTGCCATGGCGACCGTTAACTTCAGCGTGCCGGACGAGGTCAAGGACAAGTTCAATCGCGCTTTCGCTCGCGAGAACAAGAGCAACATCATCGCCCGCCTGATGATGCAGGCGGTCGAGGAGCGCAAGTTACAGCGTACCCGCGCGCGCGCCATCGACGCCATTTTGCGTCGCCGCCGCACCCAGAAACCCGTTTCCAATAGCCAGATTCGTGCTGCCCGCGTCGCCGGCCGGCCGTGAACCTCGTCGTCGTCGACGCGAGCGTCGCGGTCAAGTGGTTCCTGCCACCGACCGAGGCTGAACAAGGCCACGACCGGGCCGTGGCCGTCCTCCAAGGGATGAAATCCGGCCAGATTGCGCTGCGGCAACCCCCGCATTGGCTCGCCGAAGTGGCTGCTGTCTTGAGCCGGCTTGCGCCAGTGACGGCGCGCCAGAATATCGAAGAACTCTATGCGATGCGCATTCCGGTCATGGAAACCCCGGAAATCTATGTGGCCGCCAGCAAACTTGCGGTCTCCCTGGACCAGCACCTGTTCGACACCTTGTATCACGCCGTCGCGCTGGTCTCGCCTGACTGCACGCTGGTTACCGCCGATGAGCGTTATTACGACAAGGCTCACAAGGAGGGATCGATCGCGCTGCTTAGCGATTTCGATCCGGTCACGTGGAAGCAGTAACCTCCGGGTCTGGCCCTGATGATGCTCGGAGTGGCGCCTGTGCCACGAGCGCTTTTGGGGGTAATGTACTAAGCATGGCATCCGGCAATTCCAAGCTGATCGTAACGATAGACCCCCAAAACCTCGGGGGAACGCCGGTGTTTACGGGCACGCGGGTACCAGTAAAGAAGCTTTTCGACTACCTCGAAGCCGGAGACAACCTCGATGTTTTTCTGGACGCTTTTCCTTCCGTCTCGCGGGAACAAGCAGTCGCCGCGCTGGAAATGGCGCGCGAGGCGCTGGTAGCGGATGCGAATCCTGCTTGACGAGTCCCTCCCGCGTCACCTCACCGCTCAATTTCCCGCAAAACCGCACCGAATCACTCCGGCCTCCTGTGCCGTCCGTCGAGAAGCAACTGAAGGAAATCAGGTCGGTACGTTGAGGCGTGTAGACGCCATTCGCAAGAAACTGGCACACTCTCAAGTGGGTTATTCACTATCCGCAAGGGAACATGGCCGAGGACAAGGGGATATGGCGCGACTTGTCGGAAGGATTTAAGGCGGGGCTGCCGGAAGGTAGAAAGTGGAAGACTGCTGGTGAGCAGGAGGACTGGCTCAGGACGAAGGGGAAATTACTGGGGTATACAACCGAAGTCTTGGCGAACCGTTTGCGTGATGAATTCCCAACGCTTCCAGCACAGGTCATACGGTGTTCGGGTACATCACGCCGGTGGCCTCAGAATACGTGCGTAGAGCAATATGGCGAGATACAACGCTTTCTGAGTACCAAAAGCAAACGCTAGAATTGTTCACCGTACGAACGTACGCTTACGTAATAAGCCACTATAGAGGGCAGTTGCCTAACGCAGAACAGTGCATTGACGAAATTGTTCATGCGTCGTTGCCCCTGTCCGATCCCGCTTTCTTTGCTCGAATGCACCGAGTGACTCCGCTTTTTGATGAGTATTTTCTCCCCAAAAATCGGGACCAGAACATAGACGACGAGACGGTTTTCGCAGGCGCCTTTCTGGGTCAAGTCTCGAGGATAGTAAAGGAAAAGGTCGGGCGCGGTTCTTCCTATGAGGGAACAGGACCTGACTCGCATGCTTGAGATCTTCGATATGACTAGCAAGACGGTTCGCCAGATGCTTGCTGATTAGGCCGAGCTTAATATTCCTTTATTCAGGATCCTTAACCAGTTGATGGATGTTCCATCGCTGGCCCTGGCGCGTCAGCTTGAACTGGAGCCGCCAGTGCGCAGGTCGGACCCGCGCAACGCAAGACGATAATTGAACCGCCGAGACGCCAAGAGAAGCAAGACAATATTTGAACCGCAGAGACGCGGAGAGAAACAAATCCAGAACTGGAACCGCAGATATGAATTCAATTGGTTATATGTCTCACCCCAAGACTCTGCCCTCCATATTGGAGAGACACGCCGGTCTCTCGAGTCACTGTTCGGCGGAAGGCTGGATGTGATGCTGAAGATCGACAAAGAAACACTAGATCACATGGAAAAAGATTATCCGGGAATTAGGGAGACAATACTCGGCTTCGAGGAGGCCACGCTCCCGGTATGCTCTCGCTGCGGGTCAGAGAACACAGCCGACGTGCAGTGTGGCATTATCGGGCGCACGATCAACATCGCTGCCGCAACCACGAAATTCAAGCTGATCGCCAACGGTCCAAAGCCGGGTAAATACTTCTGCTATACATGCAACGAGTTCTTCAATTAGAACCGGAAATAGTCAAGAAGTCAGGCCGAACCATACAGTCGAGCGAACTGCGAGCCAGCCAACGGCTTGCTTGGTGAAGGCGGCGTCGCTGGGGGTTGGTTCTCAGTCGCTCACTTTTGATCGTGTGTGCCAGGCATGGCACGTAACTATGTCGGTGGGAGTACGATGGGACGACCTGTTGGGTATCATACGCATATCTCCGCAATTTGCTTTTTGAAGCTCTCAACCATCTTCGGGCCGGAAGTCTCAGTGATTTGCACCACCAAACCCTGAGCTTGGTACGCCTTGAGTAAGGCTAGCAACCACTCTCGATACAGATAACAGGAGTTCTGAGCCCAGGTAAGTTTGGGCAAAGCAGGTCGTAGGTTGTGATCGAAGTGAACCAACCAGTTGTTGCGGGCATTGACCATTGCCCCGTGATAGTTTTTCCACTCATCTGGAGAGATTTTCAGGTGTTCAATGATCATTTGTGTGGAGAAGGGTTTGAAGTTTGACCGATCTTGCACTGGTAGTCTCTCAACGAAGTTTTTCCAATGTGCATTCTGCGAGTCTGATCCGAATATTTGATTCCAACTGATCACAGCTTCGGAGTAGCACATGTCTTCGATGCTTTGCCAAGCGTCCTCTTTCTCTTTCTTTTGTCCAATGTAGTCCGCATAGATACATGCACGAATGCAGTCATGGATTAGATGAAACTGCACCACCAACGGATCAACAGGAGCGCTCATTTATCATGCCCATTCATGGCGGCGATGGTGCCGGCGCGCTCAGACAGTCTTGCTCTGCACGAATCACCAATCACGAATTACGGCCTTTAGTGCGCCTTATCCCAGTTCGGGCCGGCACCGACGTCCACCACCAGCGGCACCGACAGCCGGGCCACGCCGCCCATGAGCCGGGGCAGCTCGCGCTTGATTTCGGCCAGCTCCCGTTCCGGCACTTCCAGCACCAGCTCGTCGTGCACCTGCATGATGAGGCGCGCGCCCCGTTTATTCTCCGCGAGCCAGCGGTCCACCGCGATCATCGCCATCTTGATGAGGTCGGCCGCCGTGCCCTGCATCGGCGCGTTGATCGCGGCGCGCTCCGCGGCCTGGCGGCGCGGGCCGTTGCCGCCCCGGATCTCGGGCAGCCACAGCCTGCGCCCAAACACCGTTTCGACGTAACCGTGCTCCCGCGCCTCCTCGCGCGTGCGCTTCATGTACTCGGCCACGCCCGGGTAGCGCATGAAGTAGCGGTCCATGTATTGTTGCGCCGCCGTGCGCTCGAGGCCGAGCTGGCGCGCGAGCCCGAACGCTGACATGCCGTAAATGAGGCCGAAATTGATGACCTTTGCGTAGCGCCGCTTTTCGGCGTCCACTTCCTGCGGGTCCAGGCCGAAGATCTCGGCGGCAGTGGCGCGGTGGATATCCTCGCCCGCGGCAAACGCCTTGAGCAGCCCCTCGTCGCGCGAGATGTGGGCCATGATGCGGAGCTCGATCTGCGAGTAATCGGCCGACACGATGTGGCGGCCTGCGGGCGCGATGAAGGCCTCGCGTATGCGGCGCCCCTCCGTGGTGCGGATCGGGATGTTCTGCAGGTTGGGATCGTTGCTCGCGAGCCGCCCG
>Ga0184627_10000303_pt1 | contig 20058 bp, 32 predicted proteins | sample PLM3_127_b1_FD_133150 | JGI IMG/M metagenome (GOLD analysis project Ga0184627, IMG submission 133150) | Groundwater sediment microbial communities from an aquifer in East River, Colorado, USA - PLM3_127_b1 | ecosystem: Environmental > Terrestrial > Soil > Riparian zone | place: USA: East River...
CTTCCGCTCGCCGGTGAACAGGCGGGGGGAGCTGATGGCGGTGATCGCCTTCCAGTTGTCGCTGTTGGCCCCGGGCTTGGTCTTCCGGGGGATGGAGTTGTAGAAGGGCGACAGCAGCGGGACGAGCTGCTTCGCCGGCGCCTGGAGGTTGTACCCCACCAGGCCGGTTCCCACGCTGATCGCGCGGGTCAGCTTCGGGTCGGCGAGAGCCTCCCGGGCCGCCTGCATCGATCGCTGGATGGTTTCTTGGGTGATCTGTTGCGCATTCATGGACTTGGTCTCTCCAGAGCCGGAATTCAGGTCCTCGTACCCTGTCCGGCGGGCGAGGCCCCGGGAGCCAGCAGCGCTGCAGCACGCAGCACGAGCTGGGTCTTCAGGGCCGGGTCAGTCATCGTTTCCGCCATACGCTGAAGCTCTCCGCTCACGGTGACGCGGTCGGCGGGTGTTTCGGTTCCGGCCAGGGTCTTGGTGACCGGGGCGGCCGGTGCGCGCCCGATCGGTGCCGGCTGCGACGCGACCTGTGCCACTCGTTCGTCGATGGAGGCGATCCGGGTCACGAGACCCTTCACCTGCTCCGCGACCTCTCCGAGTGTCTGGAGGACCTGGTCGTTGCCGGTAGGACTGGAAACTCGTTCGATGGGGGCGGCCGCCGGCGCCGCGGTGGCGGCGGGAGCCGGGGCTGCAGCTGCAGGGGTACGCGCGGGCGCGGGGGGCCTGGCGCCCGTGGAGTGCCGCAGGCCGACCTCCTGGGGGCTCGGGAAGCCGGCCCTCTGGATCGGCGGAGGCGTGGCGCTGGCCAGCCTCTCCTCCTCTGTCTCTCCAGGCCGGCAGGCTCCCGCGCTGCAGGCGCCGCCCATCTTCATGGTGGCGTCGCACAGGGCGTGGCCGAGGTCGTGCATGGTCGCGACGTTGCCCTTCATCTCCTCCTGGCCCATGAGGCGCTCGAGCTGGCCGCGGCTCAGGACCTGGGGGAGCTGGGTGAACCGCTCGAGCTCGCCCTGCGCGAGACGCTCGGCGGAGTTGGTGAGGGAGGAGAGCTGCTCGCCGAGGCGGGACCCGATGAAATCCAGGATCGACTCGGCCGCCGTCGTGAGAGCGGCCACGTCCGCCTTCGAAGCCTCGGGGACATCGGACATTCCCGGGGTCGAATACATGACGCTCGAGATCGCCTGGCATAGGGCCGCCAGCGCGGTCAGGCTGGGCAGGATGGTGTACTCCTGCGATTGACAGGCCCGGAGGATCTCCGGCTCGACCAGGCGCAGGATTTCGCCGAAGCGGGCCGAAGCCGAGTCCGTCTTCAGGTTTCCGGAGAGGAGCTCGACGCCCTCGCCCAGGGAGACGGCCTCGATGTCCGAGAAATCCTTCACGGCGCGCTGCTCGATCTCGAAATGCGTCGCGTTGGGGGCGACCTCGGGGACGGCGCGGACCAGGAAGTCGTGCGCGCGCGCCCAGTTGACGGCGGTCCCGGGCATGAACTTCTGCGCATCGAAGCGCAGGGAGACGGCCACGCGGGCCATCGCCGGCGTCGACGGAGCGGCCGGTGGGATGACCGGAACAGGGGGCGCGGCCGCGGCGGCCGGGGTGACCTCCTCGGGAGCGGCCGCGGGCGGTGCAGCTGCAGGCGGCTCAGGGGCGGCCGGTGTCTCGGGGGGCGCCGGATCCTCCGCACGCCGGAAGAGCGTCATCACGGCCCCAGGGCAGGACGGCTTGTCGGCCAGGGACAGCTCCTGGACCGTGAATGCCGGGACGGTCTCGATCAGCTTGCCATTGCGGCGCTCGAAGACGGACGGCGCGGTCTGGAGCACGCCGTGCGAGAACCCGGTGTAGACGCGGGCCTTGACCTTCTCCCACTCCTTGTCGTCGGCGACGAAGGCCCCGACGTAGATCCCGCGCTTCTCCTCGTCGGGCTCGCAGGCGATGACCTTGCCGGCGGCGATCTTCTGGTGCATCGCGCGCAGGTTGCCCTTGCTCTCGCCGTCGGTCAGGCGTTCGAAGTTGTCGTTCCACTCCGCGTAGGCCTTCTTGCTGGCCTCGAAGGGGAAGACCGTTCCGAAGGTGTCGACCTGGTCGGTCGTGGCGTAGCCCCAGACCTCGCGCTTCTCCTCGTCGATGCGCGTGATCGGGATGAACATCTGGCGGGGGATGGGTGCGCCGTCCGCGGTGGCGAGAGCTGCCTTCGGTTTCATCGATCTCTCCGTGACCCCAAAAGAAAAGGGCCTGTCGAGGTGTCGGCCCCGACAGGCCCTTGAATCTTTTGGTCTCGGTTGTGAGAGCCGCTGCGCTGGCCGGCGCCGCGGCGGAACTACGTCTCCGTCAGTCCGTCATGCGGCCTCCTCGGCCGCTTCTACATTCGGCGCGAAGTCCCGGCGGCAGTGGGGATGCCCGACCGGGTACTCGTTGAACTTGTCCAGCGTCCAGGTCTCCCCGTTCACGCCGCGCTGCCCGTCGTCGTGCCCGTCCTCGAGGCAGCCTGGCCCGTCCAGGACCGTTCCAGTCTCGACGCCGGCGGCGCGGTAGGTCTCGGCCGCTCCCTGGTTCACCGCGATTGCCACCTCGGTCCGGGCGATCATGTCGGCGCGGGTGTCCCAGATGGCGCCGCTCTCGAGCTCCGCGGCGAGCTGCTTGCCGGTCCAGCCCTCCTCGGTCGCCTTGGCGACGACGTCGTGGATCCGCTGGCGCACCGTCTTGGACACGGCCCACTCGGCATTCGGGTTTTTCACCAGGGTGCCGTCCTCGAGGCGGCGCATCCCGACGAGCTCGGCCGCGCGCTCCTCGGCGTAGGCGGTGGCAGCCTCGTCCAGGAGGCCGAAGGAGACCCCCTCCCCCGGGATCTGCTGCTCGGCGAGCGTCCCCCCCTCGGCGAAGGCGTCAGCCAGGCGAGGCTCGACCTTCCCCTGGAAGACCTCCCACTGCATGGCCTTGTCGATCTCGTCGTCGGGGGGCTGGCCAGCGCCCGACTCGTCGCCGGCGGCGCGCTCCTGGGCGGGCTCCTGGTAGTAGCGGAGGGCCAGGGCGGCGATCTCGGGGGCCCGGTCCTTGAAGTGGGCCAGGGCCTCAGCGCGCAGGCTCCGCTCGAGCCGGATCCGCTTCCTGGCCTGCAGGAGGGGCCGGCGCGCCCGGGCGAGGACGTGGAAGCCCCACAGGACGTCTTCCCTCGAGGAGGCGTGCTGCAGCCATTCGGAGAGCGCCAGGCGCACGGCGCTGGGGATGGCGGTGGTCTCGAAGGCCCGGCGCGCCCGACCCTTCTCGACGTCCTTGAGGGCGACCTTGCGCCAGCGCTTCAGGTCATCCTGGGCGGCGCGCGCGAGCCCCGGGATGGCCAGGCGCTCGGTGACGGGAGCGTCCTTCTCCTTCCCCTTGGCCGGCGGGTCGCCCGCGGCGGGGTCCTCACCGTCCCCCGGCGGTGTGGCGTCCGGGGCCATCGCCTGGCGCTGCTCGTCGCTCAGAGCCTTCTTCCCTTCGGACTCCCGGACCTCGTCCTCGGTGTAGATGCCCAGCTCGACGTACTTCGCGTTCTTCTCGAGCTGCAGGCGCTCGTCGGCCTCTTTCTCCTCTTTCCAGATGAACTCGATGCCCTCGAACCCCAGGAACTCCTCGATCTCCTGGTTCAGGATCCCGGCGATGAACCCCTTCCGGACCTTGGTGCCCGAGTCGGATTCGCCGGCGTCGGCCTGCTCGCCCGTGGCCCGGTTCATCATCTGGACCACGGGCAGCGGGGACACGTTGAAGGCGGCATAGATGTCGCGCTTCAAGGCTTCGTCGAACTCGCGGGACCAGGTGTCGTGGCCCCGGGGGTTCTCGAGACCGGTCCCCTCGCCTCCGGCCATGAGTCGGAGCCTCGATCGGAGCTGAGGATTGCCCACCAAGAGCTGGTCGAGGATGGTCTGCGCCTGGTCGATCTGTTCGGGCGACCAGGTCTCCGGGCATTTCCAGAAGGCCTCGGGGACATTGCCCTCGGTGTAGAAGCCGAGGTAATGCAGGTAGCGTCGCACGTAGAGGTTGATCGTGGGGATCAGCCGCTCGATGGGGCCTTCCCCATACGGCGTCCACGTGCGCGGGAACATCGGCTTGTAGACGAGCTCGGCCTTCGCCACCCGATCCGGCTGGAATGGATCGGGCGTGTGCCAGGGCATCGTGAACTCGGACTCGACGCGGCCGAACCCCACCTGCTGGTACGCGGGGAAGGGCGGCGCCGGCGGGATGCCGTGGAAGTCCACCAACGGCTTGATCGTCGAGCCGTCCAGGATCAGGAGCGCGTGCGGCGTGCCGTCCATGAGGCGCTGGCGATAGATGGAGAGGGCGTCGATGACCAGGACCTCGTCCATGAGCATGGCCAGCCAGGCCTGAAAGTCGTGGTGGCGGTCGGGCCGTTTCAGGAATTCCTTCACCTCGGCGATCGCGCTCGTCTCTGATTGGCTGTTGTCGTCCTTCGCCTTCACGTCCCATCCGAAGCCGAGGACCTCGCCCTTGACGTCCTGCATCGCATTCTTCACGGGGTCGCAGATGGAGGCGAGGTTGCGCAGGATCTGGAAGGGGGTGAGGCCGCCCGTCTCCCCGCGCGGCGTGAAGGCCAGGTTGTAGCCGGCCCAAGGGAACCACTGGCGCGGCTCGGTGCCAGTCGGAAGGGCGGGCTTGAGCGGCTGGCCAGGCGGCAGCTCGCGCCCGGTGAAAGGATTGTCCGCGCCGCCAATCGGCCGATTGTCCGGCCCGTAGAGGATCGGAGCCAGGGCCGTCTTCACGTTGAGCGGGGTCTTCGAGATCGCCTGGCCTGGGTTCAGGGCGGGGCTCACTTCGGATTCTTCTCCGCTTCCTGCATGCGTGCGAGCTGGCGCTTCATCATCTCGATGTACGCCGCGGCCCCCGAGGTCGCGGACCCGACTGCAATGAGGAGGGCCATGACGATGTCATCTTTCGCGCCCGCTGGCGCTCCGAACGTCCACGTCTGCGTCTTCGGGTTCTGCTGGGACTCGTAAACCGTCAGCTCATTCAACATCGCCGCGATCTTGGGGATTGTCAAGCCGCCCTTGTCCAGGCGGTTCAGGACCTCGAAGACCGCGGTCCTCTTGTTCAGGTTGTCCGTCTCCCAGCCCTGCACCTTCTTGTAGAGCCTCGCCACCTCGTTGAAGATGACCAGACCGAGCCCGTTCTTCTCGACGACGATCTGCGGCTCGTTCCACAGCTGCTCGTCCCCCTTCTTGCCGGCGGAGGTCCTCCACAGCTTCGAATACTCGACGATCTTCGCCGGGAGGCCGGTCGTGTCCCCAGGGCGGTCCCGGTAGTAATCGCTGATGCTGAAGCAGTTGAGGCAGAGGGGTGCGCCGACGGTGTAGTCCGACGTCACGCCGATGTCCCAGGCCACCAGGTAGGAGTGCCCGGGGTGCGGCGTCTTGTCGGGGGCGATGAGCTTCCCCTCCTTCTCGAGCTTCTTGACCACGGCCCCGAAGATGCTCTTCTCGGGGACCGCCCAGTCCGCGTCGTACAGGCGGGCGAACTCGAAGGGCTGGAGGGTGCGCCGCTCGTTCTCGATGAAGTAGACGTAGCGGACCTGGTTCTCAGGGGAGAGCGCGTCGTGCCGCGTCTTCCAGGTCCACTTGAGGACGTCCCAGTAGCCCTCGCCCTTCTCCTTCTCCTCGGTCGCCTGCTGATGCAGCAGCCAGAACTCGGAGCCCGAGGCGGCTGGGTTGCCGATGTACCTGGCCGGGCCCAGGTAGGCCGATCGACGCGAGCTGATGATGGCGCGCGCGGCCGAGGTGAGAAGGCCCGCCTCGTCGACGACCAGGCCGTAGATGGAATCCCCCTGCAGGTTGGCCGGGTTCTTCCAGGACCTGCACTCGATCCGCGCCCCGTTGATGAGGCGCAGGATCATCTTGCCGTCGGTGAAGCCCTGGCGCCCGGGCAGGAGGATTCCCGCCGACTGGGCGATGCGCTTCATCGTCTCGTAGCCGTTGTTGGCCTGCTTCTTCGTGGGGGCGCACCACCAGTTCAGAGTCCCGGGGTGCTCCCATGCGGTGGCCAGGAGCCAGCAGGCGCACGCGAAGGTTTTCCCGATCTGCGTGGCCGAGACGATGACGAGCTCCCAGGCGCGGGAGCTGACGAGCCTGACCTGGTAGGGGAAGAGCGGGGGTAGGACGAACTCGACGACGTTCCCGGGGGCTACCTCTTGTCGTGGAGGAGTAGCTGGCGGAGCCGCTCGTGCCACCCGAGGATCCAGGCGCGGACGGCGCGCTGCTTTCTCAGGCCGGCCATCGTGATCTCGGCGCACCGATCGCACACGTCGGTGCCCTGTGTCCGCTCGCCGCGCGCTTGCTCGTCCGGGAGGTCTCGGCGACACTGCCGGCATCGGCTATCCCTTGGCCGGGGCATCGCCGCTCTTCTTCTTCAAGGGGGGAGCCAGGGCCGACTCGCCGGTGGAGAGCGTGCTCTTGAAGATGGTGCCTTCCGCGAAGCTGTCGCCGACGATCTCGTGACGGTCGGTGAGGCCCTTCCACTTCCCGACCTGGATGAGCATCTGGACGTCGCCCGCCTCGCAGGCCTTCTTCACCTTCTCGAAGAACCAGGCGTCGGGGAGCTGCTCGTCGAGGCCCTGGCGCAGGAGGATGGTCCGGTTGTTCTGGCGTCCAGCTGGTCGGCCGGCGCCCTCGCGCTTCCCCCCCCGCCCCTTGCCCTTGCCGCTCCCGCGCTTAGCCATCCCTCACCACCACCGGGGGACGTCGAGGGCCTGGCCATCCTGGATGTCGAGGCAGAGCTCGCAGCCTGGCGCTGTGCACTTGACGTAGCCGTGCGCGGTGACGCGGCCCGTCGTCGGGACCCACAGGCTCACGCCATCGCCGAACTTCAGGTGGTGCAGGCAGCGCGGGCATTCGAAGGTCAGGTTGACGATCGTGCCGGCGTCATCGCGGAGCGGCGTGCACAGGACGCGGCGGCCGCGGTACGAGAAGCTGATGCAGATCGGGAAAGCGATGGGGCCAGGAGCGGGAGGGGGGGCTTCAACCTCGAGGGGAACGACCTGAGGCGGCTCGGGTCTTTGCCTGATTGACAGGCGCTGGGTCCGGGCCATAGAAGGGGGCCTGTAAGGGTTGGGGCCCCCCAAGACCCCCGTCTATGTCTCTGAGAATCGGTCGCTTGCGCGGCGCCCGACGACGCGTGGGAGTAAGTCTACAGGTCCGTCCCCGCGCCTTCAACATCGGGGTTTTACGGGGCGGGTGTCAAGCGGATCAGTGGGGGCTGTGCTCTCCGGGCGGGAGGGACATCTTTGATTTCCAAGGGGACGGGGGTTGATATTTGATCAAACGCCCTGCGCCCTGGCGCGCCGCCGCTTCTTCACCGGTGGGAGCGGCTCGCAGCCGGGCAGGTGAGCCGTCCTCACCGCCGGGCCCGGGAGGTCCTCGATCTCGAACCAGGTGGATGGGGCGATCTCCTCGGGCGGGATGGCCAGGCGCTGCACCGGCTTCTCCAGCTCGAGCAGATCGGGCTCGTCGTCCACGAACCATCCCTTCTTCGCCATGATGTCGATGATGGCGGCGCAGGAGTAGTAGACGTTGCCGGTGTCGAACTTCCGCTCCTTCGTGGTCATCAGGCGCACGATGGTCAGGCGGCGGGGACCGACCGCGCGCTGTCGCTCGTCCGGGTCTGGGATGGCGATCCACCACTCGCGCTGCAGGGCCTTGAAGCAGAAGAAGGCGCGGTTGCCGTAGCTCGGCGTCAAGGTATTTTTATAAGGGAGGCGGAGAGGGATCCTTATCTGGATCTTCATCAGCTCTCGTCGCCGCGCCGGGCACGCCTACGCCTTCGTATTTCAGTCCATCCGGTCTTGTGGTAATAGGCCAATGCGTAGAATCGGGCGCAGGCCATGCAGCGCCGCGTGTTCCGGCTCTTGGGCGTTGAGATCATCTTCACGTTGTCGCCCGAAAGCTCGTGCCCCCTGGAACAGTGCGTCTTCCTTTTGTTCCTCGCTGAGAAGCCTTCGCCCCGCAGAACATTCTCGGCCGTCGTCACGGGCTCAAGATGTGTCGGGCCTACGCAGCGCCTCACCCTGCAAAGGTGATCCAGATCAAGCCCAGGTGGAATCGGTCCGATGACGGCTTCGTAGACGACTCGGTGAGCGAGCTTCCCTTGATTGCCATCGCAGAGCGTCCATCGTCCGTAACCCAATGGATCAAGAGTGCCCGTCCAGATCCAGCAGCCAGTTGTCGCATCGAGGATGATCGGCCAGTGCTCCGTCCAGATGGCGAACGGTTGCCCTGCCCACGAGCGCGGTTCAAGCGTGGCGATGCAGCGCGTACTCAGATCGATCATCAGTTCCTCCTCGCTGCATCGTTGCGCTTCCAGCTCCCGTCCTTCTGCACGACGTACTCGGCCCCGTCGCGCATGACCATCGTCGTGCCCGGCCGGCCGACGCGGAACTGCTTCTGCAGCTGGCGCATCCTGTCGAGGCTGATGATTCGGCGCGGCTCGAGCTTGGGCGTCGGGAAGTATTCGACGGAGGCCTTCGGCAGCGGGGCGCGCCGGCGCCAGCGGCCGCAGAGGGTCTGGAGCCAGGGACAGAGCCTCACGCGCCCTTCACGAGCGCGACGGCCTCGGCCTCGTAGAGGTAGACCGCGACGCGCGGCTCCTTGGCGACGTAGCGCAGGACGTACCGATCGATCTCGGGCTTTGCCTGAATGAGGTCGTTCACGACGTCGTCGATGGTGCGGTAGACCCGGGGCATTCGGAGATCAAGCGTCTCCGGCGGCGGGTCGGCGACGCGGGCCTGCGGATGAGACACGATGCGGCCATGCCTCCAGATGGTGACGGGAATCAGAGGGCGATCGGCACCGCTCACTCGGACGCTTTCGAGCAATCCCTTGCGCGGCCGGCGGCGGCGGAAGAAGCGGAGGAGTTTCATTCGCAGACTTCACCCGCGTCCCAAACCGACTCATCGGGCCAGGCGATTCTCTTGGGGCAGTCGTACCAGCAGGTCTTCTCGCTGGCGTCCGCGAAGCAGAGATGCCACTTCTCGATCACCGCGGAGCCGACCGGCGGCGTGATGGACAGGTCGATCTCGATGCCCTCGCCGTCGCAGGGCTGGCAGAAGTACGTCGGCAGCACGATGACGAGGCGGGGCCGATCGTCATGGCAACCGAGAGCGGCCAGCGCGATGGCGAGGACGATCAGCCGGCGGTTCACGCCTGCGCCCCGCGGCCGCGCCCCCGGCCCTTCCTCCCGGCCGGCGGCGGCGTTCTGGCCAGGTCCTGTGGCTTGATCGCCCTGTTGTGCATCTCCCGCTCCTCGGCTTCCTCGATCTCCTCGGAGACGAGCTTCGCCTTCACCGTCTCCTCGACGTCGAGCGTCGCCTCGTGCCCGTCGACGGCGTAGCCGGTGATGCCCTGCTCCTTCATGGCCTGCAGGAGGTGGGCCTTCTTCTCGATCTCGACCTTGGTCAGCTCCATGCGGGCATCGCGGGCAGCGACGTAGTCCTCGATCGCCTGGTGCACCGATTCGATGACCTTGGGCTTCATCCCGGGCAGGTGCGTCTGCTTGGCGCGCGCCGATGGAGCGAAGGCCTCGGCGACCTTCTTCGCGCGCCGGGCCACCGGGTTGCCGTGAACGATCTCGATGTCGGGGTCCTTGCCGTTCGCCTTCATCGTGTTCCTCCCTTTGGGTGATTTGCAGAGACAGATGTTTTCGCGGGCCGTCGAGTGGTAGCAGCCCACGTCAGCATCACCGGGAAACACCTTGCCGAGGTGGGCGTGCTGGCAGTCTGGGCAGTTCTCAGGGCTCGGCTTGCTCGGGGGCGGCTGGGCGATCATGCGAACCTCCGTCTCGCCCGGACACCGTCCCCGATTCCCACGGGCTTCGGCGGCGCCGGCAGTAGCCGCGGCTGTCGCTCCTCCGCCGTCCGGCTCCGATTCCAGCGGTGCAGGTCGATGTCGTACCGGAGGTGACAGCGGTTGCACATCGCCCGCAGGTTGTCCGGGCCACAGTCCAGATACCCGTCAGGCATGAGCGTTGAGTCCAGGTGCGCGACAGTGAGCATGACCAGGCCCTTCGCCCAGGTGGCCGGCATCCCGTCGCGCTCAAGGCAACGTCGCGGGCCTGGCGTCGTCCGGTGCAGACCACATTGACCCGAGCATTCGCAGCGACCACCGGACCGCGCCCGGATCAGGACCGAGATCATCGGCCAGTCGGGCGGGTAGGGCGGCTTCGAGGTATCGCTCAAGAGATCACCCCGCATATCTGGCGGTGCAGCCGTGCGATCCGCCGCGCGTTCGATCTCCTGCATTTCGTCCGTGCGATCTGGAGCGCCGCTCTCTTGAGTCCGAGCGCCTTGGCAATCCTGGCCTTCGACCAGCCGCGCGCGCGGATCTCTTCGATGCGCTGCCACGTCAGGGTCGCATCGACGAGCGCACCATCGGCCAGCGCCCAGCGGCCCACTTCGAGGATCCGCAGGCCTGTCTGCCGGCGGCACCGGCGACGTTCACCAGATCGGATCTTCATCACAACAGTGCGCGAGACGCGGGCGATCCGCGCCACGGTGCAGCGGCCGATACCCATGGCGGAGAGCGCGTGAATATGCGCGCGCGCCTTCGCCGCGGAGACGATGTCGTTGCGCTCGCCGGCACGTACCCGAGCATCGCAGCCCGTGTTGTAGCGGGAATTGGCCGCGCGGCAGGGGACACACTGACACCCGCCCATGTAGCGGATGCGCGTCCCGTGCGGGTGACGCGGGCCGAGAATTTCTGCAGGAGGTAGGGTCGCTGGCCTCACGGTCAGTCGCCCTCCCGGATTTGCGGTTGCGTGCAGAGCACGAGCCCGCCCATGCGCGTGCAGTCGATCGACCCGCAGTAAGCGCATGCCGGGTACGGATGGAGCGAGCTACAACGGCTGCACAGGTCGTCCTCGACCCAGCGGCAGCCGCCCTCGCATGCCTCCTCGTCGGTGCAGCCGCAGACCGCGCACATGCGGGGATGGAGAACGGGGGTGCTCATGGCTTCACCTTGGCAGCACGTCGGCGGCGTTCCATTTCCAGCGGCCACGCCCTCAGGTCAGCAGCGAGCAGCGGATACTCCCTCACACACGCTCGTTCGTAGGCTTGAAGCGCCGTGATGGCGAACGGATCGTGCGTCAGGTCAAGCACGAAGTATTCGCAGCCGTCGTGCTTCTCGCCGGGCAGGCTCTTGCCGTCCGTGCGCTCAATGTGAAACTTCCCGTAGAGTCCTCGCGTCTTGTCGCCCATTACTTTTCCTTCTCGGCGGTCATGGCTTCACCGGGATCGTGATGACGGCGGACGAGGCGATCCGCGTTTCGAGCGCCTGCCTCATCCGCGCATCGATGAGTGGATCTCCCGATAACTCGGTCACGCCGAGGGTGATGAACGCGAGGACCTGGGCTCCATCCTCGCTTCGTCCACGCCAGACGCGGGCCGGTGGCGGTTCCGCGACGATTTCGGCGGTCGATTCGAGCGTGATCCGGACGGCGCGGCTCACGGCCTGAACCCCGTCAGCGACAGGAAGTGCCGTCCGATGATGCGAATGTGCTGCGCCGCCTCCGACCGTGACGGGAAGCCGAGCCAACCGAACCACGCGCGCTGACGGCGGCGTCGCGGTGGCCTGGCTGGACGGTGAATGGCGGGCGTCGCGGTCGTCTCTCCGCTGACCGCGGTATCGATGGGGTTCTCTGCCGGCGGTGGCGCCGCCCAGGGCCTCTCAGGTTTCATTTTCTGAATCGTGTCGTTGTCCATCAGGCTGCCTCCTTCGGTTGCGGTCTCTTCACGAGCCCCAGTGCGGCGAGGTCCTTCTCGAAGAGGACCTTGCAGCGGTGCACGCGGAACTTCCCGTCCGTGGCGATCGGGATCGCCGCGATGTCCGCTGCCGTGAACTCGACGACGAGAATCCGATACCCCTCGCGCCAGCTCTGCATCGCCCAGTCGAGCGTGCAGAGGTTGATCCCCGCCGCGCACTGCACGCGCTCGTCGGTGTTGGCCATTTCCACCTCGACGCTATCGCCCACGGCGTAGGCCAGTCCGCCGTTGAAAGGCCCGATGCCTTCCGCCGTGACGAGCTTGTAGGCGCGGATCGGACCGGGCTGCTCCAGGAGAATCCGCAGGGGCGTGCAGCGGTTCGGATCGATCCCCTTGGCCCCGACCAGCGAGGCCCCGTCCAGCGAGGCCCCGTCCAGCGAGGCCCAGTTCAGCGAGGCCCCGACCAGCGAGGCCCGGTTCAGCGAGGCCCCGACCAGCGAGGCCCCGTCCAGCGAGGCCCAGTTCAGCGAGGCCCCGTCCAGCGAGGCCTTCTGCTTGACTGCCATCTCGACGGCGAGCTTCAGCGACTCCGTCTCGCAGCTGAACAGCACGCCGCCGTCGAACCAGGACTTGATCTCGAATTTCATGAATCCTCCAGGTCGTCGGTGTATGGCAGGTAACTTCGGCGGACGGCAGGCGCCGCCTCGCCGATGGGACGGAGATCGTTCGGCTTCGACAGCCTGGTCGGCTGGGGCGGTGGAGGAGGCCATGGTTCCCCGGGGTCCACACGAACGAGCGGAACTAGAGCCGGATCCTTCGCCTCCGCGTCCAGCCTCTCCCGCTCGATCTCCAGCTCCTCCCGGGGGCCGTCGTCCACGCGCCGCAGGATCGGCAGGTGGCGGATGTAGAAATCCCTCGGGGCAAGCGCCGGGGCCCCGAGCATGCCCATGTACCACTCGCCCCGCCGCGGCGGCCGCTCCTCGCCCGTCTCCTCGAAGCGCATCTCGGCTGTGACCTGGCTCATTCCCCGCTCCCTGGAATTCCGTGCACGCCGTCGAGACGCAGGACCTCCACCATGACGCGCTCTGCCGCGTCTTCCTCGCCGCCGTCGACCAGGACCTGGACGGCCCGCACCAGGTACGGGCGGATCGCCGGGTACTGCTCCGGACTGCACGCCACGCGCTTGCCCTGGTAGGCGGTGCGCACGGCCTGGCGGGAGACACGCACGCGCTCGGTCATGCTCGACCTTCGCGCGAGGTGACGGCGCGCGGCCTACTCCTGCACTCATCGCAGGGACCGGCGCCCGCCTCCACGGCGCACGAGTTGCAACACCACCAGAGCCTGGATTCGAGCTTGCGCTTGGCGCATCCTGGACACCGCCACAGACGCCAGCGCGCCCCCGGCCCGTGGCAACGCGAGCATGGACGCGCGCCGGAAATCGCGGGCTCAGTCATGCGTCCTTCCGTGGGGTCGGCTGCCCGTCGGCGATGTGCAGTTCGGGGTAGTCTCGGGACGGCCTGATAGAGGAGGGGGGTAGGGGGGTAGTGCTCTTAATATCTGCTCTCTTCTCTTCTCCTCTCCTCTGCTCCGTCACATTTGCGCGCCACCTGCGTGTTCGTGACGTACTGCTATCTTCTTGGAACTTGAACCATTTATTCCATGTGACGGTAAACTCACCGTCACCAAAACCCACCCCCTTGTGACGCGACTTGCCGGGGGGGGTGTGACGCGACTTGCCGGGGGGGTGTGACGGGATTTCGCCACCGGCTGTGACGACCTTTTCATCCCCTCGGTGGTATTCCTCAACGACCATGTGTGGCAGCCTCCTGATGGTGGAAATCAGAGATTTGATCGGCACACCCATGGCGCTGGCCAAGACCTTGTTCTTGGCGGAGACGACGACCCGTCCACCTGACCCATGGACCTTCGTGTGGGCACCGAAAGCCGCCCATGCCCAACGCAGCGCCGGAGAGAGAGCGGTGATCTTGTCGTCCGAAAGAGCCGAGTGCCATAACTTGAACCACCGTTGCTGATCGGACACCACGCCCCCGCTAAATGAAGCGGTGAACTACCGTCCGGAGACCGAATCCCTCTTGAAGAACCGGACGCCAGCAAGGACCGGGAGTTTCCCCTCGGGGACCTGGCCAAGCCTCTCCTGGGCGCGCCCGGCATTGAGGACAAAGCCACGCCGAAGCTCGTACGCCTCGGGAAGCGCGACGATTAGCGCAGCCGGGTCCGTGACCTCGAAGTCGAGGACCTGGGGATAACTGGCGGCGCCGAAGTCGGTGCGCGTCGTCTTCGCCGGCTCGGCGACGGGCAGGGGCGCGACAACCTCCTCCGCGGCGGCCGCGGCGTACTCCACGGTCTCCGCCGGCGTGAAGTTCCCAGCAGCCTTGGCGTCCTCAGCTGCGCGCGTCTCGGCCTCCTGGCGCTGGCGCTCGACATCGGCCGCGATACGCCTGTTCTCCTCGTCGACGCGGCGCTGCTTCTCCTTGCGCCAGGCGAGGAGCTGCGCGTCGACGTACTTCACCGCGACGTCGATCGCGTCGGTGATCTTTCCGAAGGCGGCGTTGACCTCCTTCACGAACGCGTTGTGCGGCTGGACTTCCGTGGTCCTCGATTTCTCGGCGGTGCTCTCGTGACCCTTGAGGATCTTCCGCGCGACGATGGCGCGCTCCTCGGTCTGATCGTCCTTGACCGAGATGGCCTCGGCCGCCTTCACGGCTGCCGGGACGCGCGCCTGCAGCTCGGCCAGCTTGGCGGCCGTGTCGGGCGCCAGGTCGTATTTCGGGATGGGTGCGGGTTGGGTGCTCATGATGCGACGTCCTCCATTTTCGATTTGACCCAGGCGAGGATCTCCGCCTCGGTCAGAGTCCAGGAGTATCCGAAGCTGGAGACGAAGTGGCATTTGAATGGCTGGTGCAGGTGGAAGGCGAGACGATCGTCGCCGGTGGCATCGGCGAGGAGCGCGAGAGCTAACTGCGCCGGGCCGCTCCCGCTATAGCCCCACTCAAAGCCGGTCGGTGAGTGGTTCCAGAGATCGGTCCGGGGATTGAGCGTTGTGATGCGGGTCCCGACCTCAACCTGGACGCGCTGTCCACCTGCGCCTGCCCGCGTGCCGCTGTAGATCTTCATGCGACGTCCTCCTGCTTCCCGGCCGCGGCCACGCCGGCGATCTTCACTTCGGCGTACTCGACGTCCTTCACGACGTAGCCGCTGCGGAAGCGCTTCACGATCGAGACGGCGAAATCCCCGCAGATGGCGCGCATCAGGAAGTCCTTGGCCTTCGCGGCTTTCAGCTTGGCCTCGGGGATGGTGGCCTTCAGGCGCGACTTGATCCACTTGTCGTCTGCCTCGTACTCCTGGTGGGATTTCAGGTTCTGCGCCCGGCGCCTCAGCCGGTCGAGGAGCTCCGGGTCGTCCAGGAAAAGGGCCCCCTGCTCCTCGATCGGCGGCTGGCAGATCACCCCGAACGCCCAGCAGGTTCGGCAGGTCGTCGGGTCCTTGGCAAACGGCGGGGGCGTGCCGGCCTTGACTGCCGCGTCGACCTGCTCTCCGAGCTGCAGCGCCAGCTCGGCATCGTCCAGGTGGTCATCGAGCACGACCTGGATCGGCTTGAGCTTGCCCTGGCACGTGAGAAGGAGGATCCCCTCCGGGGCGCTGCGCTGCAGGAGGTAGACGAGGACCTGCCCGCGATACTTCCTGGTCCACCAGAAGTGCTCCAGGTCCTCGTAGGAGTCGATCTCCTCGAAGACGAAGTCCGAGACCTCCTTCGACTCGACCGGGACGCGCGCGCCGTCGAACACCAGGGCGAAGTCGATGATCCCGGTGTAGACGAGCCGGCCGTCGCGCTTGAACGCTTCGATGGGGGTCTCGACGTCCACGACCTCGAAGCCCAGGTCCTCGAGGTAGCGGCGCGCCGCCGCGGCCGCGAGCTTGCCGTCCGCCATGCGCTCAGATCCCTGGATGCCAGGGTCCCGGCGCGCCAGCGGATTCGTGACGCCGTAGTACATCTCGCGCGCGCAGTCGAAGTTGACGTCGCTGGCGATGGGGTTGCGTGGCGATACACGGCCGGCGGTCCTGGCCCGGCGCTTCTCGTGCTCCTTGCGCCAGAAATCCTCCCGGCGCGTGTTGAAGGTCTCGATCAGCTTCTGCGCTTGCACCGTCCTACCTCCCGCGCTACGATCAGCGCCTCTGTGCGTTCAGTAAGGGCCGGCCGGTGCTTCGAACACCGCCGGCCCGTTTCGTGTCTACTGGCCCTGCGGCGTGTCCCCGAAGACCTCGTGAACAGCCAGGGCCTTCTCCGCGAGCTTCACCTGCCATGCCTGGGTGAACCGCTCGTGGGAATCGAGACCCCGGAAGCCCTTGTCGTCCTTCTTCTTCGGGTCCGGACCGCGCTTCGTGATGTCCACCAGGACCTGCTTGGCTTCGCCGACGTTGCCCCCCGTCCGCCGGACGATCTCGTCCCACAGCGCCTTCGCGAGCTCAGGCACGCCTTCCTCCGCAACCTTTCCGGCCGAACGCTCGGAGGACGAGCCGTAGCCGCTGCCCTTGTAGCAGCGCTTGACGTCGATGCCGGCGGCGGCGAGCTCGGTCTCGGGGACCTTGGTGATCCCGATCGCCATCGCGATCGCTTTCTTGTCCAGGCCGGTGCGCAGGCAGGAGAGCAGGTCCTGCTCACGCGGGCCGCCGTAGCGCTCCTCCCGAGCGGCCCGCCCGATGAACTGGTCGTCGGAGCGAATCGAGAACGGGATCCCCTCGAGGATGTCGGTGCCGAGACGGACATCGCACTGCATCTCGAGAACGGTGACTTTCTTGTCGCCCTTCTGGATCTCGCTCGTGGTCGGCTCGCCCGGGCGGCCGTCCATGGAACGGTGATTGAAGACGGAGACGTTGAACCAGGGGCGGACACGAAGCATCGCGCTAGCGCGCGGGGTCGCGACCACGTGCCCCTCGTTGTCGCGCCAGAGCGTCCAGTCCTCCGGCTGGGTGAGCTTCAGCGCGAAGAGGCGCATCGTCTGGACGATCTTGAGACGGGCCGCGAGCATGCGCTCGACGTCCTTCTCGGTGATCCCGTCCTTCATGGTCAGGGCGTCCATCGTCGTGCGGCGGACCACGGTCTGGAGCTCGGTCTCCTCCTTCCGGATGTCGTCCGGCAGGGGCGCCAGCGGTGGCTGGTCCTCGAGCGTCGCGGTCGTGGCTCTCGGTTTTACTTCGGCTGCCATGGCCTTCTCCTTTCTCTCGAAAAGAGGCCCCGGACTGCGGACCTCGGTTGGATCGGATCGCTGCGTCACCAGTTCCCTCCGATCGTTTCTGCTTCCCCGAACGTGCAGGGGCCGCACATGCCGGTCGCCGGGACGATGGGCGATTGGCCGCACACCTCGCAGGTGCCGTTCCAGTCGGGCTCCATCTCATCGGTGCCCTGACCGAAACGACGGCCCTGTTGAGCGCGGAACTTCCTGGCCGCCTGAATCGCGAGGCGCTGCTTCTCGTTCCTGCAGCCCGGGGCGTGCGGGGTCTTCGGCCTGGCCGGCGTCACGCAGCAACCTCGGGTCGCGGTGCGCTTTCGATCCGCCCGCCGATGGTCTCGGGCGACGACGCAGCCGGCGGCATGCGGCACGTCCTGGCCACGCGCGGTAGAGCAGCACTTCCGCAGGTCGTTCATCGTCGCCCCCCATGAAAGAAGGGCCGCGTGTCGATGATCGGGACCTCGGTGAGAATCGAGCACGTCAGGAAGGACCCGGCGCCGCCGAGGACCAGCGCGACCAGGGCCAGGCGCAGGACGGAACGCCCGTGCCAGATCAGCCAGTCCACGACCGGGTTCTCGCTGCGCCAGGAGCTACGCAGGCCGCGGGCCCACTCCTCCTGGATCCGCTGCGCCTGGGACTGGACGCAGAGACGACGGGTCGGCCGGGGGACGGGAGCCGGCGCCGGACGGAGGGCGGGGGCGGCGCTCATCAGTTCACCGTCTCGGCGGCCGCGAAGCCAGCGGCGATCTCCGGCTCGCCGACCTCGCCCCATGCAGCGGCGATCTGCTGGTCGTACTTCCAGCGCGAGGTTCGGCACGTCAGGCAGTTGAGGTTGCCGAAGTTGACCGCCTTGCACTCGTCGCAAACGGGGTGCGAGTGGTCGCCCACGCGCGGGCAGGTGAGGAAGGGACAGGAGCCTCCGGGCGACGGTTTCAGATCGATGCGGCTCATGGGCGGGCCTGTCCGTTCGGATGGCAGCCGGTCCCGGACTGGTGCTCATGGATGGCGGCGATCTTCGCCAGCGAACCGGTCGAAGCTAGGACGCGGTGGATGCACGCGCCCTTCCACGCTGGGTTGTAGTAGCGGGTGTAGGCCATAGGCTTGCGCGTGGAATACTCAGGGCGCGGGAACACGCAGACCTCGTACAGCACAGGCTCGCGCTTCACGGCTTCACCTTGGCGAGCGCCGCGGCGCGGGGGCCGTACCACCAGCCGTCGTATTCCTTGGCCGCATGAAGCAGATCTCGTTTATCGCGTAACGTCGGCGCGTTGACTGGTTCCGGTGCGGCCTTCAGCGCAACGATCAGCAGGTCGCGGTCCTGGATGATTTGCAGCGAGCTCCTGCGCGCCGCGAGCTTCCCGATGCGGATCGCTTCGGAGGTTTTCAATCCATCACCCCGGCGGCGCGGAGCCGCTGCGCTAGATCCCCGCGATTCCAGGCAAGGAATCCGGCCACCTGGTCGGGGAAGCCGAGCCGCAGTCGATCCAGGTTGCCGTCGTCGGCGCGCTTGATTGCCTCCGACAGCGCTTGCTGGAAATCGCCGAGGAGGCGCCATTGCCAGCGCACGACCCACTTCTCGCCCTCGGTCCAGTCGGGCGAGGCGAGCATCTTGTGGACCGCCTCCATCATCTCGTCCATGTCGGCTCCCAAAGGCCGGCCCGGCTGCGTTGGGGAGTACCGGGCCGGCCCACAGCAGGCTGATCGCCGGTGTGGGCGGCGATCCGGAAGGCGGAGAGAAGCTGCGTTGGCAACGCTCCGGTCGTACCTTCCGCGGGGAGGGCGGCCCCCCGGGTCCGGTTGCTCCAGATGGAGCGCACGTTGAAAGCCCGCCGCCGAAACCAGGCCCGGGATCCTGACGGAGTCGGTATCCGGCGGCGGGCAGTCCCGCCTCTGGACTGTGTCCTCGTGGCGGGCAGGATGAATGCGAAGCCACGGCATTTCGTCGCGCCGCAGCCGGGCTTCACGGTCCCAGTTAGCTGACCTCCCGTGGTTAGCGGTTGGTTTGAAAAGCAAGCGCCGAGCGACAGGGATGAATGCGTACCGCCGACCCGTGTGGAGTACGAGGGGTCATGCTCGGGCCGGCGGCCTGTCGATGATCCGCGCCTCGCCCAGTTAAGGGGGCACGGTATTGCGGAGCGTCGCTCATGCGGACCGAGCGGCGCAAGAGGGGGGAATGCGGGGCACGCCAGAAGATGAACGGAAGGGATAATGCCTGAAACGCCATCTAGGCGCGACTTACACGGCGTCTCACCTATAGAAATCCACTGTAATCCTAGAGCGGCGCGGCTTTCCAGAGACGTAAGATATCTTATCGGACCCTGGCCCGAACGGCGCGTGTAACTGTGTCCTGCGGCTTCGGTTGCCACGAAAAGGTTACCCCTCGTATGTGAAAGGCTTGGCGGACGTGGATTCCAGAGACACGAAGGCCCGCCCGGAACGCTTAGCGTCAAGGCAGGCACACCGGCGAGGTGATGCCGCCACCGGGCGGGCCAGGTTGTCTCTATGTCGTGTGGTGCTCATGCATCACCTCGCCTGACGCCTATTTACGCCGACGCGACTCCCCTGTCAAGGGGATCCTGGAAAAGAATTCGCCGGGGGCCCCAGCGGACCCCCGGACCCTCCCGGGATGGCGTTGTCAGATTGTTGGCGTTCGGAGCGGAAAGTACGGCGAGAGCGTCAGGCGGTCAATGGGGGTGAAGACCCTAATCTCGGGTAGGGTGAAATTCCTGGTCTACGTGGTCCACGTACGTGGCGCTCACCACTCCCGCCTGAAACCAACCTTCGCCCGTGCGTCGTCCTGGGTGACCTCGGCCGAGAAGTTTACGTGCCGCCACAGGATGATCCCGCCCTCGCCGTAGACCCCGGGCGCCTGGTCGAGCACGGACCAGGTAGCCCCGCCCTCCAGGAAGGGCCGGAACCACCGGGGGCGCTCCGCCCGGGCGGCGACGAGCTGCGCGCCGAGCCTTTCGATAGCGACCGTGGACCGGACGGTGCAGCTCGTCGGCTCGCAGGTGTAGCCGTCGACGCACCAAGCCGGGCGGGCCCGGCAGTCCGGCTCTGCTCCGAAGGCGACCAGTCCGGCCAGGAGCA
>Ga0184627_10000305_pt1 | contig 20049 bp, 17 predicted proteins | sample PLM3_127_b1_FD_133150 | JGI IMG/M metagenome (GOLD analysis project Ga0184627, IMG submission 133150) | Groundwater sediment microbial communities from an aquifer in East River, Colorado, USA - PLM3_127_b1 | ecosystem: Environmental > Terrestrial > Soil > Riparian zone | place: USA: East River...
CGAAGATTACAACCAAGTCGCCCCGCACAGCGCCCTGGGGATGAAGGCACCGGTGCAATTCTATGCGGATTGGATGTCAAAAATAAGCACTACACCTGTGCAGATTTAGGTGGGGCAGTACAGTCGCTGCTTCCATCAATCCTCCTTATACGATTATACCTGTCCAAATCTTAAGTGGGGCACGGCAAAACTTAAAGAGGCAGAATTCGGCTGGGCTAAAGAAGAAAACTGGCGCATTGCACGAGAAATGACCAAAGGCGAAATAAAAGATACTGACTTAGGAAAGTTTCTAGAATTTGTATGCGCTGACAAAGCATAAATTGCGGGAAAATGATTTAATCTTTCGTCTTTATATCTATCCTCCTCTCCCCTTCACTCACCAGCTCAAAGCGCGCTTCGTAAAAAGGCAAATTCAACCACGGCAGAACCATCTCCGGCCACTCGATTAAACAAATTCCGTTGCCATAAAGATAATCCCCAAGATTTAACGTTTCCAATTGGGATGGGTTGTCTAATCGATAGAAATCAAAATGATAAACCGGAATTTTTCCAGACTTGTCCCGACTTGTCCCGAGCTTAGTCGAGGGAGCGGAGTCGAGGGAATAGACGTTGAGCAAAACGAACGTCGGGCTGGTGACCGGCCCGGCGGCACCTAAACCTTCAACAACCCCCTTGACGAAAGTGGTTTTGCCGCCCCCCAAAGAGCCAAAAAGCGCCGCCACATCCCCCGCTTTCAGCGTCAAAGCAAATTTTTTTCCCAACTCAAACGTTTCATCTGGGGAATGGGAAACTGTATGGGAAGGAATCAAAACTACTTGGTGGTCAAAGTTACCACCGGCAGAATCATCTCCTCCATCGAAATTCCGCCGTGCTGAAAGGAGTTTTTATAGGCCCGCTGATACTCGTTGAAATTGGTCGGATAAACGAAATAGTAATCCTCTTTGGCGATGATGTAGGTGGTGGCAATCCCAAACACCGGCAGCCGCCAGCGGCGCGGGTCCTTGATTAAAACCGCCTGTTTGGCGTCGCAGTTCAAATTGTCGCCGTATTTATAGCGCAAACTGGTGGAGGCATCCCGTTTGCCGTAGGCCAAGGCCGCGCGGGTGCCCAAAACCGAGCCGTGGTCGGTGGTGATGACGACCGCGCAATCCTGCTTGGAAACCTGCTTTAACAGCTCGAAAAGCGAGGAATGCAAAAACCAGGATTGCATCACCGAGCGAAAAGCCGCCTCGTCGTGCGCCAGCTCGGATAAAATCTCGTCCTCCGAACGCCCGTGTGCCAGCATGTCCACGAAGTTATAGACCACCGAAAGCAAAGGTGTAGAGGAGTAGTTGAAAATCTTGCGCGCCAAATTATCCCCTTCGGCCTGGTCCAAAACTTTCACATATTTCGCCTCCCCTTTAAGCTTCAATCCCAGCCGGGACATTTGCGCATCCAAAAACTGCCTTTCGTGGCGGTTGCGCGAGGCGTCATCTTTCGAATTGTTGCTCCAGGCTTCCGCATCCACACGGGCTATATCATCCGGAAAAAGCCCGGCAAAAATGGCGTTGCGCGAAAAAGGGGTGGCAGTGGGCAGAACCGAATAATAATAATCCCTCTGAACGTTAAAATACTCGTGCACCAAAGGCTCAATCATCAGCCACTGGTCCAGCCGCATGCAATCGACAACCACAAAGAAAACCTGCTTCCCGCGCGAAAGATGCGGAAATAGATAATTTTTCACAATGTTGACCGACAGGGGCGGCGCATCCTCCCCCTGTATCCAGCGTGGATAAGCCTTCTCCACATATTTGGAAAATTCGACGTTAAACTCTTTTTTCTGGCCAAAATGCATCGCCGCCAGGCCCACTTCCGGATGCGCGGCAATCTCCAAATCCCACTCGGAGAGTTTGCGGTGCGCTTCCATCCAGTCTTTCCAGTGCATCTGGCCGAACAACATTCCCCGCAGGCGGTTAAACTCGGCAATGTAATCGTGCGCCAGCTGCCCGCCCCGAATTTTTTTGGCGTCCAGAACCTTTTTGATGGTTGACCAGACCTGGCTCGGGTTGACCGGTTTGGTCAAATAATCGTCGATTTTTTTGCCGATGGCCTGGTTCATTATATTTTCTTCTTCCGATTTGGTCACCATTACCACGGGAAGATTCGGCTTGGCATCTTTAATTTCCTCCAGGGTGGCCAAACCATCTTTCCCCGGCATCTGCTCGTCCAAAAGCACCAAATCAAACGGCTGCTTGGTTATATAAACCAAAGCATCCTCCCCCGTCGCCGCCGGAGTGATTTTGCAACCCTTGCCTTCCAAAAACAAGATATGCGACTTCAGCAACTCAATCTCGTCGTCAACCCAAAGAATCTCTTTTACGTCTTCCTTCATATCTCCCGCCAACTAAGCCGAATTTTTCACTCGTTCCGCTTGCGTTGAGCGCAGCGTAAACGAAGCATCTGAGTGAACCGGCAAGGTAATTTTAAAAACCGTGCGCACGTTCGGCATGCTTTCTTCTAAAACCAGCCTCCCTTTATGATACTCCTCAACAATCCGTTTGGCCAGGGTCAACCCCAATCCCCACCCCCGTTTCTTGGTCGTAAAACCGGGATTGAAAATCCGCTTCTGCTGGGCCGAGGCAATCCCCCGCCCATTATCGCTAACCCGCACCCACACCCACTTGCCGGAGTTTTCCACACCGGTCGAAACTTCAATAACGCCCAAACGGGAATCGATCGCCTCCAGCGCGTTTTTAATCAAATTCTCTACAACCCAACCAAAAAGCTCCGGGTTAAGTTCCACCGTCGAAAGTAGGGAAAAACTTTCGCGTATGACCGCGCCCGTCCCCTGGTGCGGCAGCCGCAGCCGGAAATAAGAAACCGAATCGGAAATGACCTGGTTCAAATCGGCCGGTTTCATTTCGGGAACCGAGCCAATCTGGCCGAAGCGCACGGCAATTTTCTTCAGCCGCTCAATATCCGCCTCCATCTTAAGGGCCACATTTGCAACCTCCGCCAAAGAGTCCCCCTTTTCACGGCATTTCTCCTTCAAAACGTCCGCCCATCCCATCAAGGCCGAAAGCGGAGTGCCCAGTTGATGCGCCGTTTCCTTTGCCATTCCTACCCAGATATGCCGCTGCTCGGAGCGCTTGATGTTGCGAAAGCCGACGTAGCCGGCAACGATGAAAATGGCCACCAAAGCCAATTCCACGTAGGGCATCCAGCGCAAGCGGGTGACGATGGGCGGATCCCCGTAATGAAATAGCAAAACCAGCTGCCCCTGATAGCGGATTTCCCTGGGAGCTCTTTGTTTATCCATCCGTTCCATCGCCTTTTTAACTTTTTCCAAAACTTCCGGCGTCTTGTGCGTCACCGTGTCCAGTCCGACATTCAATAGCCGCCAGTTCTGGGGAACCCCGGCCGAATCCGAAAAAACCATTGGAAATCTTCCCTTTTGAATGATGTTCTCGAAAATCAAATTAAAATCGCTGTTGGAAGACTCCGGATCGATTAGCTGCTGATACAATTTGGCGTAAACTTCGACGTTCTGTGTTTCCTCCTCTTTCAGCCGGAGAATGACATCCTGCGTGTAGGTGATGAAAACGAAGGTTATTCCAATCACCCCAAAAAGCAGAAAGGCGCGGTATAAAAGCGGCGCCCCCAGATGTCCGTAAAACTCCGTATTTTTCTTCCTAAAAAAAGCCAATTACAAAAGCTCCTTCGTCCCCAGATAAGACACAAGGACTTCAGGAACTTTCACCGTCCCCGCCTCGGTTTGAAATTGCTCCAGAAGGGCGATAACCGTGCGCGGCATTGCCAGAGCGGAGCCGTTCAAAGTATGCGGGTATTCCGGCTTGGCATCCGGAGAGGGACGGAAACGCAGGTTCATCCGCCGTGCCTGAAAGTCCTCGAAATTCGAACAGGAAGAAACCTCCAAATACATCCCCATCCCCGGTGCCCAGACTTCCAAATCATACGTCTTGGCCGAGGCAAACGACATATCCCCGGTAGCCAAAAGACGCACGCGGTAATGCAGCTCCAGGGCTTGCAAAACCGCTTCGGCATTTTTGACCAGCGACTCCAATTCCTCGTAAGAACTCTCCGGACGCACGATTTTCACCAGTTCGACTTTATCAAACTGATGCACCCGGGTAATTCCCCGCGTCTCCTTGCCGTAGGTCCCGGCTTCGCGGCGGAAACAGGGCGTATAGGCGGTTACATAAACCGGCAATTTCTCCCCGGCGATAATTTCATCCCGAAAAAGATTGGTCAAAGGCACCTCGGCGGTCGGAATTAAAAATAAATCATCCTCTTTGAGCTGATACATATCCTCTTCCAACTTGGGCAATTGTCCGGTGCCGAACATCGAAGCACGGTTAACCAAAAATGGGGGCGAGATTTCCCGATACTGATGTTTTTGGGTGTGCAAATCCAGCATAAAGTTAATCAAAGCCCGTTCCAACTTAGCTCCCCAGCCGGTGAAAGCGATGAACCCCGCCCCGGAAATTTTGGCCGCCCCGGCCAAATCCAAAATTCCCAATTTTTCGCCCAACTCCCAATGGGGGGCTGGAGCAAATTTGAAATCCGGTTTCTTTCCCCAGCTTCGCACTTCGATGTTGCCCGATTCATCTTGGGCAACCGGCACGGACGGATGCGGCAGGTTCGGAATCCAAAGCAATTGTTCCTCAATCTTTTCTTCTACGCCGCGCCGCTCGGTATCGAAGGCCGAAATCTTGTCCGAAACCACTTTCATATCCGCAATAATCGGCGACGCATCCTGCTTTTCTTTTTTCAAGCGGGCCACTTCCATTCCCACTTTGTTACGCTTTTCCTTTAAAGCATCCGCTTCCTGAATAAGTTGCCGGCGACGAAGGTCTAATTGCAGAATTTCATCAATACTTCGCCGCTCGTTTTTAGCCGCCAGCCCGGCCCGCACTTTTTCCGGATTTTCCCGAATGAACTTTAAATCCAGCACTAAACTAAATGCTCCGCCTTCCTATTCTCTTTTCTGGGCGCCTCAACCGGAACGGCCGCCCGCTTGTAATTGGCTCTAAGTATCCCGCCCAAAGTTGAACAGACGTACTCAACATCCTCATCGCTCATCGCCGGATAAAACGGAACGGTGAAAATCCGCTTATAAGTAGCCACAGCATTCGGAAAATCGGCGGGCCTATGCCCCAATAACTTCCGATAAAACGGATGCATATGCACCGGCATAAAGTGCACGCCAACTCCAATGCCGTTTTGCGTCAGCTGTTTGAGAACTTCATCCCGGTCAATCTTCAACGCTTTCGGTTTCAGGCGGATAAAATACATATGCCAGGCATGCTCGGTGTGCTCCGTTCGCGGCGGAAGTTCCATCATATCCAGATAAGGTGTCAACAGTCGGTCAAAAAGTGACCCCAAATACTCTCGACGCTTCTGCAGTGCCACAAATTTCGCCAGCTGCGCCAACCCGACCGCCGCCTGTAAATCGGACATATTGTATTTGAATCCGGCCGCTTCGATTTCGTAATACCAGCTCCCTTCGGAAGAATACCTCTTCCAGGCGTCCCGCGACATCCCATGCAGGGCTAACTTGGAAGCCATAGCGTGAAGCTTCGGACTATCGGTAACCAACATCCCCCCTTCGCCGGTGGTTAAATTTTTGGTGGCGTAAAAAGAGAAAGCGGTGGCGTCCGCTAACTTGCCGACTTTAATCCCTTTGTAGCCGGCTCCCAGGGAATGCGCCGCATCCGCCAGCAAAAAAAGATTTTTCTTTTTGGCCAAAGGCTGCAAAACTCCATATTCGCAAGGCAACCCGGCAATATCTACCGCTACAATTGCCTTGGTCTTCCGGTCAATTTTCTTGGCAACCTTAATAGGGTCGAGATTTAATGTATCCGGGTCGATATCAACCAGAACCGGCTGCGCTCCGGCGTGGACGATTGTTTCCACGCTGGCGGCAAAAGTGTAGGTGGTGGTAACGACTTTGTCTCCCTTGCCCACCCCGGCCGAAACTAAAGCCAGATGCAAAGCCGCCGTGCAGGAATTGACCGCCAGGGCCTGCCGGCAGCCCAAATAGGCCGCCATCTCCGCCTCGAACTTTTTAGTCTTAGGTCCGGTGGTCAGCCAGCCCGATTCCAAACTCGAACGCACCTGCTCGATTTCAGCTTCGTCCACCGAGGGACGGAAAAAAGGCACCTGTTTCATTCTCTTCCCCTCCACTATTTTCTCCAACTTAAAAACTTCCTGGTTCAACCATTCTCCTCTTTCTTTATCGTCCACGCCAGATAATGTCCTGATAAGATACGAGTTTTTTCCAAAAAGTGGGCTAAAGAAAAAGAAATGGGGACAATCCGCCGAGCCAAAGGCGGCGCCAGCCCCAGGCGGCGAAAGTAAAAGCTCGCCTGGGGAAATAAGCGCTGCAATTCTTTCTTCCCAATTCCAATTGTAGAGGGATTATTCGGATTGGCCCAGAAATAGTCAAAAGAAACAAAATATCCCCCCGGTTTTAAAACTCTCCAAACCTCGGCGGCCATCTCCCTTCGCGCCTTGGCCGAAACTACGGAAGAAAAAAGTGTGAACTGAAAAACTAAGTCAAAAAAACTATTCGACCAATTAAGTTTTTCAGCCCGGCCCAAAACGATTTCGCTTTTAGGCAGCCGTTGACGAGCCGTTTCAATCCTCTCCGGCAAAACATCGATCCCAAAAAGGTTCTCCGGCCTTGCCCCCCAACTCATAAGAAGTATAAGCCAGTTCCCCCACCCGCAACCGACTTCCAAAATTTTTTTATCCGCCAATTCCAAAAGTCCGTTCTTTTGAAAAAAACCGGCCAGCTCCCGTTCAATGCTCTGCCGAAAGAAAACCACCTCCGGCCTGTAGAAGGCAAAGCGGCCCGAATCGCTATCGCTCACGTTTCTTGACGTTTCTCCTCGACCAATTCGATCAGAAGCTTTTCAAGTTTATCGACCAAAACAGAACGAAGAAAGTTTTGACGGACAAACTCCCGCCCATTTTCACCCATCCGCTTGGCTTCTTCCGGATTTTCGCGTATTCGGCAAATAGCTTCAGCCAGAGCCTTTGGGTTATCCGGTTCGACCACCAAGCCGGCTTGTGCTTCCCGCACCAACTCGGCCGATTCCCCCCGTGCCGAAAGAATCACCGGCTTCCCGGCCGCCATTGCCTCAATCAATTTGGACGGCACCGCCTTTTCCATGCCTGGCCTATCGCAAAGCGGAACGATGACCGCATTGGCTCTCTGTAAACGGTCGGCCAGTTCCAGCTGCGGGAGGGAGGGATGAAAACACACTTTTTCTAAACCGAGCCGTTGCGCCTTTTCCACCAAAGCTGTTTTTTCAATCCCGTCACCAAACAGGTTAAAGACTATTTCCTCGTTGACCAAAAGACTGGCGGCATCCAAAATAACCGACAGATTTTGTGCCACACCGTGATTACCAAAATAAACTATTTGAAAGCTTGCCTTCGAGCCGGGATCCTCGGTTCCATTGGCGAACCAATGGTCTTCTACCCCATTCCTGATTAAGTGAACCTTTTCAGTTTGAATACCTTTAGCTGCCAAGGTCTTTCCTAATCCGTCGGTTACGACTATAAGGGCATCCGCTTCCTTATAAAAAAAAGCTGACATTTTATCCAGTATTGTTGTCAGCCATCCACGCGAAAGCATTCCCAACTCCAGAGCCATATCCGGGATTAAATCAGAAACATGCATCACAAATGCCGTGCTGCGCATTCTTTTAAGAAGTACCCCCGTCCAGCAGGATAAAAGCGAAGGCGATTCGACAATTACAACATCCGGCGCCGCCTCTAAAAGTGCTGCCAGGGCGGACGTCATAGCAAAACTCCCTTCCGAAAAAGCCCGCCCCCATTTCCCGGACCGATTGCCAACTCCGTGCCAGACCCGCAGAACTTCAAGGCCTTCCATATTTTCGCGCTGAAACAACCGGCGCTGGTAGGGTGGAATGATTTCTCCTCGAGGATAATTGGGAAAACCGGTCAACACCTGCACCCTATGCCCTCTTTTTTTTAAATGTTGTGCCGTCTCCCAAATTCTCCGCTGTGGCGCCCCAACTTCGGGCGGAAAGTAAAAGGTGACAAAAAGTATGTTCACATTAAAACTTCTCTAAACCAAGCCTTTGTTTCTCTGTTCTATCATCGGTGCCGATTTGAGCTGCCGTTCAAAAATCATCAAAAGGGCTAAAAAAAACATGAAGTGATAGCCTATCCAGGTTTCAGTATAAAGGTTTCCAACTGCAAAATAGAACAAGGACAAAAAAAGCCCCCACCCAAAACAAATCTCGTCTTGCGTGCGGCCCAGCCGGGCAACTTTCCAGGCCCGTCGAAGAACCGCTACGTAAAAAATAAACAGGGCAACCGCCCCTATAATTCCGGTCTCCGCCAATACCTCCAAAAGCATATTATGCGGGGTAAGCCCCCTGACGTAATGAAAAACGGGTATGTTCTTCACCACCGAAAGTTGCTCAACAACGTTCTGAAATTGCCAAAGACCTACTCCGGCCACTGGATGCAGCAAAAAGACCTTAATCGCTAAACTCCATAGGAAATACCGCAGATAAATCGTACCGGCTCCTGTAACCAACTGCTCCGCTCGCTTCTCGGTTGAGCCCAAATAAGGACCCAAAAACAAAAACACAAGAATAAAAAAAACAGACAGCTTTAATAAGGTCAGCCCTACCCGGGCCAATCTCTTCTTTACGCTTTCTTCCTTCAAAAAACTTTGAATAAAAAACCAGGTAACCGTTACCACCCCCAAGCTAATCCAGGCCCCACGGGTTTGGGAACTAAGAATAGCCAGCACCCATACTCCCAGAACGGATAAACGCCAAATTCCTCTTTTAAAGGTCATCTCAACCAATCGAAAATAAATAACCGGCAAAATTATATTGGGGAACCAAAAACTGCCGATGCCCAAGCTTCTTTCGCCACCGGTGGAAACAAAATACAGCAGGATTGAGATGGCGGCTGGAAATGCCCAAAACTCATAAGAACGCCATAGGTTTCCAACCGGAACATCCTTCCAATCCGCCACCATCGCATACAGAAACAGAAAGTATAGCACAATGTGCCCGAGCCCGACTATGCTGCCTTTAATGCCGGCTGAACCGAAAAAACTGACGGCGGTCAACGCAGCCAGCAAAATAACCGCGGGCTTCTCCAGCCCATTGCGCTCAAAAACGGGCTTCGGGTAAAGCGCCCGTCTCAAAAAAAGAGCCCCCAACAAAAATAACGTCAGCCAATCGGCCGGCAAGATGGTAAGCCCCCCAAACTGAAACAAAATGCCCCACGGTTTAAGCAAATTGTAGTGAAAACAAAGAACCACCGGAAAAATGATCCATCGAAACTGCTTGTTGAATAAAAATGCCACGAAGAATCCAGCCGCAACAGCTCCCAAAAAGAAAAATGGCATGTTGAATAAAGTCATAATTCCCAAAACCGAGAAAAACACAGATCCGCCAAAAAACCAGGGATTCTGAGCTAGATCCCCTATGAACCCTCGCGTTAGAAACATAAACTCAATCTGCTTTTGGACATAAGAGAGCGGAAAAACTTCAGTCCCTCTCGTAATTGAGGGAGGCGGAAAACCAAACTAACTGAAAGGAAAAAAAATATAAAAAATCCCAAAAAAGTTAAACTGTGCCGCGTGCCGTGAAATGCTCCCACCATTCCCGAACCAAACCGGGCGGCGATAAAAGCTGCCAAGGAAACAATCGTTACCATCACCGCCTGACGAACATATTTTACACTTACCCTGTTTCCAACCACCTTCGAAAGATACCCGAATTGAAGCCCGACTAAGACAATCAGCCCCAACGAAGCCGCTCCTGCCAGCCCTAAAAGTCCCCACAATTTTATTCCTAAAATCGCAAAAACAACTTTAGCAACAAATGAACCTAAGAAAAAAAATGCCATTTCCTTGGTTTTACCGGCGCCCAGATAAACGCGCGTGAGCACGAAAGTATATCCCGAAACCAAAAGGGAAAACGACAACAACCTTAAACAGTTGGAGGTCAGTTGCGCTGAATTGGAATCAAAAGCTCCCCGTTGAAAAAGAAGCCGCACCACCTCCTGCGGTGCCAGAAGCAAAACCACCGTAACCGGAATCAAAATAAAATTAATCCATCCTAAACACTTGACCAGAAGCCCGGTCGCTTCCTCTTTTTTCCCCTCCGACAGTTTTTGCGAAAGTTTCGGAAAAATCGCATACCCCAGAGGATAAACCAAAATCCCTACCGGAAAAAGCACCAGAAGGGAAGCATAATAAAAGGCGGACAGAGAGGCAGGGGGCAAAAAGGAGCCAAAGAACCGGTCGGTCAACGGCAAAAGCTGTCCCAAAACAGCCAAGAGCAGAATAAACGAAAAGTCTTTATATGATGCGGGTGAAAAAGTAGCAGACCCAACAGTAGACGAATTAGAAGTTCCTTTCTTCCCGGCAAAAAGAAAAACAAGCATAACTCCGACCGGAACCAAACTGCCAATCGCCCATCCCCAGGCCAAAGCATATACCGAAAATTTTCCGGAGAGGAAAAACACGGACGCCAGAACCACCAGGCCGGATAGAAACGGTGAAAAAGCAGTCAACCCGAAACGCCCCTCAACCTGATAATAGCTCCGTAAAATTGCTTCCATCGACGTGCCAAAAATGAAAAGCAAAAGAATCTGAAACGCCCGCAAGCCGAAAGGAATTTCCTCCTGCGGCAAGCCGGGAGCAAACAGCCGAACAAAAAAGGGGGCGGAAAAATAAAGCAAGCCCAAAAAAACCGCCCCTCCCAGAAAAGCGGCCAGCAGAAACCGGCGCAAAGCCGCCGGCCGGTTTTCTTTTAAGCGGGCGAAGTACGGAATCAAATAATCCGGCAAAGCATAAAGAAAGATGGTGGAAAGAAAGTTGGGAAAGGCTGTTCCGGCTATATACAAATCGAATGCCCGGCCAGTGCCGAACTTGGCGGCCACTACCACTTCACGCAAAAACCCGACCCCGCGCGAGCCCAAAGCTCCCAAAGCCAGAGACAGGGTAGCCCGGCCGATATGGTATTCCTTCTTTTCTTCCATCAGAGTCGGGAGATGAAGGAAGTGATTTTTTCGGCTGTCCGGCCTCCGCCAAAAAGACGCAACGGATAGCTTCTTTTCCCCTTTTCACGTGCCATCCACTTTTTAACCGCCTCCGCATTTAAATCCACCAGCCGGCTAAAATTCCCTTTCAAAATTTCCGGCCACTCGGTGGTGGAGCGCAAAATCAAACAGGGACGGTCGAAAAAGAAAGCCTCGCGCTGCAATCCCCCGGAATCGGTCAAACAGTAGCGCGCCCCGTCCAGCAGCGCCAGCGATTGCAGATAGCCGACCGGCGCAATCATCCAAAGATTCTTAAGGCGCCCAACCTGCTCCCAAAACCCAAACTTCTTCAGCCGACTTTTCGTGCGGGGATGAATTGGAAAAACCACCGGCTCTTTGAGCATTTGCAATATCTTGACCACCTGTTCAAGCCGCGGCCGGGTGTCAACATTTTCCGCTCGGTGCAGGGTGATGTAAATGTATTCACCCGGCGAAAACGGCATTTTTGAATCCAACCCATTTTCACGCGCCAGCGGAAGAAAACGCAGGGCCGCATCCAGCATCAAATCGCCGCTCCAGACCGCTTTACCCCGGGCTTTTTCCGATTCTAAAATCTTCACTTTGTGCGGCGTGGGGCAGAAAAGAAAATCAGCCAGATGGTCGGCCGCTATCCGGTTGGTCTCTTCCGGCATTTCCTTTTGGTAGCTGCGCAGACCCGCTTCCACGTGGCCAAAGGGGAGGTTGTTGTAAACCGCCGCCAAAGCCCCCGCCAAAGTCGAGTTGGTATCGCCGTAAACTAAAACCAAATCCGGTTTCAAGCGGGGGAGCAAATCGTCCAGGGCTGCCACCATTTTCGAAACCTGTTTGGCGTTAGTGTCCCTTCCGGCTCCCAAAAAATAATCCGGCTTGGGGATATTTAACTGGTCAAAAAAAACTTGCGAAAGGAGAAAATCGTAATGCTGGCCGGTATGCACGATGATTTCTTCGTGCTTTTTGCGCAAAACCGGCGAAAGCGCCGCAATTTTAATAAACTGCGGCCGGGCGCCGACTATCGAAACAATCCGCATCAGTTTATGGCGAGCGGACCTGCCCCGAGAAAGTCGAGGGGGGCGAGCCATCGCGATAAAATTCCCGAATCGAGGCCGCCACAAAATCCTGCTCGGCATCGGTCAATTCTGGAAAAATCGGCAGGGACAAAACTTCCAAGGCTCTTTTCTCTGCCACGGGCAAGCTCCCTTTTTTGTAACCGAGCGTTGCGTAGCACTCTTGCTGGTGCAAGGGCATTGGGTAATAAATCTCCGTTCCAATTTCCCGCAGGGAGAGAAATTTTCGCAGCTCATCCCGCTTCGGCACGGCCAGCGTGTACTGGTGATATATGTGATAATTATACTCCGGCTCGAATGGAGTTTCCACCGGCAGACCCGCTAAAAGCTGGGTGTAGCGCGCCGCCTTTTTGCGCCGTCCTTCGGTCCAGCTCTCGAGATGGTTGAGTTTGACTGAAAGCGCCGCCGCCTGGAGCGTATCCAGGCGCGAATTGTAGCCGATCAGGCTGTGGTAATATTTCGGCTTGGAGCCGTGCACCCGCAGCTTGCGAATCATCTCGGCATCCTCGTCCGAATGGCAGGTAACCATACCGCCGTCCCCCAACCCGCCCAGGTTTTTGCTTGGGAAAAAAGAAAAACAGCCGAAACGCCCCAAAGTCCCCGCTTTTTTCCCTTTGTATGTAGCTCCGATGGCTTGCGCGGCATCTTCCACCACCGGAATTGTTTTCGCGTTGGCCAACTCCATTATCGGGTCCATATCCGCCATCTGTCCGTACAGGTGCACCGGCATAATCGCCTTGGTTTTGGAAGTAATCTTTTTGGCAATCTCGGCTGCCGTAACGTTGTAGGTTTTCGGGTCAATGTCGGAAAAAACCGGCGTGGCGCCGAGACGCGATATTACTCCTGCGGAAGCGAAAAAGGAGAAAGTCGAGGTGATGACTTCATCCCCCGGACTCACACCGCAGGCCCGCAAAGCCAAAAGCAAAGCATCCGTGCCGGAAGCCACACCGATGGCATGTTTGGCTCCGCAAAACGCCGCCGCTTTTTCCTCGAACTGTTTTACTTCCGGGCCAAGTATGAACTGGGTATGCGCCAAAACGCCCAGAACCGCCGAATCCAACTCGGTCTTTATCGATTGATACTGTCTTTTTAAATCCAGCAAAGAAACTTTCATCTCTAATCTCTGTTTATATCGTAGGGGCACGGCGTGCCGTGCCCTTCCCTCTCCATTCTACTTGTCCTGAGCGACTTGTCCCGACTGAAATGGAGGGAAGTCGAAGGATGGAGAGGGAATACAAGGGCTTGCCCTGACTTGTCCCGAGCGACTTGTCCCGAATGTAATTGAGGGAAGTCGAGGGAGCGTAGTCGAAGGGTGAGGTTCGAATTTCTAGTCGCATTATTCATTTCCACTCCTGATTTTCCAGCAACTGTTCTTTCGGCACATCCCGCCATACTTTAGCGGGAACACCGGCGACAATTTTTCGCGGCGGCGTATCGCTGGTTACCAGGGCGCCGGCCGCGACCAGCGTATCTTCGCCGATTACTTTCCCCGGGAGAATGGTCGCATTTACGCCGATGCGCCCCCCCTTTTTGACCGTGACCCCCTTGAAATGCTTGAACCGCTCTTTGGTGCGGCCAACGAAGTTGTCATTGGAAGTGGCCACGCAAGGCGCCACAAATACCCGATCTTCTAATTCCGAGTAAGCGGTGATATAGACGTTCGTTTCCAGCTTGCAGTATGAGCCAATTTTACAAAAATTCTCAATCGCTGCTCCCCGCCCTACGATGGTAAAATCCCCAACGGTGACATTTTCCCGCACGGTGGCAAGGTCGGCAATCAGAACCTTCGTGCCCAGAACCGAACCGGCATAAATCACCACCGAAGTGCCGATTATGGAATTTTCCCCGATTTTCGCCGGCGGTAATTGTTGTTCTTTGGTCACCGCCGAATTAGCCGCCCGCATCGGCTGCTTGCCGATGACGCTGTTGTCGTCTATGCGTACGTTGGCGCCGATTTCGCTCTCCGGATGAATGACCACCCCATTGCCTATAACGCAACCGACGCCGATTCTTACCTTTGCGCCAACGACGCAAAACTCCCCGACTTTAGTTCCTTTCCCGATTTTTGCCGACTTGGCAATCTTGCTCGCCATTTATTTCCCTTTCTAAAAAATCATACCCGCTGCGGCACGCCGCCCGCTTTTAGCGAGCGATTGGCTGCCTCTAAAATCCGTAAAACTTCTAACCCATTTTTACCGTCCGAACGGGGAGGCCTGCGGGTGCGCACGCAATCGATAAAATGCTGGCACTCCAAACGCAAAGGCTCCTTCAATTCCACTTTCGGTATCAAAATATCCCCCGAGCGCAAAGCCAGATACTCTCCGTACGTGGTATAATCGGCATGGGTGTTAACCCCCTTGTCATAAATCCAGATTTTTTCGGAGCTGGCTGAATCGTCAAACACCGCCATTTTTTTGCTGCCGACAATGGTGACCTTCCTGTCTTTATGCGGATCCAGCCAGGAAACGTGGATGTGCGCCATCTGCCGGGTGTCAAAATGCATGGTCAAAAAACAGACGTCCTCAATGCCCGGCTGCAAATACGCCTGCCCGGTCGCCGTCACCTGCACCGGCAGCTTCCCCAGAAAAAAAAGCACCATGGAAATGTCGTGCGGCGCAAAACTCCAGAGCGCGTTTTCGATGTCGCGCACTTTGCCCAAATTGACGCGCGAGGCATACAGGTAGTAAACCTCCCCGAACTCCCCTTTATCGATATACTCCTTCAACCTCAATACCGCCGGGTGATAAACCATAATGTGCCCGACCATCAAAATCCGCTTTCTCTCTTCCGCCACCCGAACCAGCTCTTCCCCTTCGCCGACGTCCAGCACCAGCGGTTTTTCGACAAATAAATCCTTACCCGCCATAATAGCTTTTTTCCCCAACTCAAAATGTGTTGCCGGTGGCGTGGAAATGATTACTGCCTGAATCGAAGAGTCGGCGAAAACTTCTTCCGGGTTGGTGACAAATCGGGCCGCCGGCGCAATTTCCGCCACCAGTTTTTTCCGCGCCGCATCAGAATCGGAGACAATCACCAGTTCGCAATCAGGCATAGTGGCAAAGTTGCGCGCCAAATTCCGCCCCCAGGCTCCCACGCCGATAAGTCCGACTTTGACTTTATCCACTGTTTCCCCCCGAATTTTTGCGAAAAGCCGGCAGCTCCGCCCGGATGCGCGAGGCTAGGGAGGCTACAGCTTGATAACGCGAAGGATCGGCTGTTTTCATTCGCTCAAAATACTCCCGTGTAAAAACCAAAGTCAGCGTAACAAAAAGCGAAACAAAAAAACCCATTAAAATCAGTTTTAACCGTTTAGGCCGGATTTTAAACTCCGGCACGCGCGGATAGTCCAGAACCGAGATGGTCGGGGTATCTTTCGCTTCTTGGATTTTCGACTGCTCGTATTGCTCGGTCAAAAGCTCGTAAAGCTTTTCTTGAACGGCCACATCCCGCAGCCGGATGGCAAACTCCTGCGACAAGCCCGGCAAAGCCGCCATCGCCACTCCCAAAAAAGACCCCTTGCTCCCCTTTTCCTCCAGCTTTTTTAACTCCTTTTCGGTGGAGGCAATTTTCGCTTCCAACTTCTGCACCTCCGGATGGGTTTCAGAAAGCTCCCCTTTAAAACTGGAAAGTTGAATCTGGTCGGCCAACAGCTGTGCTTTCAAAACCCCGGCGGAAGAGACCAGAGCTTTGGTCTGCTCGTCCAAATTCAGTGCCTTGTTGGCCAGTTGAAAAGCCTTTAATGAATCACGGGCTGCCTGCAGGGCCTTTTCGGTTTCCTTTAAACGTCCCTCCACGAACAGACGGGTCGCCCGGGCTTTGGTCGAGCCCCGCCTTTGGTTCACCCGATCCAAGTTGGCCAAGAGGGATTGAACCACTTCATACGCCCGTTTAGGATCTTTGTCCTCGTAAGCGATTTGCACAATCCCTTCGGTCGTGGTCTTCACCTGCAGGGTTCCACGCAAAACCTTAAGCAGAATCTCCAGGGAAGGGATTTGGTAAACCTTGGAGAGCGAGAGGTCGGCCGCCACTCCAATCAAAACCGCATCCGACAGCGCCACGGCCGCCAGAACGTCGGAAGGGGAAGCGGCAAAAGGAATGGCCAGCTCTCCGCCCAAAAACGGCACTCCTCCTCGGAAAATCGAGCTCAAGTTCATATCCATCGCCGCCCGCTCGGGCGGCAAAATACTGGCTGTCGCCCGATACCATTTCGGCAAAAGAAACGCTATGACACCCGTCAGCAACGTAACGGTAAGAACCGCCCAAAAAATGAACTTTCTCCAGCGAAAAATAACTTCCAAAGTTTCCCAAAAAACCGAGCGTTCGGGCGAAAAGCCGGGAATTTCTTCCAAACGAGTCATCGGGTCGCCTCCCGCACTACGAAAAACAAAGCCGCCGCGTTCCCCGCCACGGCCATTGCATCCCGAAAGGTGGACCAAAAATGCGTCTCTCTTCGCGGCACCAAAACCACGTCTCCCGCATCCACCCGGCTGCCGGAACTTCCTTTAATCCACCCTCCCGAAACCGATTTCAAAATTTTGACCTTTCCCCGGTCCGCCCCGGCCGAATAGCCGCCCGACCGCCGGATGTAGTCCCCCAGCCGGTCGTCGCCGCGGAAACTCAAAAGCCCCGGCCTCGCCACCCGGCCCAAAACATAGACCGAACCGGACGTTCGCGGCACGTTGATTTCATCCCAGGAATAGAGCGGGACATCTTTGTCCGGGCCTTTTCTTTCGAAAAGCCCGACGAAATCGCAGGCCACCACCGCCCCCTTCCAGCGACTTTTTTCCAAATAAAAATTCAAATCCTCTTTATTCATTTTTTCGATCAACGCCGGATTCACGTTGTCCCCGATTTCAAAAAGCGGGTCAAAGTACCCTCCTCGCAAAATGTAGGCGGAAGAAAGAATCGCCCGCGGGGTGAACCCGCCCGCCCGCGCGATCACTTCCGAAAGTTTGGTTTTCCCTTCCTCTATGTCGTAATAACCCGGAAAAGCCACCTCCCCTTTAACCGAAACAAACGCTTTGGGCGCCAGCCCCGGAAGGGAGCGCACAAAAATCTGTTCCTCCGGCCGAACCGCAATATCGTGCGGATTCAACGTCCGCAAATCGACGATTTCTCTTTCGGTCTTTCCTTCGCGTTTCCAAACCCGCTCCACCTTTGCGGAATCCGCCCCCGCCGTAAGTCCGCTGGCAATGGCGATTAAAATCTTCAGCGAATCATCCAACCTCGGTTCAAAAACCCCCCCGGCATTCACTTCTCCGGCCACCAGAATTTCCCCCCAGGGCGTACTGCGATACGGCACAACAATCCGGTCTCCTTCCACCACCCGCGGATTGGCTCTCCCTTCTCCCGTACGCTCAAAGCGCAGCAAATCGGCCGGCTTTTTCTCTCCCGTTTGCCGCACCAGTTCGATATTCCGCTTCGAAGCGCTGGGGGCCAGCCCACCCGCTTTGGCAATCGCCTCCGACGTTCGGCTGTAGGCCGGCAAAGAATAAACGCCTGGCGAGTTGACCGCTCCCGAAACTTTCACCTTCACCTCTCGAATTTTGGTCAAAGTGACCGAAGCTTCTATGGTCGGGTAACGCTTGGCTATCGCCGCGCGAACTTCCTTTTTCGCATCCGTTAAAGTCAGCCCCCCCACCCTCGCTTCTCCGACCGAGGGAATCAAAACCGTCCCCTCGGGCGTCACCGCTACCGGCAAAAGCTGATTCACCCCTCCCCAAAGCCCCACCAAAATCTCATCCCCCGGCCCGATTACATACTCATTCGGATCCACCGCGGTCTCCAAAGCCACGTTATCCCGCGCAACGAGACTGGCTTCACGCCCGTCTATCTCTTGAGCGCTTACCTGAATAAACAGAATTAACGACAGCAGGGTCGCCCAACCGGCTGACTTTTTAGCTCTTACCAGGATTTTTTTCAGTTTCATTTTCAACAACTGCAAGCTAAATAGGGTAGCCAAAATTGCCGGTTTAGTCAAGCGCTTTTCGGAATTGCACGGCCGTTTCTGCAATATCGGAGGCCGTCATCAAAGCCGAAACCACCGCCACACCGGTTGCCCCGGCGGTGCGAACCAACGCCGCATTTTCCGGCTTTATCCCCCCGATTCCTAAAATCGGTTTTTTGACAAATTTTCGCACTTGCGTAATTAGCTCCGGCCCGACCCCTCCTGCGGCGGGCTCAATTTTCTTGGTCGTCGTCCAGAAAATCGGACCGACGGCGATGTAATCAACATCTTCTCTGGCGCTCTTTCGTGCCTCCTCGAGCGAATGCGTGCTTTTGCCGATGATTTTGTTCTTGCCCAGAATTTTGCGCGCTAATTTGACCGGAAAATCATCCTGTCCCAAATGCACCCCGTCGGCTCCGGAAGCGCAGGCTATATCCACCCGGTCATTGACGATAAAGTAAACTTTATGTTTCCGACAGAGTTGTGCCAGCTCCATAGCCAAATCCAGCCACTCCCGTGTTGCCAGATTTTTCTCTCGCAGCTGCACCATATCCACCCCGCCCTGGATGGCGGATTGCACCACGTCAAAAAGCGAGCGGCTCCCCGGCCCGCCGTTGGCGGGCCGGTCGGTCACTAAACAGAGACGTATTTTCGAAAGTTTTTTTGTTTTCAAATTTTTTTTACGTAGGGGCGAACCCCTGGCCGAACTCGAGCTCGGCTCGGGCAGGCTTGTATTCGCCCGCTTTTAACGTGTATTGGTCATCCCGAACCCGCCTGCGGCGGACGAAGAATCCCTGGCCGGGCAGGCTGAGTGGTGGATTAAAGGGCTATAATCCCGTTTTCAATGATTCAATGATAAAATGGCACAATGTCTCAATGATTCAATCAGCCCTAATAAACGAACTCTCGCTGCTCCTGCAATTCTTTTTTCGCCTCGGCGACAATCCAGCGAAACAACGCCTCCCCCGCCGGCTGCTCCAGCATCATCTCCGGATGCCACTGCACGGTAATCATCGCCCGCCCATCGGTTGCCTCACAGGCCTCGATGATGCCATCCTTTAGGCAAATGCCCACCACCTTCAGCCCTTGCCCCAACCGGTTCAAAACCTGATGGTGATTAGTGTTGCAGTTTATGGTGAGCGGCCTGTCCCGAGGAGAGCCGAGGGAAGTCGAACCATCGACCCACACAGTTTTCAGAACTTCCGCCAGCTGGGAGCCTTTATCCAGCTCCACCGGATGCGAAGTTCCGTAGCGCCAGTCCGACTCGTGTTCAGACGTTTCCTTCGGAGCGAGTGACAGGTCTTGATAAAGCGAACCGCCCAGAGCCACGTTGATAAACTGATGCCCCCGGCAAATTCCCAGCGTTGGTATTCCGCGCTCGTAAACTTGCTCGAAGAAGTTGAACTCAAACGTATCCCGCCCCAGCGAAACCGAAACATCCTTCCCTTCTATCAATTTTTCGCCATAGCGCTCCGGTTCCACGTCTCCCCCGCCGGAAAAAACCACCCCATCCAGCCGCGCGGCAACTTCCAGCGCATATTGTTTATCCGACAAATTGGGCAGGATGACCGGAATTCCCCCCGCCTTCCAGACCGCCTGCGAATACGACTGCTTGAGCATATCGAAAGGCAAAGGCGTCGGCTTCTCCCGTTTGGGGTCCAAGTCCCTAAAATTGCAGGTAATCCCAATCAAAGGCCTCTGTTCCATCACCTTAACGGTATTATCAAAACCCCTTTCTGTCAACCACTTTTCTCGTGTCCGGAAGGTAGGGCGAGTGATACCTCGCCCTTACGGGGTTGGTGGTTCGACCCTTCGGCTACGCTCAGGGCAGGCAAGCTCACCATAAAGCAACTGCAGCTTTACAAAAAACGAGGGGATTTGGTAGCAAATTTGCAAAAACAAATAAAAAAATCCCCCTTGCAATTTGGGGGGATGCAAAATCCACCAAATCTC
>Ga0184627_10000306_pt1 | contig 20040 bp, 17 predicted proteins | sample PLM3_127_b1_FD_133150 | JGI IMG/M metagenome (GOLD analysis project Ga0184627, IMG submission 133150) | Groundwater sediment microbial communities from an aquifer in East River, Colorado, USA - PLM3_127_b1 | ecosystem: Environmental > Terrestrial > Soil > Riparian zone | place: USA: East River...
ACTGGCAAAAGCAGAACCGTTACGAGATCTACCGGAACTGGCGCAGCCGTTACGCGCCCGGGATCACGCACAACACCGAGCACGTGTTCGGCCTGCGCGTGCCGCAGGCGCTGGGGGTCGTGCCAGCGCCGCGGGAGCACCTGCGCTACGAGTGGTTGCCGTGGCGGGAGGCGGCGGAGAAGGTATTTTCGTGGAGCAATGCGGAGGCGATACGCGAGTTGCCGCAGCGCATCAGGTCCGGCAAGGCAAGACCCTGACCAGAATACGGACTCTTTAAGAATTCGCCGCACTAATACGGCGAATTCTTGTCGTATATAATGATGTGCAGGTTTTCCATAATGGTGCGGTGAAATAATGGAAGCTGCGACTCTCCAGTTCGACCGTTTCCAGCCGCTCGCCGACGACGCGTGCGACGAGCGCATTCGCGCCGCGCGCGCCGCGCTCGGCAAGAAGGCGGTGATCCTCGGCCACCATTACCAGCGCGCCGACGTCTACAAGTATGCCGATCTCACCGGCGACTCGCTGCAGCTTTCCAAGCTCGCCGCCCAGACCGCCTCGCAGTACATCGTGTTCTGCGGCGTGCACTTCATGGCGGAGGTAGCCGATATCCTCTCCAAGCCGGAGCAGATCACGATCCTGCCCGATCTCGGCGCCGGCTGCTCGATGGCGGACATGGCGAGCCTGGCCAAGGTGGAGCGCGTCTGGCGGGAAATCGCCACCGTGCTCGACCCCGACCAGCACGTGACCCCGGTCACGTATATCAACTCCGCGGCGGACCTGAAGGCGTTCTGCGGCGAGCACGGCGGTATCGTGTGCACATCCTCGAACGCGCGCCAGATCCTCGACTGGTCGTTCGCGCGGCGCGAGAAGGTGCTGTTTTTCCCGGATCAGCACCTTGGCCGCTGGACCGGCTACCTGATGGACATCCCCCTCGCCGAGATGCTGGTGTGGGACCCGGACGAGGAACTGGGCGGCCTCACGCCGCAGCAGATCAAGATGGCCAAGATCCTGCTGTGGAAGGGGCATTGCTCGGTGCACCAGATGTTTCAGCCGCAGCACATCCTGCGCTGGCGCGAGAAGAACCCGTCGGGCATGGTGATTTCGCACCCCGAGTGCCGGTTCGACGTGTGCAAGCTGTCCGATTACGTCGGCTCTACCGACTTCATCATCAAGACCGTGGCGGCGAGCCCGCCGGGCATGCGGTGGCTGGTGGGGACCGAGCTCAACCTGGTGAACCGCATCGCCGAGCAGTACAAGTCGCAGGGCAAGCTGGTGCAGTTCATGGCGCCGACGGTGTGCATGTGCTCGACCATGGCGCGCATCGACCCCCAGCACTTCGCCTGGGCGCTGGAGAACCTCGTCGCCGGCAAGGTCGTCAATCAGATCAAGGTGCCACGGCAGGAAGCGGAGCTTGCGCGCGTGGCACTCGACCGCATGCTCGCGGTCTCCTGAGGAATTTGCCGGCCGCTGGCCCGGCAATTTCCTGATTGGTTGCTCTTGGTAAGGATTTTGCCGGATGCTGTCCGGCAAAATCCTATACGCTGTGGGCCATGCCCATAGCGCGCCTGCTGCCACTGCTGCTGCTGGTCGTGGCCGTGTCCACGCCGGCGGCGGATATCGTGGTGCGGGCCAGCCGCAACGGCGATGTGCTGCAGGTGGAGGCCAGCGCCGAATTGGAGGGCAGCCTCGACAGCGCCTGGCAGGTACTCACCGACTACGGCCGGTTTGCCGAGTTCGTGCCCGATCTGCAGGTGAGCCGCGTGATTTCCCGCGACCGCAACGCAGTCGTGGTCGAGCAGAAAGGGGAGGCGCGGCTGCTCTTCTTCAGCTATCCCATTGACGTGCGGCTGGCCATCACCGAGAAGCCGCGCGAGCAGGTCGTGTCGTGGGCCATTGCCGGGAATTTCCGGGAAATGCGGAGTACCTATGCGCTGGAAGCGCGACAGGGCCGGCTGTTCCTGAGCTACTCGGGACGCCTGGAGCCGGATTTCTACGTGCCGCCGCTGATCGGCACCTACCTGCTGCGCACCAGCGTCGAATCGATGTTCCGTGCCCTGGTCGAAGAGATCGAGCGCCAGCAAAAATCGGTGACCGATGAGCAGTGACCAGTGACCCGACCATATCGAACTTCTTTCCCCGATTGGTCACAGCGTTCGGGAAGCCGTTGTTACTGTGTTTGCTTCTGGCAGACAACAATGCGGAGTCGTTTATGACATTGATTGCCGCTACCATTTACCGGTCACGGGTCACCGGTCACCAGTCACGGCTGTAATACGATGCGCGCGCTGCGGGTAGCAAGCTACAACATCCACAAGGGCCTGTCCGTCACGCCGTTGGCCAACCGGCGGCTGACGATCCATGACCTGCGTGACCGGCTGCACGCGCTCGACGCCGACATCGTGTTCCTGCAGGAAGTGCACGGCAAGCACGACCGTCACGCCCGCCGCTACGCGAACTGGCCGGCCGCGCCGCAGTACGAGTTTCTTGCCGACACGATGTGGAGCGACTTCGCCTACGGCAGGAACTCGGTCTACGACGCCGGCCATCACGGCAACGCGGTTCTTTCCCGCTTTCCAATCCTGTGCTGGGACAACCAGGATGTTTCCAGCCATAGATTCGAGAAGCGCGGGCTCTTGCATTGCGAAATGTGGGTGCCCGGCTGGCGCGAGCCGCTGCACTGCGTGTGCGTGCACCTCGGCCTGAGAAGCTCCGAGCGCAGCCGCCAACTGGAAAAGCTGCGGCAGCGCATCGAACGGCTGGTTCCGCAGCAGGCACCGCTGATCGTCGCGGGTGATTTCAACGACTGGCGCCAGCGCGCGACCCACGAGCTGGCGCACCCGCTCAACCTCCACGAAGTCTTCGAGCTGGTAAAGGGCCGGCCGGCGCACACGTTTCCGGCGATGCTTCCCGTCATGGCGCTCGACCGCATCTACGTGCGCGGCTTTCATGTACCCACGGCGCACGTCCATCACGGCCGGGCGTGGGCGCGCATCTCCGACCACGCTGTATTGACCGCGACGTTGGTGCCGTTGTGACTGAATTCATCAGCGGCAACCGCATCACGCTGCTCCAGAGCGGCGTGGAATATTTCCCCGCCCTGGCGGCGGAATTCGATGCCGCGCAACGCGAGATCCACCTCGAGACCTACATTTACGAAGACGATGTTGCCGGCCGTACCATCGCGGCGGCGCTGGCCAGAGCCGCGCAGCGCGGGGTGGCCACCTACGTGATGGTTGACGGCTTCGGGTCCAAGGATCTCGGTTCAGACCTGATCGAAGGACTGCGGACGGCCGGAGTCCGCTTTCTCGTCTATCGGCAGAACATCTCACCGTGGACATTCCGGCGCGCGCGGCTGCGGCGGATGCACCGCAAGGTCGCGGTAATCGACGCGCGGGTCGCGTTCGTCGGGGGTATCAATATCATCGATGACATGGATACCCCGAAACACACGCCCCCGCGCTTCGACTACGCGGTGCGTATCGACGGCCCGCTGGTCGCGCGCATACATCCGGCGGTGAAGCGGCTGTGGGCGCTGGTGACGGCCACGCAGTTCAAGTCGGCCCGACCACAGTTGCGCGATCTAGGGCCGTTCACCGTGCCCCGGGGCGGCCAGCGCGCGGCGTTTGTGGTGCGCGACAATTTCGCGCATCGCCGCGATATCGAGCAGGCCTACCTCGCCGCGATCAGGCGCGCGCGCTCGGAGATCCTTATTGCGAGCGCCTATTTTTTCCCTGGACAGAGTTTTCGGCGCGCACTGATGGAAGCCGCCGCGCGCGGCGTGCGAGTCACCTTGCTGCTTCAGGGGCGCGTGGAATACGCGCTGCTGCACTACGCTTCGCGCGCGCTGTACGGGGCATTTCTGGATGCCGGGATTGAAATTCACGAATATCACCGGAGCTTCATGCACGCCAAGGTGGCCGTGATCGACCGGCACTGGGCCACGGTGGGCTCCTCCAACATCGACCCCTTCAGCCTGCTGCTCGCGCGGGAGGCCAACGTGGTGATCGAGGACGACGGATTTGCCGGCCAGTTGCGGAACAGCCTGCTCGCGGCCATTACCAAGGGCGCGGTCCAGGTCCGGCGCGAGAGCTGGAGCAGGCAGCCGCGCAGCGTGCGCGTCGTAACGTGGATGAGCTACGGGGTGGCGCGCCTGCTGACTGGCCTGTTTGCCTACGGGCGCACGCGGGAATTCACATGACCCTGCATCACGGCACGATCCCGGCCGCCATGCCGCGTAGCGCCGCCGCGCCGCGCCGACGCGAATGGCGAGTGGTGCCGATGCTGTTGCCGTACCTGTGGGAATACCGCTGGCGGGTGCTTATCGCGCTGGTGCTGCTGGTGCTGGCCAAGCTCGCCAACGTCGGCGTGCCGCTGGTGCTGAAGGAAGTCGTCGACGGACTCGATGCGAAGCTGGCCGTGATCGCCGTGCCGTTCGCGCTGCTCGTTGCCTACGGCCTGCTGCGGCTTTCCACCACGCTGTTCGCGGAGCTGCGCGACGTCGTCTTTGTGCGCGTCACCCAGCGCGCGATCCGGCGCCTCGCGCTCTCGGTGTTTCGCCACCTGCATTCACTGTCCCTGCGCTTCCATCTCGAGCGCCAGACCGGCGGCGTCTCGCGCGATATCGAGCGCGGCACCAACGGTGTCTCCACGTTGCTCTCCTACATGCTGTTCTCGATCGTCCCGGTGGTCCTCGAGTTCGGCCTGGTGGCCGCGGTACTGTTGGCGAAATTCGACTGGCGCTTCGTCGCCGTGACCTTCGCCGCGGTCGCGCTCTATATCGCCTACACCTTCGCCGTCTCGGAGTGGCGCATCGCCATCCGCCGGCGCGCCAACGAGCTCGACTCCCGCGCCAACACGCGCGCCATCGATAGCCTGCTCAACTACGAGACGGTCAAGTACTTCAACAACGAGGAGTACGAGGCGGGCCGCTACGACGACAACCTCAGGAGCTATGAAGGGGCTGCGGTGAAGAGCGAGGCCTCCCTCGGCCTGCTCAACATCGGGCAGAGCCTGATCATCGCGATCGCGGTAACGCTGCTGATGGTACTCGCGGCGGAGGGCGTGGCCGACGGCTCGCTTACGCTCGGCGACCTGGTGTTGATCAACGGCCTGCTGATCCAGCTCTACATTCCGCTCAACTTCCTCGGCATGGTCTACCGCGAGATCAAGCAGGCGCTGATCGACATGGATCGCATGTTCCGGCTGCTCGAGCAGAACCGCGAGATCGAGGACCGGCCCGGGGCCGTGCCGCTGCCGGGCGGCGGCGCGACGGTGCGCTTCGACCGCGTCAATTTCAGCTACGACGGCAAGCGGCAGATCCTGCACGACCTCTCGTTCGAGGTGCCGGCCGGGGGCAAGGTGGCGGTGGTGGGGGCGAGCGGCTCCGGCAAGTCCACGCTGGCGCGGCTGCTCTACCGCTTCTACGACGTCAACGGCGGGGCGATACTCATCAACGGCGTGGACATCCGCGACGCGACGCAGTCGAGCCTGCGCGCGGCGATCGCTATCGTGCCGCAGGACACGGTGCTGTTCAACGACACCATCTACTACAACATCCACTATGGGCGGACGGGCGCGGCGCGGGACGAGGTGATTGCAGCGGCTCAGGCGGCGCATATCCACAACTTCATCCAGAGCCTGCCGGAGGGCTACGAATCGGGGGTGGGAGAGCGCGGTCTCAAGCTCTCGGGCGGCGAGAAGCAGCGCGTGGCGATCGCCCGCGCCATACTCAAGAACCCGCGCATCCTGATCTTCGACGAAGCGACCTCCGCCCTCGACTCCCGGGCGGAGAAGTCGATCCAGGCCGAGCTCGACCGCATCGCGCACGGACATACCACGCTCGTCATCGCGCACCGCCTGTCCACGGTGATGAACGCGGACCAGATTCTCGTCATGGACCACGGCCGCATCGTCGAGCGCGGCACCCAGCGCGAGCTTATCGGGCGCGGCGGCGCTTACGCCCAGATGTGGGCGCTGCAGCAGCGGGAGGAAGCGGAACGCGAAAAGGCCGCGGCCGGCGCCCCCGCCTCACCCGCCGCCGGTCATTAGACCTGTTTTAAGAGCAGTTCAAATGCCATTCAGCCGCCGATGAACGCCGATCAACGCCGATAAGAATCCAAAGCAATGCGGTGAGGGAAGCTCTGCATAAGTAAGGTATCGTCAAGACGTTACTGGATCCCCGCCTTCGCGAGGACGACTTATTCAGAGGTTCCTGAGCGGGTCTTGACGTAATCGGCGTCTATCGGCGTTCATCGGCGGCTGAATTCTGTTCTTGATTTTTAGAAATGCGCTAGCCGCTGGTCACGGTTTTTTCTGCGGCGGCTTGCCGCTGGTGACGATCCTGAAGCGGATCTGCACCTCGTCGGCGACGGTGTCGGTGTCCTTCCACACGCCCTCGCCGATGCCGTACTGCAGCCGCCGGACGGCGAACGACCCTTCGAAAGTCGCGTTGCCGGCGGCGTCCACCTTCACGGTGAAGGGGACGACGGCGTCGTGAGTGCGGCCCTTGATAACGAGGGGGCCGCGCGCCTCGTGGCGCCCGCCGCCGAGGGCGCGCGCACTGGTGGAAACGAAGCGCGCCCGCGGGTGGTTCCCGACGTCGAACCAGTTGCGTCCCCGGGCCTCAACGTTGACTTCCTCGGATCCGATGTCGAAGCTCGCGAGGTCGATCTCGATCTGCGCGCTCCCCGCCTCAGGCTGCGCGGGGTCGAAGGCCAGCTGCGCCGTGAACCGGCGGAACTCCGCCTCCACCGGGACCTTCATCTGGCTCGAAACGCAGGTGATCCGGCTGCGCGCGTAATCCACCGTTTGCGCCGCCGCGCCGGCGGGCGCCAGCGCGATACACAGCAGCGCGGTGCGCAGGACGCGGCTCATTAGCCTGTCGGACTGGGTGTCATGGACGGTCGGTGCAAACGCGTGGGTCCTCGCTCTTTGTTATCGCCGAGCCGACAGGCTGAAATGGGGTATTCATTGTCCCAGAATCTTGGTTCAGGTGCGTTGCATGCGGTGCATAGGCTTCACGTTGCAGACGAGGCACACCCAACCCCATTCGACCTGGTGTTCATATTAAGGAGTTTGTCGGAACTAAGTCCGACAAACTCCTAGCGGCGCGGCAATACGAACGGCAGCATGCGCGCCAGCACGTCATCGCGATCCACGAAGTGATGCTTGAGGGCCGCGGTGACGTGAATGCAGGCAGTGACGAACAGCGTCCAGTTGAGGACGACGTGGATCTGCTTCAGCAGTTCGGCAAGCGCCTTGTCCCTGCCCACCAGGTCCGGCAGTTGCACCAGACCGAGGTAGACCACCGGCACGCCGGAGGCCGAGCTGAACAGCCAGCCCGAGAGCGGAATGGCGAGCAGCAGCGCGTAGAGCAGGGCATGCGACGCCGCGGCCGCCCGTATCTGCCACGCCGGCATCGATGCAGGAAGCGCGGGCGGCCGGTGAGCGGCGCGCCAGGCAAGCCGCGCCAGCGCCAGCAGGAATATCGTCACGCCCGTCCACTTGTGCCAGGAGTAGGCCTTGAGCTTCTGCGGGGACAGCGGCAGGTCCACCATGGTGAGGCCGAGCGCCCATGCCGCAACGATCAACGCCACCACGATCCAGTGCAGACCGATGGCCGTCCCGGTGTAGCGGGTGCGCACGCTGGCTGCCATGCCCGTCACGCGGCAACACGGCGCACGTCTGAGGCCCCGCCGCCCGCCGCGGCCGACGCCGGCGGAAAGGTGACGCGCAGCACGGTGCCCTGGCCGCCCGCGCCCGTCGCGAGCACGACGTCCGCGTGATGGCTAAGGGCGATCTCGCGCACGATGGCGAGCCCCAGCCCGCAGCCTTCCGCCACTCCGGTGCCGAGGATGCGGTAGAAGCGCTCGAACACGCGCTCGCGTTCCTGCTCGGGGATGCCCTGACCGTTGTCCTCGACGCTCAACATGACGGCACCCGGCCCGCCAGCGACGCGCACCGTGATGCGGCCGCCTTCCTGGGTGTAACGGATGGCGTTATCAAGCAGGTTCCTCAGCAATTCGCCCAGCAGGAACGCGTCGCCCACGACCCACGCGGCGCTGTCATCGCCGTCGTAGCCGAGGTCGATGTTCCGCGCCAGCGCCCGCGGCACCCATGCGGTAGTGGTATCCCGCGCGAGCCGCGCGAGGTCGAGCCGCTCGATCGCCTGCTCGCGCCTGGCGCCGGGCTCGGCACGCGCGAGCGACAGCAGCTGGTTGACGAGCCGCGTGCTTTGCTCTGTCGCCGTCTGCAGTTGCCTGAGCGTGACTTGCACGTCTCCCAGCTGCGTCTGGCGCAGCGCCAGGTCAGTCTGCGTCTTGAGCCCGGCGATGGGGGTGCGCAGTTGGTGAGCGGCGTCGGCGATGAAACGCTGCTGGGCCACGATCGCGCTGCCGAGGCGCGCCAGCAGGCCGTTCATGGCGTGTATCAGCGGCCGCACTTCCTGCGGGGCTTGTTCCTCGGGCAGGGCGGACAGGTCGCGGTGAGAGCGGTTTTCGATTTCCTGGCGCAGCGTCGTGAGCGGGGCAAGGCCGCGTCCCACGCCGTACCAGACCGCGAGCCCCGCGAGCAGGATCAGCATGCCCTGGGGGAGCACCATGCGCAGTATGATCTCGCGCGCGAATTCATCGCGCACCGTGACGCGCTCTGCGACCATGATATGCGCCGCACCACGCCCGGAGCCGGGCTGGACCGGCACGCGCAGCGCCACAGCGCGGATCGCGCTGCCGCGCAGTTCGTCGTCGTAATAGCGCACGCGGTCCTGGGACTCTTCCGTCGCGTCGTCCGCAGGTGTCGGCAGGTCCTGCTCGCCGGTCACGTACTTGCGGTCCGGCCCCGTGACCAGGTAATGGAGGCGTCCCGACTCGCGCGTCTGCAGAATCTGCAGGGCGACCTCCGGCAGATCCACGAAAATCTGGTCGTTGATGACCCGGATCTGGCGGCCGATGTCCTGCGCGGCTTCGAGCAGCGCGCGGTCATAGGCGAGGTTGACGAAGCGCTTCGCGATGTCGTAGTCGACGACCGTGCTCACCGACCACAGTACGAACAACGGCGCAGCAAGCCAGGCGATGAGCTGGCGCCGCAGCGTCCTAGCCCGTCGCATGCGCTGGTTTCTCGAGCAGGTAGCCGAGACCGCGGATGGTGCGGATGGTGACGCCAGCGGGCTCCAGCTTGCGCCGCAGCCGGTGCACGTAGACCTCGATCGCGTTGGCCCCCACTTCCTCGTCCCAGCCGTAGAGCTCCTCGGCGAGCTGATCCTTGTTGACGACGCGTCCGCTTCTCAACATCAGCACTTCGAGCACCCCGATCTCGCGTGCCGAGAGTTCGAGCGGCTCGCCATTGAGCGTGGCGCGCCGGCCGGCCGTATCGAGCGTGAGCGCGCCGTGGGAGAGCAGTGAACCGCCGCCCGACTGGCCGCGCCGGATGAGCGCCCGCACGCGCGCCTCCAGCTCGGGCAGGTCGAACGGCTTGGTAAGGTAGTCGTCGCCGCCCAGGTCCAGTCCCCTGACGCGGTCCTTGAGCCCGTCGTGCGCAGTGAGGAACAGCACCGGCGTCTTCGAGCCGCGGCGCCGCAGCCGCCGCAGCACCTCGTAGCCGTCGAGCTTGGGCAGGCCGATGTCGAGTATCACCAGGTCGTAGTTCTGGGCCGCCAGCACGTGGTCGGCCTCGCCCCCGTCGGCGGCGCAGTCCACCGCGTAGTCGGAGGCGCGGAGGGAGCGGATCAGGCCGTCAGCCAGTACCGGGTTATCTTCCGCAATGAGGATGCGCATGTGGCATTCTGCTCGGAAATTCAGTAGCAATGATAGCCCAACGACCTTGTAAGTTTCGCGTAAGCCGGGGGGAATAACCTGCAATTCGATGCGGGAGGCTCAGCCGGCAGTCCCGCGCAGAGCGGCAGGTTTAACGGTCTTTCCTCCTCGGAGGCCTGGTAGTTGCAGTTACCTGTGCTGAGCAGGTGGTTGCATGGCCTCTTTAATCTCCGCCGGGACACACACCGTGTTCCGAGCGGAGTTTTTTTTGCCCCTCTCCTGTTCCAGAATTGACCCCCGTCAATACCTTTATTAGAGCCTGTCGGCGCGACGGTAACCGAGCGCGACTGCCCATGCATTCACACCGACGGTTCATGATCATTGACTCCCGTTATCGTGCGGGCGGTTTTGCATAATGAGTTTGTCAGGCAAAAGCGCGACAAACTCCCGGGCTAATCCGGAAATATGCACGTTTTTGGGGGCATGGTGCTGGCTCTCTAACCGGATCCGGCATCGGAACCGGGCCTTACTTAAAAAATAGTTGAAAGTTTCCGGCTAACCCTGTATTTTTAAACCCTAATCAGGTTCTGGCCACAGGGATTGGACGGGGAGGTTCGTGGTGAGAGGGACATTACTTGCGCTAATGGCGAGCTGCGTGCTTGCCGGTGCTGCCTTCGTCGCGGGGCCCGCCGCGGCCGAGCAATGGCACGACCCCGAATTCGCCGCGGGTGTCAAAGCGCTCAATCTCAAGTCGACGTCCGTGCTGGTGATGGCTCAGGACGGGGACCGCGTGCTGTTCTCCAAGAACGACGACGCGGTGGTGTCGATTGCCTCGATCACCAAGTTGATGACGGCGATAGTGGTGCTGGACGCCTGGTTGCCGCCCGGCGAGCTGATCGCCATCAGCAAGGACGACAAGGACGGGCTGAAGGGCACCCAGTCGCGGCTGCAGGTCGGCATGATGATCACGCGCGACGACCTGCTCCGACTGGCGCTGATGGCCTCCGAGAACCGCGCCGCCGCAGCGCTTGCCCGCGCCTATCCCGGCGGCACCAGCGCCTTCGTGGCCGCGATGAACCAGAGGGCGGTCGAGCTCGGGATGTGGAAAACCCGCTTCGTCGACGGCACCGGGCTCTCCAGCGCCAACGTCTCGACCGCGCGCGACCTCGCGCGCCTGGTGAGCGCGGCGTACCGCCAGCCGCTGATTCGCGAGTACACCACCAGGACCGATCACACCGTGATGCTGCCCAAGGAGCGGCGGATGAGCTTCCGGAACTCCAACCGCCTGCTCAAGAACCCGGGCTGGGAGATCGGCTTGTCCAAGACCGGCTTCATCAGCGAAGCAGGGCGTTGCCTGGTGATGCAGGCGCGTATCGCCTCGACGCCGGTGGTCATCGTGCTGCTCGATTCATGGGGCAAGCTCACGCGGGTCGCCGACGCCAACCGCATCAAGAAGTGGATCGAGAGCAATACGTCACGCCACCCGGCGGGCTGACCACGGGCCAGTGCGCAGTAAGTCGTAAGCGGTGAGCGGACCAACCCGCTCTTCGCTCCATGCCAGGCAGGAAGGACACAGCCACGAGGGGGCCATGCAGCAGCCCAGCCGCTTTGCCTTCCACGACCTGCGTCCCGACACCGGCAGCTTCCTCGACGATGTGATCGACGGCCTGTCGCGGCCGCGGAAGGCGCTCCCCCCGAAGTATTTCTACGACGCGCGCGGCTGCGAGCTGTTCGAGGCGATTTGCGGCGTGCCCGAGTATTACCTGACGCGCACCGAGACCGCGCTGATGCGCGACCGGGGCGGCGAGATGGCGCGCCGCCTTGGGCCGCGCTGCACGGTGATCGAGTACGGCAGCGGCAGCGGCAGCAAGACACGCCTGCTGATCGAGGCGCTCGACCCGATTGCCTACGTGGCGATAGACATCGCTGGCCGGCAGTTGCGGGAAACGGCTGCTGGATTGGCGCGCGACTTTCCGGGACTGCCGGTGCTGGCGGTATGCGCCGATTATTCGCGCCCGCTCGCGCTGCCGGAAATCCGCGGCCCTGCCGCGCGCCGCCGCATCGTCTATTTCCCCGGCTCGACCATCGGCAATTTCACCGTGGCGGAGGCTGCCGAATTTCTCGGCAACGCCAGCCGCCTCGCCGGCGCCGGCGGCGGGCTGCTGATCGGCGTGGATCTCAAGAAGGACGCGGCGCTGCTCGACGCCGCCTACAACGACGCGCAGGGCGTCACGGCCGAGTTCAACCTCAACCTGATCGCGCGCGTTAACCGCGAGCTCGGCGCCGATTTCGACCTCTCCGCGTTCCGCCACAGCGCGTTCTACGACGCGGCGCTTGGGCGCATTGAAATGCACCTGGTGAGCCTGCGGCAGCAGACGGTCACGATAAATGGACGCCGATTCCAGCTGCGCGCCGGCGAGACGATCCACACCGAGAACTCCTGCAAGTATTCGGTGCGCGAGTTCCAGGACCTGGCGCGCGGCGCGGGCCTGGAGCCGGTCGAGTGCTGGATGGACGCGGAACAGCTGTTCAGCGTCCATTATCTAGCCGTATGAGCCGCACTACGCGCGGCTCATTGACCGAGGCAGTTCAAACGAATTAAATGGAATCCCAATCGCGCATGTCGCAAGTGAGGGAGATAACATCATGAAAGCGGGCATCGCATTCATGCTAGCTGTGCTCAGCGCTGTGCCAGCACAGCCAGCATGGGCGCAATCGTACCCGGCGCGGCCGATACGGCTCATCATCGGCGTGCCGCCGGGCGGGGCCGCGGACTTCACGGCGCGTATCGTCGGGCAGAAGCTGACCGAGGCCATGGGCCAGAACGTGGTGGCGGAAAATCGCGGCGGCGCCGGCGGCACGATCGCCTCCGACATCACGTCCAAGGCGAGCCCGGACGGCCATACACTGCTATGGTCGTCCTCGACGACCCACGGCGTCGGCCCCGTGCTGTACACGAAGCTGCCGTACGACGCGCTCAAGGGCTTCACGCACGTCGCGCTCGCGACGAGCCTGCCGATGTTCGTGGTGGCGCACCAGTCGGTACCGGTGAAGTCGGTGAAGGAGCTGATCGCGCTCGCCAGGGCCAAGCCCGACACGCTGCACTTCTATTCCTCGGGCAGTGGCGGCATGCCGCACCTGGTAGGCGAGATGTTCAAGGCGGCGACCGGGTCGCCGATCGTGCACGTGCCGTACAAGGGCAGCGGGCCGGGCGTGGTCGACCTCGCCGCCGGCAACGTCCAGCTCGCGTTCGACTCGCTGCCGTCTATTTTTCCGCACGTCCAGTCGGGGCGCATCAAGCTGCTCGCCACGGTCGGCAAGAACCGCACCGGCCTCTATCCCGATCTGCCGAGCCTGGGCGAGATGGGCTATCCCCAGGTGGACGGCAAGGTCTGGTACGGCATCTCCGGACCGCCGGGCATGTCGAAGGCGGTCGTCAGCCGCATCGGCGCCGAGCTGAAGAAGATCCTCGACCTGCCGGACGTGAAGCAGCGCTTCGGCCAGCAGGGCGCGGATACCTCGTACCTGCCCCCGGACGAGTTCGTCGCGTTCATGAAAGCGGAGTGGGCGAAGTGGGGCCCGGTGGTGAAGGCGACGGGGGCCAAAGCGGATTGATGAGGCGTGACATGGTGAAGCGTGACGTGATGAGGCGTGACATGGTGAAGCGTGGCGTGGTCAGGCGTGACCCGTGATTCACGACCTACGCGGAACGCTTTGCCAGCCTGTTCACATTGTGGCTGAGTTTCACACTGAGTGGCCGGTGCCTCCCGTAGAGATCAGCCATGATACGGACTCTATAGCATGATGAACCTACGTTCCCGGTACAATCCCGACTCCCCGTTAATTTGATTACGGCGCGGGCGCCCCGGCGGCCGCGGCGTTCCCGATGCCGATTTACCTGATCGTAGTGACCTGCGTGCTGATCCACGCCGGCTTTGGCGGCGCCAAGGTAGCGTTGCCGCTGCACGCCTTGAGTCTCGGGGGGGACGCTTTCTCGGTCGGCGTCATCATGGCGCTGTGGGCGCTGTGCCCGATGCTGATCGCGCTCTCCGTCGGCAGGCTCGTCGACCGCATCGGGCCGCGGGTGCCGATGCTGGCGGGCACGATCGGGGTGGTGGCCGCGCTGCTGGTGCCGTACTTCTTCCCCGGCGTGACGTCGCTCTACGTCCAGGCGCTGGTGGTGGGAACCGCCTTCCAGTTCTTCTTCGTGCCGACCCAGGGCATTACCGGCGCCCTTGGCGGGCCTGAAGACCGCGCGCGCAACTATTCGCTGCTCGCCGTCGGCTTCTCGATCGCCTCGTTTCTCGGCCCGCTGATCGCCGGCTTCTCGATCGACTACCTCGGTTACCAGACCGCCTACCTGATGCTGGCGGTGTGCCCGGCGATCGCCGTGGTGTTGCTATGGTTCAAGGGCGGCACGCTGCCGAAGGCCGCGGTTGCGGCGGGCGGCGACCAGAAGAAATCCAGCTCGTTCGCACTGCTGCGCAACGCCAAGCTGCGCAACGCCATCATCGCCAGCGGGCTGATTTCGGTGGGATGGGACCTGTACCTGTTCTTCTTCCCCATCTACGGGCACTCGATCGGCCTGTCGGCGTCGGCGATCGGGGTCATCATCAGCATGTTCGCCGCCGCGGTGTTTGCGATCCGGGTAGCGCTGCCGGTCCTCGCGCGGAAATGGAGCGAATTCGAGATCCTGCTCCATGCCATCGGTTTCGCGGGCGCGGCGCTGCTGCTGTTTCCCTTGTTTCAGAACCCGTACCTGCTGGCGGTGGCGTCGTTCGTGCTGGGGCTGGGATGCGGCGTCGGGCAGCCGATGTCCATGTCGCTGATCTACAGCCTGTCGCCGCCGGGGCGCGCGTCGGAAGGCGCGGGCCTGCGCGTGACCTTCAACCACTTCACGCACCTGGTGGTGCCGCTCGCATTCGGCGGCATTGGCACCGCGTTCGGCTTCGCGCCGGTGTTCTTCTCCTGTTCGGCGCTGCTGCTCGGCGGCAGCGGATACGGCTACTGGGTCGAACGCCGCTCTGCGCGTCGTAGAATCTCAAAACACAAAGGACACTAAGGACACAAAGGAAAACCGAGAATGATTATCGAAAAACCTTCGTGTCCCCTTTGTGTCCTTCGTGGTTCAAGAAGTTATCTACAGTAAGCGGATCCATCAGCGCGCGACGCGCGAGAGGAAGCCGATCATAGCCTTGTTGAACTCGTCCGCCTGCTCGATGTTGGAGAGGTGGGCGGCGGAGGGGAGGATCTTCAGCTCCGACCCCGGCAGGTTCTGCTGGATCACGCGCGCCGCTTCGGGCGGCGTGCCGTGGTCGTGCTCGCCGACCATCACCAGCACCGGGACCTTGATCTCCTTCAGCCGGTCGAGGTAATCCACTTTCGCGATGGCATGGCAGCAGCCGGCGAAACCGGCGACCGGGGTCTTGCGGATGTCCGTCCCGATGCGCGCCATCACGTCCTTGCGCGAGTTGCGGTACGGCTCGGTGAACCAGCGCGCCAGCGTGCTTTCCACCAGCGCGTCCATCCCTTTTTCGTGCGCTATCGCGATGCGCTCGCTCCACATCTGCCCGGCGCTCGGCGGCCGGCGGCTGGTGGTGTCGGCGAGAACCATGCTCTGGAACACCCCTGGGTACTTGAGCGCGAAAGCCTGGCCGATCATGCCGCCCATCGACAGGCCCACCCAGTGCGTCTGCTTGATCCTTAGCGCATCGAGGAGTCCCTTCACGTCGTCGGCCAGCTGCTCCAGCGTGTACTCGCCGGCCGGAGCGCTCGATTGCCCATGGCCGCGGGTGTCGAAGCGCAGCACCTTGAACTTGCCGGTGAGCGCCGCCATCTGCGGATCCCACATGTGCAGGTTGCAGGCGAGCGAATGGCTCATGGTGAGCCACGGGCCTTCGCCCGCAATCTCATAGTTGATGTCGATGCCGTTGGCTTTGACCTTCATGTTTATTTCTTCCAGGCAGGCGTGGACGTCGCCGGTCCCATGCCCCACACCTGGATGATGGCTTCCTCGTCCTTGGCGCCGTCGTAGTGGACCTTGTTCGCGTAGTGGATGACGTAGCTTCCCGCCGGCGCCGGCACGGTGCTGTCCGGATCGAAGGTCTCGCCGGTCCCCATCCACCAGGTGCCGGATATGACGACGAAGAAACGGTCGTTCGGATGGAAGTGCGGGCGGCTCATGTTGCCCGACAGCCATTTGATGCGCACGACATACGGGCCCGGTTTGGCCGGGTGCCCGTACAGGATGGCCGACTCGTTGGTCCCGGCGGGGTTTCTGACCCACTTGATCTCGGACGGCGGGGTGAAATCCACCGCGGCGCGGTCGATGTCGGCCGCGTTGCCCGGCGGCGCAGCCAGCATCATGGCGAGAACGGCAACGGGAAACACTCGGGTCATTCCGGTCATGGTTTCTCCCTAGGTTGATATCGACTGCGGCAATAGCCTACACCGGAACCCCCGTGTGATAAACGACGAGTGCCTTGTCGCCCAGCGGTGCGAATCCGGACATCGATCCCAGGCGCGGAAAATTTCTCGAAAGGGGTCCTGTCGGTAATGAATCCGGAGCTTTGCTCCGGATTCATCGGATGATGATCGTAATGTTGAAATCGCCCCGCACGAGCGATATCGCGCTCCCGCCCTGCGCGCCACCCAGCGCCTTCTGAAACTCGGAGAGGGTCTGCACGCGGCGCCGGTTCACGGCGTAGATGATGTCGCCCGGGCGGAAGCCGGCGTGCGCGGCGCGGCTCTGTTCCTCGACTGCCGATACCACCAGTCCGCCGCCCCGGAGTCGCTGGTAGAGCAGGCTGCCTTTCTCGATTTCCACCACGCTCATCCCCGGCATCTGCGGCACGGCCCTGCCCTCCAGGCTCGCCGCGTCCTGCGGCGGGGCGATGGTCGCGCGGATGCTGCGCGTCGCGCCCTCGCGGTGCACCTGGAGATCGATTTCCTCGCCCACGGGCGTCAGTCCCAGCCGCGCGCGCAGCTCGGAGGCGGTGCGCATTGGCCGGCCGTTCAGCGCGACCACCACGTCGCGCGCGCGCAGCCCGGCCTTCTCCGCCGGCGAGCCGGGCTGCACGTTGGTAATCACCACGCCATCCTGTAGCGCGATGCCCAGTTTCTTCGCGAGAGCGGGCGTAAGGTCCTCCATCTCGATGCCGAGGCGCCCGCGCCGGACTTCGCCGAAGCGTGCGATTTGGTTCGACACCGCGCGCATCATGTTGGAGGGTACTGCGAAGCCAATGCCGATGTTGCCGCCGGCGGCGCCGAGGATCGCGGTGTTGATGCCGATCAGCTCGCCGCGCAGGTTGACCAGGGCGCCGCCCGAGTTGCCGGGGTTGATCGAGGCGTCGGTCTGGATGAAGTCCTCGTAGCCCTCGGGGGAGAGGCCGCTGCGGCCGAGCGCGCTGACGATGCCGGAGGTGACGGTCTGGCCGATGCCGAAGGGGTTGCCGATGGCGATGACGTAATCACCGACCTGCAGGGTGTCGGAATCACCGATACGGATCGCGGACAGGCCCTCGGCTTCGATCTGGAGCACTGCGATGTCGGTGCCGGGGTCGGTGCCGACGAGCTTCGCCGGGAACTGGCGGCGGTCCTTCAGCGTGACCAGCACCTGCTCGGCGTTGCGGATGACGTGGTGGTTGGTAATGACGTAGCCGCGCCGCGCGTCCACGATCACACCCGAGCCCGCGGACTGCTCCTGGCGCTGCGGCTTGTCCGGCAGGTTGAAGAAGCGGCGGAAGAACGGGTCGCGGAACAGCGGGTTCTCCTCGGGCGCGGCGCGGCTAACGACGGAAATATTCACCACCGCCGGCGTCACTTCGTTCACCAGCGGCGCCAGCGTCGGCAGCCCGCGCGCATCTACCGGCACCTTCGGCTCCGCCCCGTGCGCGGCGACGGATACGAAAACAAGCAGGGCTGCCAGCGCGCAGCGCAGCCCGTGGGTCGATCCGCGATCCGCGATCCGCAAGTCACGCATCATTTGAGTATTTGAAACAGGTTGTTGAAGTCATCCGTCCACACGCCCAGCTCCGGAATTTCGTCTATCTTGCTGGTGAACCTCGCGATGGCGGAGCGTTCCAGCAGCGCGCGGTCGCGCGTGACCAGCACCCAGTCGGTGCTGGCGAGATCGCTCTCCTCCGCGTCGTCGGCGATGAGCGCGATATGCAGTTGCTGCTCGTCGGCGATGCGCTTCACCACCGGCGCCAGGTGCAGGAAGCGGTTGGTGACGTGAAACGCGACCACGCCGCCGGGCTTCACGTGGCGGAAATAAACCGCCATCGCCTCGCGCGTGATGAGGTGGACGGGAATGGAATCGCTGGAGAATGCGTCGATCACCAGCACGTCGTAGTTCTGCGGCGCTTCGCGCTCCAGCGCGAGCCGCGCGTCGCCCAGCACGGTCTCGATCGCCGCGCCGCTGTCGCCGAGGAAGCTGAACTCGGTCTTCGCGACCTCCACCACCTGCGGGTTGATCTCGTAGAAGCGGTAGACGTCGCCCTTGCGGCCGTAGGTGGCGAGCGTGCCGGTGCCGAGGCCGACGACGCCGACGCGCAGCGGGGCGCCGTCGAGCGCCCTGATCGCGCGCGCGATGCCGGAGGTCGCTCCGTAATAGGTGGTCGGCTCGCTGCGCTTCTCGGGGGCGAGATACTGCTCGCCGTGCATGATCACGCCGTGCATCAGGCGCCGCACCGCGCTCTTGTCGTCTTCCGCGCCGGTGTCCTTCACCCGCAGGGTGCCGTAGAAATTGCGCTTCATCACGCGCGTGTTGCTGGTGAGCGACTCGATGTATTGGTAGACATGGTAGCCGGTGAAACCGACTGCGGCGAGTATCACCATTGGCAGTAGCGAATGCATGAAGCGGGTGGCGAAGGACGCGATCAGCAGCGTGACCACCAGACCGATGCCGAATTCGTAATAGGTGTTGAAGAGCTTGACGGCGACGAGGCCCACCGCGACGCCACCGAGCGCGCCGCCCAGGGAGACCATGAGGTAGAAGCGCGTGAGGTAGCGCGGCGCGGGCTTGATCGCGGCGAGCTCGCCGTGGAAGAACATGCACATCACGAACAGGCCGACCAGGTTGAGCGGCACCGCCTCCTTGATGTCCATGATGCCGCGCTCTTCGTGCAGCGCCCATGCCATCGCCGCCACGATCACCATCAATGGCCCGAGGAAGATCGAGCGCCGGTACCAGCCGCGCCCCTCGAAACACAGTATAAAGGTGAGGAGATAGAGCGTGAGCGGCAGGATCCACAGGAAGGGCACCGAGGCCACGTCGTGCGTGATGTGGTTGGTGACGGCGAGCAGCATGAACGAGCCCATCGCCGAGAGCAGCAGCCACGCCGCGTAGCTGCTCCCCACAGGCGCGGGACCTTCCGGCACCGTGTCATCGGCCGCGGTGGTTGCGGCAACTTGCGGCCGTGCCCTGGCGCTGTAGACGGCCGAGGCCGCGCACAGCGCGACGAAGGCGGCATAGGCCGCGCTCCAGCCCCAGGCTTGGATCCTGGTCGCGACCCAGAACTCGAACACAAACGGGTAGGAGAGCAGCGCCAGCAGCGAGCCGAAGTTGGAGAGGGCGAACAGGCGGTATACGGTCCCGCTGGGGAAGGTGCGCGCGAACCACGCTTGCACCAGCGGCCCGGTGGTGGAGAGCAGGAAATAGGGCAGGCCGATGGTGAAGGCCAGCAACCCCAGGATGCGCCAGGTCGGGTCTTCGCCGCCGGCTGGCTTCCAGCTGGCGTCGGCGACGATGGGAAGCGAAGCGAGGCTCAGCACCAGCAGCGCGACGTGCACCGCCATCTGCCGGCGCGGAGCGAGCTTGCGGGTGGTCCAGTCCGAATAGGCGTAGCCGGCAAGCAGCAGAAACTGGAAAAACACCAGGCACGTCGTCCACACCGCCGCCGAGCCGCCGAACCACGGCAGGATCTGCTTGGCGATGATCGGCTGGACCAGGAACAGCAGGAACGCACTGGTGAAGATTGTCAGGGCGTAGAGAATCACTCGTCGGGCGCTCGCGAAATGCGCGTATTATACCGGCGGCGCGGCGCTTCGCCGCCGATGCAAAGAAACAAATTGCAGCCGCCGATGAACGCCGATGAACGCCGATAAGATCAAGACAAGAATTCCTTTCCGGAATGAGTTCTAGAACGATCGTGTGCGTCATCACGTTGACAGCCGCGCTGTCGTGGCACGGCGACGCGCGTGCCGCATGCCCGAGCCGCGAGCGGGTCAATACTCTGCTCCGCTTCATGGACGCAAAGGAGCCGGTGCGCGGCCTGCGCGTGGACCTTTC
>Ga0184627_10000307_pt1 | contig 19903 bp, 27 predicted proteins | sample PLM3_127_b1_FD_133150 | JGI IMG/M metagenome (GOLD analysis project Ga0184627, IMG submission 133150) | Groundwater sediment microbial communities from an aquifer in East River, Colorado, USA - PLM3_127_b1 | ecosystem: Environmental > Terrestrial > Soil > Riparian zone | place: USA: East River...
TACTTTTTGTAATTCAATATCGGATCCACTCTCGATTCCTATTTACATCATTTTAATTCCAGCTTCATACATTTTTCTTAGTTCATCAGGAGTTTTTTTGAGTAAATTCATTGGCATTGCATAACATGACACTCGTTCTAAATTAGGAAATTTTTTGTAAAGATAGTTTACAATCTTTATCATATAGTCAGTTTGAAGATTCAATGCATCACCATCTGCAAGAAAAATTCTCGGTGTATCAGGCATCTGTTTAGCCATCATGTCGATTTACATCTTAATTTCCTCCCATGGCCTTTCAGAATATTCTTTTGATCTATACATATCACAAAAAGAACACTGGTTAAATGAGCATCCTAGAGTTACTTGGAATATTAGAGATTTAGCTTCAGAAGGAGGTCTATACATTGGATAGTCATAATTTAACATCATAGGTTTCTGTACTACCAAATCCAATTTATCGTTTTAGTATACATGATTTGCTTCTACTCGTAAAACTCCTTAAAGGATAATCTAATAGTCTAATAATTATGAGTGAGTCTACTAAGAATCTCGTTCCTAGATTCTTTGATAAAACGGCTTTAACTTATGATAAAATTGTAAACCAAACAACTTTTGCCAAGGATAAATATTGGAAAAAAGAAATTCTTAAAAAAATTCCACAATGTAAATCAATATTAGATCTTGCATGCGGGACAGGAATATTAACTGAAAAAATTTCTGAAAAGCTTCCAGATGCAAAAATAGTTGGTGTGGATATTACCGAAAGCTATCTTGATATTGCAAAAAAGAGATTTGCTTCAAAAGAAAACGTCTCATTTGTAAAACAAGATGCAGAAAAATTAGATCTAGAGGAAAAATTTGACTGTATTACTTCATCTTATATTCCAAAGTACTGTAACCCAGAAATTCTGGTAGATGTATGCATGAAGCATCTAAAAACTGGCGGAAAAATTATTCTACATGATTTTACCTATCCGGAAAATAAAGGAGTTAGAATTTTATGGAATATTTATTTTGTTGTGTTGAATATCATGGGATATTTCATCCCAAACTGGAAGGACGTTTTTGTCGAGCTTCCAAAATTAATTAAGTCAACTAGATGGCTTGGGGAATTTGAGAAAGTCATGAAAAATCATGGCTTGAAAGTAGAACTACAACAGATGACATGGGGTTGCTCAGCCATTCTTACAGGAAGTAATATAGTCTAATCTTATTTCTTCAATTATCTCAAACCAGACAGTATTATCTATAATGATTTGATATTTTCTAGTAACTTTTTCCAGTTTATCGTCATAATCAACTGAAATAATTCTCCTTTTGGCTTTGACATGATTACGTGTAAGTATAGTCCCTATTCCATCTCTTTTTCGTAAAAGATCTGATGTTACATTGCTAGGAAGAATTTTTGAATCAAAATTAACTATTGCAAGAATAACTGGTAATTCATTTGCAGTAATTGTTACCTTTCTCACAAAATTAGTTCCAGATATTTGATTTTGTTCTATAATGTCAAGGTGTACATCACATTCTAAGGCCTCTTTTAGAGTACTTTCAACCTGTCCTACTGGTGCATCTAAAATACTCTGAAACAGAGGATCCAAAATTACTGCCATAACATTATTACAAAATTTATTCAATTAAAGATGTCTTATCAAAAAGAACAATATTGTGCTTAAAATTACGCCTGAGCTGATTAATTTTAGAACAATTTCTTTTCTGTAGATAAGAGATATCTCTGCTGATTGTTTCTTAAGGTTTTTGTAAATACATGATGTCTTTATCAAAATATAACTTAAGATACCAGCTACCACAGATAATGCAAAGGATTCTAAGGTTATTGAATTAATTTGAATGATAGTTCCGGCAAGAACTGGTAGTACTCCCCATGAAAGTACAAAGGAAGAATTGTTATGAAATTTTCCATTAAATAATTCTAAATTGTATGAAACAAGAAAAAATATTTCAACAATTCCAATTGGAATTAAAAGAGGAGAATCTAAAAATGCATAATGAAATCCAATAATTATTGCACCAGATAAGGTAATCAAAGAAATTATCCACAATTTCTTTTTTGATAAGAATCCCCAAGGTTTTGTTTTGCTGCCAAGAGCATCAAGACAATGGGCTGATATTCCAAGTGCTAAAAAATAAAGTAAACAAATTGCTCCAAGTCTCTCTACGGAGTAATCAACAACAAGAGAACCCCACGCTGCAAACGCTACTACCATGCCAGTATAGGGTAAAAAGAGAATCCCAATTCCCAATCTAAAATTTCTAGTACCAAATTTTGGTACAAACCATTCTGAGAGACGGTCTTTTTGCACTATTTCCTAATGGAGTTCGCTCACTTAAATAATACAACTAGTAGGTATTGATTTTGAAATACCTCTTGAAATACCTTTTAGGAGAATAATTACCCAAAAATCATATTCATATGGCAAACGATCCCCATTCAAAACGACTTTTTTGGTTTTTATTTGCAGGTTCACGAGGGGGTTTGAATAGACTTAAACTTGTATCTGCAATTAAAAAAAATCCACTTAATGCTAATCAACTTGCAAAAGAATTAGGTTTAGACTATAAAGCAATCCAGCACCACATTAGAGTGCTTGAGAAAAACAACATCATTACCAAGGTAGGAGAAAAATACGGTGTGACTTATTTCATTTCAACATTCCTAGAAGTAAATATGGAGACTTTTAATGAACTTGTTCAAAAATTGGAAAAAAGTAAATAAGTATAGTGGAGGTGCTCTCATCTAATTGGAACCAACTAGTGCTATTTTATCAGGTGTCTCAATTGCTAACATGATTGTTCTTGGAATCTTGATGTGGTGTTTTGGAAAAATGTATTCCAAAACAAAAGCACAGCTTCCATTAGGAATGATTATTTTTGCAGGAATGTTGTTTTTGCATAACATCATTGGCTCATTTGCATATTTTTCAATGGATCAGATATTTTCTCATGAAGTGTTCCCATACATGTTAGGTGTTACTATTGCAGAGCTTGCTGGTGTATTGATACTTTTGAAGATAACTTTAGAGTAAATTAGGTAAAGAAAAATAGATGTTGTTCTAATATCTTAACATGAAGCCCAATTCTCCACCTGAGAAAAAAAAATTATCTAGGAAAACGAGATTAATAGTAATTCTAGTTGTTTTTGTTATCATCAATTTAATTTTCTATGTTGGTTTTGAAGGCTCAGAAGATTCACAAGATGGAGAAGAAATTGAACAAGAAGGTGGAGTAATAGAAGAAACTGATGAAGAACAAATATACGCAAAATTTAATCCTCCTAAACCATAATTATTCTCTCCCAGAACTATATTTTCAAACGAATCATTTTTTGAGAAATTAAAACTATCATAAAACTATATTATATTTTAAGATTAGAATTATTTGTATTTCGTTATAGTATTCTGATTAGGACCATGTTATTTTGTAACTTCAATAATGCTTGATTTTTTCGATTTTATGATATTTGTTATCTTAACAGTAGTTTTTTCAATCTCATCAATAGAGTCTGAAAGTATTCTAATCAAAATACCTGCTTTATTTGGTAGTTGGGATGCCCCTCCAGTAATCTGAATACTTTGAAGAAGCGAATTAATCTCATTATCTAAATCCTCATTATCAAGTACTTTTGAAACAATGTAGATGGTAGAGAAAATTTTCTTTTTACCATAAAGATTTTCAAAGACAGCCTTTCTTTTTTTAGGCTCTATATTCATTGCATCAGAAAAAAGAATTTCGTTTTTTTCATTAAATGCATTGGTTCTAAAAATTAATGAATTAAAATCAAATTCTTCTCCATGAGCAATTCTACCACAAGAAATATTTTCAGAATAAACTAATGTTGAACTTTGATCAATTTTGATATTTACTTTTTGATAAAATTCAGCTGATTTATGAGGAATAATTTGTTTTGGGATGAATTCTAGATAACTACCTTTTTCTACTAAAATATTGATTAGTTGAGACGGTGTCTGGTTTTCAGTTTTGTAAATTTTTGTTGCAGATTGAGTTGTTACATATCCATTAGAATTTTGTGATGCTTTAATGTCAATCTTTAATCTATCTCCCTGAAGTATTCCACATGCAGATGACATTATGTAAATATGTGCAGTATTTGGATTGTTTGCATCAGGATACATTGCTTTTTGAATCAATAAAGGGGGTTTAACAATTAAATTTTTGATAACAGTTTTACAATCTTTTCCTCCTACTATCTCTAATTGAGCTAACCCTTCCATCCCAAAAACCTGTTTTTGCTTTTTTTTATCGATCTGAATTATACCTTCACCTTTTCTTTAATCACTTGATCAATCTGATTCTTGAGATATTCTTTATCAAATAACAAATCATTAACAACTTGTTCTGCTATTTTTTCTACTCCGTTACCGTTTTTACAATTCACAAAAAGGAATGGTTTATTTTTTCTGATTTTTCTCGCATCATTTTCCATAATGTCCAGATCTGCTCCCACATGAGGAGCAAGATCAATCTTGTTAATGACTAAGAGATCGCAACTTTCTATTCCTAAACCTCCTTTTCGAGGGTATTTGTCTCCGCCCGAGACATCAACTATGTAGATGAAATAATCAGCCAAAGCTGGACTAAAAGTGGTCATGATATTATCTCCTCCACTCTCTATAATGATAAGATCTAAAGTAGGATCTTTTTTCTCTATTTCCTCAATTACTGCCAAATTCATTGAAGGATCTTCTCGTATTGCAGTGTGAGGGCACCCTCCAGTAGCAATCCCGATAATCATATCTTCTGGCATTAGTTTTAACTCTGTTGAAAGAGTTCGTTGCATACGTTGTGCATCTTCTTTTGATATAACGTCATTAGAAATAATACCACATCTAATATTTTTTCTTTTTAAAATTGGTACAAGCATTTCAATGAGTTTAGTCTTACCAGATCCCACAGGTCCTCCAATCCCCAACTTTGGAATTTTTAATTTATTTGAGCACATTATTCAAAACCTAATCAAATCAAGTAATAAACATTCTAGATTCATTATGTTCATGGTACATTTGATGAATTTCGGTGAAAGGAGTTAGCTGCCAAATATCTGTTGGAGTTTTTTCTTTAATTTTATTTGTTACAAAAGTATTAACTGGTTCTGCAAGTAACCCTAAAATTTTTTGAGCATCTAAATGTTGAATTATCCCTAAACGAATTGCAGCACTAACTATACTTGAACAAAAAGAATATAACAATATTTTCATCGCACTTCGCAACGATATGCCTAAACATTGTGAATAAATCCCCATAGCAACAGGATAGGTACAAGGAGTTTCATTTTTTTCAATTTTACTTTTAAATTGTTTTAATAAATGATTTTTATGATTAGTATCATTAACTATATGCATTAAACAATTGAAAACTTGTTTACCAGATCTTACCAGAGAATTTCTTACGTCCTTTGTAAGCTTCATTGAATAGAATTTGTTGTCAATACTCAAGATCTGAGATAGATCATTATTTTTAACTGCGTCCATGGTTATTGAAAGAATACTACAATCACAAGGAATCAATTGAAACTCAATCTGTTCCATGATAAATTCATGGATTTGATCCCCATTGGTGACAATATTGTGCTGGAATAGAGATTCTAAACCCCCAGACATGCTAAACATTCCTGATGGGAAAAAGGAATCAGAAAGTTGCATTATTTGAAATTCCTTATCAGTGCTCATGTACATCCATTCCATATTTTGGTTCGAAAATTAGTTGCTCAACTTTCATCTCTAAATGGTCTATTATTTCTGAAAACAATTTTTTGAAAGTATCTAATTCTGAATCTGAGAGTATAGGGAAGAATATTTGGCCATTTTTATCAATTTGAATGGGTCTATGCCTATTGCCAATAATATGACCTAATTTAACTAGAATTTCCTCAGAATTTGCCTTAATTTTCTTAATTTTAATTGAAATCACTTTTTCAGGAATCTGTTCAATTACGATAAATTTTTCAGGGTTTGAATATAATACATCTCCGTTGCGTAGTTTATGTTCTGAATCAAGAATACAACCTATGTCAGTTCCTTTTTCAGTTTGTTTTCGAAATCTTGTTTTATCTAATTCTGATCGGGTAAATCTTAAAACTTCACAGGCCATAGCTTTTTGTAGCTTCTCAAATTTAACTGCTAATTCTTTATCTTGAAAAATGTTGCCAATAACAGATGAGATCGCTATCATGTTATTAGATAAACACGATCAGGTTAATACTTTTTAGTCACTACTTCTGACAATTTATTAGATTATCAAAATGATGCTTACTCCACGTGAAATTGACAAGATGTACATTTTTTTAGCAGCTCAAGTTGCACGTAGAAGAAAAGAACGAGGATTGAAACTAAATTATCCTGAATCTATGGCATTAATAGCTGATTTTGTGGTTGAGGGAGCTCGTGATGGAAAAACTGTTTCAGAGCTAATGAGTTCGGGAAGAAAAGTATTATCAAAAAATGATGTTTTACCTGGTGTGCCAGAATTAATACATACAGTTCAGGTCGAAGCTACTTTTGATGATGGAACAAAGCTTGTAACAATTCATGATCCGATAGTGTTATAAAAATGATACCAGGTGAATACATTCTTGCAGATGATCCGATATTAGCTAACAAAAATCGAGAAACAAGAAAAATTAAAGTAAGTAATTCTGGAGATAGACCAATTCAAGTTGGGTCTCATACACACTTTTTCGAAGTAAACAAAGCGTTAGATTTTCCAAGAGAACAGGCTTATGGATTTCATCTCAATATTCCTGCAGGTACTTCAATTAGATTTGAACCTGGAGATTCTAAGGAGGTAGAAATTACAGAATATGGTGGGAAAAAAATTGTTTTTGGGTTTAGTGGCCTTGTAAATGGCGAATTAGGGGCTAAAAAACAAGATGCGATGAAAAAAGCAAAAGAAAAAGGATTTCGAGGTGCTTGAATGACATTAACCATTCCTAGAAAAAGATATGTAGCACTTTTTGGCCCCACAATTGGCGATAAAATTAGACTTGCAGATACTGAATTAATAATTGAAATTGAAAAAGACTTACTCAAATATGGTGATGAAGTTGTATTTGGTGGTGGAAAAAGTGCACGAGACGGATGTGGCCAAGCAAGTGGTGTATTAAGCAAAGATTCACCTGATCTTGTAATTACTAATGCAATTGTTTTAGATCCAATTTTGGGAATTATCAAAGCTGACATTGGTATTAAAGATGGATTAATTGTTGCTGTTGGCAACGCTGGAAATCCAAACGTGATGGATGACATTGACATGGTAATTTCATCAAATACTGAAGTAATTTCTGGTGAACATTGTATTTGTACTCCGGGAACAATTGATACGCACATTCATTTTGTTTCTCCACAACAAGCTATAGAAGCAATTTGTAACGGAACAACAACTATGATAGGAGGTGGTACAGGACCTGCAGAAGGTACCAAAGCTACCTCCTGTACTCCTGGACCATGGAACATACATAGAATGATTGAAGCAGTCGAAGAATTACCTTTGAACTTTGGATTTCTTGCAAAAGGAAATGATTCACAAGAACCAGCTTTGATGGAACAAATTCAAGAAGGTGCACTTGGACTAAAATTACATGAAGATTGGGGAACTACTCCAGCAACAATTGACGCTGCTTTACGAGTTGCAGACAAAACAGATACTCAAGTTGCAATTCACACTGACACATTAAACGAATGTGGATTTGTTGATGATACAATAGATGCGATAGCGGGAAGAACAATTCATACATATCATACTGAAGGAGCAGGAGGAGGACATGCGCCTGACATTATGAAAATAGCTGGAGAAAAAAATGTCCTACCATCATCTACCAATCCAACAAGACCATTTACTGTTAACACAATTGATGAACATTTGGATATGATGATGGTTTGCCACCATCTTAATTCATCAGTTCCTGAGGATGTGGCTTTTGCTGAATCAAGAATTAGGGCTGAAACTATAGCTGCTGAAGACGTATTCCATGATAAGGGCATTTTGAGCATGTATTCCTCTGATAGCCAGGCAATGGGAAGGGTTGGCGAGGTTACTACAAGAGCATGGCAAACCGCTGATAAAATGAAAAAGATGGTAGGCAGATTAGAAGAGGAAAACGGTGAAAATGACAATCTTAGAGTAAAGCGATATCTAGCCAAGTTGACCATTAATCCTGCTATTACTCATGGAATTTCAGAGTATGTTGGTTCCTTAGAGCCTGGGAAGATTGCAGATATTGTTTTATGGACACCACAATTTTTTGGAATAAAACCAAAACTCATTATCAAAGGTGGATTTATTGCATATTCGCTTATGGGAGATCCTAATGCATCTATTCCAACACCTGAACCCGTCTATTACCGTCCTATGTTTGGTGCAATGGGAACTGCAAAACAAAATACATCTGTCACATTCACGTCAAAAGCTGCAATAGATAATGGTTTAGCAACAAAGCTAAATATAAAAAAGAAATTGTTGCCAGTAAAGAACTGTAGAAAAATTAGCAAAGAAGATATGGTTTACAATAATCTAACTCCAAAAATTGACATTGATCCTGAAACTTTTAAGGTAAAAGTTAATGGCGAACTAGTCTCTGTAGATCCAGCAAAAACAGTATCATTAGCAAGATTATACCAATTATTTTAGATCGGTAATCCCCTCTAACTATTCTGTTTGTAAATTCTACGAAAAAAATAGATTATGTTGTTAGAATTTTTTTTGCTTCATTAACTCTGTTTAACAATTCTTTTAGAAAATTGTCTGCAAATTGATCAAATGTTTGATTATCAGTTTTATTTTTTTGGATTTCTTGTCGTTTTTTGTATTCTTCAATTAACCACTTAAAATCGGAAGCTTTCAATTTAATGATATGATTTTGTGCTTCTGCTTTTGACTGAAACATATTCACTAAAAAAAAACTTAAGAAATGAGCAAAACTCTTAATTTGATATTTTTTCTTATACTCTTCTCTAAAAATATTATAGTTTTCCTCAAGCCATTCTTTTACATCTGAACGAATAGTAATCGAATTATAACGTCCTTCTAAATTTAGCTTCAAATTATGGGCATTTACATTATAATAGTCTCTCTTAATCTCGTTCATCATGATAATTAGGGTACTTGGAAGAAACATTCCAGGAAAATATTCATCTGTAATATAATGCAATTTTTCTAAAATCACTGGTTTTAATCCTATAGTAGAATATCCTTGCCCCGGCATAATATTCAAGAATATTTTAGATGTTTATAATTTTCTATACTTGAAAATAAGTATCTATGAACGTTTTTTGAATGATTTGTAAGCCCTAATAACAACCCAAAGACATCCCATTCCAATTGTTCCCCAAGCTGCTCCTAAGAGAAATCCACTTTCTCCACCTTCAATTTGAGTCAATCCTAACCCTAATAGAATTACAATAACTGCTAATGCATATTGTATATCCATAAACGAAAGTTATTTTTTGAATTATTAAGAATTTCAGAAAAGTGTACTATACGTATTCCTTTTTATACCTTAAGGCGTAAAATACGTATTTTATTGAATGCTTAAATAAATACATATTATAAAACTGGGGGGATGGCAGGGCTTGATGGGTATGGTATTGCAGTTATAGGATTTTTGATTCTTACTCTTACTGTAGGAATACTAACCAATAGACTAGTTAAAAAAAGCAGTAGAAGATACATGGTTGCAGGAAAGAGCTTGCCTTTATTCTTTGTAGGAACAATGCTTGCAGCTCAATCGATTGACGGTAATTCTTCACTTGGTAATGTTGCCCTTGTTTATCAATTTGGATTTTGGGCAGGAGCAGTTATTCCTATTGGACTTGGAGCATGTTTAATTCTTACAGGCTTGTTTTACGCAAAAAGACTTAACAATTTAGCAATGTTTACTCTACCTGACTATTACTACAGAAGATATGGAAATGCCTCAGAAGGAATCTCAAGTGTTTTATTGATAATAAGTTTCACAGTACTAGTCGCAGGAAATTTTGCTGCAAGTGGTTTTATTCTACAGACAGTTTTTGGTATTGACTTTTTCTGGGGCATACTTGTTGCAGCTCTAGTTGTTTTAGCTTATACATATGCCGGAGGTCTTTTTTCCTCTGCATACACAGATATTTTCCAGATTTATCTTGCTATTGCAGCATTTTGGGCAGCATTAATCTTCTTTGTAGGAGGCTATGCTGGAATTGACTTCGCTACAATTCTTGGAGCCGCACCGCCTGGGTACTTGGATCTCTCTGGTCTTACAGACATAGCAGGTGGTGCTTTGATTAATTGGGCTGGAATAATGGCATTGGCATTAGGCGATATTGTAGCATTAGACTTTATGGAAAGAGTCTTTGCTGCCAAAGATCCGAAAACTGCACAAAGAGGTGCATTTTGGGGAGGTGGCTTAACTTTATTCACAGTTATTCCAACGAGCATGCTAGGGATCGTTGCGTTATACTATCTTCCTGGACTCGAAGATCCATTCACTGCTTTACCTGACCTAGCTATTAATCACATGCCATTTGCTATAGGGGCAGCCCTTCTCATGGGTGTACTTGGAGCTGCAATGTCAACAGCAAATGGAGGCTTGCTTGCGATATCTAGCGTAATTTCAAGAAATCTGATTCAACGTGACATCTTGCGAAGATGGCTTAAGAAACCTTCTATGAATGATAGAAAATTGCTCCTGACTACACGAATATCTACTATCCCAATGATGGTAGCTGCTTTAGCTCTTGGTTACTTGTTACCACAGCCAGGAATTTATTTGATCTTAGCATTTGATATTGTATTTGCTGGTGCATTTGCACCACTAACGTTAGGTTTGTTTTGGAAAAAGTCAAACATGCCTGCTGCTGTCACATCCCTTATCGTTGGTTCTGCACTACGATTAGCAATGTTCTTCGTCATTCCGCTAGAGTGGGCAGGATTAGATACAATGATACCTCCGCCAATATCATTTGCACTTTTTATAATAGTGGCTCTTGCTACGCAGAAGAAATATCCTGGCAAACAAAGACACGGTATTAATGATTACGTTCCTCCAGAAGAAGATATAGTCCTAGGTGAAGATTTGAAACACTTCCAGGCTCCTGGTGACGATGATTCAACCAGAACTGCAATGGGCAAGTAAACTAAGAGATTTTAAAAGTTTACATCCAAAAAATTTTTCTATTTTTTCAATTTTTTAAAGAAGGATCCCTTTTTGTTTTTCTCAATTTGCCTTAGAACTTTACTTCTGTGATAAATTGCGGTTTGATTATAAGGTTCAATTTCTAATGCTTTATTATAATATTTCAATGATTCATCATATCTTTCTAGTTCAAGAAACAATTTTCCTTTGTAACTTAGTGCATACACATAACTAGGATTGATTTTGATAGCCTTGTCACAATACGGAAGAGCATCTTTGTATTTTTTCATATGTGCTAGCACCCAAACCATAGTGCATAATGCCTTTACATTATTAGGCTCTAATTCTATAGCGTTTTGACAGTAAAACCTGGCTTCTGCGTATTTTTTTAACGAAAAGAGGGCAACTCCTTTGCTATAAGCGGCTCTAACATTTTTTGGGTCTTTTTCTAAAATTTTATCAAAACACTCGATAGCTTTTTTGAATAATCCTGTACGATCAAGAACGAGTCCTTTTGTCATTAATGCTTCTACATAATTAGGATCAATTTCTAGAGCCTTATCTAGGAAAACAAAGATGTCTTTATTTGAAAAACCGGCAAAATCAAGTGTCCATCCTTTTGCTACTAATGCATTAAGATTTTTAGGATTTATTTCAAGTGCTTTAGTGTAAAACTTTATAGCCTCTTCATATTTTTTTTGTTTTGCTAGTTTTGCACCTTCTACATAAAGTTCCTGAGATATTCTAGAATCCTCTTCTAAGGCTTTATCCAAATAAAATATCATATCTTTATTTTTTCCTAATCTTCCTAAAACTATGCTTTTGTTGTAAAGTGCATTAGAATTTTTTTGATTAACCTCTAGAACTTTATCAAATAGATCTATTGCCTCTTCATGTTTTCCTAGTTGGCTAAGATTTGAACCCTTGTAGGTTAGAGCATCTGCGAATTTTGAATCAATTTCAAGAATCTTGTTAAAACACCTTATTGCCTCTTCGTTTCTTCCTTCTTTGTCTAAGGCAAGACCTTTGTTGAGAAGAGCGTCTATATTTTTTGGATCGTTTTCAATAACTTTATCAAAACATTCTATGGATTCTAGGGTTCTTTCAAGTTTGTATAATGTAGTACCTTTATGAAATTGTGCTACTAGATTATCTGGTTCGAGACTGAGTGCTTTATCAAAACTTGATAATGCTTTTTTTAAATCGTTGTAATTAATACATGAAATTCCTTTGTTAATAAAATGCCAAGAATTTTTTGATATATCAAAGATCATATCGATAATTAATTTTTATCTCATGTTTTAATTAATTTCTTTTCCTCAATTTCTATTGAAAATACAATGCCATAATAATCAGAAAATGATACTTCGGTGATTCTGAAATTGTATTTTTCCTTTAGTTGTTCAAGAAATTCAAATTTTACTGTATGTTCGTTAGTTTTGATTTTGACTTTATTTCCATCTAATAATCTCTCCCAATCAGGTTTGTATTCATTAATAAAATTAAAAATATCATCATAGGTTGTCAAATTATTATTTTTAGTATCCATGCAAAATTCTAAGATTGATTTAAATCTAAACCTTATGATCTTGTAACTTTTCTTTTGCTCTTTTTTAATTTTCTAGTAATAATGATGCATTTGTCTTTGTTCCAGTCCTTCTTGTTCAAAGTGGTTATGTGCTTTTCCGCCATCATGATGTGCATGAACTGTGCCGTCAATATGGCAATGAGTATTATCAATAATGTCTTTCATAAATATATCATTGACTTTCATTATCATATTAGTTACTTCAACTCCAGTTTTAATAATTTGTTGTTTTACTACTAGTGGCTCAATAACCTCATTTGGAAATATTTCTGAAACTTTTCTTTTTTCAGAATCTATGCCATACCATCTGAGTACACCGTTGGGACAATTTGCATATTTTGATCTCAATTGAGTTAACGTATCTATTGGATCCATACCTACATTTCTTGCTAGAGTTATTGGGATCTCTTCTATTGCATCTGCAAATTTCTCAATCACGATCTGTTCCCGCCCTTCAACAGTTATACTTCGATTTCTGATTTTATTTGCAATAATTGCCTCAGTAGAACCTCCACCACGAACAATGAACGGATTCTCGATAAAGTTTCGTAGAACATAAATTATGTTCAGTGTGTCCCTATGAAATTCATCAAGATAGCGCTTGGAATTACATCTCAGTAAAATAGTTACAGATTTAGGATTACTACATCCGTCTATAAACACCATTTTATCACCCCCGACATTTTTTTCATATACTTTCTTTGCAAATCCTAATTCATTATTGGAAATATCTTCCAAATTCTTACATATTCTAGCTCCTGTGGATTTTTCAAGCCACAAAAGATCATTCATTTTTACTCTTCGTATTGAAATTATTCCTTCTTTTGAGAGATATTCCTGTGCGATGGAATTAATTCCTTTTCTGGATATTACAACATTAGCTCCAGAATTAACAATTTTTTTTATCTTTGCACGTATGTCTAGCGTTTCTTGATTCAGAAAAAGTGTCATTTGCTCAGGCGAATTTATTTCAATTTGGTCATTTGTTTTGGTACGCATTATTTCCAGAGGCTCATTTAATAGAAGAATTTTTGCATTTTCAATACTTCTTGGCATAGCAGAATTATCAATTGTTTTATCAATTATTGTTCCCTGTACTAATTGAATACTATTTGTATTTCCTGCTTTTTCTTCAATCTTTATATCATCTACATCTATCTCTTTTTTTTGGAAATTAGCGACGCTACAAACTGCATCTACAATTAGATTGCTAATCGATATATCCTCAGATACCAAACTAGTCATTACTTTTCCTGCTAAACATGAAGTGGCAAGATGATACATGATTTTTTTGTCGGTAATGCTTTCTTCCTTTTTAATTTTATCAAGTATGTCTAACGCAAATTCTAAACTTTTTTCATAACCTCTGATAATTGTTGTTGGTGATATTCCCATTTTCAATAATTCTTGTGATTTCTTTAGTAACATCCCAATTAAAATAGCTGCAGAAATAGTTCCATCACCCACATGAGTATCAACGGTATTAACTCCCTCGATGATAGCTTTTGCAACTGGATGTTTAACATCAATCTTTCTCAAAAATGCACCACCATGTTTTGTGATAGTATCTTCCCCAAGAATATCGATGAAAACTTTTTCCATTCCACGGGGACCAAGAGATGTCTTAATTGCATCTGTAACCATTCTGCCTACAATTAAATTTAATTTTCTGGACTCTTCTATTCCAACTCGTGCTACATCATGATTAAGAAGACCAGGGTACTTCACCCAATTAAGATATTTCTTAAAATATTAAAGCATATCTGCCAAAAAATTAAATTGTTAAAAATTAAAAAATACATTAATGTCTATGTCACATTAGGAATCAGAAAACATTTTTTCAAAAAAATCTTAATTTAATAGTGTTTAACTTGAGATGTGTTTATCATGATCAGATGTATTTGATCCTTCCTTCTGCATCAATTCATTGCTATTCTTAAAATGCTTAAGATCTTCGACAATAACCTCTTTTTCTGGAGGAACATGGTCATTAACATATGTCTTTCTTTACCTAGCCATTTCTTCGGAGTTACAAGAGCTACTGTGAGAGTATAAAAGAGATAGCAGGTGTATTTTTCATAGATATGCTATTTTTTGGTAATTATTGTATTTTCTTTTAAAGATACAAAAAAATTAAAGGGGAATCTTTGTATCTAGTAATCTTGCATTAGTGACTTGGCCATCTTTTTCCTGTATTTCAAGATCAACTGTATACTTAAGATCATTTAACATGAAATTAACTTGAACATCCCATGCTTCTCTTTGTCCTTTTTCAGGCATTGCAAAGGTTTCATTGACTCGAAAATCACTCACATTTCCATACAGGGCAGAAATTACTCTTTTAGATTCTCTTTCGATATCTTCTTTTGAACTGACCTTCGTCATACCTTTGTAGGGCACTTAACAGGTATAAAAATTTTGTAAAATTATTTCTAACATAAATCGATTTTAGTTTTAATATTGAAGTTTTGTAATTACATTCCTATATGGGCAGTATTTCTTTTTAATGAGAAATTTTTTTGAGATGAATAAAATGAAATTAGGAAGAAGTAAAGTACACATACTTGTTTATGATTTATCTTTATGTTTCAATGTCAATTTTATCAAATTAGCAAATAAAATACGTAGTTTACGTAAAATGTTTAATAATTCAATTTTGATAATTAAATGGATATAAAATGGGAATGGAATTTTATGGTGATGATTACAATGGAGCTGATGTTGCACCATTTGTTGGCATCAACACATTCTTACATTTACCTTGGATAAGATCGCATCAAGAATTAATTAATGCGAAACCCGATGTTGCCATTATAGGTGAACCTTTTGATTTTGGAACCACGATTCGTCCTGGTGCGCGTTATGGTCCACGTGCAATTCGTGCAGCGTCTACTATTCCATCACCACCATATGAGCGATTTAATATTGAGACAGGAGCAGATCCATTTGGAACTTTTAGAACTGTTGATTATGGCGATGTACAAGTTTCACCTGGAGATGTAATAGAATCACACAAAAGAATGACAAAAAAAGTCAAGGAGGTTCTTGATGCAGAAGGAATCCCTGTCATGTTAGGTGGAGATCACTCAATTACATTCGCAAATGTTCGTGCATTTGCTAAAAAATATAAAAATATTGGTATGATTCATTTTGACACTCACGCCGATTGTGCACCGCAAGGCCTTACAGGTTACAAGTATGATCATGGAGCACATATTAGAAGAATAATGGAAATGGGTTGTTTGAAAGGAAAAAATTATACTTTGGTAGGACCAAGAGGATATTGGCCAGGACGTGATTTGTATAAATGGATGTCAGACCAAGATTTCCAATGGTTTACAATGCTAGATGTTGAAGAATTGGGAATTGACATGATTGCTAAGGAGATAGCAGATAGAGCAAATGATGGAACCGATGCGGTTTACCTTAGTTGGGATATAGACTCTTTTGATCCTTCTTATGCACCAGGCACAGGCGAGCCAGAACCAAATGGTCTTACCTCAAGAGAAGGAATGAGAATGGTAAGATTATTATCAAAATCATTCGATCCTAATAGATTTGCAATGGATCTTGTAGAGATAGCTCCCGCTTATGATGTAAGTGATAATAGTTCATACAATGGAGGTATCACCTCTGGACTTGGACAAAGACTCATTATAGAACTATTAGCTGGTTTGTCACTTACAAAAAGAGGTTTACAAAATGGTGATCCAGTACGACCACATAATTACCGTGGAACTGGAAACACATATCACTTTAGTGATGGCCCACGTGCACAAATTCCAAAGCGAGATTGATCCACATCAAGATAACGGTAAAAGGGGAACCTGATGTTTCTCCCTTTACAAGTATTTTTCAATATTCCACAAAAGCGGATGAAGAAATTTTCATTAACTCAGCAATTATGATAAAAGACAGACTAAGCAGGAATCTTAAAATAAATATCAATGAAGCTATTGTTGTTTACTCTGCGTTAATCGTTTCTGAACTTCGTGACGGTAAATCAATCGAACAAATTCAAAAAAACGCATCTTGTCTCTTAAATCCAGAACAGGTAATGATCGGAGTTCCTGAGACCTTGAGAAAAATATCTTTTGAGGTCACACTTGATGATGATTCTATGAAGCTTATTGTTTTAAACACCCCAATCCGAATTTTGGATTATTTTTTAAAATCTACTTGAATTAAAGGTCAAAACTATGATAGAAGAACTAATCAAACAACTTCCAACGGCGACTCCTTTCTTTGTGCTTGGTGCTGGATTTTTGATAGGTCTTTTGCATGCTTTTGAGCCTGATCATGTTGTTGCCGTAGCGACACAAAATTCAAAATCATTACAAAAAACTTCTTTATCACTTTTTCGACAAATTAGCTCAGGTGCTATTAAAAGTTCAATTCTAGGTGCGTTATGGGGGGCTGGACACACCTCCTCACTAGTTCTTGTAAGTTTGTTAATTTTTGTATTCTCAATGAATATTCCAATTGAAATGTTAGACAATTTTGAGTTTGGAGTAGGCGTAATGCTTGTGGCTCTTGGATTTTTTACATATCTTAACAGAAAATTAGTTGGAGAAAAACACATTCACCATCACACTCATGATGGTGTAATTCATACACACCCTCATGCACATGATAAGGCCCACAGTCATGGGCACAAATCATACATTATTGGTTGTATACATGGATTAGCTGGAAGTGGAAGTCTTGTAGTTTTGGCGCTTTCAACGTTGCATGACTTGCAAACTATTTTATCATTCGTCCTAGTTTTTGGAATAGGATCAATTGTCGGGATGATGTTGATAAGCAGTGCCATAGGACTGCCATTCTCACTTGCACTTTATTCTGAACGAATCAACAAGATTTTACGTTATTTGGTTGGATCAATAAGCATCATAATTGGTATTTACATTTTATACAATATTGTAACAAGTGGAAGTTTTTTTGGGTGGAATTAAGCGTAAAACAAAATTAAATGAGTTTACTATTTAGTTCAGTTCCTTATTTAGGATTCATAAAAAATGAAAAAGAAGATTATGGTTTTATTTTTCCGCACCAAACTCTTCAAGGCTATTTACTTGTAAAGTTTTGTAAGTTTTATGAAAATATTTATCACAATCATAAATAACACAAAGGCAATAATTTGTGCTGTGACAGCGGCCTGATAAGCTTCAAATCCTATATTTAGGAAATGGAATTGGAAAAACCATCTACTAGTAAGATATACGACTTCACCTATTCCTACTGAAGATAGAATTTTTTTTAAATCAGATTTTACAGAAGACCAATCAGTTTTATCAGAAATTGATTTGTATTTTTTTCTATTATCAAACAAAAAGAGTGATATAAAAACAGAAAAATAAGTTACAAAGTCAGCAACAAGTGTAACAGTGGTATTGAGATAAGATTCAAGATCTGATAATTGCTGGGCTACAAGAGCTGATATGATAAAATCTATACCAGCTGCAATGAGTAGATTTTTGTTTAATTTCAGGTATTCTTTGTATTTTGAATTCAATTATCTTGGTCCACGTAGGCCTTCATTTCTAAGAAAATTAACATTTTTGGTAAAATCGTCATCAGAAATTTCACCATCTACACACCATTTAGCAGTTGTTTTAAACCATCGGGCATGCCTAAAGTTTTACCTTCTAACAATAGACTATGATCCTTACATTGCATCAATGATATCACAAGGTATATCCACCATTGTATACATGATTGTAGTAAATCTGAGTGTTATCATGACGAGGTTATACAAAGATGGCAATTAATGTATACGTTGATGGATCTGGTGGTTCAGATCCTGGTTACGGATTTTTTGTAAAAGAAACAGGAGCATCGTTTTATGAAAAAAAATCAGATATCACAAATAATCAAGCAGAATACTTGGCAATCATTGCAGCATTAAAAAAATTTGTAGATTCTGATGAAAAAGTTACAATATTTAGTGATTCAAAAAATACTGTTTCACAATTAAATCATGAATATGCCATAAACAGCGAACAACTAAAAGAGCTAGCAAGAGAGGCATGGCCGATAATTTCCAAATTTTCTAATCTCAAAATTAAATGGATTCCAAGAAATGAAAATCTAGCTGGCAAAATGCTTGGAAGCTAGATTGCCGATCGCACTTGTCATGGTTAACTTTATTATGTAAAATATTCTGATCAAAGTTCGTTATCCATGACAGAATCAGTTTTCCTTTCTCCAAAATCTATTGCAATTATTGGTGCATCTGATAAAAGAGGTAGTGTTGGACGTACCATTACATCAAATATCATGAACGGTTTTAAAGGTACAGTTTTTCCCATTAGTCCTACCAGACCCACAGTCTTTTACAAAAAAGCCTACAAATCTGTTCTCGATGTACTAAAACCAATTGATCTTGCAGTAATTGTTACAAAAAATACTATTGTTCCAATTGTTCTAGAAGAATGTGGTAAGAAAAAAATAAAGGGCGTAATTATAATCACTGCTGGTTTCAAAGAAGTAGACGAAGAAGGTGTAAAATTAGAGCAGCGTCTCAAGGATATAGCAAAAAAATACAAAATCCAAGTAATAGGACCTAATTGTCTTGGAGTGATGAATCTTGATCCAAAAACAATGATGAATTCTACATTTCTAAAAATCACACCAAAGTCTGGTGAAATAGCACTAGTATCTCAAAGCGGAGCTATATGTGCTGCACTTTGTGAAGATGCAAGTGCACAAGGCATTGGATTTTCAGCTGTGGTAAGTATGGGAAATAAGGCAGTCATGAGCGAAATCGATGTTCTCAATATACTAGCTAATCATAAACAGACCAAAGTTATTGTCATGTATCTTGAAGATATGGGTAATGGACAAGAATTTCTTAAAGTTTGTAAAAACATTACACGGAAATTAAAGAAACCAGTCTTAGTTCTAAAATCTGGTCGAAGTGCAGAAGGTGCAAAAGCTGCAATGTCTCATACTGGTGCTCTTATGGGTTCTGATGAAATCTATGATGCTCTACTAAAACAATCTGGAGCTATCCGAGTAGATACGATGGAAGAATTATTTGATTACGCAGTTGCATTTTCAAAACAGCCACTTCCAACAAAAGGAGAACTTGTAATTGTATCAAATGCGGGGGGACCTGCAATCATTTCAACTGATGCATGCTCAAAAAATGGAATTAAAATGGCCAA
>Ga0184627_10000309_pt1 | contig 19751 bp, 19 predicted proteins | sample PLM3_127_b1_FD_133150 | JGI IMG/M metagenome (GOLD analysis project Ga0184627, IMG submission 133150) | Groundwater sediment microbial communities from an aquifer in East River, Colorado, USA - PLM3_127_b1 | ecosystem: Environmental > Terrestrial > Soil > Riparian zone | place: USA: East River...
CGAAGATTACAACCAAGTCGCCCCGCACAGCGCCCTGGGGATGAAGGCACCGGTGCAATTCTATGCGGATTGGATGTCAAAAATAAGCACTACACCTGTGCAGATTTAGGTGGGGCAGTACACAAATTCTATAAAGAACAAGTCGCCGTTCCATACCAAAACCCTACCGATAGAAGAATTCGACAGAACCTTGCAAATGGGTCAAAAGGCAGAATGCCCTATAGTTGGCTTTATTATAATCTGGTTAAAAATGTAAGCCGAGAAAAAACATATCACTCTTGTCAAATTCCCCAAGCTCTGACCGAACTTTTAATCAAAGCTTCAACAAAACCAGGAGATCTGGTTCTTGTTTTGTTCGGAGGCAGTGGAGCGGAAGTAAGTCTTAGTCACCAGTTAGGGCGCCATTTTCTTACAGCTGAAATTGATGAAAAATATTGCCAATTAATTGAAGAACGACTAAAATTAAACGGAAAAATCCCCCCTAAATACAAATTGATTTTAGGCAAGCCAAAAATCCAAAGTCAGCCTCGACTTTTTGAAGAAATCCCCCCTCTTTTTAAGAGCTCACAAGAAAAAACAGCGTAACTATTTTAAAGGCAAACCAAGCCCTATCTAAGAAAGTCTAATACCCCTACCAAATAGTCATTGCCTCTCCCCTGAAATTTTGGTATTATACGGGCTTCCCTTTTTGGGCCAGGCGTGGTTCGACAAAGCTCACCACCTTCGGGACCGAGGGAGCTATGATGCCGGACGCCATTCGAATTCAAGGAGCCAGAGAGCATAATCTCAAAAACATAAGCCTGGAGATTCCACGCGATAAGTTGGTGGTAATCACGGGGTTATCGGGGTCGGGGAAGTCGTCCTTGGCGTTTGACACCATCTACGCCGAGGGGCAAAGGCGCTATGTGGAATCGCTTTCCGCCTACGCCCGCCAGTTTTTGGGCTTAATGGAAAAGCCGGACGTCGATTTAATCGACGGGCTTTCGCCTGCCATTTCGATTGAGCAGCGCAGCTCGGCCAAAAACCCCCGCTCCACGGTCGGGACGGTTACCGAAATTTACGATTATTTGCGGCTCTTTTTTGCGCGCGTTGGCATTCCGCACTGCTACAAATGCGGGCGCAAAATTTCCAAACAGGCGACCGAGCAGATTGTGGATAGGGTGCTGGAGTTTTCCAAGGGGGCTAAAATTCAGATTCTGGCGCCCTTGGTTTCCGGGCGCAAGGGGGAACATAAGGAAGTTCTGGAGGAAGCCAAACGGAAAGGGTTCGTGCGCGCGCGGGTGGATGGGAAAGTGGTGGAGTTGGGGAGCGAGATAAGCCTGGACAAGAAGAAAAAGCATTCGGTTGAGATTGTAGTTGACCGGCTGGTGGTCGAATCAAAAATTCAAAAAAGATTGGCCGATTCGCTGGAGACGGCGTTGAAGTTGGGCTCCGGGGTGGTAATCGTCAACGAAGTGGGTAAAGAGGATCATCTTTTTTCACAAAATTACGCCTGTGTGCATTGCGGCATTTCGTACGAAGAGCCGCAGCCGCGCCTTTTTTCGTTCAACTCCCCCTTTGGCGCCTGCCCGGAATGCGACGGGCTGGGGTCAAAGATGGAAATCGACCCGGATTTGGTGGTGCCCGACCCCAAGCGCACCATCAACACCGGAGCGATTGCTCCCTGGGGAATCAATTTGGGCGGCTGGTTTCAGTTTATGATTCGGGGGGTGCTGGACCATCACAAACTGAACGGCAACACGCCCTTCGAGAAATATCCGGAAGAAGTAAAAAAGATGCTGCTGTACGGCTCCGGCGACAAGGAGATGAAATTTCAGTACGAGCATTCCGAAGGCAGAGGAAAAGGGGAATACCTCTCGAAATTTGAGGGGATAATCCCGCAGCTGGGGCGCCGTTACCGGCAGACCGAGTCGGAGGGGGTGCGCAATTGGATTGAGCAATTTATGGCCGTCCGCCCCTGCCCCAAATGCCTTGGGGCGCGGCTGAAAAAGGAGGCGCTTTCGGTAAAAATCGCCGGGCTTTCGATCCGGGACCTCACCAATCTTTCGGTCAAACGGACGTCCGAATTTTTCAACAACCTCTCGCTCACCAAAAAAGAGCAGGTGATTGCCAAACAGATTATCAAGGAAATCCGCGAGCGGCTGACTTTTCTGGTGAACGTCGGCCTGGATTATATAACCCTCGACCGGGCCGCCTCTACCCTATCCGGCGGCGAAGCCCAAAGAATTCGGCTGGCCACTCAAATCGGCTCGCGGCTGATGGGGGTGCTTTACATTCTGGATGAGCCGTCCATCGGCCTGCATCAGCGTGACAACAAAAAATTATTGCGCACGCTGACCGATTTGCGCGACATCGGCAATACGGTCATCGTGGTGGAGCACGACCGGGAGACGATTGAAACCGCGGATTGGGTCATCGACTTGGGCCCCGGAGCGGGGAAGCAAGGCGGAGAAATAGTAGCGCAAGGGCCGCCGGCTAATATCGCCAAAAATGGCCGCTCCATAACCGGGCAGTATCTTTCCGGCAAGCGTTTTATCCCTATCCCGCCCAGAAGGCGCAAGGGACGGGAAGAATCTGTTTATCTTTTTGGCGCTTCCGGCAACAATCTGAAAAAAATTGACGTAATGTTTCCTCTCGGAGTGTTCATCTCTGTAACCGGTGTTTCCGGCTCCGGCAAGTCAACTTTGGTGAACGAGACCCTCTATCGAATTTTATCCCAGGAATTTTACAGCTCCAAAACGGCACCGTTGGCATACGAAAAAATCGAAGGGCTTTCGCGCATCGATAAAGTTATCGATATCGACCAGTCGCCGATAGGCCGGACGCCTCGTTCCAATCCGGCGACCTACACCGGCGTTTTCACCTATGTTCGTGATTTGTTTGCTCAACTGCCGGAAGCCAAGATGCGGGGCTATGCTCCGGGACGCTTCTCCTTCAACGTCTCCGGCGGGCGCTGCGAGGCCTGCGAGGGAGACGGCATTATCAAAATTGAGATGCACTTTTTGCCGGACGTTTACGTCCCCTGCGAAGTCTGCAAGGGAGCGCGCTACAATCGCGAGACCTTGGAAGTGAAGTACAAAGGCAAGTCGATTGCTGAGGTTCTGGATATGACTGTGGCCGAGGCGTTGGAATTTTTTGAGAACATCCCAAGAATACGAAAAAAGCTGCAGACTTTGGCGGACGTGGGGCTGGGCTATATCCATTTAGGCCAGCAGGCCACCACTCTTTCCGGCGGCGAAGCCCAGCGGGTGAAATTATCGACCGAGCTTTCCAAGACCGCTACCGGAAATACGTTTTACATCTTAGATGAGCCGACCACCGGCCTGCATTTCGAGGATATTAAAATGCTCCTCGGCGTTTTAAACGAACTGGTTGACCGGGGCAATACGGTGGTCGTTATCGAGCATAATTTGGACGTGATAAAAACCGCTGATTATATCATTGATTTAGGGCCGGAAGGGGGCGATGCCGGTGGGAAGGTTATCGCCACCGGAACACCGGAAGAAGTTGCTTCTGCGCGCCAATCTTATACCGGGCAGTTTTTGCGCAAGGTGTTGAGCGATTGAAAAGTTGTGGCGGGAGTGGTTCGGGAGCGGAGCTCCCTCACAACTTTAGCGACTACATTCCCAAAAATTATTATTGGTAGCGGAGGTCTTCAGACCTCCATTTTTTAACGTGAACATTCTGCTTGAAGTGGGAAATGGAAACCTAAAGGTTTCCGCTACCAAAAACATTTCCTAAACCAAAAAAACCTATACAACCAAAACCTCGCCTGAAATTGCGCGGTATAAACCGGATTTGGTTTCCAGAAGTAACGCCCCGTCGGAGTCCAGACCGGCGGCTTTGCCGGTAACCGTCTCCTTCCCCACCGATAGTTTGATGCGCTGGCCCAAGAGTGCCATTCGTCTTTCGATTTCGCGGATAAAGGGCCCGATCCCTTCTTTCTTGAATTGAATATACACCCCTTCAAATTCTTGCAGGAAAGAGGCCAGCAATTCCGCCCGATGCCATTTTTTTTTGGTTTCGATAAACAAAGAAGTTGCCTTCGACTTCAAAGCGGAGGGAAAGTGACTTTTGGTTTGATTGACGTTTAAGCCGATGCCGACGATGACGAAGTTGACTCTATCCAACTCGGAGGAAAGCTCGGTCAAGATTCCGGCTGTCTTTTTGCCGGCTATTTGACAGTCGTTGGGCCATTTTATCTTCGCCTCGATTTTGCAGACGCTTTGAATTGTGCGCGAAAGCGCCAGCGCCGAGAGAAGCGAAAGCCCCGGCGCCCGGGAGGGTGCAATTTCAGGCCGCAAAACGAGTGAAAACCAAAGTCCGACGCGTGGTGGGGAATGCCAGTTCCTCCCCATCCGTCCCCGGCCAGCCGTTTGACGGTCGGCCACAAGCAATGTTCCTTCCGGCGCCCCCTCTTCGGCGAGTTTCCATGCTGTATTGTTTGTTGAACCGAGGGACTGGTAGCTGTGGATACGTTGACCTAAGACTTTGGTTTTGAGATAATGCCGAATGGCAAAATCGTTGACGAAATCGCCGACTTCGGTCAAATTCAAACGCCCGTCAGACTCTTTGATTTTGTATCCCCAACCACCCAAAAGCTCCATTAGGCGCTTCAATTGAGTAGAAGAGATTTCAAGCTTTTTCTCCGCCTTCACAATCTCTATCCCCACACCGATACGGTCGCCCAAAAGCGTTAAAAATTCATCCGCCAGTTCAACTTGGTCTTTTCTTGTCCCGAGCGTAGTCGAGGGGTTGGTCATTAGACGATTTTCAAGCCGAAATCCAAAGCCGGGGCGGAATGGGTCAAAGCTCCGGCGGAGATGAAATCGACGCCGGTGTTGGCGATTCGGCGGACGGTCGCCATCTCAACGTTGCCGGAGACCTCCAGCCAGATCTTGGTCTTATGTTTTCTCTCCCATTGACGCGCCTTCTGAACGGCATCCGCTAATTCGGGAAGAGGAAAATTGTCCAGCATCAAAAAGCGTGCTCCGGACCGCAGAGCGGAAAGCATCTCTTTTTCGTTTTTCACTTCGATTTCAAACAAAGGCTTGGTTTTTAAATTGTTTTTCCAGCCCCTGTAATTTGTTTTCAAAAAAATCACACTCTTTTTCACCGCCTGCGCAACCGAACCAACCTGGGTTAAATGATTTTCCTTCACTAAAACCTGGTCAAATAACCCGGTGCGGTGATTCTTACCCCCGCCCACTCGAACCGCATACTTTTCCCAGATTCTAAGCCCCGGTGTGGTTTTTCGGGTATCTAAAATTTTAACCCGCATCCCCTGCAGGGCGAAAACGAATTGGGAGGTCAAGGTGGCGATGCCGGAAAGATGGGATAAAGCGTTCAAAGCCGAGCGTTCCGCCGCTAAAAGGATGTTGGCAGGCCCAGAAACCTCTGCGGCTTTCATCTTCGGTAAAACTCTATCTCCATCCTCGGCATACCAGCGAAAGCTGCAGCGATTTTCAAAGTAGAAAAAAAACGTTTCAAAAAGTTTCTGGCCTGCCAGAATTCCGCGCTCTTTTGCCCAGAGGATGGCTCTGGCCTTTTTGCCGCCGATTCCGAGCGCTTGGGAAGTCAAATCTCCCTCCCCCAAATCCTCGGACAAAACCCGGGCGACGAAATCGTAGTCGATTTTAGGCATCGTCGTTTTTCCCCCAACAGCAGTCCCTCGACCTTGTCCGGGATAAAGGGCTGGTGGGCTACCCTGCTGGGTGATGGGTAGCCCCGGAGCCACCGCTCCGGGGAGATTTACTCTCGTTTTATCCTCGGCCTTGGCATTTCAAAAATATCCCGTGTTTTGGTGTAGCGCGGGCCGGACATACGGCCGATGGCGAAGAGTTTGTGCACGTCCACTTCTCCATCGGCCCACAAGTCGTCACGAATGTGAAAAAGCACAATCTCGCCCAGCGTCAGATAGGAGGCATAGGGTGAATTTCCGACCTTGGACATTTCATACAGGCGGCATTCCATTGAAATGGGCGATTCCGCCACTCGGGGCGGTTTTACAGAAGTGGAAGGGATAGTTGTCAGCCCGGCCATTTCGAATTCGTTCACATCAGAAGGATAATCGCCGGAGGCGATGTTCATCTTTTCGGCAATCTCTTCGGTAACGAGGTTGACGACAAACTGGGCGGTTTCCTGGATGTTGTTGGCCGTGTCCTTCGGCCCGGACGGACGTTCGATGATGGAGACGGCAATTATCGGCGGGTGGGAGCAAACCCCCATAAAATAGGAAAAAGGGGCCAAGTTCAAAATCCCGCTTTTACTGATGCTGGAAATAAAGGCAATCGGGCGGGGGACGATGACGCTTATCATCAGCCGGTAAAGCTCCCCTACCTGTTTTCCCGTTGGTTCTATTTGCATACAATCTCCTCTTCCATAGTTATATTGGGAAGGATGAAAATCGAGCCGGCTTCGGCAGATGTCAAGGCACAAGCGGAAAGGGTGAAGAAATTGGCCTTGGAGACCGGTTTTTCCAAAGCCGGTATCACCACACCCGAAATCGACCTGAAAACCAAACAACATTTTTCCGAATGGCTCGCAAAAGAATATCAGGCCGATATGCTCTGGCTGGAAGCCAACGCCGAAAAACGGCTGGAGCCGAAGAAGGTGATGCCGGAGGTTCGCTCGGTGGTTTCATTGGCGCTTAATTATAACACTCCGTTCCAACATTCGGGAGAGAAATCGAAGGGGAAAATCTCCCGCTATGCCTGGGGGAAGGATTATCATTTGGTCATCGGGGAAAAAATCGAACAACTCATCGCCCGTTTGAAAGCAGAATTCCCCGGCAGTGCGTGGAAGGGATGGGTGGATACCGGGCCGACAATGGATAAATACTGGGCGGCCAAGGCCGGAGTGGGCTGGCAGGGAAAGCATGCCAACATTCTGGCCAAAGGGGCCGGCTCTTATTTCTTTTTAGCTACCCTCTTCACCGATTTGGAACTGGAGCCGGATACGCCTATCCGCGACCTGTGCGGCAAATGCACCCGCTGTATTGACGCCTGCCCTACACAGGCCATTACTCAACCCTACGTTTTAGACTCCAATCGCTGCCTTTCCTATTGGACTATCGAATACCGGGGCGAAAAAATTCCGGAGGAAATCGCCGCCAAAATGGAGGGATGGCTTTTCGGCTGTGACATCTGCCAGGAGGTCTGCCCCTACAACCAAAAGCCGCTGTTTACGTCCGATGAAGATTTTGCTCCCTACTTCGGCGAAACCGAATTAAATTTGGAGCAGGCGGCGGAGATGGGGCAGCCGGAGTTTTCGGCCCGCTTTGCCAAAAGCGCCGTCAAGCGCGCCAAGCGCTCCGGTCTGGTTCGCAACGCCAAAACGATTTTGGCGCAGAAAACGTAAACCCCGGAGCAGCCCTTCGGCTCCGCTCAGGATTAAAGGGCTCCGGGGCTACCCTCCCCACTCTTGGGTAGCCCTCCAGTTCTTTATCCCGAGCGAAGTCGAGGGACCGCTGGGGGGAGGAAAAATGGAAAAAAATGAAGAAGTTTTACCTGTTGAGTTGAAAAAGCGGCTGGAAGAGCCGCGCGAATTTATTTTGCTGGACGTCCGCCAGCCGTGGGAAAACGAGAAGGTCGCCCTCCCGGATTCGGTTCTGCTCCCTTTAAACCAATTGGCCATGGAAAAACCGCCCTATCCGGAAGACCGGGAAATCATCGCCTATTGCCATCACGGCGTCCGCAGCGCCACGGCGGTGGAGTTGTTGAAACGCCACGGCTTTAAAAACGTCAAACATCTGGTCGGCGGCATTGATTTGTATTCCCAAACCGCCGACCCGACTGTGCCGCGTTATGTCAAATAATTGGCTGGAAGCGGAAGCAAATCATGGGCATATCTGGAAACCATATATTTAGAAGTTATGCCGCAGAGAAAGGGTGGCTTTGAGCAGTAGTTTGATTTTCGTAAAGAAAGGGATGAGACGATGATGAGAGTTGTTTTACATACCTTGCTCTTTTTGCTGCTCTGTGGGCAGGCTAAAGGTCAAAGCGCTCAGCCGACAAAGATTCGCGTTCGTGGCGTGGAACTGCATTACATCGAGCAGGGGCAAGGCGAACCGCTCATTCTCCTCCACGGAGGTCAGGGTGACTACCGCTCCTGGGAGCCACAGATGAAGGTATTGTCCCCGCAATATCGCGTCATCTCTTACAGCCGCCGCTACCACTATCCGAACGACAACCCGCTCACGGCAAAGAATCATTCGGCATATGTCGAAGCGGCTGACCTGGCCGCATTTATCCGCAAGCTCAAGCTCGGACGTGTACACCTCGTAGGCACATCCATGGGAGCATTCACGGCGTTGGTCCTAGCCGTTAAACACCCGGAGATGGTTCGCAGCTTGGTTCTGGCAGAGCCTCCTGTTCATGGGTGGATGAGAGACAGTCCAGACGGCGCTCCTGTTTACAGGGAGTTTATGACTACTATTCACGAGCCTGTTGCGGCAGCGTTTAAAGCAGGAGATGACCAAGGGGCCATGAGGATCTTTCTGGATGGCATCGCCGGAACGCGCAGGTTCGATAATCTCCCGCCCGAAGGGCGTGCCGCTGTCATGCAGAACTCCCGCTTTTTCAAAGCGATCACTTCATCTTCCGACCCTTTCCCAGACTTGTCTAAAGAGAAGGTAAAGCGGTTGCGTATCCCTATTCTGATTGTCACTGGTGAAAATACGATCAAGCTTCATAAGCTCGTCAACGAGGAGCTTGCGCGTCTTCTCCCGAACGCTGAACGGGCGATTATCCCGAAGGCAGGACACGGCTCTCCGCGGGAGAACCCCCAAGCATTCAATGAGGCGGTGCTTAAATTTTTGGCTAATCACAGGCCGTTGTCAGAAAAACAGACTAAGCAGGAACAGTCCCGGTCGGAGCAAGGTAAAAACAAACCTAAAATTGTCGCCCTCCACCCTAATGATTCGGAATCGTTTTCTTGGGATGGGGGAAAAGTTAGATTCCTGGCTTCGAGCGAAGACACAGATGGAGGTTGGGCAGTTATCGAAGTGACGGAAAGGCCCGGCTACAAAACGCCTGTGCATCGGCACAATCATACGGATGAAGCGTTTTATGTGCTGGAGGGAATTTTGACCGTTAAAATTAACGACAAAACTTCTGAATACCCTGCCGGTTCATATGTTTTGATTCCGCGAGGAACACCTCACGCACAGGGAAATCTTGGGAAAGTTCCGGTCAAACATTTGTTGACGGTTATGCCGGGTGGATTTGAGCGATTTTTCAGAGACAGGATAGAGCTTTTCAAAACGGTGAAACCCGGAGACCCTGACTTTATGAAGAAGATGTCGGAAATCAGGCAGAATGTTGATTCAGAGGTGCTTGGTGTTTGGGATGTGCAAAAATGAATCACTGAAGAGTGTCCGCAAAATACAGGCGGCATAACAAGTGGTCGAACCGGACGCGCAATTAGCTTGCCTCTCATCAATTAGATTGATAGCGCACCGGTTAGCTCCGGCGTTAGGCCGCAATCACTTTTTGAGGACGGAGAGAAAATGAGATTCGCGACTACGTGAACGTAGTAACGGGAGCTTTCGGTTACATCGGGCGGTACATCGCGCGGCGCCTCTTGGAATCGGGCGAGCCGGTAAGAACAATCACCACGCATCCCCATAAGCCCAACCCATTTGGAAGTGCCGTAGAGGCCTTCCCGTACAACTTCGAGCGGCCCGACGAACTGGTCGCTAGTCTGCGCGGGGTTTCCTCTCTGTACAACACCTACTGGATCCGTTTTGAGTATGGCGGGGCGACGTTTAAGCAGGCCATCCGGAATACGATTACGCTGTTTGAGTGCGCCCGGAAAGCCGGGGTGGAAAGAATTATTCACATAAGCGTCACAAACGCTTCCGGGGAGTCGCAAGTCCCATACTACCGGGGGAAAGCGCTTCAGGAACAGGCGCTTATCGACTCCGGGGTGTCCTACGCCATAGTCAGGCCTACGCTTGTATTCGGGAAAGAAGACATCCTGGTCAACAACATCGCCTGGTTGATGCGGAAGTTCCCCGTGTTCCCGATTTTTGGCTCCGGAGAGTATAAGCTGCAGCCGGTTTACGTCGAAGACCTTGCGGCGATAGCGGTTGCCTGTGCAAGGAACTCGACGTCGGTACCTTTGGACGCCATCGGCCCGGAAACCTTTACCTTCGCTGAGTTCGTGAGGTTGATTTCGAAAAGGATCAAACCGGGCGTGAAGCTGGTTCGGATGCCGCCTGCCATTGGAATAGCCCTTGGCCAAGCCATCGGGCTTGCGGTACGGGACGTTATTCTCACGAAAGATGAGCTGCGGGGCCTTATGGATGGCCTTTTGACATCGGAGCAAGCGCCGAATGGACCGACCCGGTTCAGCGACTGGTTGGAACGGCAGCGGGATGAGATCGGATTGGCTTACTCGTCGGAGCTTGGGAGGCATTTCCGTTGGCGAAGTTTCGCCTGACAAACACTGGGTCGGCGGCATCGATTTGTATTCGCAGATGGCAGACGCGTCTGTACCGCGCTATTTCAAATAGTCGGGGAGTCTGGTTCAAGCCGCTTGACAATTGGTGAGCAGGACAGGAAATTATCCGCGATGAATCAGGAAACCATGTATTTAGAAATTCCGCGGCTCGTCGTAATATAGGAGGACCTAATGATGCTACGCTTTTTCATCCTTCTCACACTGCTGTTAATATTCCCATCATTCGCACCCGCACAGAATATCCAACAACGGCGTCAGCCAATTATCGACATGCATATACATGTCAACCCCAATGATGTAAATACAGGTAAACCAACCTCTCCATCAGCTTCCGATCTGGATGAATTCAAGAAGTTGGCCGCCACTATGAAGAAATACAACGTAGTCAAAGCCGTTGTTTCCGGTCCTCTTGAATACGTTCACGCAATGACTGAAGCTGCTCCCGACCGTATCATTGGCTCTCCCATGTTCCCATATCCTTATGCCGATCCACGCCTTCCCGACTTGACGATCCTGCGCGGAGAATACCTCGCGGGCCGCCTTGGAGCGATGGGTGAAATCCTCGCCCAATATCATGGACTTGCCCCTACTGATTCGAGCCTGGAGCCATATTTTGCTCTGGCCGAAGAGCTGGATATACCTGTTGGCATCCATATGGGACTCGCTCCGCCGGGAGTAAGCTATAAGGATTCCCGATTCTGGTACGCTCCCAAATACCGCGTGAGCCTGGGTAATCCCTTGCTTTTAGAGGATGTGCTGGTTCGCCATCCCAAGCTGCGTTTGTATGTGATGCACGCCGGCTGGCCCTTTCTCGAGGAGATGCTTGGTCTGCTCATGGCACATCCTCAGGTCTATGCAGACCTTGCCGCGCTTCAATTCATACCGCGAAAGGAGTATTACGCGTACCTGCGACGTCTCGTCGAATCCGGTTTCGGGGATCGCCTCATGTTCGCCACGGATGGGGGCCCATCCTCATGGCCGGATGGGGCCCTCGAAGCAATCGAATCGGCGAAGTTTCTCACGAAGCAACAGAAGCGGGACATTTTCTATAACAACGCTGCACGATTCCTTCGATTAGATGAGGAAGGCAGCATGAAACCAGCGTCAAAATGAGTCAGCTATTATGCTGGTGGCCGCCGCCTAAAAAGGCGACGCAGCCGACGGGCGGGCAACGGGGGCAGCGTGTACCACGGCGGCATCGATTTGTATTCGCAAACGGCCGACCCGGCGGTGCCGCGCTATTTCAAATAGTCGGAGAGTCCGGTTAAAGCCGCTTGACAATGAGGAGGCAGTGCAGGAAATTATTCACGATGAATCAGAAATTCAACCCTGAAAGGAGAATGTTATGAGAATGCTGCTTCAAGCGAGGATGCCCCACGAACCGTTCAACACGGCAGTAAGAAACGGTACGGCGGGGAAAAAGCTCAAACAGATTATTGAGGAAACAAGGCCGGAGGCCGTGTACTTCACGGAATACGATGGCCGGCGGACGGCGATTATGATCGTTGAAGTCGCCGATCCGTCGAAGGTTCCGGCGCTGGCGGAGCCCTGGTTTCTCTCGTTCGATGCTGACGTTTCGTTTCACATCGTTATGAGCCCGGAGGATCTCGGGCGGTCGGGCATCGATGCCATCGGCAAGAAGTGGGGGTAGGCCAGGATAAGAGGCACTCGCCGGGAATTTTCAAATGAATACTACCTGGAAAATAATCATCTGGCAACAGTTCGGGGCTGCCATTGATATGCTGGAAAACGCCATTCGCGCCTGTCCGGACAAGGTATGGGGGGATCTCTCAAAAAAGCCGGAATGGGTCAAAAAAGATGTCGTGGGTTTCTGGTATCTGGTCTATCACACCCTTTTCTTTCTCGATTATTACCTGTCCGAGTCGAAGTCGGAAAAGGAATTTGCGCCGCCCCCGCCATTCACCCTTAGCGAGTTTGATCCGGAAGGGGCGCTGCCGGAGCGGGTCTATACAAAAGAAGAGCTTCTGACCTATCTCGAGCACGGCCGCAAAAAATTCCGGAGGTTGATGACGGGTTTGACGGAGGAGCGGGCTCACCAGCCATCCGGCATTCAATGGCGGGATATGACGGTTGCGGAGTTACTTTTGTACAATATGCGCCACGTCCAGCATCATTCCGCGCAGCTGAACCTTATTCTCCGGCAGACCATCGATTTGGCGCCGAACTGGGTCTCCAAGACGAAAATCAAACTCAACGGCGAATAAGCGCTGAAAGTGGCGTGCTTGGAACTGAAAACGGAGCGGTTAATTTTGGAGCCGCTGCAAAGGCGGCATGCCGTTCTGCTTTTCGACCTGCTTTCCGACGCCGCCATATACACCTTTATCCCGCAGGAGCCGCCCAAAACGGTGGAGGAACTGACCGAACGTTACGCGCGGCTGGAAGTTGGCCATTCCGCGGACGGGAACGATATCTGGCTGAACTTTGCCCTCCGGCACATTGAAAACGACATCTATCTGGGCACCGTTCAGGCAACCGTGACCGGGAAAAAAGCCTTCATCGCCTACGAGCTTGGCCCGCGGCATTGGGGTAAAGGCTATGCCACCGAGGCGGTCCGCGCGCTGATTGAGCATTTGTTTTCGGTTTACGGGCTTGTCCCGAAGCCTGCCGAGGGAGTGGAAGTGATACGCGCGGAGACCGACACGCGCAACGACCGTTCCGCCGCCCTTTTGAAGCGTCTCGGTTTTGTCTGCGTGGAGACAAAGGAAAACGCCGATTTTTTCAAGGGCGCAACCAGCCACGAGTTTGTCTATGAATTGCGGCGGGAGGCGTGGGATGGTGTAGCTTAACGTCCAGGGTGAATTATGAACGTAGGTGCAATTCTTGGCATATTAATTTGGTTAACAGGTGCATGGTTAACCTTTGGATTTATCAATACCATCCGGAGGGACGAACGTCGCGGAACGGGGTCAACGAAAGCCAGCGTCACCATGACCATGCTATGGAGTATTTCCTTGATCCTCATTCCAGTGCTGGACATGTCTCCCTACCATCTCCTTTGGATGTTTCCAACAAGCTCGGCAATTGGTTTTCTATCGACGGTCTTTCCTTTTTTAATGGAGGATTTCAAAAGACTAAGTGGATGGCGACGGGCAATCAGTATTCTTGCGCTGGTCCTTCTCTTTTCACCCCTGTTGATTCCGGGCCGGTTGTTCTGGAAGCTGTGCTGCATTGGCATTGACTGGCAGGAAGCCGCAAAGAACAGGCAAAAATACGACCGTTTTTCGAAGCTTTTGGCCGACGGGTTAACCCCCAAAGAAGCGGCCCAAAGAGTCGAACAGGAGGAAATTCTACCCGAATCTAAGGCAGTCTTTGCCTCGAAACGTCTCACCTACAAGCCCGGTGCATACTCGCAGGTGCTCTTGCCGGACGGGAAACGAGTCTTCGTTCAGGTGCGACCCACAGCCATCACAGTGCGTCGCCAGATTCTGGCCGGATTCCTCCCGAGTAGTCTCCTCTGGAGTTTTGACGTTCCTTTTCTGATTCGTAAAGTTAGTGCCGCAGGGGAACCTGGCGTTTCGATGATGGAGGTAGTTCTTCGGGCATTGGAGTCTTGTCAGTCCCTCAGCGATGTCGCCTCCCATTTGGACGAGGCCGCAAAACCTCAACTTCTTTCAATAATCAATCGTTCGAGCGCCTCACAATGAGTGGGATTTTAGCAGGTGCCTATTGGCCATTATGGAACTATGATAGATAAACTCTCCGACTTACTTTCGTTGATCACGCTGTTTGCAGTTACTACTGCCTTTCATCTGTTGGGGCAGGTCATTGCAGCACTACTTGCACGAGCCAAAATTGAGGAGGTTTGCCTATTCTACGGCAGAACACTGTTCAGGGTTAAGACGCCAGCCTTCTCTGTCGCAATAGGTATGATACCCACGGGCGGGTCGGTCAAATTCGATTCAAGTTTTCAGGGCCGCTCACTCTTTACAAACTGGTTTATAAGTCTCAGTGGCCCGTTGTTCATGCTGGTTAGTTCAGCAGTGGCTTTAAAGTCTGATGTTACCCTTTCTGCGTTCTTATCTGGATTCGAGCAAATAATTCGTGGCTCAATCGCTCCTTTGGCTTACGGTGAACCCCTTATTCATACCTTTTTTGAAAGGTATGTGGATACCTCCATTATCAAAGCTTATGGTCTTCTCGCAGCAAAGCTCGCGGCATATAACTTATTGCTCTTTCCGATCCTAAATGGTGGACAACCAATAGCAGCTTTGATGCCGCGTTTCCATGATAAAAGATTGGGGATTACAGTAATGCTGGTCAGCACGCTTATTGTGGCTGCTATTCTTGCTATTTGGGGTATTGCACTTATTGCTTACATATTCAGGGATTGACCTAACCACGTCTACCATGGCATGCACCGGACAGTGTCGCAAGCGGAAATCCGAAAGTCGGAATTTTAATAAAATCAAAAAAGATTATCTTGGAGGATGATCGTGGCAAAACAAAGAGGAAAAGAAAAAGATTTTCGTTGTCCCTATTGCGATAAACCGGTTTCTGCCATGATTAGATTTCCGGCAACTTTCTCCCCAATTTCACCGTAAGGATAACTGAATGAATCGTAGAAATTTTTGGCGCGGGTTTTGGGGCCTTTTTCTGGTTGGCATTGGACTGCTTTGGGTTTTGAACAACTTCGGTTTGGTCAATTTCGACTTTGGCGATGCTTTGGCCCTGCTTTTTCCGATGCTTTTGATAGCGGTCGGGCTGCTTTTGCTTTTGCGTCCCCGCTCCGGCGCTTCACGCGGAAGCATCGCCGATAAGAGCATTTTTCGGGCGTTCGGAGATGTAAAGCTTTCCGGTGAAAATTTGGACCCCAACGGGCTGGAGGCGACCGTTGTCTTTGGCGATGTTGACCTCGACTTGACCCGTGCCAATTTTACAGAGGGGGAAAATGCCGTAGATTTCCAAACCGTTTTTGGCGACGTGGAAGTGAAGGTCCCGGAAAACATCGCCGTTTCCGCCTCTGGCTCTTCCGGTTTTGGGAATTTGCGCATTTTGGGAAAAACGGAAAGCGGGATTGGAAACCGGCTTTCTTCGGCGGACACGAATTTTGAAACGCAAACCAAACGGTTGCGGGTTCATGCTTCGACGGTTTTTGGAGATATTGTAATTTCGCGCGGGTAAAACGAAATACAGGGTTCAAAATTTTGAACCCCTGCAAATTCTTAAAACAAAAAAGGCAGGGCCATAAAAACCCTGCCTTTCTGTTTTACAAACGACGATTATTTTCTCTCAAAGAAGTTTTTGTAAACCAAAGCGGCGATAATTCCGCCTAAAATCGGGCCTATCCAATAGACGTAATGCATATCCCAAAATCCAGAGATTAAAGCCGGGCCGAAGGCGCGGGCGGGGTTCAAGGCGGCGCCGGTCAAAGGCCCTCCCATCAAAATATCCATTGTGATAACCAGGCCGATGCAGAAGGGGAAAATCGATTTTGGCCCCCGGTCGTCAACCGCCGTGGCCAAAACGGTATGCACCAGAAAGAGGGTGAGAAAGGCTTCGACCAAAATCGCCGCACCGGCGCCTATTCTGGCGTCGACGGATGGAGTTCCCAGCTGGACGGCTTGCCAACTATCCGCCGGGAAAATCATCCGCAAAAAAAGCGCTGCTGCCACCGCTCCCAAAAGCTGGGCTGCGACGTAGCCGGTGGCCACGGCGGCATCAACTTTTTTGGCTATTAAAAGCCCGATGGTAACCGCCGGGTTGAAATGTGCCCCGGAGATGTAGGCGAAGATTGAAACCCCGACGAAAATAGCCAGCCCGTGAGCCAAAGCGATTCCGACCAGCCCGACGGCGTTCGGCAGAAAAGCGTTGGCGCAAACGGCGCCGGCGCCGATGAAAATCAGAATGAACGTGCCGATAAACTCGGCTAAAAGCGGACGCAATCTTTCCATCTTTCCCTCCTCAATTTAGACGGTGTCCTTTTCCGTCCGGGCGGAATATACAATCTTCGATGCCCGATTCGTCAAGCGGTTTGTGATAACGTAGCGGAGGTCTTTAGACCTCCACTATGGAAGTCTAAAGACTTCCGCTACGCAAAAAAACGGGGCTAAAGCAAGTCTATGATTGCTTGGGCCCTTCGGCATTTTTGCTATGATACCATCTTCTCAAAATCGCCGTTACGGTCATAGAAATAACGGCGCCGGTGGCGGCCAGACCCATATCTTTTTGCGCGTCCCAGATATCCCCCTGGGTTCCCAGCCAGGCGTCGCCGGCTCCCGGAGCGACCATTGTGGCGATGACCCACTCCATTATCTCGTAAGCGCCGGAAAAGGCCAAAGTAACGTCAAATGGCAGGTAGTAGGCCCAGAATCCGCGGACGGAAGCAACTCGCAGGAAAATTTCCCGGATTGGATAGGCCATCAGAAGCCCGAAGGAGAAATGGGCGATGCGGTCGAAATGATTGCGCGAAAAGCCGAAGGCCTCCTGAATCCAAAAGCCGAGCGGGACCTGGGCGTAGGTCCAGTGCGAACCGACCGTATGCAGATTCATAAAAACGGTGATAAGAATGTAGGAAAGGGCGGAAAGTGGAAAAAAGCGGTAGGTGCCAATCATCAAGCCAACGGTGGCGAAGACCAGCAGGTTTTCCAAAAACCAGTCGAAGCGGTCCAGCGGCTGGATGGCCAGAGCCACCCACAGAACCAAATACCAAGCCGCCAAAATTTGCAACAGGCGATTTTCCCTAAAATTCGCCTGCACCCGCATTGTGGAGGTGGTAAACATATTTTATGAAAAGAGCTCGTCCTCTACCAGTTTCATGTAGCTATTCACGTAAAACATATCCGGCTCATGCTTTATTGCTCTTGCCCTAATCTCAAATTTTGGGTCTTTCGGATTATTGGAATCAAATAAAATCAGTCCTAATCCAAATATTAGACAGAGAGCATCAATGCGCGTTATATCTCCCTCTGAAGAGTTTTTTGGAACCACAAGATACGATTTATGACTAAATAGTTTGTAAGAGCATGCTTGTCCGAATGCCGTTATCAAGTCCCCTGTGCCTATTTTTATCTCCGCTGAAACAATCTCAGTTGCCGGTTTGATAATATCACTTTTCCGAGGCTCACGAATTCCTATAACATCAGGAGTGCCCCATTTGTCCTTAAACTTTTTTCCCCCTAAAGAGATTGCTTTTGTACACTCTTCCAGTTCGCTAACGAGCCAATCTGCGAAAGGCTGGTAGAAAACTTCTTCTTTTTGTATTTCAACTTTCGATTGAATCAGAGGTGCTGTTTCTTCAATATCGCCGCCTCTGAATTTAACGTGCCGAAATAAACCACGTTCCGGCTTATACACTTCTTTAGGCTTTTGGACAGGCAAATCCCAAACAATTCCGTGAATAGTATTAACCGGGGTATCTGGAAACTCCTTTTGTACCCTTTTCACAAGCTCTTTATACCGAATGCCTTCCGGCTCACTTTTAATGATTTCTAAAGCACTCGGAACGATCTGCTCTCTTTTAGTTGGCATAAAACATCCTTCCGTATTTAAAGTAACTCAACCTTCTTCTTTAGAATTTCTTCCAGCTCCCCAATTTTATGCCTCGTTTGCTGCATACTGTCCCGGTCGCGGAGGGTGACGGTTTCGTCCTGCAAAGTTTGGGAATCAATCGTAAAGCAGAAAGGTGTGCCGACTTCGTCCATCCGGCGGTAGCGCTTGCCGACGGAGCTTTTGTCGTCGTAGAAAATTTTGAATTTCTTGCGCAGTTGGTCGTAAATGTTGGTCGCCACTTCCGGCATCCCATCCCGATTGACCAGAGGAAAAACAGCCGCCTTGTACGGGGCAATATGCGGGGCGAAGCGCAGAACGGCGCGGCTTTCCCCTTTCACCTCTTCTTCGTAGTAGGCATCTATTAAAACCGTAAGCAAGGTCCGGTCGCAGCCGGCGGAGGTTTCGATGATGTAGGGGATAAAACGTTCTTTGGTCGCTTCGTCAAAATAGGAAAGCTCTTTGCCGGTCGCTTCGGAATGGCGCGACAGGTCAAAATCGGTGCGGTTGTGAATCCCTTCCAACTCCTGCCAGCCGAAGGGAAATTCGTATTGAATGTCGAAAGCCGCCTTGGCGTAATGCGCCAACTCCCCGGCGTCATGCTGGTGAAAACGGAGTTTTTCCGGGCGTATACCCAGCTGATAATACCAGTTCATCCGCTCCTGCCGCCAGTATTCGAACCATTTTTCATCCTCCTTGGGGTGGACGAAAAACTGCATTTCCATCTGCTCGAATTCCCGCATCCGGAAAATAAAGTTGCCTGGGGAGATTTCGTTACGGAATGCCTTGCCAATCTGGGCGATGCCGAAGGGAACTTTTTGGCGGGAAGGGCCCATAACGTTTAAAAAATTGACGTAAATCCCCTGGGCCGTCTCGGGACGAAGATAGACGATGGCGGCCTGGTCTTCCACCGGCCCCATAAAGGTCTTGAACATAAGATTGAATTGACGCGCCTCGGTTAATTCTCCGCCGCAGTTGGGACAGCGGCCCGAAACCGCTTCGTCGACCCGGAAGCGCCCTTTGCACTTTTTACAATCCACCATCGGGTCGGTAAAGTGAGCCACGTGGCCGGAGGTCTCCCAGACTTTGGGGTGCATCAGAATGGCAGCGTCCAATCCTTCGATGTCGTCCCGCCAGACGGTCATCGAGCGCCACCAGAATTCCTTGATGTTGCGTTTCAGCTCCACCCCCATCGGGCCGTAGTCCCAGCAGGCGTTGATGCCGCCGTAAATTTCCGAAGATTGGAAGATGAACCCCCGCCGCTTGGCCAGAGAAGCAAGCTTGTCCATTAAATTGGTTTCCGCCATCGGTTTTCCTTTTTGCAAATCCGGCTTTTCCATCAAGAAGCGCCAATATAGAGCAAGCCGGGTGGGTTTTCAAGGAATTTGGCGCATCTCCCTCCTCGCCGCTCAAATTTTGTTGGGTTTTATGATTGACATTCATTCCTCTTTTTTCTTTCTTTTTCTGCGAAGTAGAATTGCCAAAAGAAAAGATGGTATGAGAAAAGTTCTATATAGCGGCTTTCAAGAAGTGGAGATTTTCAGCCGGCATCGGCATCAGCTCGGCGAATCATATGCACCATTTTACGACACCGCTTCAGCCCTTAATTTTCTCAGAAAGTTCCTTCACAGCCCCACAGATATGATGAACCTGCGGCAAGCCCTGGCTGAAGAAGCCTCTCCCGGCACGCTTGCGGGTCTGGATGACCAGGAAGTCCTCCTGCGGCTGGCCCATCTTCTGGTCGAAGGCCGGGTCAAAGTTGGAACGCCGCCGATCAGACC
>Ga0184627_10000310_pt1 | contig 19743 bp, 12 predicted proteins | sample PLM3_127_b1_FD_133150 | JGI IMG/M metagenome (GOLD analysis project Ga0184627, IMG submission 133150) | Groundwater sediment microbial communities from an aquifer in East River, Colorado, USA - PLM3_127_b1 | ecosystem: Environmental > Terrestrial > Soil > Riparian zone | place: USA: East River...
CACGAGCACTTCGCGAAGAACATCCTGGTGGGGTTTGCCCGTCTCGGCGGGCGTCCTGTCGGGATCGTCGCGAACCAGCCGGCCCATCTGGCAGGGACGCTCGATATCGATGCCTCGATGAAGGGCGCCCGCTTCGTGCGGTTCTGTGACGCCTTCAACATTCCGCTGGTCACGTTCGAGGACGTGCCCGGGTTCCTGCCTGGCACCGTGCAGGAGTACGGCGGCATCATCCGGCATGGTGCCAAGCTCCTCTTTGCTTTTGCGGAAGCCACCGTGCCAAAGCTGACGGTCATCACGCGCAAGGCGTACGGCGGCGCGTACTGCGTGATGTCGAGCAAGCACATCCGCACCGATGTCAACTACGCGTGGCCGACCGCGGAAATTGCCGTCATGGGGGCTGACGGCGCCGTCAACATCCTCTACAAACGCGAGCTCGAAGCGGCGGCGGACCCCGCGGCGGCGCGCGCCGCCAAGATCGCCGAGTATCGCGAGAAGTTCGCCAATCCGTACGTGGCGGCCCAGCGCGGCTTCATCGACGAAGTCATCGTGCCGCGGCAGACGCGCGCCAAGCTGATCGCCGCGCTCGGGGCACTCGAGACCAAGCGCGACCGCAACCCGCCAAAGAAGCACGGCAACATCCCGTTGTAGGCACGATGCACCTCGCCGCCGCGGCGCTGCTCTATGCCGGCATCACGGCAGTGCTTTTCCGCAATCTGCTGCCGGTTCTCACGACGCACCTCTACTCGGATCCGGGCGACCCGCTGCTCTGCACCGCGATCCTCGCCTGGAACGCCACGCACCTGCCGCTGACCGGCGCGTGGTGGAATTTTCCGTCGTTCGCGCCGCTGTCGGGCGTGACGGCCTTCACAGAGCATCTGCTGCTCACGTATCCGATCGCCTCGCCCATCGTGTGGATCACGGGCAACCCTGTTCTTGCCTACAACGTCGTCTATCTCATCGCAATGCCGCTGAACGCGGTCGCGGCGTTTGCGCTCGCACGTGAGCTGACCGGGTCGAGCGTCGCCGCGTTTGTCGCCGGCCTCGCCTTCGCGTTTTCGCCGTACCAGGCGGTGCACCTGTCGCACGTGCAGTTGATGCTGTTGTTCGGGATGCCGTTCACCCTGCTCTGGCTGCATCGATATCTCACGACCTCTGCCCGGCCACGACGCGCTCGCGCGATCATCTGGTTTGCCGCCGGATGGCTCGTCACTACGCTGTCGAATGCGTACCTGCTCGTCTTCTTCCCGATACTGGTCGCCTTATGGTGCGGCTGGTTTGTGAGGTCGAGCGAATGGCGGCGGCTGATGGCGCCCGCGATCGCGGCCACGATCGCGACGCTCCCGCTCGTGCCGCTGCTGTGGGGCTACCACGTCCGCCTGGCGGCGTACGGGTTTGCGCGTGACCCCGGTGAGATCCGCGCCTTCAGCGCGGACATGATCAGCCTGACCGGCATGTACCACCAGGCCGCGGCCTGGCGAGCCCTCCTGCCGCATGACTTCGAGGAACGCGCGCTCTTTCCTGGATTCACGATTCTCGTGCTTGCGGTCCTGGCGTTTTGGGGCCAGACCTCCCATCACGGAGCGACTCAAGGCCTTGAGTCGCTCCGTGATGGGGGGTCTGAGCCCTACCGGTGGGCGCGGCGGCTGCTTGTCGCCTCCGCCGTACTGACCGCGATTGTGCTGGCCCGCGTATGGACCGGACCGTGGGGCTGGCACTTCGGTCCCTTGCCGCTGCCGCCGTTCCGCCCGTACCGGGTGTTCACGGTGGCGTTGGTCCTGTGCCTTGCCGGTGTGGCAGCGACCTCCGCGTTCCGGCGTGCGTGGTCGCGGCGCGATCCCGTCGTCTTCCTCGGCGCGGCGGTGGTGGCGTTGTGGCTCCTGGCACTGGGTCCGGAACCGGAGTGGTCGACGCCGTGGCGCGCCATTGCCTACGGCCCGTACTGGCTGTTGATGCAGCTCCCCGGTATGGACGCGATTCGTGTCCCGGCACGCGCGTGGCTGCCGGCCGTGCTCTGTCTGGCCATGCTGGCCAGCTACGGGACGGTCGCGCTCCTGCGCCGCTATCCTCGCCGGCCGCGCGTGATCATCGCAGGGCTCGCCCTGCTGATCGTTACTGAAGGCTCGTTTGCGGCCGGCGCTGTCGAGGTCCCGCAGCCGATGCCTCCAGGCGTCATCCCGGAAGGCGCCGTCGTACTGGACCTGCCCATCGACCCAGGATTCGGCAACGCCGGACCGCAGTACCGGGCCGTGCTCGGCGGGTACCGCACGATCAACGGGTACAGCGGATACCAGCCCGCCCACTTCGATCCCTTGCGGCACGCGATTGCCGACATGCGCCCGGACGCGCTCGATGAGTATCGCCGCGCGGCAGATCTCTACGTGATCGTCCGGCCCTTGCTCGAGCAGCCGGTTGCGGACTGGATCCCGTCCCTCCCGGGCGCCACGCATCTGCTGGATGTCGGCGACGCGCGTATCTATCGCCTGCCGCAGCTCGCCAGGTAGGCAAAACGCGCAATGCCTGGGCGCCTGCAAGTACGGAATTACTGCCGCACAGCGCGGCGGCCGCGCGCTTTTCCTGAAGATTCCTTCCGGCAAGCTTCCTGCGTCCCTGCCAAGCGCCGTTTGAGCAGCTGTGCTCGGACGACGGTATGCTGAGGGGGGAAGATGACCACGTTGGATGAACGCGTCGGGCACCTGGAAGGACGGATGCTGGAGCAATCACATGGAATCTCAGAGCTGAAAGACAGCGTCGCCCGGCTCGACGCGACGCTGACGGACAGCGTCGTCCGCCTCGATACGAAGATCTCTGATCCCGAGGCCCGGCTCGATGCGAAAATCTCGGACAGCGTGGCCCGGCTCGATGACAAGATGTCCCGTCAATTCGTCTGGCTTGTCGGCATGTTGGTGACAGTTCTCGCCGCGGTCGTTGGCGGCCTGCTCTCTCGTTGATTGGAGGCTGGAGGAAAAATGAGGAACATCGAGGGTCTCACGCTTGAAGAGCGAGTGGCGTATCTCGAAGGCGTGATGCGGGAGCGGGAGGTCCGGTACCCAACGGCCGTGGAGGCCTGGGAGCTCAACCCGCTGGACCATCCGGAACGCACCCTGGAGGAACGCATTTCGGTTTTGGAGCGGCGGGTTGACGCATGGTCTCGGCGCTATCAGCCTGTTCGTGACCAAAATGTCAGCGCCGTGCCCTCGCGCGGCTGAGCGTCGAGTCCGGCGCACCCGCCGACATCCCCACCATTGCACCGACAAGATCCGCATCGCACCGACACGGGCCTGCATCGCACCGACAGAGATCTGCATTGCACCGACCGCGATCGCCGATCGCACCGGCGAACCCCGCCCCTAAGTGCTAGAATTATCGAGCTTTGCGCAAAATTCTGGTCGCCAACCGCGGCGAGATCGCCGTGAGGGTGATCCGTGCGTGTCGCGACGTGGGACTCGCGTCAGTGGCCGTCTATTCGGAGTGCGATCGAACCGCGCGCCATGTGCGGATGGCCGACGAGGCGTGTGCGATCGGCCCGAGCGCGCCGGCCGAGAGCTACCTGCGCATCGACCGTCTCCTCGACGCCGCACGGCGGACGCAGGCTGATGCACTCCATCCGGGGTACGGCTTCCTCGCCGAGAACGCGGAGTTCGCGTCCGCGTGCCGGGACGCGGGGCTGACATTCATCGGGCCGACACCCGAGGCGATCGCGCTGATGGGGAGCAAGACGGCCGCGCGTCGCGCCGCCATGGCGGCAGGCGTGCCGGTCGTCTCTGGTACCGAGCAGCCCTTCGGCACCGGCGATCCGGACTCCGACATTGCCTCCGCGGCGGCACGCCTCGGGTATCCACTTCTGATCAAGGCGATCGCCGGCGGCGGCGGCAAAGGCATGCGCCGGGTCGACGGACCGGACGACCTCGCGAGCGCGATTCGCGGAGCGCGGTCCGAAGCAGATACCGCCTTCGGCGATTCGTCGATCTACCTGGAGCGGCGCCTGGCACGGCCCCGCCACATCGAAGTGCAATTGCTCGGTGACCAGCATGGCACCGTGCTGCCCTTTGTCGAGCGTGAATGCTCCATCCAGCGCCGGCATCAGAAGGTCATCGAGGAAACACCGTCGCCGGTCGTGTCGCCGGCGCTCCGCGCGCACATGATGAACGCGGCGGCGGCCGTTGCGAGGTCGGTTGGGTACACGAGCGCGGGCACGATCGAGTTCCTCCTCGACGAGGAAGGCCGCTTCTGGTTCCTCGAGATGAACACCCGCCTGCAGGTCGAGCATCCGATTACGGAGATGGTGACGGGCATCGACCTCGTCGCATGGCAGATTCGGATCGCGCGCGGCGAGAGGCTCGATGTCGACGCGGTGGACGCGACGACCCCGCGCGGCCACGCCATCGAGTGCCGCATCTATGCGGAGGATCCGGACGCCGGCTTCATGCCGTCGCCGGGACGCATCACGGCGCTGCGTGCGCCGGGCGGTCCCTGGATCCGCGACGATGGTGGGGCCGAACCCGGCGCCGACGTACCGATCTACTACGATCCCCTCATTTCGAAGCTGGCTGCCTGGGGCCTGGATCGCGCGCAGGCGCTGGCGCGGATGAAGCGCGCGCTGCGCGAGTACGAAGTCCTCGGCATCCAGACGACTGTCCCCTTTTTCCGCTGGATCCTCGACCAGCCGGCGTTCGACACCGCGGCGTTCCACACCGGGTATCTGGACGAGCTCTTGCAGCAGCGGCAGGGCGAACCCTTTGTGACGGCCGATAAGAACGACGAGGATGTCGCGGCGATTGCCGCGGCGCTGCATCTGACGGCGCAGCGTCGTGCCGTCGCTAGTGGCGCGAACCCTGTCTCGGCGGGGTCCCCGCCGCGCCAGCGCGGTGGGGTGCCGTGGCTCGCCCCACAAACGTTCGCGCCACAGGCAGGCTTGGGAACGAAGTGCTGGAAGCAGCGCGGGCGGCTCGAGGGCTTGCGGGCATGACGTTCGAGATTGAGGTGGGGGGCCGGACGCGGAATGTCGAGGCTCGCGGTCCCGAAATATTTCTCGACGAACAGCCCGTTCGTGTGGATGCTGCCAGGGTCGGGCACGCCTGGTCGCTGATCCTGGGTCAGCGCAGCTACGAAGTCGCCGTCGTCGAGCGCCCGGGGGGCGACCTCACGGTCCACGTGAACGGCCGCCCGGTCGCCGTCCGGTCATCGCCGTTCGGGTATGGCGGGCCGCAAGCCCTACGGGCCCGTGGGGGCACGCCGCGTGTCCGGTCAGGCGGACGCGCCGACGTCGCGCGACACGGTCCGCAGCGCGTCGTGGCGCCGATGCCCGGGCGGATCGCGAAGGTCCTCGTGAAAGCCGGCGATGTCGTCGCCGCCCGTCAGGGCCTGGTCGTCGTCGAGGCCATGAAGATGGAAAACGAGCTGCGGTCGCCTCGAGCTGGCACCGTGACCGAGGTCCGTGCCATCGAGGGCGCGCTCGTCGACGCGAACGCCGTGCTTATTGTGGTTGAGTAGCGCGCGGGTCTTCAGACCCGGCGGAACGAAGAGTGAAGAAATTTCTTGCCCATCCATTGACACAGAAAACGCGGCGCATCATCCGCCGCGTGGTGGTCACGTGTGCCGTCATCCTGGCCGTGGCCCTTGTGACGACGGTGTCGGTCGATCTTGGGCCCGCGCTGAAGGCGCGCGCCGAGACCGCCGCGTCCAACTACCTGGAACAACCGATGCACATCGGCCGCATGTCGGTCCATCTCTGGCTGGGCCGCTTCGTGCTCGAAGATCTCGTCATCGAAGGGCTGACGCCCGACGCCCGGCCCTTCCTCATCGCGGATCGCATCACCGTGTCGATGCCGTGGTCGACGCTCTTCAATCGCCGGGTCGTGTTCGACGCGATCGAGATGACCGACTGGCGCATGTACGTCGAGACGTTTCCCGACGGCCGCGACAACTTCCCGCGGTTCACGCGCAACAGGTCGCAGGATTCCACCTGGACCACGACGCTGCAGTACGTCAGGGCCTATCGAGGCGAGTTCGCCTACTCGGACCACGGCACGCCGTGGAGCGTTGTCACCCGCAATCTTGACGTCACGGTGACGCGGCCGACCTCCGAGTACCGGGGGCAGGCCAGGTTTTCCAACGGCACCGTGGCGATCCAGAGCTACGTGCCGATGCGCGCCGACATGAGCACCACGTTCAGGATCGTCGGCGGCAAGGTGGTGCTCGACCGGATCGACCTGACGACCGACGGCGCGCAGTCGCTGCTCACCGGCCAGGTCGACCTGGCCCGCTGGCCCGAGCAGCTCTATCACGTACGGTCGCGCATCGATCTGCCGCGGATGCGCGAGATCTTCTTCGCGAACGACCGCTTCTCGTTGTCGGGCGAGAGCAGCTTCACCGGGACGTTCCACATGTTCCGGGAGGTCGTGAACGGGCGCTCGCGCACCGGCCGCGAGCTCACAGGCAATTTCTCCAGTGCCATGGCCGGCGTCAACGCCTACCGCTTTGGCGATCTGCGCGGCTCCGTTCTGTGGGTCCCGGAGAGCCTGGAAGTCAGCGACGCAACGGCCACTGTGTACGGAGGGAACGCGCGGTTCGAGTACCGGATGGAACCGCTCGGGCAGCCTGGCGTGCGGCCGACCGCCACCTTCGACGCCGCCTACGAGAACGTCGACCTCACGGCGTTCACCAGCTTCCTGGAGCTCGAAGGGATCCGGCTGGCGGGGCGCGCCGCGGGGCGCAACGTGCTCGAGTGGCCCCTCGGGCTCTATGCGGAGCATCGCGGCGACGGCAACGTGCGGGTCGACCCCCCGGGCAACATCCAGACGATGACGCGGGAGATGTCGGCCGCGCAGCTGGCCGCGGCGGAACAGCGCAGCCGCGAATGGGGCGTGTTCAGCAACCACCTGCCGCTGGGGCCCGTGCCGTTGCAAGCGGAGCTCACGTATGCCTACGGCCCCGAGTGGATCGACATCGGACCCAGCCGGCTCGCCACGCCGGAGACGTACGTCGAGCTGGAAGGCCGAACCGCGTACGGCGACCGATCGCGCATCAACTTCCACGCGACGAGCGCCGACTGGCAGGAGAGCGACCGCGTCTTTGCCGGTATGCTGACGGCGTTCGGGTCGCGGACCGGCGTCTTCCCGATTGGCGGGCACGGCACGTTCGACGGCGTGATGGTCAACAACGTGCGGCGCCCCCGCATCGAGGGCCGGTTTGCCGGCGAGCGCATGCGCGCCTTCGATGTGGTCTGGGGTGCCGCCACCGGGCGTGCCGTCATCGAAAACTCTTACGCCGACGTCGCCAACGCGGTGATCGGCACCGGCGGCTCGGTGATTCATGCCGACGGCCGTTTCTCGCTGGGCTTTCCGCGGCGTGACGGTGGCGAGGAGATCAACGCGCGCATCCGCGTCATCCGGCGGCCGCTGGTCGACCTGCGCCACGCGTTCGCGCTGGACGACTACAACGTGGACGGCCTGTTTTCGGGAGAGTTCCACGTGTTCGGCTCGTATCTCACGCCCTACGGCTTTGGCCAGATGGCGATCGTCGAGGGCGGGGCCTACGGGGAGCCGTTCGACACCGCCACGTCGGCCGTCCGCCTCGAGGGCGACGGCATACGGCTCGACTCGCTGCAGATCGTGAAGGCGGGCGGCCGCGCGTCCGGTGCCGCCTGGGTGGGACTGAACGGCACGTACTCGTTCAACCTGGACGGCCGGGGCATTCCCGTCGGGAGCCTCGCCTTGATGACGTCGTCCGCGACGCCACCGCTCTCGGGTCGGCTCGATTTCACGGCCGGCGGCAGCGGAACCTTCGAGCGGCCGCGCTACGACGTGCGCGCTGCCATCAGCGATTTCTTTGTCGGGGATGAAGGGATCGGGCAGGTCAGCGGCGAGATGAACATCAACGCCGACCTGCTGACCCTGAAGCTCGAGGCCGCGTCGCCACGGCTGGCCGTGTCAGGGGCCGGACGGATTGCGCTCACCCCGGAGATGGAGGCCGAGCTGTCGTTCAGCGTGTCCGACACGTCGCTCGATCCCTACGTGCGCGCCTTCAACCCGCAGTGGTCCCCTTTCACGACCGCGATCGCCAGCGGCAACGTCCGCGTGGCCGGCCAGCTCGCCAACATCGACGAGCTGCTGGTGGACGCCACCGTCGACCGCCTCGATCTGCGGCTGTTCGACTACCGGCTTCGCAACGCCTCGCCGATTCGCATCGCGCTCGACCGCCACGCGATGCGCCTCACCGAGATGCGGCTGGTTGGCGACGAGACACAGCTCGACATCACGGGGGTCGTCGATCTGCATAACGAGCGCATCGCCGTCCGCGCCACCGGCGACGCGGGCCTTGGCATCCTCCAGGGCTTCATCCCGAATATCCGCAGCTCCGGGCGTGCCTCGCTGGAGGCGACGTTTGAGGGCCCGATGCGCGACCCGCTGGTGACCGGGATCATGAGCGTCGACCAGGGGCGCATCCGTCACTTCGATCTGCCGCACGCGCTCGAGAACATCTCCGGCCCCGTGCGATTCGATACCCGAAGCATCAGCCTTGACGAAGTGACCGCGCGGCTCGGTGGTGGATCGGTGCGGTTCGGCGGCCGGATCGACATCGAAGAGTATCAGCCGACGCGTGTCGACGTGACGATGACCGGCGAGAGCATGCGACTGCGGTTTCCCGAGGGCATGCGGTCGCTTGTTGACGCGGACCTCACGGTGCAGGGCCCGGTCGATGCGCCGACGCTGGCCGGCACCGTGACCGTCCGAAATGCGGTGTACACCAGACAGTTCGACGAGGGAGGCGGGCTCTTCGACCGTACCGCGACCGCCGTGCCAGGCGGCGCGGCACCGCTGGCGCCGACCCTGCCGCTGCGGTATGACATACGGATCGTGGCGCCGTCGACGCTGGAGATCAGGAACAGCACCGCGCGCCTCTTCGCAAGCGCCGACCTGCAGCTGCGCGGGACGCTCGACCGTCCGCTGCTGTTCGGCCGCGCGGAGGTGGATCGCGGCGAGTTTACGTTCGAGGGACGGCGCTACCAGATCACGAGCGGGACGATCGACTTCAACAACCCGACGCGGATCCAGCCGTTCTTCGACATCGTAACGGTGACCTTCGTCCGTGTGCCCGGCCAGACCTATCGCGTCACCGCGCGCGCCGCGGGGACGCTGGACCGGCTGACCCCGTCCTTTGAAGCCGATCCGCCGCTGGCCGAAGTGGAAGTCCTCAGCCTGCTGTTCGGCGACGTGGCGCCCGGCCAGGACGTCGAGTTCCGCCGGTACAGCACCAACATCACGCCGCAGCAGCAGCTCCTTCGCGAGCGTGCCACGCGCGCCCTGACCGGCGCGTTCTCCTCGGAGGTCGGCCGCGTGGTGGAACAGACGTTCGGCGTCGATACGTTCCAGCTGACGCCGTCGCTCGTCGATCCGAACGCGCAGTCGTCGCGCCTGGATCCAGCCGCCCGGCTGACGATCGGCAAGCGGCTCTCGGAGCGTATCTATCTCACGTACTCACGAAGCCTCTCCTCGTCCACCCGCGACCAGATCATCCTGCTCGAGTACGACCAGACGGACCGCTTCTCGTGGATCCTCTCCCGCAACGAGGACCGCACGTACGCGCTGGACGTCCGGGTGCGGCACACGTTCTGATGACGTGCCGCGTTGTCCTGGTTCTTGCCCTTTCCCTCATCACCGCTCGTGACGTTCTCGCCCAGGCCGCTCTCGTCATCACCGACATCCGCGTTGAGCAGGAAGGCCGCGTCGTCGACGACCGCGTGATTAAGGGCCTGATCGAGACCACGGTGGGAGAGCCGCTCTCGATGCGCGAGATACGCGAAACGCTCTCGCACCTCACCAGCCTGAACCGGTTCGAGGATGTGCAGGTGTTCCAGGAAGCGGCCGGTTCGGGCGTCCGGTTGCGTTACGTCTTGTTTCCCCTGCACCCCGTCGACCGGATGGAATTCCGCGGCGCGCTCGGGCTGCCCGAGGACGAGATCCGGCGGGTCATCACCGATCGGTTTGGCGCCGCGCCGTCCGCGGGGCGCGCGCAGGATGTCGCGGACGCGATCGCCGCGCTTTACCGGGACCGCGGCTATGCGTCAGCGCAGGTCGCGCCCCGGATCGAGCCCACGCACAACCCCGATCGCGCGACGATGGCCTTCGACATCATGGCCGGGCCGCGCGCCACGGTCGGCCGCGTGGAGATTGACGAGGTCGACGGCAGTGATCGACCGGTGGCTCCAGGCGAGATCGCGGTACGCCCCGGCGACCCGTACGACAACGGCGCCATCCTGCGCGAGCTGGCCCGGTACGTGGCCGCCCTGCGCGCGCGCGGCTTCTACGAGGCTCGGGCCGTGCACACCTCGTCGTTCGAGCCCGACGGCACCGCCACCGTCCGGGTGATTGTCGACCGGGGACCGCTCGTGACCGTGGCGTTCGCAGGGGATCCCCTGCCTGAGGGCGACCGCGAGCGGCTCGTGCCGGTGCGGACCGAGGGATCCGCCGACGAGGACCTGCTCGAGGACGCGAATTTCGCGATCGAGGAGTACCTGCACGCGCGCGGGTACCGCGAAGCGACCGTGGAGTACATACGGACGCCGCGCGAGGGCGCGCTGACGATTACCTTCACGGTCAGGCGCGGATCGCGGTACGTCGTGGAGACCGTCACGATCAACGGCAACATGGCGGTGCCGACCGCCGATCTCATCGAACTGCTGCGGCTCGAGCGAGGCGAGCCGTATGTCCAGGCAGCGGCGGGCGCCGGAGCCGCCGCGATCCGCGAAGCCTACCGCGTGCGCGGGTTTACCCGCGCGGCCGTGCAGACCATGGTGACCGAGCTGCCGCCGGATGACCGGCGGGGCCCCGGCAGCGATCGCCGCGTGGACGTGAGGTTCACGATTGCCGAGGGCCCACGGACGCTCGTCGGGTCGATCGCGTTCGAGGGCAACACGATCTTTGGCGCGGAGCCGCTTCGGGCCCTGATGGCCACGGCACCGAATCGTCCGTATTCCGAGGTCGACATCGCGTCCGACCGGGATCGCATCGACCTCGAGTATCGCAACCTCGGATACGAGAGCGTCGTCATTGACCCCGCCGTGGTGTTTGTCGAGAACGGCACCCGCGCGGACATCCGCTTCACGATCAGCGAAGGCCCCCAGGTCCTCGTCGATCACGTGATCATCGTGGGCAACCAGCGGACGAGCACCGAAACCATCGAGCGCGAGGTGCTGCTGAAGCCCGGCCAGCCGCTGGGGTACTCGGCGCGCCTCGAGACCCAGCAGCGCCTGGCCGCGCTCGGACTGTTCCGGCGGGTTGCCGTCGACGAGCTGCGTCACAGCGGCGAACTGCGCCGCGACGTGCTCGTGCAGGTGGAGGAGGCGCCGCCGACGACGATCGGCTATGGCGGCGGCGTCGAGGGGGGCACGCGCCTGCGGCCGACGGGCGACGGCGGCCAGGCCGAGGAGCGCTTCGAGGTGGCGCCTCGCGGGTTCTTTGAAGTGGGCCGCCGCAACCTGTGGGGCAAGAATCGCGCGGTGAACCTGTTTACGCGCGTCAGCCTTCGTTCGCGCGACATCGTGCTGTCCGACAGCGGCGTCCGCTTCGAGCGCCCTGCCGACGAAAGCGGGTACGGCTTCAACGAGTATCGGGTCCTCGCGACGTACCGCGAGCCGAAGGTGTTCAACTCGCCGGCCGATGCGCTGGTGACGGGCATTCTGGACCAGGCGATTCGATCGAGCTTCAACTTCATCACGCGGGAAGCCCGCGTCGAGATGGGCCTGCGCGTGGGCCGTCGCTACAGCGTGGCGACGCGGTACTCCTACGAGCACACCAGGCTGTTCGACGAACGGTTTACCGACGCCGAGAAGCCGCTCATCGACCGCGTCTTCCCGCAGGTGCGGATCTCGAAATTCTCTGTGTCCGCGCTCCGCGACACGCGCACTGACGTTCTCGACCCGGACGCCGGAGTGTTTCTGATCGCGGACAGCGAGCTTGCGGCGCGGGCGGTCGGTTCGGAGGTTGGGTTCACGAAGACGTTCCTCCAGGGATTCGGGTATTACCGCGTGCCGGGAGCGCGGCGAACCGTTCTCGCAGTCGGCGGGCGCTTGGGCGTGGCCCATGGCTTCCGGCGTTCGGTGGTGCGTGAGGGTCCGGACGGGCAACCGCTCCCCGCACCCGGCGGCGGCTCGATCGTGGACGTCGTGCAGGACCTGCCCGCGAGTGAGCGGTTCTTTGCCGGCGGCGACACGACGGTGCGGGGGTTCTCGCTCGATCGACTCGGCACCGACGCCACGATCAGCCCCACGGGCTTTCCAACCGGCGGCAACGGCCTGGTCGTGCTCAACGCCGAGCTTCGGGCCGCGGTCATTGGCGGCCTCGGCGTGGTTGGATTCACCGATGCCGGCAACGTGTTCCCGCGCGCCACCGATCTCGATCTCGGCCAGCTGCGCGCCGCCGCAGGCGTGGGGCTGCGGTACCAGTCGCCCGTCGGCCCGATTCGCATCGATCTCGGCTTCAAGCTCGATCGCCGCGAGCTGGCGCCCGGTCGCCTCGAACGCCGCAGCGTCCTGCACATTTCGCTGGGCCAGGCGTTCTGATCGTGGGCGAGCGACGTTCGCTGTCACGGGCCACAGAGACACAAAGACACAGAGAACACGTACAGAGGAGACCTCTGTGCCTCTGTGACGCTGTGGTTCGTCGCGGTGAACAGCGCCGCAAGTGGCTTGTTGCGGCGGCTTTCCTGGTGTGGCTGTCCCCGCTGAGCGCCCAGCAGCTGCTGGATCGCATCGTCGCGCGTGTGAACGGCGAGGCCATCACCCTGACTGACCTGCAGGCTGCGGTCGCGCTCGGTGTCGTGGAGGTGGGGGCGGGCGCCGATGACACCGCGGCCATTGAGCCCCTGATCCAGCGGCAACTGGTCCTGGCCGAAGTCGCCCGGTTCGCGCCCCAGGAGCCGGCGGCAGCGGACGTCGCGCGCGAGGCCGCCACGCTGACCGCGCGCACTGGTTCACGGCTCGCCGCGCTGATGCAATCCACGGGCATCGACGAGGCGCGCATCCGGGACATCGCGCGCGATAACCTCCGGATCCAGGCGTACCTGAACCAGCGCTTCGGGGCGACCGTGCAGCTCACCGAGGAAGAAGTTCTGCAGTACTACCGCATTCACCCGGACGAGTTCACGCGCAACGGCATGCTGATGCCCTTCGCCGACGCGGAGCCGCTGGCTCGCGAGCGCGCCGGCGCCGCGCGCCGCGCCTCGACCGTCGCGCAGTGGGTGCGCGATTTGCGCGCCCGCGCCGAGGTCACGCTCCCCATATCGCCAGCCTCAACACCTCAAGCGCGTTGAATCCGGCGTGGCTCACCAGCGGCACTATCGTGCTGCGCCGGCGCAGGTAGAGCACCGCCCAGAACGCGCCCAGCAGGCCGGTGGTGATCACCGCATCCCATCCCTGGACGATGTGGCCGAGGCCGAAGGCGATGCTGAGGACGATCACGCCGACACCCGCGCCACCGAGGTGCTGTTCGAAGCGGCGGAGCAGGAAGGCGCGCTGCAGTTCTTCGCGCACCCCGCCCGCGAGGATCGCGACCACGGCGAACATCGCCGCCTCCCCCGGCGTGCCCGCCATCCCCTCAAGCGGATTGGTCGGCACGTTGTGCAGCCACGGCGCCACGGCCCTCAACACGTTGAGGAGCACCACGACCATGAGAAACACGACGGGGACGAGCAGCGCGCCGTATCCCGCCTCGCGCGTGACGGGCCGGCGGCCGAGCCACAGCTCCGCGACGCGCTCGCCATGCGCGCGCGTCAGCGCCACCATCAGGCCGATCAGGAGCAGCGTGTCGGCGACCGAGAGCGTCAGCACGAAGGGGAGCGAGAGCTGACCCCCTTCATCGAGCGGCGTCCATCCCACCCCAACGAAGAGCAGCCAGCCGATCAGTATCTGGGTGGGCACGCTGGAACAGAGCAGGATCTCGGCGACCGCCACGAGCCGGGGGGGCAGACCCCCTGCACGGGGCGTATCAAGGCCTTGAGTCGGGTTGTGAATGGGGTCTGACCCCTCCAAGACTGACCCCTCTAAGCTCATATGGCTGTGCTGGACCGTGTAAAAATGACAGGCTAACATCGGGCGGAGGTGCCGCACGCCCCTTTCCCCCCGCACGGCAGCGCCGGATGACGTCCACGACCTCCCGCGATCGCGTCCTGATCGTCGAAGACGATCCAACCACACGGCTCGGCTTGACCGAGCTCGTGCGTACCTGGGGGTTCACCACCGAGGCCGCCGCGGACGGCGAAGAAGCGCTCCAGCGTATCACCGCCTTTCGGCCGTCCATCATCATCAGCGACCTTGTCATGCCGCGCATGAACGGTCTGGAGCTGCTGCGCGCGCTCATGGACGAGGGGGGGGACCTGACCGTCGTCATTCTCACCGCGCAGGGCACGGTGGAGACGGCGGTCGAGGCGATCAAGGAAGGCGCGTACGACTACCTCACCAAGCCGATCGAGCCGCAACGGCTGAAGATCCTGCTGGACAAGATCGTGGAGCGCCAGGACACGCGCCGCGAAGTGAAGGTCCTCAGGCGCCAGCTTCGCGATCACGGCACCTTCGGCCGGATGATCGGGAACAGCGCGCAGATGCGCAAGGTCTACCAGGTGGTCGAGCAGGCCGCGCCGACGTCGGCGTCGGTGCTGATCTGGGGAGAGTCGGGCACCGGCAAGGAGCTCGTCGCGCAGTCGATCCATCAACTCTCGCCGCGCGCGCAGATGCCCTTCGTCCCGATCAACTGCGCCGCGATCCCGGAGACGCTGCTCGAGAGCGAGATCTTCGGCCATGAGAAGGGGGCCTTCACCGGGGCCTCGGATCGTCGTGAGGGCTGCTTCGAGCTGGCCGACCGCGGGACGCTGTTCCTCGACGAGATCGCCGAGATGACGCCGGCGACGCAGGTGAAACTGCTGCGCGTCCTCCAGGAGCGCAAGTTCCGGCGGCTGGGGGGGCGCGCGGAGCAAAGCGTCGACGTGCGGGTCATCGCGGCCACCAACGCCAATCCATCCGAAGCCGTGAAGAGCGGCAGGCTCCGCGAGGACTTGTACTACCGCCTGAACGTCTTCGCGATCGAGCTTCCGCCGCTGCGGCAGCGCAAGGAAGACCTCTCGCTGCTGATTCAGTCCTTCCTGGGGGAGTTCAATGCGCGGAACGGCAAGTCGGTGTCGGCCGTCGACCCCACCGCGATGCGCATCCTCGAGCAGTACAACTGGCCGGGCAACGTCCGCGAGGTTCGCAACGTCATCGAACGCGCCGTCATCCTGAGCTCCGGCGAGTTCATCGAACCGAAACATTTTCCACCCCTTGTCATCGACTCGCCCGACGTCGTCAAGCCGACGGTCGTGCTGCAGCCCGGGGTCACGGTGGACGAGGCTGAGGAGCGGCTGATTCTGATGACGCTCGCGCACACGCGCGACAACAAGACGCGCGCGGCGGAAATTCTCGGGATCAGCCTCAAGACGCTGCACAACAAGCTGAACAGGCTGCGAGGACGGGGCCAGCAGAAGGGTCGAGAGGAAGAGGTGCCTCGTGCACCAGGCACGAGGCACTGACAGAGGCCTCCATGCGACTGGGCATCAAAGGCAAGCAGATCGCCGGGGTGACGGCCATCGTCGGCGTCGCCGTTGTGTCGCTGAGCGGCCTCTACGTGACCCGGCTCGCCGAGGTTGTCCTGCAGGAGAGCTACGCGCGCGGGCAGCTCCTGTCGAACGCCATCTTTCACCGCGCGCGCGAGGTCGTGACCGCCAGCCCCGAGCCCTACACCGCCCTGCGCACCGATCCTGGCCTGCGGGCCATCCTCGAATCCACTATTTACGGCGAGAGCGTGACCGGCGCGGCGATCCTCGACACCCGCGGCACGGTCATCGCCAGCAGCGACACGGCACGAGTGGGCCTGCAGCTGGACGAGGGCGCGGACCTGGCGGCGCTCCTCGAGCAGAGTCCCGTCCGGCAGCTCCGCGTCATCTATTCGGAGGAAGGCCGGACGCTCGACGTGCGCCAGCCGATGATGCTCGGTGACGAGGCCTTCGGATCGATCCGCATCGGCGTCTCGACGCTCCTGATGCGGCAGGAATTGAACGCGTCGCTGCGGCCGGCACTGTTCACCGCCGCCGTGGCGGTGGGCGTGGCCGTGTTCGTGGCGGCGCTGCTGGCGCAACTGCTGCTCCGGCCGATTCACGTGATCCGCAGCGGCCTCACGCGGCTCGGCAAGGGCGAGTTCGGCGTCACGCTTGACCTGCCACCCGGCGACGAGTTCGGCGAGCTGGGCGCGTTTTTTAACACGGTGAGCCAGCAGCTGTCCGCGGACCGGGACGCACTGGCCGGCCAGAAGGCGCACCTGCAGTCGGCGGTGGAGCACCTCGAGGACGCGGTCGCCCTGTTCAATCCGTCGGGGGAACTCCTGTTCAGCAACCCCGCCATGCAACCCGCATTGCCGGCGGATGCGATCGGCCGCGCCATCGGCGCGCTGCTGCCTGACGCCCACCCGTACCGCACGATTGTCGAAGAGACGCTCGCGACGCGGATATCGCGCGGCCCCGTGCAGGTGCGTCTGGACGGACCTGGAACGCCGAACAGTCAGGCACCACGCACCACGTCCGCCCCAGGCACCTACGACGTGCTGCTGATGACGCATGCGATTGAAGCGGCCGACCACGGGCTGGTCGCTGTGCTTCTGGTGTCTCGGAATCTCGCGTCTCTCGTGCGCGTGCAATCGACGATCGCCTATTCGCGCAAGCTGGTCGCGCTCGGGAGGTTGACGGCCGGGATCGCCCACGAGGTGAAGAACCCGCTGAACGCGATGATGATTCACCTCGAGCTCCTGCGGACGAAGATCCGCAGGGGCGCGATGGCGGCCGCGCCGCAGCCGGAACCGGTGACGGCAGCCGGCTCCATCATCGGTCTCGCCCAGGCCGGGCGCGAACCCGGGCTCGCGCCGTCCGCCCAGCAGGCCCTCGAGCACGTCGAAATCATCGAAAGCGAGATTCGCCGCCTGGACGAGGTGGTCCAGGGCTTCCTGAAATTCACGAGGCCCGAGGACCTGCGGCTGCAGCCCGTCAGCGTGAAGGGGCTGTTCGAGGAGATCGTGCCGGTGATCGAGCCCGAGGCGCACGCCAATGGCGTCAAGGTGGTCGTTGATGCGCCGAGTCCGCTGCCGAGCGTGAACGGAGATGCCGCGATGCTCCGTCAGGCGTTCCTGAACCTGGCCATCAACGGCTGCCAGGCCATGCCGAACGGCGGCACGCTCCGGCTCGTCTGCGCGCCGGCGTCACAGGACAAGGTCGAGGTGCGGGTTGAGGACACGGGCATCGGCATCCGCCCGGAGCACCTTGAAAAGATCTTTGACCTGTACTACACGACGAAGGATCATGGGACCGGAATCGGACTCTCGATGGTCTACCGCACCATCCAGATGCACGACGGGGAGGTCGAGGTGCAGTCGACGCCGGGCAGCGGGACGACATTTCGTATTCTTCTGCCGCGGGCCAGTGAGATCTGAAACATGTCAACTCCCAACTCCCAACTCCCAACTCCCAAAGGGACTCAATCCCGAGTCGGACTGATCCGCCGTGTGCGGAGGTTCGGGAGGTCCGGTTGGGGATGTGGGATTCGGCGTTTGGGATTTGGGATTTGGGGTTTGGGTTTTGTGGTGCTCGCGCTGAGCGCGAGCGGGTGCGCCAAGGCGCGAGCGGAAACGGTGCCGGAGGGGCCGCCGCTGCAGATGCCCGAGCCGCCGCAGCGGGTGCTGGCGCCCGTTGAGGATCTGGCCGTTCCCGCGACGGCCCCGGAGCCGGACACGCCGGCCGCGGCCGCCGCGCCTCCTCGCACGCCCGCACGGCCCGCGACCGAGTCGAAACCTCAGCCGACCCCTCCCGCCGCGTCGGCACCGCCCCCGCCTCCGGCCGCCGGGCCGCGCGATTTGCGCGCGGCGTCGCCGGCCAACGCCGCGACCGAGCGCAGCGTGCGCGATACGCTCGCGCGCGCCGCGCGCGACATCAGTCGTGTGGATTCCAGCCGGCTGAGTGCGGAGGGGCGCGCGCAGTACGAACAGTCCAAGCGGTTCAGCGCGCAGGCGGAGCAGGCGCTGAAGGAACGCAACCTGATATTCGCCGCCACGCTGGCGGACAAGGCCGCCACGCTCGCCGTCGAGCTCCTCGGGCGTTGATCGGGCGGACCTGCCCTTCGACTTCGCTCAGGGCACCCGAGCGGAGTCGAGGGGTGAAGGGCCGCACTACATTCCTATAAAGCCCAAAGCCCAAAAGCCCAAAGCTAAGCTTAAAACCCAAGACCTACCGCGGTGTGCACGCGCGGCTTGCCGCGCTCGGGCCATGCCACGTCAACGTTGGCGGTGACAGCCGTGGCCCCCACGTACACGCCGCCGCCGACCCCGCGGTCGAATCGCTGATGGGACAGCCGCTCGTTCGCGGCCCACGCTGCACCTAGGTCGGCAAATGCCTTCACACCGAAGCGACCTACGCTGAGCGGCGACGTCAGGGGCAGCCGGACCTCGGCGGAGAACGCCGCGACGCGGTCGCCGGCGCGGTGCCCGGCTCGATAGCCGCGAAGGGTATCGGCGCCGCCGAGCAGGGCCTTCTCGAAGTCGGGCAGCGGGGAGCCGGCGTGAACGGCTTGCCCGCGCACGGCCAGGACGGCGGATCCCCCAATCCCCAGGAACCCGCGAACGTCGGCGTTCCACCGTGACGCCCCGTCCGGTAGCTGGAGGCCTTCAGGCCTCCGGACGTCGCCAGGCCTCCGGGCGCCAAACCCCAGTCGCTCCCACGCCACGTCCGCCTGGACCGCGTTGCGCGGGAACGCGGGGTCCACCCGCGTGTCGGCGACGAAGTGGACCCCCGCGGCGCGGCGCCGCGCATCGCGCCCCGCGAACGTGACCTGTGCCACGCCTGCGCGCGCTCCGGCCCGCAGCCACGGCGTGAATGCGCGGTCGGCCTGGACGCTGACCTCACGTCTTGTGTCTGCCTCGTCGAAGTGCGGATTCACGCGCCGATTGATCGAGGCCGCGCTTCGGAGGCTCGTGATCCAGCGGCCCTCGAACGATCGCTCCGCCTCGAGCGCGGCGCGCCGCTCGCCGCCCCATGTGAACGGCGTGGAGATTCGGCTGGCAGGTCCCAGCGGGTTCACGAAGGTCGCCCGTGCGCCGTAGGTCACGCCGTACCCGTCGCGGTGATGGAGCACCGGCAGCCACATCGCCGCGTGGCGCACGCGCAAAAGGGGGTTGGTAGGGGCGACGCATGCGTCGCCCCTACATCGGACGCCGGCGCGTTCGTCGACGAGCAAGATCACCAGGACCTCTGAGGGATCGGCAATCGAGCGGGACCGCCGGCGCACCTCCACGGCATCGAAGCGCCCGCTCGCGCGCAGTTGCTCCTCCGCTTCCGTAAGACGCGTGGGCGTGGCGGGCTCACCGAGGGTCAGCCCCGCCAGCGCGAGGACGTCCGCGTTAGGTGTGGTGTGGTTGCCGTGCACGCGGATTTCGGCGATGAGGTCCGCCGCCTGCGCGGCCACGGAGGACACGAAGACGGTGTTAGCCACAAAGGTCACGAAGAACACGAAGTACCAAAAAAACTTTGTGATCTTTGTGACACTAACGCGCTGAAGTCTGTTTTCGTGACAAAGAAGCGCGTTAGTGTCACGAGCGTGACAGCGTCCTTTGGGACACAGCGCGGCCAACGCCGCCGGTGTGTCATGGTTTGGTTGCGGCGTTGGCCGCGCTGTGACACTAA
>Ga0184627_10000311_pt1 | contig 19730 bp, 19 predicted proteins | sample PLM3_127_b1_FD_133150 | JGI IMG/M metagenome (GOLD analysis project Ga0184627, IMG submission 133150) | Groundwater sediment microbial communities from an aquifer in East River, Colorado, USA - PLM3_127_b1 | ecosystem: Environmental > Terrestrial > Soil > Riparian zone | place: USA: East River...
AGGCGCTGGCCGGGCTCGACCCGACCTACACCCGTGACCGGGCGTTCTTCCTGACCTATCTCGCCGCGAGCCTCGAGCAGGCCGGCGAGGCAGCCGAGGCAGCCCGGGTCAGCATCCAAACCGCCGACCTGCTCGAGCAGACCAGCTCGGGCCGGGCCGCCTCGCACCTTCGGGCGCTCCACGCGCGGCTACGCCGCGCGGCCCCGGACGTCCCCGAGGTGCGCGCCCTCGGCGACCGGCTCGGCCTGACAGCTCGACGGCTGAGGCCATAGCCTCCTTCCTACTCCTCGAGCTCGGCGATCGCCTGCTCGAGCGGGCCGCCGCGCTCGCCCCGGGCGATCTCCTGGTCCGCCCGGCGCATGTCGGCCACGTACTCGGGTGCGTTGGCGAGGATCCAGTCCTCGAGTGCCTCGTTGTCGATGGGTACGAGCGCGGCAACCGGCCGCCCGTGCTTGGTCACGAGCGCGGGCCGGCCCGTGCTGCGCACGGCTTCGACGATGCGGCTGGCCTGATGGGTCAGGTCCCGGATGCTGACGGTGCTCATCGCCCTCCTCCCAGGTGGACAGGTGACCACACAAGTGTGGTACAACACTTGTCATCACGCAACGAGCTGGAGACACTCGCCGACCGGCTCGAGGCGGTCCGCGCGGAGGCGCTTGACGCCCACACGCCGGCCGGCGTGTGGCTCCGCCGTCGTCGGTCTCCCACAAAAGCGCAGGTAGATAGCACTATCAGATGGTGCCGGAGGAGGGGCTCGAACCCTCATGCCCTGGCGGGCCCGACGCTTTTAAGGCGCGGCTGTCTACCGATTCCAGCACTCCGGCGGGGGTGCGGTCTTCGAGGCTACGGCAACCGGCCCGGCCGGGCGAGACCCGGGCAGCCACCGCCGGCTCAGCGGCTCCAGTGGCTCTCGCCGAGCAGGTAGGCGGTGGCGAGGCTCTCCGGGTCGCGCTCGGCCGGCTCACCCGACCCGACCTGCTCGATGGCGACCGAGATCGTGCGGGCTTCGTGCAGCTCGAGGGTGGTGCGCTCGCCGTCGCGGTCGAGCAGCGTGCGGCCGTCCGCGAAGTCGACCACCGTCCACGTCGACCTGGGCTCGACCCCGGCCTGCTTGAATGCCCGGAGCAGGTCGTGGTCCTCGTTCTCGAAGCGGAGCACCCGCACCATACTGCCGCTCGGCACGCTGGTCAGCGGCACACCCGGCTCGCGCGGGTAGTCGCCGATAGGGTGGCCGTGCGGACAGGTCCTGACCTTGCCGATCATCTCGAGCATGCGCTTCTCGAGGCTCTCGGTGACCCCCATCTCGAAGGTCTCCGCCTCCTCGTGCACCTCGTCCCAGGGGACGCCCATGACCTTGACGAGGAACGCCTCGACCAGCCGGTGACGGCTGACCACGTGCTTGCCCACCTGCTCGCCCGCATCGGTGAGCGAGATGAGCTTGCCGGGACCGCGCGCCACGAGCCCCTCGGCCTCGAGCTTGCGCACCATCTCGGTCACGCTCGGGGGCGCGTACCCAAGGGCCCGGGCGAGGTTGGTGGGGCTGCGGTCGATCCCGGCCTCGTGCAGCCAGTAGAGCGACTCCAGGTACTCCTGGACGGCTGGGCTGAGCGTCTGGGACATGGCTCCATCCTACGCGGGGCCTGGTCAAGTTCGTCATGGGGGGACCGTCGCAAAGCCGCTCCCTACGGGACGACGACCACGCGGCCGGTCATGCCGGCGTGCAGGGTGCAGCGGTAGTCGAAGGTCCCCGGCCGGTCGAACCGGTGCCGGAAGGTCCCCTTGCCCACGGTCTTGGACTCGTAGCCGTCCCCCTTGACGTTGTGGGGGACGTTGCCGTCCTCGAAGGACCAGGTGACCGTGGTCCCGGTGCGAACCTTGACGGCGAGCGGGGTGAACACCATGTCCTTGGCGACCACCCGGTCGGTACCGGCGACCGGCTCGGCCTGGGCGGCGCGGTTCTCGGGGTGGTCCGGCTGGCAGGCGGCGGCCAACATCGTGAACAAGATCACGAGCGTGGCCATCCGGATACGGGATCTGGTCGGCACGAAGGTCTCTCCTGGGGTGTGGGTCGGTGCCAGTCTGCCACCGCCGCCGGCACCACGGGGGCGGTCGCGGTGGCGGTCGCGGTGGCGGTCGCGGTGGACCCTCCTCGCCGCGGTCGTACGGGGGGCTCGGTGCGCGCGGTGGCCGTCACGCAGCATCCCTGGCGTCGAGCGCGGCCGACCAGCCAGCCTCGGGGTCGGCGGAGGCCAGCCGGAGGGTCCAGCCGCTCCCCGGCATCCCGTCGTCCCAGCACCACCACGACAGCCGTCCGACCGCCGCCCCCAGCTCGGCCTGGTCGGGGGGCCAGTCCAGGCCGGCCAGGGCCGCAGCCGCCCACCAGGCGTCGAACCGGCCGAGCGCCGCCCCTCGGCGCACCCCGTGCGCCCCGCCGCTCGCGGCCGCCCACGCCATCCGCGCCATCGCCCCCGCCGCGGTGATCCTGCCCAGCCGGTGCCTGGGGACGCCCAGCGCGGCCACCGCGCCCGACGGCCCTCCCTCGACCACCACTGCCCGCGCGGTCCCGCCCGACTCGCTGGTCCACACCTCGACCAGGTCGGTCAGGGCGCGCACGACCTCGGGCCGCTCCAGCACCCGGCCGGACGGATCGCTCCCGGGCTCCATCGCGACCGGCTCGGCACCCGGGTCGGGCACCTCCAGCTTGTCGGTCGAGTAGGAGGCCAGCGCGTAGGCCGGCTCCCAGGCGGCCAGGGCGAGCGGCAGCTCGAGCACCTCGGGGTGGGCCCGACGGTCGCCCCGCAGGTCCTCGCCGCGCAGCACGCGCTCCTGGGCGACCGCGCCGGCGACCCCGGGCTCAGCCAGATGGGGGGCCAGCTCCTCCCAGGCGTGGGTGGCCCCGGCCACCTCGGTGAGCGGGCCGAGCGCGAAGCGCCCGACGCCGGGGCGGAGCACCCCGGCCGCCTCCGGGCCGGGCGCCTCCAGTGCGGTGCGGTACTCCACGTAGGTGGTCACCGGCCAGAGCGGCTTGCCCCGCTCGACCGCCTCGACCAGGCGCTCGCGCAGCTCGACCATGCCGGGCCAGTCGCGGGTCGCGCACAGGCCGTCCACGGCGCGCAGCAGCGCCGCCGGGTCGGCCGCCTCCACGAGATCGGCGAGATACGGGTCGGGCACGGCCACCTCCTCACGGGTGCGGGCATCTCCCAGCGGTATCGCTGGCCACGGTCGGCCATCTTGCCACCGGCGGGCCGGTGGCGGGAGCTGGCACGCCGACCGGCACCGAGGGCCTGTGCCCTGCTGGCAGGGCCTGCCCTGCCGTCGGCGCCTCAGCTACGATCGCCCCATGACCACCCCGGCCGGCTTCAGCGAGCGTCTGTTCGCGCTCGGCCGCGCCGGTCTCGACGCGCAGCTCGCTCACCCAACCGTCCGCGGCATCGCCGCAGGGACCCTGGACGAGGCGATCTTCCGCCGCTGGCTGGTGCAGGACTGGCTGTTCCTGCACGACTACGTCCGCCTGTTCGCCCTTGCCGCCGCCCGGGCACCAGAAGCGGCCACCCTCGCAGCTCGAGCGGTGCTTCGCCGAGAGCCTCGACCACGAGGTCGCGTTCTGGGATGCCTGAGCCCAGCGCCCGACCGGGAAGGAGCCTCCATGCCGACCCTGCACGTCCTGCGCGTGTTCACCGCGAGCGACGGTTCCGGTGGCAACCCGCTCGGGGTGTTCCTCGACGGCGGCGACGTGCCGCCCGGGTCGCGATCTTCACGCCGAGCGAGGAGCTGCCGTTCGCCGGCCACCCGCTGGTCGGCACCTCCTGGCTGCTGGCCCGGGAGCGGGCCGCCGTCGCTGTGCTGCGGCCCCCCGCCGGGGAGGTGCCTACCTGGACCGACGGCCAGGGTGTGACCTGGATCCGGGGCCGGGCCGAGTGGGCGCCGCCCATGGAGCTGCTCCCGCTCGGCGGCTGACCGGGACGCCCGGGGCGCATCGGAGCGAGGGCGGGCGGCCCGGGGCGCTGTCGGACGGGCGCTCAGCGGCGGCCGGTCAGCGGCCCGTGGACGGCGCGGAACATGGCCGTGTCGTCGGGGTCGGCCGGCGGCTCGACCAGGTGGAACCAGTAGAAGCCGTGCGGGCCGACGGCGAACCGGTAGGACTCGCCGTCGATCACCGGGAACGGGGTGCGCCCGAACATCTCCTCTGGCACCAGGCCGTTGAAGCGTGACAGGTCGAGCTCGACCGGCTGGGCGAAGCGCGACAGGTTGGCGATCACGATGACCACGTCGGCGCCGAGTTGGCGGACGAAGGCGAGCACGCGGCGGTTGTCGGGGTAGAGGGGCTCGTAGTCGCCCAGCCCGAACACCGGGTGCTGCTTGCGGACCGCCAGCATGCGCCGCACCCACTGCAGCAGCGAGGTCGACACCCGCTCCTGCGCCTCCACGTTGCAGGCTTGGTAGCCGTACACCGGGTCCATCAGGAAGGGCAGGTACAGCGCTGCGGGGTCGGCCCGGGAGAAGCCGGCGTTGCGGTCCCCGGTCCACTGCATGGGCGTGCGGACGCCGTCGCGGTCGCCCAGGTAGACGTTGTCGCCCATGCCGATCTCGTCGCCGTAGTACATGACCGGGCTGCCCGGCAGGCTGAGCAGCAGGCTGTTGAGCAGCTCGATCTGGCGGCGGCCGTTGTCGAGCAGTGGGGCCAGGCGGCGGGCGATGCCGATGTTGCGCCGCATGCGCGGGTCCTTGGCGTACTCGGCGTACATGTAGTCGCGTTCCTCGTCGGTGACCATCTCGAGGGTGAGCTCGTCGTGGTTGCGGAGGAACAGCCCCCACTGCGCGGTGTCGGGGATCTTCGGCGTGCGGTTCATGATCTCGACGATCGGGGTGCGGTCCTCGCGCCGCAGCGCCATGAACATGCGCGGCATGACCGGGAAGTTGAACGCCATGTGGCACTCGTCGCCGTCGCCGAAGTAGGGGACGACGTCGGGCGGCCACTGGTTGGCCTCGGCGAGCAGGAGCCGGTCGGGGTACTTGTCGTCGACCTCCTTGCGCACACGCTTGAGGAACTCGTGGGTCTCGGGAAGGTTCTCGCAGTTGGTGCCCTCCCGCTCGAACAGGTAGGGCACGGCGTCGAGCCGGAACCCGTCCAGCCCCATGTCGAGCCAGAAGCGGATGGTCTCGAGCATCGCCTCCTGGACCTCGGGGTTGTCGTAGTTGAGGTCGGGCTGGTGGGAGAAGAACCGGTGCAAGTAGAACGCCTGGGCGCTGTGGTCCCAGGTCCAGTTGGACGCCTCGGTGTCCACGAAGATGATGCGGGCGTCCTGGTACTTCTGGTCGGTGTCGCTCCACACGTACCAGTCCCGCTTGGGCGAGCCCGGCTTGCGGGCCTCCTGGAACCACGGGTGCTGGTCGCTCGTGTGGTTCATGACCATGTCGGCGATCACCCGGATGCCGCGGGAGTGGGCGGCCTCGAGGAAGTCGTAGAAGTCGCCCAGCGTCCCGTAGTCGGGGAGGATCGAGAAGTAGAGCGAGACGTCGTAGCCACCGTCACGGAGCGGCGACGGGTACATCGGCAGGAGCCAGACGCAGTCGATGCCGAGCCACTGGAGGTAGTCGAGCCGCTCGGTCAGCCCGCGGAAGTCGCCCTGGCCGTCGCCGTTGCCGTCCTGGAAGCCGCGCACGTAGAGCTCGTAGAAGACGGCCGTCTTGTACCAGAGGGGATCTTCTCGCATCCGTTGCAGCTCCTCGACTCCGGCAGCGCACGCCTGCGTGGACAGATGAATGTCCCTGAAGCGGTGCTCCATGCGCAAGTCTGCGCTGAACCAAGCCAGTCTTAAACACCACACTGCAGCGTTCAACCCCCGCGCGCATCCGGATCGCGGCGGTCGGCGGAAGCCGGCGTGGCAAGGCGCCCGGCGACCGAGGGGCTCCTTCAGAGCGCGCTTGCTCTTCTCATCGGTCGCTGGAGACCGCGGCTGCAGTAGCAGTTCAGGCCAAGCAGAGCAGATTGGCGCGGCGCCGCGGAGTACCGGGCGCGGCACGGCGCTTCCTGCCCCGGCCCGGGGCAGGAAGCGGGACCCCGAGGGGAGCCGGTCAGCGCAAGCGCAGAGCGGGACGGACGCGGCGGCGCGCGGTGCCGGTCCCGCCCCTGGGGTTCTCCTGCTCGCCGGTGACCGGCTCGGGGGTGCCGGCCCTGACGGCCTCGAGCTGGGCCGCGAAGGCGATCCCGAGGTAGGCCGCGAGCGAGGTCAGGAACGCCCACAGCAGCAGGCCGATCATGCCGGCCAGCGGTCCGTAGGTCTCGCCGAACGAGGTGCTCTGGCTCAGGTAGAGCATGAGCAGCCAGGTGAACACGAACCACAGCGCCACCGACACCGCCGACCCGACCGCGAGCCATGACGCGGCCGGCTGCCTGCGCCGGGGCGACTCCCGGAACAAGAGCGCCATCGCGCCCACGACCAGGGCGATGGCGAGGGGCCAGCGCAGGAATGCCCAGAGCCCGCTGATCGCGCCGGACAGGCCGGTCGCCTTGCTGATGTCGGAGCCGACCACGATGAGCACGAAGGCGAGCACCGTGAGCACGCCGGCCGTGCAGGCCAGCACCAGGCCGGTCAGGTACTTCTGCCCGGTCGGGCGGTCCTTCTCGACGCCGTAGATACGGTTGGCGCCCCGCTCGATCTGGCCGAAGGCCAGCGCGGCCGAGACCACGGCGGTCAGCAGCCCGAACACCAGCGCCGCCCTGGCCCCGCCGCCGCTGGTCTTCTGGCCCTGCTCCAGCGCGTCCTTGATGATCCTGCCGGCCGGCCCGGGTGCCAGGCGGTCCGCGGCCTGCTGGATGAGCATCGTGAACTTCGTCGCGTGCAGGATGGTCGCCAGCCCGACCGTGGCGATCAGGGCGGGGAGCAGGGTCAGGGTCACCTGGAAGGCCAGGGCGCGGGAGTGGCTGAAGCCGTCGGCGGCCCGGAAGCGCTGGAAGGAGTCCTTCACAAGCCGCGCGGTGCCGGTCCGGCGCAGCGTCTCCAGGGCGTCGTCGCCTTCCAGCTCGTAGGTCTCGGGGACCGGTGTGGCCGTGCTCATCGCTTGCTCCTCTCTGGGCCCGCCCGGGCGTCGGTGGCGGCGGGCACGCACAGCGTCAGGGCCGACGGGACGACCTCGACCTCGAGCCGGTCGGTCGGGTCGGCCGGGTCGCCGTCGCGTTCGATCGGCTGGGGACGGTCGCAGCGGACCTCGACCCGCAGGGCCGTCGACCTTCTCCACGGTCACCGGATGCTCCCACTGCGGGCCGTGGCGCCCCGCAGCCGGCCTGGGACACGCTCCCGGAGCTGGTGGTGCAGGACGCCGAGGCGGATGCCGATGGTGGTCAGGTACAGCCAGGTGGCGCCGAGCAGGACGCCACCGACCACGTCGGACACGTAGTGCATGCCCCGGTAGACGCGGCTCACGGAGACCACCAGCGGGATCGCCACCGCCAGGGCCACGAGCAGCCAGCGCAGCAGGGCCGAGCGGGCCCGTTCCGAGGCGATGATGGCGAGCGCCCCGTACAGGGCGACCGCGGCCGCCGTGTGCCCGGACGGGAAGCTCGAGGTGGGCGGCGCCTCGTCGAGGTGGGAGACCGGGGGCCGGGCGCGGTCCACGAGCATGGTGATACCGAGGAAGATGGCCACCTCGCCGGCAACCGCGACCGCCACCAGCATGGGCTCGCGCCAGCGGCGCCAGGCCAGCGCCGTGCCCGCGACGATCAGCCCGGCCATGGCCGCGATCGGCAGCGTCCCGCCCGCGTTGCTGGTCCATCGGGTGACCTCGTTCATGCCCGTGGAGCGGTTGGCGGCGAACCAGCGGGACAGCCTCGAGTCGGCCCTGCCGAGGGCGTCGTCGTTGGCCACCTTGGTGAGGAGGAAGCCGAGCAGCACCAGCACGGCGAGCAGGGCGACCGCGGACCCGGCCAGGAACAGGGCCGAGGGGATGCCGGCGCGCAGGCGCCGCCAGCGCTCGGCCAGGGTCGCCTCCCGGTCCCGCCACGACGGGTCGAGCGGTCCGCGCGCTCGTGCTGCCTTCATCGAGGGTGCCCTTTCCTCGCAGGGGCCGGTGGGTCGGCCCTGGTACCACCGTTCTACCTACCGAAAGAGGCGAGCAAACCACCCGGCCGCCGTGACCGTCGTGCTTGGCGCGGGTGGTGGCCGGGAAGGCATGGGTGGCGGCTGGTGGCCGTAGAGTGAACGGGTCCTGCCGATGACGAAGGAGTCGCGGTGCCGTCAGCACGCAGCGTGCGCAACGCCGCCATCGTGGGAGGGCTCGGCCTGGCCGGCGTCTACGCGTTCGAGGCGGCCCAGTACCACCGCAGCGGGGCCAAGGGGTTCGAGCTGGAGGACCCGCCCGCGCCCCGCACCCCCGACTTCGCCCGGCTGGTGGAGGCGCTCACGACCGCCCCCCTGCGCCAGGGCAACCGCGTCACCGTGCTCCGCAACGGCGACGAGATCTTCCCGGCCATGCTCGAGGCCATCAGGACGGCGAAGCAGACGATCGACTTCGCCACCTACGTCTACTGGACGGGCAGCATCGCCCCGCGGTTCGCCGACGCCCTGGCCGAGCGGGCCAGGGCCGGGGTGGAGGTCAACGTGCTGCTCGACGCCGTCGGCGCGGCCAAGATGGAACGCGAGCTGGTCGAGCGCCTCGAGACGGCCGGCGCCAAGGTCGCCTGGTTCCGCCCGGTGCGCTGGTGGACGCTGCACAAGCTGAACAACCGCACCCACCGCAAGATCCTGGTCGTGGACGGCCGGGTGGGCTTCACCGGTGGGGTGGGGATCGCCGAGGAGTGGACCGGCAACTGCGAGGACGCCGACCACTGGCGCGACACCCACGTCAGGGTCGAGGGCCCGGCAGTCCGTGACCTGCTCGGCGGCTTCCTCGACAACTGGGCCGAGGCGGCCCAGTGCATCCTCACCGGCCGCGACCACCTGCCCGACGTCGAAGGCTTCGACGACGGTGTGCAGGTGCAGGTCACCCGGAGCACCGCGCAGAAGGGCAGCACCGACGCCGAGCACCTGTTCTACGCCGCGATCGCCTGCGCCCAGGAGCGGCTCTGGGTGACCACCGCCTACTTCGCCCCGAGGCGGGCGTTCGTGGACGCCCTGTGCGCCGCGGTCGCGCGCGGGGTCGACGTGCGGGTGCTCGTCAACGGCCCCCACATCGACAAGGAGGCCGTCCGCCAGGCCGGGCGGCGCACCTACGACCAGCTCCTGGCCTGCGGCGGCCGCATCTTCGAGTACCAGCGGACCATGGTCCACGCCAAGGTCATGATGGTCGACTCGGCCTGGGCCACGGTGGGGTCGATCAACTTCGACAACCGCTCGTTCGCGCTGAACGACGAGCTGAACCTGTCCGTGCGCGACCCCGCGGTGGTCGCCGAGCTCGAGAAGCACTTCCTCGACGACGTCGACGACGCCGTCGAGGTCGACCTCGCCCGGTGGCAGGCCCGCCCCCTGCGGGCCAGGGCCAAGGAGCTGGGCAGCGCGCTCGTCCGCCGGGAGCTGTAGTGCCTGACGTCCCCGGTGGGCTCGCGGGGGCCGGCGAGCAGGTGGCCGAGGAGGTCACCCGCTGGCTGCGGCTCCGCCGCTTCCTGCATCGGCGGCTCGACCCGGCGCAGGCGACCGGCCTCGCCCTCACCATCGCGCTCGCGGTCATCTTCCTGGCCGCGCTGGTCTTCGGGCTGGCCGCCGACGCGTTCGCGTCCCGGAGCGGGCCGGCCCAGGCCGACGCGTCGGCGGCCGCCTGGGGCGTCCGCCACGCCACGCCCGGCACCATCCGCGTCTTCCACCAGATCACCCTGCTCGGCAGCACGCCGGTGGTGCTCGCCATCGTGGTGCTGTTCGGCGCCTTCGAGGTGGCACGCCGCCACCGCTGGTCGGGGGTTGCCTTCCTGGCCACGGTGGTCGTCGGCCAGAACCTGATCGCCAACGGCGTCAAGCTGCTCGTCCAGCGCGAGCGCCCGCCCGTGCCGCACCTGACCGGGGCCAGCGGGTACTCGTTCCCGTCCGGCCACTCGGCCGCGGCCGCGGCCACCTACACCGCCCTTGCCCTGCTGCTCGGCAGCGGCCTGCGGTGGTCGGTGAAGGTGTGGCTGGGCACGGCGGCGGCCGTGGTCGTGGCCGCCGTGGCCACCTCCCGGGTGCTGCTCGGGGTGCACTGGCTCTCCGACGTCATCGCCGGGGTCAGCCTCGGGCTCGGCTGGTTCGCGGTCTGCTCGGTCGCCTTTGGCGGGTCGCTGCTGCACTTCGGCACCCCGGCCGAGCCGATCTCATCCGACCGCGAGGCGAGCGCCGCCCCGTCGCGGAGGTCGCCCGGGCCGTGATCGCCGCTGCCCAGCACCGCTGAGCGCACCGCCTGAGGTTCGGCCGATCCCATGGTCACAGGTGGTAGCGTTGCCGCATGTCCATCGACGCCCTCACCTCAGCCGAGATCTCGCTCCCGACCCGGCCCGACGCGGCCCGGGTGCGCGATCGCATCGCCGACCTGGCCGCCAACGTCGACCTGGTCGGCCTCACCGACAACCACGCCGGGCAGCCCCGGATGTCCCCCCTGGCCGCGGTCGCGCTCGCGCGCGAGCAGGGTGTGGCCACCGTGGTGCACGTGTCCTGCCGGGACCGCAACCGGCTCGCCCTGCGGTCCCAGATCGTGGGCGCCGCCGCCCTCGGCTCCGATGGCGTGCTGTGCCTGTACGGCGACCCGGTGCCCGGCGTGCCCCGGGTCAGGGACTACACCACCACCAGGCTGCTCGCCGACGCCAAGGTGTGGGCGGCACCCCACGACCTGGCCGTCGGCTGTGTGGCCGACCCGTTCGCGGTCGACACCGAGGGCGAGCTGGCCCTGCTCGGCCGGAAGGTGGCGGCCGGGGCCGACTTCGTCCAGACCCAGATGGTGTTCGACCCGGTCCGGCTGGCCGCGTTCCTCCGGCAGGCGCGGGAGGGCGGCAAGCTCGAGGACCGCCGGGTGTACGCCAGCGTCGCCGTGCTGCGCAACCGGCGCATGGCCGACTACGTGAACCAGGCGCTTCCCGGCTTCTCCCTGCCGGAGCAGGCGTACCGGCGCATCTCGGGCGGCGGTGGCGTCGACCTGGCCATCGAGACCGCGGTCGAGCTGGCCGGGGTGGCCGGGGTCGACGCCCTGCACGTCATGCCGCTCGGCGACGAGGCCGCAGCCGGCCGGGTGGCGGCCGCCTTCCGGGCCTCCCGCGGCGCCCCGGCCCAGCGCGATCGGCCCGGCCTGGGCTGAGCAGCCGTCCCGCCTGGCCAGTGGCTCCCCAAGGTTCGTCGGGGTCGCCACCAGGCAGCGTTCAGCGCCTATTGACGCCATACTGGACAGGGCTGCATGCTCCGCCTCGCCAGTTTGTACCTGCCATCGATGGCCGCCGGTCCCGGCGGTCGTTCGCGTCTGGGCGTCCGGCGTCCAGGAGGGAGCCGGCATGACGGCACCGCGCCACTGGGAGCCCGGCGACCGGGTCATCCTCGCCGGCGCAGCCGGCGACCTGGCCAGGCTGCAGGGCGTGCGCGCGACCGTCGTGTCGGCCGGTGGGGTCGTCGCCCGCATCCGCTTCGACTCGGCCAAGCTGCTCGGCGGGCGGCTCCGGCACGAGATCGAGGTGGCGGCCGAGTGGCTCGAGGAGGAGCCGCCCCCCGTGGCAGACGCGGTCTAGGCCGGCACGCCGTGGGAGACCCCTCCGTCCGGGTCGGGCCGGCCCCGACGTTCGCGCGCGCGACCGTGGTCGCGGCCGGCGCGGCTGTGGCCGTCGGCGCCGTCGGCACCGTTGCCACCCGCCACTGGGGCCGCATCCCGTTCAGCGTGCCGAGCAAGCCCTGGTACCTGAGCTGGCCGTACTACGTCTTCTGGGAGCCCGGCCTCGACCTGGGGTGGGCGCTGGCTGCGCTGCCCGTGGCCGGTCTCGCCGCCGCGGTCGTGGTCGCGCTGGCCGGCGCGCGGCTTCCCCGCGCCGGCCGGGTCTGGGCGTCGGCGGGCTGCCTGTTCGTGCTCGCCCTGGCGGTGTCCGCCCTTGGCGGGGGCCCGGCCGCCTGGCGGGCGCCGCTCGCCTACGTCGGGGAGTATCCCGGCGCCGTCGACCGGGTCGGCGCGATCCCGGCATTCCTGCGCGACTTCGTGGCGATGCAGCCCTCCCTGCCCGACTTCCCGGCCCAGCACCCACCGGGCGCGATGATCCTCTACGAGCTGGTCGACCGGGTGTGGCCGGGCCTCACCGGGGCGGCGCTCGCCACCACCGCCGCAGCCTGCTTGGGCGTGCTGGTGGTGGCCGGCCTGGCCCGCGACGAGCTCGGGGAGGAGGGCGAGCGCTGGGCGGTGGCCTGCTGGGTGCTCGCCCCTGTGGTGGTGCTCTACGTGGCCACCACGGCCGACGCGATGTGGGCGCCGCTCCTGGCCGGCGCTGCGCTGGCCGCCCACCGAGGGCTGGAACGCCACTCGCCGGGGTGGACCGCGGCCGGCGGCCTGCTGCTCTGGGTCGCCTCGATGATGACCTTCGCGGCCGTGCTTGTGCTGCCGTTCCTGCTCGTCCGGGCGCTTGCCCGCTTCGGCGCGGAGCGGGAGTGGGTGGTGCGCTGGGCGGCCGCCACCACCGCGGTCGTGCTCGGCCTGGCCGGCCTGTGCTGGGCCGCGACCGGGTACGAGCCGGTCTCGGCGGTGGCGGCCGTGCACCGGTTCTGGGTGGTGGCGCCCGGGTCGCAGCGGGTCTGGTGGATCTGGGTGTTCGGCAACCTTGTCGCGTTCGGTGGGATGCTCGGGTTCCCGCTGCTGGCGGCCGTTGCCGTGCGCGCCCGGGACGGCGTGCGAGCGCGCGCCTGGGGGTCGTTCGAGATGGCCACGCTGGCCAGCCTGGTCGCCGGCGCGGTCTGGGGCCACACCAAAGGCGAGGTCGAGCGGATGTGGCAGTTCCTCGTCCCCTTCGCGGTGGTGGTGGCCGCGCGCCAGCTCCTGCGCTGGCGGGCGAGCCTGCCGGTGGTGGCTGCGCTGCTCCTCGGCCAGGCCCTGCTCGTGCAGGTCCTGTTCTTCACCCGCTGGTAGCGCCGTGCCGGTGCATAGTGGAGCGGGACGCCGGCAGGTTTGGGTCCCGGGCGCCGCCGGCGTCCCGCTTCACCATGGAGAACGCTGCTGGCCCGTCGCCGTTACCGGCACCAGTGGGAGGCGCTCGCATCGGTTCCACTTGGCGGCGCTACCGCTTGCGGGTGAGGGCGGTGACCGCTTCGACGTGGGCGGTCTGGGGGAAGAGGTCGACGGGCTGGGCCCAGGCGGGGTGGTAGCCCTCGTCGACGAAGGCGCGCACGTCCCTGGCCAGCGCGGCAGGGTCGCAGGACACCAGGGCGACGGCGCGGGGGGAGAGGCGGGCGATGCGGCGGGCGGCCGCCGCGCCGGCACCGGCCCGGGGCGGGTCGAGCACGACCAGGTCGGCCGCGTGGAGGCCCTTGAGCCCGCGGATGGCGTCGTCAGCGACCACGCGGGCATGAGGGTGGCCGGAGAGGTTGCGCTCGGCGTCGCGGGCGGCGGGCTTCCACGACTCGACCGCGAGCACCCGGCCGGCGCGCCTGCCGACCGTGGCCGCGAACAGGCCCACCCCGGCGTACAGGTCGACCAGGAGGTCGGTCGGGCCGGGGGCGAGGGCCTCCGCGACCAGGTCGACCAGCAGGTCCGCGCCCTTGCGGTGGACCTGGAAGAAGCTCGCGGCGCTCACGTGGAACTCGGCGCCGGCCACCCGCTCGGTCACGAACGGTGGGCCCTCGCCGTCGCGCACCTTGCCGTTGGCCTGCACCGACGCCCAGGCCAGCCCCTCGACCAGCGGCGCGCCGCTGCGCTTGGCCTTCGCTGCCTCGAGCACGGCCAGCCGCTCGTCACGCACGCCATGCCTGAGCCTGACCCGGCTCCCGGCCGGGTGGCGTCCGAGCCGGCCAGGCAGCTCCTGGAGGGGCAGGGCGAGCAGCGGGCAGCGGTCGACCGGGTGGACCTCGTGGCTGGCGGCGCGGAGGAAGCCGAGCCGGCCGTCGGCGCCGGCGGTCAGGGTGGCCCGCTCCCGGTAGCCGAACCCCTCGGGCTGGCCGGGCGCCTCCGGCCGCAGGGTGGGCCGGACCGGCACGGCGTCCAGGCCGCCGACGTGGGCGAGCTGCTCGCGGACCAGGCGCGCTTTCAGCTCGGCCTGCGCGGCGGGGCGGATGTGCTGCCAGGCACAGCCGCCGCAGCGGCCGGGCCCGAAGTGGGGGCAGGGGGGCTCGACCCGGTCGGGGCTCGGCTCGAGCACCTCGACCAGCTCCGCGCGGGCGAACCTGGGGCGCACCTCGGTGACGCGGACGCGCACGCGCTCGCCGGGGATGGCGTAGGGGACGAACACGGCCCGGCCGTCGGCCAGGCGGCCGACCGCCTCGCCACCGTGGGCCACGCCGGCGCAGGTGACGTTCTCGACCCAGCCGCCGCCCATCGCTCGCCTCCTCCGTGTCGTCGGTGCCGCGCCCGGTCGATCAGGGGCGGCCGGCCGGTGCCTGGTCAGCGGGGGATCCGGGTCGCCTTGAACTCGTTCAGGTCGGTCCAGCCGGTTACCAGGTCGAGGACCCGCTCCAGGGTGGCCCGGGCCGAGGCGGCGTCCTCGGCCCGCCGCATCAGGCGCACGAAGATGGCCCGGTCGCCCGCGACGAAGGTGGGCACGCCGAACACCCGGTGCTCCGCGACACCCCAGGTGTGGTCGTCGGCGAGGGCCTTGGCCGGGCCTCCCTCGGCCACCACCCGGGCGATCGCCCGGGGGTCGAGCCCGGCCGAGGCGACCGCGGCACGGACCACCTCGGTGTCGTTGATGTCGCGGCCCTGGTCGTGCCGGGCCGCGAAGATCGCGAGGTGGGCGGCTGGGAACCGGTCGGGGAACTGGTCGCGGACGGCGAGCCCCCACTGCAGGGCGAGCACGCCGGAGGCGGGCGGGTCGGTCTCCCAGACCGGGGTGGCCCCCTCCTCGAGGTGGGCCTGGGAGAGGGAGAACGCGCGCCACTCGACCTCATGGACCGGGCCGCCGTCTTCCTGGGCACGGATGACGATCTCATTGGCGATGCGCGCGAACGGGCAGAGGTAGTCGAAGGTGACGGCGAAACGGCTCATGACGCTCCACGCTCCCCGGAGAGCCAAAGGCCCACGCCCGGCGGAGCGTGGGCCTGTGCGGCAGCTTGCGGTCGGTGCTGTCGTCTAGGCGGCGACCAGGTCCTCGAGGCGGGCCCGGATCTCAGGACTGCGCAGGCAGGCCAGGGCGTCGCGCTCGACCTGGCGGGCGCGCTCCCGGCTGAAGCCCATGACCGCACCGACCTCCTCGAGGGTGCGCGGGGTGCCCGAGTCGAGCCCGAAGCGGAGGATCAGCACCTGCCGCTCGCGCTCGGGAAGGGCGCTGAGCACCTGCTCGAGGGCCTCCCGGCCGACCGCCTCGACGGCCAGCTCGTCGGGGCCGACCGCGGAGTCGTCCTCCAGGAAGTCCTGCAGGGCGGCGCCGTCGTCCCCGATCGGGGTGTCCAGCGAGGTGATCGTCTGGGCGGTGTCCTTGAGGCGGTGGACCTTCTCGACCGGCATGTCGAGCTCGTCGGCGAGCTCCTCGTCGCTGGGCTCGCGGCCGAGGGTCTCGTGCAGGCGGGTCTGGGTCCGGCGCAGCCGGCCGACCTGCTCGTCGACATGCACGGGCAGGCGGATGGCACGCGCACCCCGGTCGGCCGCCCCCCGGGCGATCGCCTGACGGATCCACCAGGTCGCGTAGGTCGAGAACTTGAAGCCCTTGCGCCAGTCGAACTTCTCGACAGCGCGGAGCAGGCCGAGGTTCCCCTCCTGGACGAGGTCGCCGAGCGGCAGGCCCGTTGCCGAGAAGCGCCGGGCGATCGACACCACGAGCCGGAGATTCGACTCGATCATCTTGCGCCGTGCACGCTCGCCCCGCTCCGCCTCGGCCTCCAGCCCCGGGCGGTGCGGGTCGTCGGCGGGAAGCTCGCACAGCGCGGCCTGGGCGGCCTGGCCAGCCTCGAACGCCTGGGACAGCTCGATCTCGTCGTCCTTGGTCAGAAGGGGATGCCGGCCAACCTCGTCGAGGTACAGACGGAACGAATCCGTCGTCTGCAGATCGAGCAGCTGGTCGTGGTCCTTCATCTCACTCCTTGACTGCACAGCTTGTGACACATCACGGCTTCTGGCTTTGCCAACAACCATGTTCGCAAACTCTATTCCTGTTTGCATCAGGAATCTCGGATGGATCGCATCCCGAGGTAAGCGGCAGAGGCTGCCAGCCTCGACACCGCAGCGACACGGCATCGGTGAGCATATCATCTCACGCCGCCGCGACGAAGGCGCAGCGAGCCTCGACCTCGGGTGGAGGGTGAGCGCCCGCTGGCCAACAACCTGGTCGTTCCAGCGCCAGCATGCCGAGGTGAGCGCACTCGACCTGGCCAGGTTACTCGGCGGCGAGCCCTTGGCGCTGGACCGGGGACCAGGGGCCCGTCAGGGTCCAGTCGACCCGACCCTCGAGGGTCAGGGCCACGTCCTCCTCGCGCAGGCGGGCACGCTGCTCGCCGCCGCCGGAGGCAGTCTTCATGGCCCCGTCGGCCTGCACCACCCGCCACCAGGGGACGTCGTCGGGGCAGCGGGCGAGCGCCCCGCCGACCCCACGGGCGCCCTTGCGGGCCCCGTAGTACGCCTCGGCGATCTGGCCGTAGGTGGTCGCCCGCCCGGCCGGGACCTGGCGGACCAGCTCCCAGACGGCCTCGTCGAACGCGCTCGCCATCGGTTACGCCCGCTCCTCCTCGGCGGCTGTCCTGGCCTGCTCATCGGGGGACATGAGGTCGGCGCCCATCGCGTGGAAGCCGCCGTCGACGTGGATCAGCTCGCCGGAGACGCCTCTTGACCAGTCCGACAGCAGCCACAGGGTCGCTCGGGCCACGTTGGTCGGGTCGGTCACGTCCCAGCCGAGCGGGGCCCGCTTGGACCAGACGTCGGCGAACAGGTTGAACCCGGGGATGCCCTTGGCCGCCATGGTGCGGATCGGCCCGGCACTGATCGCGTTCACCCGGATCTGCCTGGTGCCGAGGTCGCGGGCCAGGTAGCGGGTGACCGACTCGAGGGCAGCCTTGCACACCCCCATCCAGTCGTACACCGGCCAGGCCACCCGGGCGTCGAAGTCGAGGGTGGCCACGGAGGCATGGTGGCCCTCGAGCACGGGCAGCAGGCCGACCGTGAGCGTCTTGAGTGAGAAGGCCGATACCTGGAAGGCGGTCGCGGCCGACTCGAACGGCGTGTTGAGGAAGTTGCCGCCCAGCGCGTCGGCCGGGGCGAAGCCGATCGCGTGCAGGACGCCGTCGACCGCGCCCCAGCGCTTGGCCAGGTCGTCGGCGACGGCGGCCACGTCATCCGGCTTGTTGGCGTCCAGCTCCAGGACGTCGACCTCGCGGGGTAGCCGTCTCGCCGTGCGCTCGGTCAGCGAGCGGGTGCGGCCGAAGCCGGTCAGGACCACCTCGGCGCCGTTGTCGAGCGCCTCCCGGGCCACCGCGTAGGCGATCGAGCCCGGGGTGAGCACCCCGGTGATCAGCAGTCGCTTGCCGTCGACGAGCACAGCCGGGCTCCTCCTCCCTTGCCTTCGGGACGGCGCATTCTACGCAACGGGAAGAGGGACGGCCGGGTGGCCGTCCCTCGATGATCACAGTTGATAGTTCGGAAGGACTAGTGCGAGAGGCGCTCGGTCATGAGCGAGATCACGTTGCCGCGGTCGTCGAAGTCGCGGATCAGCGCGATCGAGGCGCGCTCCTTGGAAACGGGGTGTCCGCCCGCGTCAAGGAAGGAAAGCCGCTGCATGCCCCCTGACATGGGCTCTTGGGTCACCTCGGTTTCCGTTGGTGTCGCCACAGGCTGTCCTCCTCGTTCCGATGCCCGCGCCCGCCCGGGTCGCCGGCAGGGCCAGAACTGAATGATCCTGTGTACCATCTCCGGCGTGATCCGAACACCCCCTCCTGAGCGAGGCTCACTAGCCCTATCTAGTCACCATTAATGACCTGACCTGGGGTTTCGGGCACTGGGGGCTAGCTAACCCTGGTAGTCGCATCTCCGTAATTTCTGTGATGTCCCGGCATGGGACGCCGCAGTAGCTTCGGGCCTGTCATCGCCATTAGGTACGCTTGACACACTCCTGGCGGCGATCGGACGGAAGCGCCGCCTCCCCCCGGGCGGCCCCGCAAGGGCCGGAACCTAGCAAGGTTCCGGCCCTTGTGCATCTCGGTCAGGCTGGCACGATGGTGCTGGCCCGACCGGGCCGCATCCGGGGTGACACCCGAGGAGCTGTCGATGAGCGGCCGCAAGCGGATCCTGGTGGTCGGCGGCGGGTTCGGAGGCATGTACGCCGCCCGCAGCCTCGAGAAGAAGCTGCCCGCCGGCGTGGCCGAGATCGTGCTCGTCAACCCCGAGAACTTCATGCTCTACACGCCGCTGCTGCCCGAGGCGGCCTCCGGCACGATCGAGCCCAGGCACGTGGTCGTGCCGCTGCGCCGCGTGCTGCGCCGCACCCGGCTCATCATCGGCACGGCCACCGGGATCGACGTCGACCAGCACACCTGCGAGGTCAAGCCGCCCGAGGGCCAGGTACGCAGCTTCGCCTGGGACTACCTGGTGCTGGCCAGCGGCTCGGTCGCCCGGCTCCTGCCGATTCCCGGCCTTGCCGAGCACGCCCGCGGCTTCAAGACCCTCCCCGAAGGCATCTACCTGCGCAACCACGTCCTCCAGCAGCTCGAGCTGGCCGACGCCACCGACGACGCCGAGGAACGCCGAACGCGCTGCACCTTCGTGGTGGTCGGCGCTGGCTACGCCGGCACCGAGCTGGTCGCCGAGCTGCACTCGCTCACGACCCGCGCCCTCAAGGCCTACCCGGGCCTGCGGCCCAGGGACATCCGCTGGATCCTGGTGGACGCGGCGCCCCAGATCATGCCCGAGCTGGGCGGGGATCTCGGCCGGGCCGCCCTGCGCACCCTGCGCGAGCGAGGCATCGAGGTCTGGCTCGAGACCCAGGTCAAGGAGGTCGGTCCCGACTGGGTGCGCCTGTCCGACGGCGACGAGATCCCGACCCGGACCTTCGTGTGGACCGCCGGGGTGAGGCCCAACCCGATGATCGCGAGGATCGGCCTGCCCACCGACGACCGGGGCCGGCTCCTGGTCGACGAATACCTGCGGGTCCACGGCCGCGCGGACGTCTTCGCCCTGGGCGACATCGCCCGCGTGCCCGACCCGGCCGCACCCAGCGGGTTCGCCCCGCCCACGGCCCAGCACGCCCTGCGCGAGGCCAAGGTGTGCGCCGCCAACGTCGCCGCCTCCCTCGGCGAGGGGCACGCCCGCCCGTTCCGGTTCAGGGGCCTCGGCCTGCTGGTCAACCTGGGCGAGTACAAGGGCGTCGGTCGGGCTCTCGGCGTCCCGCTCTCAGGCTTTCTCGCCTGGTTCGTGACCCGCAGCTACCATCTGGCCGCCATGCCCTCCTGGGGCCGCCGCCTCCGGGTGGCGCTCGACTGGACGATCGCCCTCGGCTTCCCGCGTGACATCGCCGAGCTCGGCTCCCTCGGCCGCGACGAGGAGAAGCCCCCAACCAGCTAGATCGTTGACCGGGAATTCGGTGCAGGTCAGGCGATGTTGCGACAGGCCGCCGCCAACCCGTTACAGACAGACGAAGGGCGTCCAAGATCGACGTGTTCACACACGCCGGACCGTGGAGG
>Ga0184627_10000313_pt1 | contig 19667 bp, 17 predicted proteins | sample PLM3_127_b1_FD_133150 | JGI IMG/M metagenome (GOLD analysis project Ga0184627, IMG submission 133150) | Groundwater sediment microbial communities from an aquifer in East River, Colorado, USA - PLM3_127_b1 | ecosystem: Environmental > Terrestrial > Soil > Riparian zone | place: USA: East River...
GGCTAGAGCGTAACGCTCGTCGTTGGCGTTTAAGGATTTCCAGCGGTTTAACAAGGTAACTGGACCTTGGCATGCCCTGTACTGCTTCGGAACCCACGTCGAAACCTGGTCACCCCCAAATTTGGCTGCCAGTGCTTCGCCTCGAGCTGACAGCCAAATTTGATACGGGTGCATCTATTATGGCATATGTGGGCCGGCGTAGTGGATTCAAGCCTATGAATGCGCCTCCCTACTGAGCAGGCGCCATTCTCCAAATCTTAAAGAATCCGCAGGAGTTCCTGCGGATTATCAAGCAGCCAGTCGGCGCCCCAGCTTTCCGGGTCGTTGCCGTTCAGGTAGCCCCATCTGACGGCTGCAACCTTCATCCCGGCGGCGTGGCCCGCCTCCACATCGCGGCGGTCATCGCCGACGTAGATGCAGGCACCCGCATCCTCGCGGATCGCCCTGCATGCCACGAACAGGGGATCAGGGTGGGGCTTGAAGTTGGGCGTGCTGTCCCCGCCGACGAGGCATGAGGCGCGGGATGTTAAGTGGAGCCGGTCGAGGAGCAGGCGCGCCAGGCGTTCCGCCTTGTTGGTCACGATGCCCCAGCGCAGCCCGCGCGCCTCGAGCGCGTCGAGCAATTCCCCGATGCCGGGAAAGAGCCGGGTGTCGCGGCAGATATTGTTCTCGTATAGCAGCAGGAACTCTTCCCGCATGGCGTCGTATTCCGGGTGGCCGGGGCCGATGCCGAAGCCCGCATTGAGCAGGCCGCGGGCGCCCAGCGAGGCCACCGGCCGCATGGCAGATGGCGGCAGAGCGGGGAGCCCGCGCGCTGCGCGCATGTGGTTGACTGCGTATCCCAGGTCCGGCGCCGTATCCGCGAGCGTGCCGTCGAGGTCGAAAAGTACAGCCTTGATCATGAACCAGCGTGACCGGTGAACGGTAAACGGTGAACCGAGAACCACAGCAACGCGGAGCCTGTCGTATTACTGTTCACTGTTCACTGTTCACTGTTCACTGTTCACTGTTCACTGTTCACTGCTTAACAGCATGCAGTATGTAATTCACGTCCGTGTCATCTCCCAGAGAGTAAACCTTCGTAAACGGATTGTAGGTCATGCCGGTGATGCCGGAGACCTCCAATCCCGCCGCGCGGCACATCGCCGACAGCTCGGATGGCTTGATGAACCTGGCGTAGTCGTGCGTGCCGCGTGGCAGCAGCTTCAGTACGTATTCGGCGCCCACCACCGCGAGCAGGTACGATTTCGGGTTGCGGTTGATGGTGGAGAAGAACACCTGTGCGCCGGGCTGGGCGAGGTCGGCGCAGGCTCGCACCGTCGCTGCCGGATCGGGCACATGCTCGAGCAGCTCCATACAGGTGACCACGTCAAAGCCGTGCGGCGACTCGAGCGCCAGGGCTTCCGCGGCCATGAGGCGATAGTCCACCTCCAGCCTGGACTCGAGCAGGTGCAACTGCGCCACCTTGAGCGGTTTCTCCGCGAGGTCTATTCCGGTAACGCGCGCGCCGCGCGCAGCCATGGCCTCAGCCAGTATGCCGCCGCCGCAGCCGACGTCGACAATGCGCTTGCCGCGCAATCCCGCGATGCCGGCGATGTAGTCGAGACGCAGCGGGTTGATTTCGTGTAGCGGCTTGAATTCCGAGCCGGGGTCCCACCAGCGATGGGCGAGCTGGCTGAATTTCTCGAGTTCGAGCGGGTCGACGTTTATCATAGTTTTCAGCGGTCAATTGTCAGCATACTCGTCGGAGCAAGCGCGGCAAAGGGGCTGGCCGATGTCCGATCACTGAAAACTAACTCCTGATCTTGTCCTTCCAGTAGGCGGCCTTGGCGGCGAGTTCCCGGGTATCGAGCCGCGTCAGCTGGCCATCCTCCACCGCCAGCTCCCCGTTCACCCAGACGTGGGTGACGTGCTCGCGGCCGGCGGCATAGACCAGGTGCGACAGCGGGTCGTAACACGGCAATAGCTCCGGCGCGCTCAAATTCACGGCCGTCATGTCGGCCGACTTTCCGGGCGCCAGCGTGCCGATGCGGTGTTCCATGCCGAGGGCGCGCGCCGCGCGAACGGTGGCCATTTCGAGCACCGTGTGCGCCGGCAGGACGGCCGGGTCGGCGTCCGCGCCCTTGGCGAGGAGTGCGGCGAGCCGCATCTCCGTGAACAGGTCGAGGCGGTTGTTGCTGGCGGCGCCATCGGTGCCCAATCCCACGTTCACGCCGCCCCTCAGCAGGCGGGCCGGCGCCGCAATGCCGCTTCCCAGCTTCAGGTTCGAGCTGGGGCAATGCGCCACGTGGCAGCCTTTTTCCGCGAGCAGGGCGGTCTCCTGCCCGCTGAGGTGAACGGCATGCACGGCGATCAGGTTGGCGTCCACCAGCCCAAGGGCCCGCAGCCGGTCGAGCGGACGCACACCGTGGGCCGCCAGGCTTTGCTCGATCTCCTCGTGCGTCTCGTGCAAGTGGATGTGCAAAGGCAATTCGAGCTCACCCTGCAGCATGGCGATGCGCTCGAAGGTCTTGTCGCTGACCGTATACGGCGCATGCGGTGCGATGCAGAACGACAGGAGTGGCTCGTTCTTCAGGGCGTCGCGCGCCGCCAGTCCCTTGCTCAGGTAGTCCTGGGCGTCCGCCGCATAGGCCGACGGCAATTCAATCACGATGATGCCGAGCGCCGCCCGAGCGGCGGCCTCGGGGTAGAAATACATGTCGTTGAAGCAGGTGATGCCTCCGCGCAGCATCTCGGCGCAGGCGAGCAGCGTGCCGTCGCGCACGAAGTCCGCCGACACCAGGCGGGTCTCCACCGGCCAGATATGGTTCCGCAGCCAGTCCATGAGCGCGCGGTCGTCCGCAAGTCCGCGCATCAGCGCCATCGCCGCGTGCGTGTGCAGGTTGATAAGCCCCGGGATCAGAGCCTGGCCGGGGAGCTCGATGCGCGCCGCGCCGGGATAACGCTCGCGGGCCAGCCGGGCGGGGAGTATCTCGCGAATGCGCCCATTTTCTACGACTACCGCATTCTCGGTAAGGACCGCCCCCGGGGGCTCGACGGGAATGACCCAGCCTGCCTCGACGACAGTGAGGTCAGAATCAGACAGGGCGGTCCTCCTCCACAAATAAAAAAGCCCTGCCGAAGCAGGGCTTTTAATTTTACTACGCTCTTTTCGAAATGTTGTTCGATCCGGGATCAGCGTGCGGGCTTGGAAGCGGGCTTCTTCGCCGCCGGCTTGGCGGCCGGCTTCGGCTTCGCCAGCGACTCGGCGCGGCCCACTATTTCGACGGTCACGCGGCGGTTCGGCGACAGGCACTCGATCAACTGCTTGCGCTTCATCTTGTTGTCGCAGAACTTCGTCACCGGGATCGGTTGCTTGAAGGCCTTGCCTTCCCAGAAAATCACCTTCTGGTCGACACCCGCGGCCACCAGGTAGTCCTTGACCACAACCGCGCGGCGCTCCGACAGCCCCATGTTGTACTTCAGGCTGCCGATGCGGTCCGTATGTCCAGTCACGACCACGGCGCTGACCTGCACCACGGCACGCGCCTTGGTCGCCTTGCGCAGGGCGCCCATGAAAGTATCCAGTTCCTTCTTGTTGTCAGGGGTCATTTCCGCCTTGGCGAAGGGCATGCCCTGCAACTCGATCTTCTCCTCGATATTGAGGAATGTCGGCTTGGCCTTGGCCGCGGGCTTCGCTTCCGGCTTCGCCTCAGGCTTCGGCGCAGGCGCGGGCGTTGCCACCGGCTTCGCCGCCGGCTTGGGCTCTTCAGTCGTCGCGCATGCGCCCAGCAGCATCGCACTCGAGGCAGCGCAGGCAACGAGCATGTTTCGGAATATTGAACTCATGATTTTTGATCCTCCTGTTTATGCGATGGCGTTAGGGGCCCGCTGAAGTGCCGGTTAACCGATCGACCATCCACTACTATCGAGTCTCCCCGGAGCTACTAATATCACAACGGTTCAGGCAAGGCAAATTATGCGGCAATCATAGCACGGTTCTGAGGCGAAAGGGATATTTGCCTGTTGCGCCGACGGGGAACCGGGGCATTTCACGACGTGGACGCGGCGCGGCGCTTGAGGGTGGCTCCGCTGTTGGCGGGGGCGGTACGCGCGGCGTACGGTTACGTGCCGCCCATGGCGCCGGACACGCCTGTCGAACCGCTCCTGCCGGTAGCAGGCGCCCGGCATCGATGCCCGAGCAAACACCCTGATTTCTGACCCGGAGCGGGCCTGATTTCCGCCGCCGCCGGCTGCTGCACAACGCTGCTACCCCGGGCGCGGAAGCGGGCGCTCCGCATGCTAAAATCGAGCCTTTTTAGCAGCTCGGGAAAATCCGTCATTTTCCCCGCAATTTCATGGATCAAATAGCAAAAGAGACGCTACCGATAAGTCTCGAAGAAGAGATGCGCCGCTCGTATCTCGATTACGCCATGAGCGTGATCGTGGGGCGGGCGCTGCCGGACGTGCGCGACGGGTTGAAGCCGGTGCACCGCCGCATCCTCTACGCGATGCACGAGGCCAATAACGTGTGGAACCGGCCCTACGTCAAGTGCGCCAGGGTGGTCGGGGACGTGCTCGGCAAGTATCACCCCCACGGCGACACCGCCACCTACGAGGCGCTGGTGCGCATGGCGCAGGATTTTTCCATGCGCTACACCCTGATCGACGGGCAGGGCAATTTCGGCTCCGTGGACGGGGACTCGCCCGCGGCCTACCGTTACACCGAGTGCCGGCTCGATCGCATCACCTCCGAGATCCTCGGCGACATCGAGATGGAAACGGTCGACTTCGTGCCGAACTACGACGGCAAGGAGCGGGAGCCGGTCGCGCTGCCGACTCGCATTCCCAACCTGCTGGTGAACGGTTCGTCGGGTATCGCCGTCGGCATGGCGACCAATATCCCGCCGCACAACCTGTCCGAGGTGATCGACGCCTGCCAGGCGCTGTTGGCGGTTCCCCAGACCAGCCTGGACGACCTGATCAAGATCCTGCCCGCCCCTGATTTTCCCACCGCCGGCATCATCTACGGGGTGCAGGGCGTGAGGGAGGGCTATCGCACCGGCCGCGGCAAGGTGGTGATGCGCGCGCGCACCCACTACGAGGAGACGGAAAAGGGCGGGCGCGGCAACATCGTGATCGACGAGCTTCCGTACCAGGTCGGGGGCGACCAGCTGCTGAAGCGCATCGGCGAGCTGGTGCACGAGAAGCGGCTCGAGGGCATCGCGGACCTGCGCAACGAGTCCGACAAGAAGGGCATGCGCCTGGTGATCGAGTTGAAGCGCGGCGAGAACGCGGAGGTGATCCTCAACAACCTGTGGAAGGACACGCAGCTCGAGGAATCCTTCGGCATGAACATGGTCGCGCTGGTCGACGGCCAGCCGCGGCTACTCAACCTCAAGCAGTTCCTCGACGCCTTCCTGCGCCATCGCCGCGAGGTGGTCACGCGGCGCACCGTGTTCGAACTGAAGAAGGCGCGTGAACGCGGCCACATTCTCGAAGGCCTGGCGGTGGCGCTCTCCAACGTGGACGACGTCATCGCGCTGATCAAGGGCGCGGCCTCGCCCGCCGTGGCCAAGGTTGAGTTGATGGCGCGTTTCTGGCGCTCGCAGCTGGTGGAAGAGATGCTGGCGCGCAGCGAAGGCCCGTCGTCGCGCCCGGACGGGCTGTCGGCCGACTTCGGGCTGCAGAAGAAGGGTTACAAGTTGTCGGACATCCAGGCGCAGCGCATCCTCGAGATGCGGCTGCAGAACCTGACCGCCCTGGAGCAGAACAAGATCACGTCCGAGTACAAGGAAACGATGGACAAGATCGTCGATTTGCTCGACATACTCGCGAAGCCCGCGCGCGTGACGAAGATCATCTCCGACGAGCTCGCCGAGGTGAAGAAGAGCTACGGCGACCCGCGCAAGAGCGAGATCGTCACCAAGACCCAGGAGCTGTCTACGGAGGATCTGATCGCCGCCGAGGACGTGGTGGTGACGCTGTCGCACGGCGGCTACATGAAGTCGCAGCCGGTGGCGGACTACCGCGCGCAGAAGCGCGGCGGGCGCGGCAGGCAGGCGACCGCGACGAAGGAGGACGATTTCGTCGAGAAGCTGTTCATCGCCAACACCCACGACTACATTCTGTGCTTCTCCAACCGCGGGCGCGTCTACTGGCTCAAGGTATACGAAGTGCCTCAGGGCAGCCGCTCCTCGCGCGGCAAGCCGATCGTGAACCTGGTGCCACTGATGGAGCACGAGAAGATCACGGCGGCGCTGCCGGTCTCGCAATTCGACGACGAGCACTTCGTGTTCATGGCCACCGCGATGGGCACGGTCAAGAAGACCGCATTGTCGGCATTCTCGCGCCCGATGGCCAAGGGCATTATCGCGGTGACCCTCGACGACGGCGATTACCTGATCGGGGTCTCGCTGACCGACGGCAAGCAGGACGTCATGCTGTTCTCCGACGCCGGCAAGGCCGTGCGCTTTGCCGAAGACGAAGTGCGCGCCATGGGCCGCGCCGCGGGCGGCGTGCGCGGCATGAAACTCGCCAAGGACCAGCACGTGATTTCGCTGCTCACTTCCAGCGACGAGAAGCTGTCGGTGCTGACCGCGACGGAAAACGGCTACGGCAAGCGCACGTTGGTTTCCGAGTACACGCGGCACGGGCGCGGCACGCAGGGCATGATCGCGATCGAGTGCAGCGAGCGCAATGGCAAGCTCCTGGCCGCACAACTGGTGGCGTCGGAGGACGAGATCATGCTGATCACCACCGGCGGCGTACTGATCCGCACGCGCGTCTCCGAAGTGCGCGAGATGGGGCGCTCCACCCAGGGCGTGCGACTCATCAACCTCGACGAGGGCGAGAAGCTGGCCGGCCTGCAAAAGATTGCCGAAGCGGATGAGAACGGTGATAGCGAGGCCTCAGGCGCGGCGAAGGCGGTTCAATAATGGCGAGGGTATTTAATTTCGGAGCGGGCCCGGCGACGCTGCCGGAACCGGTGCTGAAGCAGGCCGCCGAAGAGCTGCTCGACTGGCGCGGCAGCGGCATGTCGGTGATGGAGATGAGCCACCGCGGCAGGGAATTCATCAAGATCCATGCGCAGGCGGAGGCCGACCTGCGCGAGCTGCTGGGGATCCCGCAGAATTACAAAGTGTTGTTCCTGCAGGGTGGGGGCGCCGCGCAGTTTTCGATCGTGCCGATGAACCTGCTGCGGGGCAAGGCCGCGGCCAGCTACGTCAATACCGGCCACTGGTCGATCCGGGCGATCGCCGAAGCGAAACGTTATTGCAAGGTGACTATCGCCGCGAGCTCGGAAGACGCCAACTTCTCTTACGCGCCCAGGCAGGACAAATGGAAGGTCGATCCCGCGGCGGCGTACGTGCATTACACGTCGAACGAGACGATCGGCGGCGTGGAGTTTCAGTGGATACCGGATACGGGCGAGATCCCGCTTGTCGCCGATGCTTCCTCGCATATCCTCTCTCGTCCGCTCGACGTCAGCCGTTTCGGACTGATCTACGCCGGGGCCCAGAAGAACATCGGCCCGGCGGGGATGGCGATCGTCATCGTCCGCGACGACCTGATCGGGCACGCCATGCCGATGACGCCGTCCGTGTTCGACTACCAGGTCCAGGCCAGCGCGGACTCGATGCACAACACTCCGCCGACCTACTCCGTCTACATGGCGGGGCTGGTCTTCCAGTGGTTGAAGAAGCAGGGCGGCGTGAAAAAGATGGAAGAAATCAATATCGCGAAGGCGCAGCTCGTTTACGACTATCTCGACCAGACCGAGTTCTACCACTCGCCGGTGGCGAAGGAGGATCGTTCGCGCATGAACGTTCCGTTCAGCCTGCGCAACGACAAGCTCGACGAGGAATTCCTCAAGCAAGCCAAGGCTCGCGGCCTGAGCGAGTTGAAAGGCCACCGGTCGGTGGGCGGCATGCGCGCCTCGATATATAACGCGATGCCGGTCGAGGGCGTCAGGGCATTGGTGGAGTACATGCGCGATTTCGAGAAGACTCATGGCTGAACCACTGCGCGTGCTCACGCTGAACTCGATCTCGAGCGTGGGGCTGGAGCGTTTCCCGAAGGGCCGTTACCAGGTCGGGGGCAAGATCGAGCACCCCGACGCGATCCTGGTGCGCTCGCAGGACATGCACGCCATGAAAATACCCGCCTGCGTCAGGACCATCGGCCGCGCCGGCGCGGGAGTGAACAACATCCCGGTCGACCAGATGAGCCGGCGTGGCATGCCGGTGTTCAACGCTCCCGGCGCGAACGCCAACGCGGTGAAGGAGCTTGTCGTCGCGGGACTGCTGATCGCGGCACGCAACCTGGTGCCGGCCCTGCACTTCGTGCACGGCCTCAAGGGTGACGACAAGACGCTCCACCAGCTGGTCGAGGACGGCAAGAAGCAGTTCGCCGGTGCCGAGCTTCCGGGGCGTACCCTCGGTGTCATCGGCCTCGGCAAGATCGGCAGCCTCGTCGCCGACGCAGCGATCAAGCTCGGTATGAACGTGCTGGGCTACGATCCCGAGATCACGGTGGACGCGGCGTGGAGCCTGCCGTCGCAGGTCAAGAAGGCGCACAGCATCGAGGAAGTGGTGAAAGCGGCCGACTTCGTCACGGTGCACGTACCGCTGCTCGACGTTACGCGCAACCTGATCAATGCGAATCGCGTCAAGCTGATGAAGAAAAGCGCGATCCTGCTGAATTTCGCGCGCGAAGGCATCGTCAGCAACGACGCGGTGCTGGAAGGGCTGAACGGCAAGCACCTCCATTACTATGTGTGCGACTTCCCGGCGGAGAAGCTGGTTGGGCACCCGCGGGTGGTGGCGCTGCCGCACCTGGGCGCCTCCACGAGCGAGGCGGAGGACAACTGCGCGGTGATGGTGGCGGACCAGGTGCGGGATTTCCTGGAGAACGGTAACATCCTGAATGCCGTCAACTTTCCGGATGTGGTGATGCCACGCGAGTCGCTCTACCGCGTGAGTATCGCCAATGCCAACGTGCCGAACATGCTGGGTCAGATTTCCACCGCGATGGCGAAATCCGGCCTCAACATACATAACATGCTGAACAAGTCGAAAGGCGAAATGGCCTATACGCTGGTGGACGTCGACAGCAAAGTGCCCGCCGGCGTGATCGAGCGGATCAGCAGGATCGAAGGCGTGTTGGCGGTCCGTTACCTGCCCGTCGAGCATCAGTGATTAATTAACTAGGTGACTTAGTGATTGAGTGAGCCAGGCCGCCTTTGGTCCCCGCCTAGTTGTTGCTTCGCCATACGCAATCACGCACTCAATCAATCAGTCACTCAGTCACTCAGTCACTTAGTCACTGGCAAATGAGCGACAGGCTCAATTCGATCCGCCAGCAGATCGACGCCCTCGACCGGCGGCTGCTCAAGCTGCTGTCGTCCCGCGCGCGCCTCGCGCAGCGGATCGGCCGGCTGAAGCAGGGGCCGGCCTACCGTCCCGAGCGTGAAGCGCAGGTGGTGCGCGGCATCCTCGCGGAAAACCGCGGCCCGCTGCCGGATGCCGCTCTGGCGCATCTGTTCACCGAGATCATGTCGGCCTGTCGCGCCCTCGAAGATGCGCTGACGGTCGCCTACCTCGGTCCGCAGGGCACCTTCAGCCAGGAAGCGGCGGTCAAGCATTTCGGGGGGCTTGCCGCGCTGGCGCCGGGCGCCTCGATCGACGAAGTGTTTCGTCAGGTCGAGACTGGCGCGGCCGGCTACGGCGTGGTGCCGGTCGAGAACTCGACCGAGGGCGCCATCGGCCGCACGCTCGATCTGCTGCTCTCGACCCCGGCGAAAATCTGCGGCGAAGTCATGCTGCCGATACGGCAATGCCTGATGAGCAGGAGCGGGAAGCTGTCCGCTATCCGCAAGGTTTTTTCGCATACCCAGAGCCTGGCCCAGTGCCAGCAATGGCTGGCGCGCCACCTGCCGCACGCCGAGCGCATCGCGGTCGTCAGCAACGCGGAGGCGGCGCGGCTCGCGGCGCGCGAGCGAAGCGCGGCGGCGATCGGTCCGAAGACCGCGGCGGGGCTCTACGGATTGCAACTGATCGCGCGCAACGTTGAGGACGAGGCGAAGAACACCACGCGCTTCCTGGTCATCGCCGAGCACGACGCGGCGCCCTCGGGCCGGGACAAGACCTCGCTCGTGCTGTCGGCGCGCAACGTGCCGGGCGCGATGCACGAACTGCTGACGCCGCTGGCGGCCAACCAGGTGAGCATGACGCGGCTGGAATCCCGCCCCTCGCGCACCGGGCTGTGGGAATACGTCTTCTACGTCGATATCGAAGGCCACCAGCAGGACGTCAACGTGGCGCGCGCGCTGACGGAGCTCGAGCGGAAAGCGTCTTTCCTCAAGAACCTCGGCTCGTATCCCGTGGCTGTCGCCTGAGGTGAACGGTGAACAGTGAACGGTGAACAGTAAAATCATTGTTCACGCGGCGTTCCTCGCAAACACCGTTTACCGATTACCGTTTACCGTTCACCGCATTCATGGACATCTGCGACCTCGCCCCGGGCTATATCCGCGCCATCGCGCCGTACCAGCCCGGAAAACCGATTTCCGAGCTGTCGCGCGAGCTCGGCCTGGAAGAGGCGGGCATCGTCAAGCTGGCCTCCAACGAGAATCCGCTCGGCGTGAGCCCGCTGGCACGGCGCGCCCTCGAGGCTGCGCTGGCTGACCTCGCGCGCTATCCGGACGGCAACGGCTTTGATCTCAAGCAGGCCCTGTCCCGCCGCTACGGCGTCGCGCAGGAACGTATCGTCATCGGCAACGGCTCCAACGACGTGCTGGAGATGGCGGCGCGGGCGTTTCTGGCTCCCGGCCTCGATGCCGTCTATTCGCAGCACGCCTTCGCCGTCTACCCGCTCGCGGTGCAGGCGGTGGGAGCGACCGGCATCGAGGTGCCGGCGAAGGACTACGGCCACGACCTGGCGGCGATGCGGCGCGCGATCACGCCGGGGACACGGCTGGTGTTCATCGCCAACCCGAACAACCCGACCGGGACCCTGGTGCCGGCGCGCGAGCTCGAGGCTTTCATCGCCGATCTGCCGCGAACGGTGCTGGTGGCGCTGGACGAGGCCTACAACGAGTACCTGGCGGAAGAACTGAGGTCCGACAGCGTTGGCTGGCTGCAGCGCTATCCGCACCTTGTCATCACGCGGACTTTTTCCAAGGTCTACGGCCTGGCCGGGCTGCGGGCAGGCTACGCCTTCGCCGCGCCCGGCGTCGCGGACCTCATGAACCGCGTGCGCCAGCCGTTCAATGTCAACAGCATGGCGCTGGCGGCGGCGACCGCCGCGCTTGGTGACGTTGATTTCGTGCGCAAGAGCTTCGAGCTCAATCGCTCCGGCATGCGCCAGGTGACCGAGGACTTCAAGCGGCAGGGGATCGAGTACATTCCGTCTTACGGCAATTTCGTGAGCTTCAAAGTGAAGGACGCCGCGGGCGTGTTCCAGAAGCTGCTGCGGGCGGGCGTGATCGTGCGCCCGATAGCAAGCTACGGCATGCCGCATCACCTGCGCGTCACTATCGGACTGGAAGCTGAAAACGCCCGTTTCCTCGCCGCCCTGGAACGCGCGCAAAAAGCATGAACCACAAAGGACACTAAGGACACGAAGGTTTATGAAACTGAAAGCATTATGATGTGATTTTCATTTGTGTCCTTCGTGTCCTTGGTGGTTTTAGAATTTCTCGATTGAGCAGACATGCCTGCCAGGCTGAAAATCGGCAAGCTCGTCGTCATCGGCGTGGGCCTGATCGGCGGCTCGTTCGCGCTCGCGTTGAAGCGGGCGCGGGCGGTAGTACGCGTGGTCGGGGTCGGCCGCACGCGCCGCAATCTGGCCACCGCGCTCAAGCTCAAGGTGATCGACGAGGCGTCGCAGGACCCGGCGCGGGCGGTGCGCGACGCGGACCTGGTGCTGCTCGCGATGCCCGTCGGCCAGATGGCGGCGGTGATGTCGGCCATAGCGCCGCATTTGCCGCCGCACGCGGTGGTGACGGATGCCGGCAGCACCAAGAGTGACGTCATTGCCTGCGCGCGGCGTTTTCTCGCCGGCCACCTTGCCCGATTCGTGCCGGGACACCCGATCGCCGGCACCGAGAACAGCGGCGCTGCGGCCGCTGTTTCCGATCTCTTTCGCGAGCGTAACGTGATCCTGGCACCGCAACCGGAGACCGCCGCCGGCGCGACACGGCTGGTACAGCGCGCCTGGGAAGCCTGCGGCGCGCGCGTGGTGAAGCTGGACGCCGCGGAGCACGACGCGATTCTTGCCGGTGTCAGCCACCTGCCGCACATTGTTGCCTACGCGCTTGTCAACATGCTGGCGCGGCGTCCCGATGCCCCCCGGCTGTTCGGCCTGTCGGCAGGCGGGCTGCGCGACACGGTGCGTATTGCCGGCAGCTCGCCGGAGATGTGGGCGGACATCTGCGTCGCCAACCGCGCCGCGCTGCTCACCGCGCTGGAGGACTACGAGAACGAGCTCGAGCAGATGCGGGCGGCGATCGAGGGCGCGGACGCAGTGGAGCTCAAGCGCATGTTCGCGCAGGCGCGCAGCGCGCGCGAGAAGTTGCTGGTCAGGAAGCGGCGATAACGGCCGGGGCTGACCTTGGACTATCTCGATCTGGCACCCATCCGGCGCGTCCGCGGCACGGTCAAGCTGCCCGGCTCGAAGAGCATCTCCAACCGCATCCTGCTGCTCGCCGCGCTGGCGCAGGGCGATACGCTGATCCGCGATCTGCTGGGATCCGACGATACCCGCGTCATGCTCGAAGCGCTGCGCGCGCTGGGCGTGGCGTGCAGGGACGAAGGCGCCCGGACAGTCCGCGTGCGCGGGGCGGGCGGCGCCTTTCCGGTGAAGAAGGCGGAGCTTTTTCTCGGCAATGCCGGCACCGCGTTCCGGCCGCTGACGGCGGTGCTGGCGCTGTGCGGTGGCGAGTACCGGCTGTCGGGGGCCGCCCGCATGGACGAACGGCCGATCGGAGACCTGGTCGACGCGCTGAACGGAATCGGCGCGCGCATCGACTATCTCGGCGCAGCCGGCTTTCCGCCGCTCGCCATCCATCCCGGCGCCATTCGCGCCGGCGGCACGGTCAACGTGCGCGGCAACGTGTCGAGTCAGTTCCTGTCAGGCCTGCTGATCGCGTTGCCCATGACCGGGTCGCGGACCATCGTTGCCGTCGCGGGCGAGTTGATCTCCAGGCCCTATGTCGATATCACGCTCAACACCCTGCGCCGTTTCGGCGTGGACGTCGCACGGGAAGGCTGGTCGAAATTCACCCTGCCCGCGGTGGCGCGCTACGCCAGCCCGGGCGAGATCTACATCGAGGGCGACGCTTCGTCGGCGTCGTATTTTCTCGCGGCGGGCGCCATCAGCGGGCTCGCCGGCGGCGGGCCGGTGCGGGTCGACGGCGTGGGCCGGGCCAGCATCCAGGGCGACGTGCGTTTTGCGGAAACGCTGGAGCGCATGGGCGGCAAGATCACCATGGGCGACAACTGGATCGAGGCGGCGGCCGGTGCCGAGGCCGCGAAACGCGGAAAATTGAAGGCCATCGATGCCGACTTCAATCACATCCCGGACGCGGCGATGACGGCGGCGGTGGCCGCGCTGTTTGCCGACGGCACCAGCGTGCTGCGCAATATCGGCAGCTGGCGGGTGAAAGAGACCGACCGCATTGCCGCCGTGGCCACAGAGCTGCGCAAGCTTGGCGCAACGGTTGAGGAGGGGCCGGACTATCTGAAGATCACGCCTCCTCAATCCTCAACCCTCAATCCTGGGGTTGCGATAGACACCTACGACGACCACCGCATGGCCATGTGCTTCTCGCTGGCGGCGCTGGGCGGGGTCGCGGTGCGCATCAACGACCCGCGTTGCGTGGCCAAGACGTTTCCCGAGTACTTCGACGTCCTCGCATCCATTTCCGGGCATTGAGCGGAGCCAGCAGCGTGGCACTTGGCCAGCCTCCCGTGATCGCCATCGATGGCCCGTCGGCGTCCGGCAAGGGCACGGTAGCGCAGGCCGTGGCGGACGCCCTCGGATTTAACTATCTCAACAGCGGCGCGCTTTACCGCACGGTGGCACAAGCCGCGTTGGAATCCGGAGCAAACCTCGAAAACGAATCAATACTCCGTAATATAGCATTGAATATAAAACATAAATTTAGTGTAGATTCGACGGAGTCCGAAGCGCGGGACGTGAGCGACGCGATCCGCTCGGAGGCGGTGGGCGCTGCCGCTTCCCGGATTGCTGCCTTGCCCGCGGTCAGAACGGCCCTGCTCGAGCGCCAGCGCGCATTCAGGCGACCCCCCGGGTTGGTGGCGGATGGCCGCGATATGGGCACGGTGGTTTTCCCCGACGCGGCGCTCAAAATCTACCTGACCGCGACCCCGGAAGAACGGGCGGCACGTCGGTATAAGCAGTTGATGGCAAAAGGAATGAGTGCTAGTATGGCAGCCCTTTTGCAGGATATACGGGAGCGCGATGCTCGCGATGAAACGCGGTTTGCCGCCCCCCTGCGGAGGGCTGCGGATGCGGTGCTGATTGACACTACGGGAATCCCGGCGGCAGAAGCAGTAGCGCAGGTGCTGGCGCTCTACAAAAAAGTACCACAGGTGCCCTGAGCCGTGCCCCGGACTAGGGTTTGATCAACCAACCCCGTCGCCATAACGGGTAACTCCAACACTCTGAACCGAATGATGAAAGCACCTGCGACCGCAGCAGAACCCAAGGAAAGCTTCGCCGCGCTGTTTGAAGAAAGCCTCGCCCGCAAGGAAATGCGCGCAGGCGAAGTGATTACCGCCGAAGTGATCCGGGTTGACGACAACTACGTCGTCGTGAATGCCGGACTCAAGTCCGAGAGCTACATCCCGCTGGAAGAATTCCGCAGCGATCGCGGCGAGGTCGAGGCCAAGATCGGCGACTTCGTGAAGGTCGCGATCGAGGCCCTGGAGGACGGTCACGGAGAAACGCGCCTCTCGCGCGACAAGGCGAAACGCCTCGCCGCCTGGCTCGATCTCGAAGAAGCGCTCGAAAAGGGGACGGTAGTGAGCGGCGTCATCAACGGCAAGGTGAAGGGCGGGCTCACCGTCACGGTGAACGGCATCCGCGCCTTCCTGCCCGGCTCGCTGGTGGACATCCGGCCGGTCAAGGACACCACGCCGTACGAAAACAAGCAGATGGATTTCAAGGTCATCAAGCTCGACCGCAAGCGCAACAACGTGGTGGTGTCGCGCCGCGCCGTGCTCGAGGCCTCGCAGGGCGAGGAGCGCCAGAAGCTGCTGGAAAGCCTGAAGGAAGGCTCGGTGGTGAAGGGCATCGTCAAGAACATCACCGACTACGGCGCGTTCGTGGACCTGGGCGGCATCGACGGCTTGCTGCACATCACCGACCTCGCCTGGCGCCGCGTCAAGCACCCGTCGGAGATACTCACGGTGGGCGACGAGGTGGAAGCCAAGGTGCTCAAGTACGACCAGGAGAAGAACCGCGTCTCGCTGGGGATGAAGCAGCTCGGCGAGGACCCGTGGGTCGGCATCTCGCGCCGCTATCCAACCGGCACGCGGCTGTTCGGCAAGGTTTCCAATCTTACCGACTACGGCGCGTTCGTCGAGATCGAGGCCGGCATCGAGGGCCTGGTGCACGTCTCCGAGATGGACTGGACCAACAAGAACGTGCATCCGTCCAAGGTGACGCAGCTGGGCGACGAGGTCGAGGTCATGGTGCTCGAGATCGACGAGGAGCGCCGCCGCATCTCGCTCGGCATGAAGCAGTGCCGGCCGAACCCGTGGGAAGAGTTCGCGATGAACCACAAGAAGGGCGACAAGGTGAAGGGCCAGATCAAGTCGATCACCGACTTCGGCATTTTCATCGGACTGCCCGGCGGCATCGACGGCCTGGTGCACCTGTCCGACCTTTCCTGGGCCAGGCCCGGCGAGGAAGCGGTGCGCGAGTACAAGAAGGGCCAGGATGTCGAGACCATGGTGCTGGCGATCGACGTCGAGCGCGAGCGCATCTCGCTCGGCATCAAGCAGATCGAGGGCGACCCCTTCAACGGCTTCATCCAGTCGCACGACAAGAATTCGATGGTCACCGGGACCGTGAAGACGATCGACGCCAAAGGCGCCGTCATCCAGCTCGAGGGCGAAGTCGAGGGCTACCTCAGGGCGTCCGAGGCGGCGCGCGAGCGCGTCGAGGACATCCGCACCAAGTTGAAGGAAGGCGATTCGGTGACGGCGATGATCATCAACATCGACCGCAAGAACCGGACCATCAACCTGTCGGTCAAGGCCAGGGACGTGGCAGAGGATTCCGAGGCCATAAAGAAGCACGCCGGGGACAAGCAGGCCAGCTCCGGCACCACCAACCTTGGTGCGCTGCTCAAGGCCAAGCTGGACGTAGCCAATCAAGAATAAGGATGCACCATGACCAAATCCGAGTTGATCGCTAAGCTGGCGGCGCGCTACCCGCAGCTGGTGGCGAAGGATGCGGAACTCGCGGTAAAGATGATTCTCGACGCCATGGGCAAGAGCCTGGCGCAGGGGCAGCGTATCGAGATCCGGGGCTTCGGCAGCTTTGGACTCAATTACCGGCCGCCGCGCACCGGGCGCAACCCCAAGTCGGGAGAGAAGGTCCAGGTGCCCGCCAAGTACGTGCCGCATTTCAAGGCAGGCAAGGAACTGCGCGAGCGTGTGGACGTCAAGAAATAACCGGCGTCACTTCGGATCGTTTGCTGGCGAGCGGCATAATCGAAAGATCGTGCCGCTTTTTTTATTGCCGCGCCGGCGGGCTGCTCCGGTGCAGGGACCACGGGGTCGGCCATGAATTACCTGCTGTGGATACTCAGATTCGCGCTGTTCGTGCTGGTGCTGGCCTTCGCCGTCAAGAATACCGACCCGGTGACGGTACACTACTATTTTGACGGGCAATGGCAGTCGCCGCTCATCTTCGTGCTGCTCGTTGTCTTCTGCGCCGGCATCGCGCTGGGGCTCGCGGCGGCACTGGGCCCGATGTTCCGGCAGCGGCGGGAGATCGCCGAGTTGAAGCGCAGGCTGCGCGACCCCGCTTCGCGGGAAAGCGGGAGCGGGGACGGCATGACGAAGGTAGCGGACGGACGGCATGATGGAAATTGAGTACTGGTGGCTGCTGGCGCTGCCGCTGTTTTTCGGCCTCGGCTGGCTCGCCGCCCGCGTCGATATCAAGCAGTTGCTGTTCGAGTCGCGTGCGCTGCCACGGTCCTACTTCAAGGGGCTTAACTTCCTCCTCAACGAGCAGCCGGACAAGGCGATCGAGGCCTTCATCGAGGTGGTGAAGGTCGATCCTCAGACCATCGAGCTGCATTTCGCGCTGGGCAGTCTGTTCCGGCGTCGCGGCGAGGTCGAGCGCGCGATCCGCATGCACCAGAACCTGGTCGAGCGTCCCGATCTCGCGCCCGAGCAGAAACTGGCCGCGCTGCGCGAGCTGGCCGAGGACTACTTCAAGGCCGGGCTGCTCGACCGCGCCGAGGAGCTGTTCCTCAAGCTGGAGACGACCACCTACGCCGAGCAGGCGCTGCGCTTCCTGCTCGAGATTTACGAGCAGGAGAAGGACTGGCACAAGGCGATCGGCATCGCCGGCAAGCTGGAAGCCGTGACCGGACGCTCGCACCAGAAAGAGATCGCCAATTTCTGCTGCGAGCTGGCCATTAACGAGACGATGCATTCGCGACCGGATGCCGCGCGCCCGCACCTGGCGGAGGCGCTCGCGCACCATCGACTGTGCGTGCGCGCCAATATGCTCCTCGGCGACATCGAGGCCGCGGCCAAGCGCCCGGAGGCCGCCATCGAGGCATGGAAGCGCATCGAAAGCCAGAACCCGCAGTTTCTGGCGCTGGTCGCCGAGCGGCTCTACAGCGCCTTCAAGCAACGCGGGAAGATCGATGAGGGCGTGAACCTGCTGCGCGGCTACCTGACCAAATACTCCTCTCTCGATCTGCTCAACGTGGTGTTCCAGGGCATCCTCGAGAGCCAGGGCACCGAGCCGGCGTATCGCGTGGCGCGGGACGAGCTGCGGCGCATGCCGACGCTGCTTGGGCTCGACAAGCTGCTCGAGGCGCAGATGCTGGAGGCGCCGCTTGACCGCCGCCGCGACCTGGAACTGGTGAAGGAACTCGTCAACCAGCATACGCGGAGCCTCGCCATGTACAAGTGCGACAACTGTGGCTTCCGGGCGCGCCAGTACTACTGGCACTGCCCGGCGTGCGCAGCCTGGGAAACCTATTCGCCCCGTCGCACCGAAGAGGCGAAGCTCCCGGCATGAGCGGTCCGCGTATCATCGTCGCCCTCGACTATCACGACGCGAAGGATGCCCTCGCGCTAGCTTCCCGGCTCGACCCCAAGCTGTGCCGGGTCAAGGTCGGCAAGGAGCTATTTACGGCAGCCGGGCCGGCGCTCATCGAAAAGCTGCGCAAGCCGGGCTTCGGTGTCTTCCTCGACCTCAAGTACCACGATATTCCGAACACGGTGGCGGGCGCCTGCCGCGCCGCGGCGGAGCTGGGCGTGTGGATGATCAACGTGCACGCGCTCGGCGGCCGCGCCATGATGGCCGCCGCGCGGGAGGCTGTCGCCGGCGGCGCGGCGCGCCCCAGGATTACCGCGGTTACGCTGCTCACCAGCATGGGCGCGGCCGACATGGCGGAGGTTGGGCTCGGTGGCAGCCCGCAGGAGGCTGTACTCAAGCTCGCTCGGCTGGCGCAGGCGTGCGGGCTGGATGGGGTGGTGTGCTCGGCGCAGGAGGCCGCAACCCTGCGCCGGCAGTGCGGCAAGGATTTTTGCCTGGTGACGCCGGGTATTCGTCCGGCGGAGGCGGGCCAGGACGACCAGAACCGCGTCGCCACGCCGCAGCAGGCGATCGCCGTCGGCGCGGATTACCTCGTCATAGGCCGGCCGATCACGCGCGCGCCCGATCCGCTCGCGGCCCTGCTCAGCATCAATAATGATATCGCGGCTTGAAAGCGCAGCGCGCTACAATTCCAGTCAAGGCAGACGGATCTGACCGCTGCCTTGACTCCGCCGGATCGAACGGTCGCGATGCGCCGTTCATCCGGCGATATTGGACGAGAAAGGGTAAATGAAGGAATCACCAAAGCGGAGGTCAGAGAGTCCCGTCAAGCGACCCTCATCCCTCACCCCAGCCCGCCGCGCTGCATCGCGTCGGGCGCTCGCCGGCTCGGGCGTGCGCAGGCACGTCCAACCCTCACCCCCGCCCCTCTCCCGCAGGAGAGGGGAGGCTCGAGATTCCCTTCTCCCCCTGGGAGAAGGGCATGGGATGAGGGCGGGAAATCCCGGACTCGCTCCCTCATCCTTCAAGAACGCTCGCGTTCTTGTCGTCGGCGACGCCATGCTCGACCGCTACTGGTTTGGCGAGGTCGAGCGCATCTCTCCCGAAGCGCCGGTGCCCATCGTCAAGATTGATCACGAAGAGGAGCGAGCGGGTGGGGCGGCCAATGTTGCACGTAATGCGGCCGCGCTGGGCGCCCAGGTAACCCTGTTGTCTGTGGTGGGCGCGGATGAGCCCGGCACCCGGCTGGCAGCGCTGCTTAAGCGCGAGCATATTCATCCCCAGCTGCACCATGATCGCAATATCAAGACCACCGTCAAGCTGCGCGTGATCGCCGGACGCAAGCAGCAGCTGTTGCGAGTGGACTTCGA
>Ga0184627_10000314_pt1 | contig 19618 bp, 16 predicted proteins | sample PLM3_127_b1_FD_133150 | JGI IMG/M metagenome (GOLD analysis project Ga0184627, IMG submission 133150) | Groundwater sediment microbial communities from an aquifer in East River, Colorado, USA - PLM3_127_b1 | ecosystem: Environmental > Terrestrial > Soil > Riparian zone | place: USA: East River...
TGCAACCGGCCGCGCTTCGAGGCGCTTGATGCCGATCTCCTCGCCGGTCTCGAGGCAGTAGCCGTAGCTGCCGTCCTCGATGCGCTTCAGCGCCTCGTCGATCTTGCGGATGAGCTTGCGCTCGCGGTCGCGCGTCCGCAGCTCGAGGCTGAACTCGGATTCCTGCGTGGCGCGATCGTTGGGGTCGGGGAAATTGGCCGCCTCGTCCTTCATGTGAAGCACGGTACGGTCGACTTCCTCCATAAGGTCGCGTTTCCAGGTCAGCAGGATCAAGCGGAAGTGATCCAGCTGCTCCTTGCTCATGTACTGTTCGCCGCGCTTCGGAATATACGGCTGAACGTTGCGCGGTCCGGACAGCAGGCTCGAGTCGCCGGCATCGCCGTCGTCGCCGTCGTGAGCTGCGGGTGGGATGATTCGAATTGGCGCACGATCTGCGAGCGCCGTCCATGTGCGCGGAGCCGGCTTGACCATCGTTTTAACTATGGGCTTGGTGGCTTCAGGAGCCGGCCGTGCAGTGCCCGTCATGTGTTTGCGGGCCGGCGCAGGCTTCCTGGCGACAGCTTTGGGTGCGATCCGGGACTTGGCGCGCGCCTTTGGCCGGGCATGGACGCTGGCCTTCGAGTGAACCGTCTTGCGGGCCGCGCCCTTTTTCACTTTTGCCTTTGCCGGCGCCTTCTTAGCGCGCATTTCAAGCCTCCGGAACTCAAAGAGGGGCGCGATTATACCGACGCACCTGTGTCTGTACAGAGGCGATGCGGTCGCCACTCGACGACAAGTTGGGGCCGCGCTAAGCGGCTGATTGCGTGCCATTCCGAGCCGGCCGCCGGATCGGAGTGCCCTTTGCGTGCTGGCTGGCTAAGGCAAGGTGACGGCGGCGGGGGGCGACCAGCCGGGCTTGCGGTGCTCGGCGACGACGGTCGTGTAAATTCCACCGCGGACATTGAAGCGCGCGCTCAGGCGCATGAAGCGCGGCGCGGTGGCGTCGACCAGGTGCTGCAGGATCTCGTTGGTGACCGCCTCGTGAAATGCGCCGCGGTCGCGAAACGACCAGATGTAGAGCTTGAGCGACTTGAGCTCGACGCAGATCGTGTCGGGAACGTATTCGAGCTCGAGCGTGGCAAAGTCGGGCTGGCCGGTCTTCGGGCACAGGCAGGTGAACTCCGGGATCGACATCCGGATGGTGTAATCACGTCCCGGTGCGGGATTCGGAAACGTCTCGAGCGCGGTGGCCGGGCCGGCGCGAGTTGCGGGTGCGCTCATCGAGGCTGTGAAACCGTCGAATGGTGTTGATTTTTACTTTACACTACGGCGCCAACCCGAACCACGCCGAGGTTGCAAGCCCAAGGTCATCATGCGGCTCACGCGAATCAAGCTAGCCGGCTTCAAATCGTTCGTCGATCCCACGTCCATCCACTTCCCCAGCAACCTCACCGGCGTCGTCGGCCCGAACGGCTGCGGCAAGTCGAACATCATCGATGCCGTGCGCTGGGTGATGGGCGAGCTGTCGGCCAAGCACCTGCGCGGCGACTCGATGGCGGACGTCATCTTCAACGGCTCGAGTGCGCGCAAGCCGGTCGGCACGGCTTCGATCGAGCTGGTGTTCGACAACAGCGACGGCGCAATCGGCGGGCAGTACGCGAACTTCAATGAAGTGTCGCTCAAGCGCCTGGTGTCACGCGACGGAACTTCGACCTATCTCATCAATGGCGCGCGTTGCCGTCGCAAGGACATCACGCAGCTGTTCCTCGGAACAGGACTGGGCTCGCGCAGTTACGCAATCATCGAGCAGGGGATGATTTCGCGCCTGATCGAGGCCAAGCCGGATGACCTGCGCGCATTCATCGAGGAGGCGGCGGGAATCTCCAGGTACAAGGAGCGCCGGCGCGAAACGGAAAACCGCATGGCGCACACCCGCGAGAACCTCGAGCGGCTGAACGACGTGCGCGAGGAAGTGGACAAGCAAATCCGCCACCTGCAGCGCCAGGCCGCCACGGCACGGCGCTACCAGGCGCTCAAGGACGAGGAGCGCAAGCTCAATGCGGAATTGCTCGCGCTCAAGCTGCGGGATCTGGAACAGGAGGCCGCCACGCGCGAGCAGGCGATGCGCGAGCGCGGGACGGCAATGCAGGCCGCGATTGCCGAGCTGCGGTCGCTGGAGGCATCGATAGAGAAGGCGCGCCTGCATCATGGCGAACAGTCCGAGCGGCTCAACGATGTTCAGGCACGCTACTACCAGCTGGGTGCCGAAGCGGCGCGCATCGAACAATCGATTCAGCATGCACGCGAGTTGCGCCAGCGGCAGCGGGCCGACCTCGAGCAATCCGAACTGGGCTTGAGCGAGTTGCAGGCGCAGCTCACGCGCGACGAAGCCCAGGTCAATGAACTGCTCGCTGCCCTGAAGAGTCTCGAGCCGCAGCACGCGACTGCCCGTCAGCAGGAACGCGCGTCGGCGGAGACGCTCGCGGCGCTCGAACAGTCGATGCAGGAATGGCAAGCGCGCTGGGAGCAGTTCAATCGCGAAGCGGGCGAAGCGGCGCAACAGACTGAGGTCGAGCGAGCCCGCATCGAAGAAATAGATAATCGAGTCCGCAGTTTGCTGACGCAACGCGAGCGCATCGACGAAGAACGCGGCGCGATGCGTGGCACCGAGGCCGCCCGCCAGCTGGAATCGCTGGTGGACCGCGAGCGCAGTGCGCGGACCAGCAGCTCCCGGGCCCAGGAACAATTGCAGGCAGCGATAGAGTCATTGCAGCAGGGGCGGGAGCAGGAGCGGCGCATCACATCGGAACTCGATGAGGCACGCGTCCAGGCGCAAAGGGCACAGGGGGAATTAGTTTCGACTGAGGCCTTGCAACGCGCGGCGCTCGGCCAGGCACAGGGTCGTGTGATGGAATGGCTGAGCTCGCGGCAGCTCGCCGATCGGCCGCGGCTGGCACAGAAGCTCGAGGTTGCGGCCGGATGGGAGCGCGCGGTCGAGACCGTGCTCGGCTCGTATCTAGAAGCGGTGTGCGTTGAAGGTCTCGATGCGGTGGCAGAGGCGGTCGAGAGCCTCGACAGCGGGGAGGTGAGTTTCCTCGGGCTCGACGCCGCGGTGGCACCCACCCCATCCGCTACCAGTCTGCTGGCTCACGTCGACGGGCCTCTCGCACTTGCCTCGCTGCTCGAAGGGGTCTTTGCGGCCGACTCGTTGCACGAGGCACTCACGCGTCGCTGGCAGCTCGATTCGGGAGAGTCGATCGTCACCCGCGACGGCGTGTGGATCGGGCGACACTGGCTGCGTGTCAATCGGGGCTCGCAGTCGCACGAGGGCGTACTCGAGCGCGAGCAGGAGTTGGCTCGACGCCGCAAGGCGGTAGGAGATGCCGAGTCCCGTGTTGCAGAACTCGATCGACGGCTGACCGAGGCGCGGAGCGCCATTGCGCAGGAAGAACAGCGCCGCGACGAACTGCAGGCGGCAGTCAATCGCGCGCATCACGAGAATGCGGAGTTGCGGGCTCAGCTCGAAGCAGCGCGCGAGCGCGCGGGTGAAACGGCAGCTCGCGTCGAACGCCTGGCGACCGAGGCCGAGACTCTGATGGGTGAGAGCACCGAGGCGCAGCGAGCGCTCGACGGGGCTCGCAGCCGCCTCGAAGAATCATCGACGGCATTGCACGCGCTCGAGAGCCGGCGGCCGACGCTGGAAGCCGAGCGTGAGCAGATGCGCGAAACTCTGGCGGCCGCGCGCGACCGCGCACAAGTCGATCAGGCGGTGGCGCGCGAGGTGGAAATTCAGCTCGAGTCGCGCCGCTCGGCGCAGGACTCCACGCTGGCCGCGCTCGATCGCATGCGCTCACAACTGACGCAGCTGGCCAGCCGGCGAGTCGAGCTTGCCAGCCAGATCGAAGCCGGTGTGGCACCGCTGGCAGAACTGGAGCGGGCCCTGGAACAGGCACTGGCACGCCGGCTCGAGGTCGAAGGGGAGCTGCGCGCCGCCCGCGAATCCATGGAGGCGGCGGAGGCTGCGTTGCGCGATTGCGACGAGCAACGCCTGGGTGGTGAGACGCGAGTCGAGCAGGCGCGCACCACGATGGACGAGGCGCGGCTTGGCGCGCAGGAGATCCGCGTGCGGCGTGAATCGATCAACGAGCAGTTCGCCGCCACGCACTTCGACCTTGCCGTAGTGCTCGCGGCGCTGGCTCCTGAAGCCACGATTGCGGCCTGGGAGCAGAGCGTCACCGAGACCGCCGAACGCATCGAACGGCTGGGCTCGGTGAATCTCGCGGCGATCGATGAATTCAAGGAGCAATCCGAGCGCAAGGACTATCTCGACCGCCAGTTCGCCGATCTCACCGAAGCGCTCAATACGCTCGAGAGCGCGATCCGCAAGATCGACCGGGAAACGCGCCAGCGCTTCCAGGACACATTCGATCGCATCAACGTCGGTCTCAAGGACAAGTTCCCGCGGCTGTTCGGTGGTGGTCACGCATACCTGGAAATGACCGGCGAGGACATCCTGAGCGCAGGCGTGGCGGTGATGGCGCGGCCGCCGGGCAAGCGCAACAGCACCATTCACCTGCTGTCGGGTGGCGAGAAGGCGCTCACCGCGGTGGCGCTGGTGTTCTCGATCTTCGAGCTCAACCCGGCGCCGTTCTGCCTGCTCGACGAGGTCGACGCACCGCTTGACGACCACAACGTCGGCCGCTTCTGCGACATCGTGCGTGACATGGCGCAGCGGGTGCAGTTCCTCTTCATCACGCACAACAAGGCAACCATGGAGCTGGCGTCGCAGCTGATCGGTGTGACCATGAGTGAGCCGGGCGTGTCGCGGCTGGTCACCGTGGATGTCGAGGAAGCCGTGCGCATGGCGGCCATGTAGGAGCCTGTTGGAGCTTCCAGGATTGGCGATGCCCGAACTGCGCTGGATTCTGCTCGGACTCGGCCTGTTGTTCTTCATCTGGCTGTGGTGGCGCGAAACGCGCCGGCCGCACCAGGCAGCCAACTCCTCGGCACGCGCGGGCGAGCCCGAAAGAATCGAGCCGCCGATCGCGTTGCTCGACAAGCATAGACGTACGCCGCCGGATCCCCCGATTTACGAACCGCCCATTTACGACGATGGGCTGGAAGTTGAAATCGACGTTGGCCCAAGGCCCGAAATCGAGCCAGCAGCGTTCTCTGTGGCACGGGCCGCGCAGGATCGGATTGCACGCGAGCTGTTCTCCAGGCCAGCGGGCGACGCCTTCGAACGCATCGAACCCGTGCTCGCGGAAACCGAGTATGTGGCGGAAGAGATGGCCGAGATCGAAGCGGCGCCGCCAGTGGAGGAAAGGATCGTGACGCTGCGTCTCGCTGCGCCGCCGCTGGAGCGCTTCGGCGGCTCGGAACTGGTGGAAGCGTTGCGCGCAGCCGGTCTCGAACATGGCAAGTTCTCGATCTTCCACAAGACAACGCCCGCCGGGGCAACGATCTTCAGCGTGGCGAGCCTGGTGGAACCGGGCACGTTCGACCTCGAGCGCATCGCCGGACGCCGATTCCCCGGGGTGAGCCTGTTCGCGGTGCTGCCCGGCCCGATGGAGGCAACCGCGATCCTCGAAGACATGATTGCGAGCGGACGCAAGATGGCGGAGCGCTTGCAGGGCATCCTGCAGGATGAGCGCGGCGCCGCAATGTCGCCGCAACGCCTGGCCGACCTGCGCGCGACCATCGCCGACTGGCAGCGGCGAGCTGCCTCATCGACCAAAAGCTGAGCACTGATGAGCGCCGAGAGTGATGCCCGCGATCGCGCCGCGGAGCTCCGCCGCCAGATCGAGCAGCACAACTATCGCTACCACGTGCTCGACGACCCCGAGGTCGCCGACGCCGAGTACGACCGCCTGATGCGCGAGCTGATCGAGCTCGAGAACCGTTTTCCGGACATCGTCACTCCCGACTCGCCGACGCAGCGTGTCGGTGCGTCGCCGCTCGCCGAGTTTGGCGAAGTGGTGCATCGGCTGCCGATGCTGTCGTTCGAAAATGCGTTCAGCGAGGATGACGTGCGCGACTTCGATCGGCGCGTGCGCGAGCGGCTATCCGGGATCGAGGTGGTCGAGTATGCCGCCGAGCCCAAGCTAGATGGCCTCGCCGTCAACCTGCTCTACGAGCGCGGACGGCTGACGACCGGCGCGACCCGCGGCGACGGCACGACGGGCGAGGACGTCACCCACAACCTGCGCGCAATTCGCGCTGTGCCGCTACAGCTCCGAGGCGAGAATCATCCGCGTGTATTGGAGGCGCGTGGCGAAGTGTTCATGCCGATTGCAGGCTTCAAGCGCTTCAATGCGCAGGCGCAAGCGCGCGGCGAAAAGCTTCTAGTCAATCCGCGCAATGCTGCAGCAGGGAGCCTGCGACAACTCGACCCCAAGCTGACCGCCGGACGGCCGCTCGACATCTTTTTTTACGGAGTAGGGGACGTCGAGGGCGGATCGCTGCCAGCGCGGCACAGCGAAATCCTCGCGACGTTGCGCGGCTGGGGACTCAAGACTTCGCCCGGGGCGCGCGTGGTGCGCGGGGTCGACGGTTGCCTGGCTTACTACGCGGACATCGGCCGTCGTCGCGAGCAGCTGCCGTATCAGATCGATGGCGTCGTTTACAAGGTCGATGACATTTCAGCCCGGCAGCGGCTGGGGTCCGTGTCGCACGCACCCCGCTGGGCATTGGCGCACAAGTTCCCGGCTGAAGAGGAAATGACGGTCGTCCGCGGGGTCGAGTTCCAGGTGGGCCGCACTGGTGCGTTGACGCCAGTCGCGCGGCTGGAGCCGGTGTTCGTGGGCGGCGTGACCGTGAGCAACGCCACTTTGCACAACATGGACGAGGTGGCGCGAAAGGATGTGCGCGTCGGCGACACGGTCATCATTCGCCGCGCCGGCGACGTGATTCCCGAAGTCGTCAAGGTCGTGCAGGAACGTCGTCCCGCGCAGACGTCGCCGGTAAAACTTCCTGAGCGATGCCCGGAATGCGGTTCGGCGGTGGAGCGCATTGCGGAACAGGCTACCGCGCGTTGCACGGGGGGACTTTTCTGCCCGGCGCAGCGCAAGCAGTCGCTGCGTCACTTCGCCTCCCGACGCGCGATGGATATCGAAGGCCTGGGGACCAGCCTGATCGACCAGGTCGTCAATATCGGGCTGGTCAAGACGCCGGCGGATTTATATACATTGACCCTCGAGCAATTGTCCGGGCTCGAACGCATGGGTGAAAAATCCGCCGCCAACCTGCTGGCGGCACTCGATCGCAGCAAGACGACTACCTTGCCGCGCTTTCTATACGCCTTGGGAATCCGTGACGTGGGCGAGGCAACGGCGCGCTCGCTCGCGCTGCACTTTCACGATCTCGATCCGTTGCTCGACGCGACGGCGCAGGAAATCGAACGCGTGCCCGACATCGGCCCGGTCGTCGCCGCGAGCGTGCAGCGCTTTTTCGAGCAGCCGCATAATCGCGAGGTCATCAAGCAATTGCGTGCTCGCGGCGTGCACTGGCCCGTCGTCAAGCCAAGCGCTGCTGCCGAGGATTCGCCGTTCGCGGGCAAGACCTGGGTGCTCACCGGTTCGCTGTCGGTGATGACCCGCGAGCAGGCGCAGGAACGGATCCTCGAGCTCGGCGGCAAGGTGAGCGGCAGTGTCTCGAAAAAGACCGACTACGTGATCGCCGGCGAGGACGCGGGTTCAAAGCTGCGCAAGGCGCGCGCGCAGGGCGTGAAAGTGATCAGCGAACAGGAATTCGTCGCGTTGCTGGAGAAGGCCGCCAATGCTTGAGGGGTCAGATCTTGCAATCGCGCAGAGCCTGGGCAATTGCAAGATCTGACCCCTCCGGCGCCTAAAGATTGGTTTCGATCGTCGCTGTCTTCTTCAGCTCGTCCACGTAGCTCTGCAGTTTCTTCTGCTGGACGAGCGACGCCAGGCGCTCCTTCACCTGCTCGAAATCCGGCGGGGACACTTCGCGGGTCTCCTCGAGCTGGATCACGTGCCAGCCGTACTGCGTCTGCACGGGTTTCTTGGTGATCTCGCCCTTATTGAGCGCGACCACCGCGTTGGCAAATTCCGGCACCATGCGATTTGGCGAAAACCAGCCGAGCTCGCCGCCGCTTTCCTTCGCGTCCATCGATTCCTTGCGGGCCAGTTCGGCGAAGTCCGCGCCTTTGTTGAGCTTGTCGATGACGGCCTGCGCAAAGGGTTCGGTCGCGACCAGGATATGGCGGGCGCGATACTCGAGCTTGGGCAGTGCCGCGACCTGCGTTTCGTACTCGGCACGCAGTTCCTGCTCGGTCGGCGCCTTGCCTTCCAGGTGATTCTTGAACGCTGCGTCTGCCAGCACGGTCAGGCGCTGCAGCTCGAGCTGCGCGGCCGTCTCGGGTTTCTGGTCGAGACCGGTCTTGACGGCTGTCTGTGCCGTAAGCTCGAGGCGCACGATTTCGTCGATCAGGGCCTTCTTCTGCTCTTCGGTCAGCTCGCTGACGGGCTTGTTGGCGCGGGACTTCGCATAGAACTCAAAAAATTCGCTGCTGATCGGCTTGCCGTCGATCGTCACCACGGCCTTGGTCTGCTCGCCCGCTGGTTGCTCCTTGGCATCACCGGATTTCTGGCAGGCAGCCAGTCCGGTCATGCCGATGGCGAATGCGAGGGTCAGGACGAGTTGCTTCATGGGTGCCTCTTGGTCGGGGTGGTCGGTGCCACCATTGGGGATGGAGAATCAGCCGGTGCAGATGCTTCGATGCTCAGGGCATGAATATCCTGCGCCATGAGTTCTGCAAGCGAGTCGAAAATCAGGCGATGACGCTGCAGCGGCGTCAGCCCGGCGAACGCAGGCGCCACGATCCGCAGGCGAAAATGGCCCTTGCCACTGCGCGCGCCCGCATGACCGGCGTGCACGTGGCTGTCGTCGATCACTTCGATGAGCGTCGGCGCAAGCCGTTCGCGCAAGCGGTCGCGAATGCGATCGAGGCGCGTCGCGCTCAGTGTTGCGGCGGAAGTCCGAGACATCAGGCGTCACGTGTCGGCTTGGTGACCGAGTTGCGGTCGGAATCGGTCGTGTCATTCGCCGCCAGCCAGAACACTTGCGGCAGCAGGAACAGAAGCGTCAAGGCGCTCACTCCGAACATCTTGAAGTTGACCCAGGTGGACTCGCTGAATTCCCGCGCCACGTACAGATTGAGCGCCCCGACCAGGGCGAAGAAGAGGATCCAGGCGAGGTTGAGGCGGCTCCAGACCTTGTCGCTGACGGGCGCCAGGTGTTCGGCGAGGGTGCTCTCGAGAAAGCGCTGCGTCAGCGGCTTCGCTCCGATGAAATGGCTGACGAGAAACGCCGCACTCAGCAGCCACATGAGGGCACTGACCTTCCACTGGATGTAACGCGGATCGTGCAGGAGCAGCGTGGCGGAGCCGGCCACGAGAACTAGCACCGCGGTGACCCAGTGAATGGTCTTGATCGTGTGTGTGCGCCACCAATGGACGGCTATCTGCGCGATCGTGGCGACGATGAACACGGCAGTCGCCACGTAAATGTCGCCGAACCTGTAACTGATGTAAAACGCGATCAGCGGAATGAAATCGATCAGCAGCTGCATCTGGGACTCGTAACGCGGGGGGCGCCGCAGGAAGGCCGCGTATCATAGCCCAGTGGCCCAATTGTTCGAAATTCACCCGAAAAACCCTCAGGTTCGCCTGATTCGCCGCGCGGTCGAAATCGTTCGCAACGGGGGTGTCATCGTCTATCCGACCGACTCGTGCTATGCGTTGGGCTGCCACCTGGGCGACAAGGAAGCCATGGAGCGCATTCGACGCATCCGCATGGCCGACCAGTCCCACCACTTCACTCTGGTGTGCCGCGACCTGTCGGAAATCGCCCGCTATGCGCGGGTCGACAATCGCCAGTACCGGCTGTTGCGCAAGTTCACTCCGGGCCCGTACACGTTCCTGCTGCGTGCCACGCGCGACACGCCAAAGCGGCTGCAGAACCCCAAGCGGCGCACCATCGGCATCCGCGTGCCCGACCACCCGGTGCCCCAGCTGCTCCTGCAGGAGCTCGACGAACCGATCATGAGCTCGACGTTGCTGCTGCCGGGAGAGGATTTGCCGCTGACCGACGCCCACGAAATCCGTGAACGCCTCGAACACGCGGTCGATGTGGTGCTGGACGGCGGCAACTGCGGTCTGGAACCGACGACAGTGATCGATCTGGTGGCCGACAGTCCGGCGATCGTGCGCAAGGGTCGTGGTGACCCGCGTCCATTCGAGTCGGCAGCGGCAGGGCGCGCGGGCTGAGTCGCGTATAATCGCCGCCCGCGTGTGCAGGAGTTCGCCCGACCTGCCACCGGAGGGCGCGAGTTACCGCCTGAAATATGCAGGCGAAACAAGCCCTTAAAAGCGGGCTGAAGGGGGCGACTTGGCGGGGGCGACTGGCAACAAACGCGTTCTCTCCGGCATGCGCCCGACCGGGCAGCTGCATCTCGGAAATTTCCACGGCGCCCTGCGCAACTGGATCGAGCTCCAGTATCAGTACGAGTGTTTTTTCTTCGTTGCCGATTGGCACGCGCTGACCACAGGCTACGCGGAGACCTCGAAGATCCAGGAGCACGGGCACGAGATGGTGATCGACTGGCTGGCAGCGGGACTCAATCCGGGAGTCGCCACCCTTTTCGTCCAGTCGCGCGTGCCGGAGCACGCGGAGCTCCACCTGTTGCTGTCGATGATCACACCGCTCGGGTGGCTCGAGCGTGTTCCCAGCTACAAGGATCAGCAGGAGCAACTCAAGGACCAGGACCTGACGACTTACGGATTCCTTGGCTACCCGGTGCTGCAGAGCGCCGACATCCTGATCTACCGGCCGGCTTTCATCCCCGTCGGTGAAGACCAGGTCGCGCACGTGGAAATCACGCGCGAGATCGCCCGGCGCTTCAATCACCTCTACGGTCGCGAGCCTGACTTCGAGCAGAAGGCGGAAAAGGCGATCAAGAGCCTCGGTGGACGCAATGGCACGCTCTACCGGCAGCTGCGGCGCAAGTTCCAGGAAGCTGGCGATGCCGAAGCACTGGAGAAGGCCCGTGCCCTGGTGGAATCGAACGCGCGTATTACCGTCGCGGATCGCGAGCGCCTGCTCGGTTACCTGGAAGGGACCGGGGTCGCGATCCTTCCGGAGCCCCATGCGCAGCTCACTGCGACGCCCAAAGTTCCGGGGCTCGACGGGCGCAAGATGTCGAAGTCCTACGGCAATACGATCGGCTTGCGCGAGGATCCGGACGAGGTCGCAAAGAAGCTCAGGTCCATGCAGACCGACCCGGCGCGCGTGCGCCGCACCGATCCGGGCGACCCGGAAAAATGCCCGGTGTGGGATCTGCACAAGATTTATTCAGGTGCGGAAACCCAGGAGTGGGTGCAGACGGGCTGTCGCACGGCGGGAATCGGCTGTCTCGACTGCAAGCAGCCGCTGATCGACAAGGTGGTCGAGGAGATCACCGCGATCCGCAAGCGCGCGCAGGAATACGAGGACAATCCCGACCTCGTTCGTGGCATTATTGATGAAGGATGTGAAAAGGCGCGCGCCGCGGCGCGCGAGACCCTCAACGACGTGCGCGAGGCAATGGGCCTGAATTACCGCTGAAGCCTCGATGAAGCCTGACCTGAGAATCGTCGAATCCTCACCACCGGCGCCGCCACCGGCGGAGCTCGCGCCGGAGCAGGCCGAAATGCCGTTTGCCGTCGTCGACGGCGAAGCTCTCACCGAGCTGCCCCGCGATCTCTACATACCGCCGCAGGCGCTCGAGGTCTTTCTCGAAGCATTCGAAGGACCGCTCGACCTGCTGCTGTATCTGATCCGGCGGCAGAATCTGAATGTCCTCGACATCCCGATCGCCGAGGTCACACGCCAGTACATGCAATACATCGAGCTGATGCAGGAGCTCGAGCTCGAGCTGGCGGGCGAGTACCTGTTGATGGCCGCGATGCTGGCGGAGATCAAGTCGCGGATGCTGCTGCCGCGCATGAAGGCCGAAGGGGAGACCGAGGAAGACGACCCGCGCGCCGAGCTGGTCCGGCGGCTGCAGGAGTACGAGCGGTTCAGGAAAGCCGCCGAGGACATCGATGCCCTGGCGCGTCTCGAGCGCGACACCTTCGCCGCCTCGGCGGAGCTGACCCAGCGCAACGTGGTGCGGCTGGTGCCGCAGGTCGCGCTGCAGGAAATGCTGGTGGCCTTGAAGGACGTGCTGGCCCGCTCGGCGATGTTCGCGCACCACCAGGTGCAACGCGAGCGCCTGTCGGTACGCCAGCGCATGTCCGAAATCCTGAGCCAGCTCAAGGAGTCGAGCTTCGTCGAGTTCGCACGGCTGTTCCGCCCCGAGGAGGGGCGCATGGGCGTTACCGTCACTTTCGTCGCGATCCTCGAACTGACGCGCGAAGGCTTGATCGAAATCGTGCAGGCGGAGCCGTACACGTCGATTCACGTGCGCCCCGGCAGCGGCACGCCCAATCTGATCGTGGTGTCGGACAACACGCCGGCGGAATATTGAGCCTCCCCCAAGCAGGAACGCGCGGATGAAGGATCGAAGCTTGTTGAACTTGGTCGAGGCAGCTTTGCTGGCGGCAGGCCGACCGGTGTCGGTCGAGCAATTGCTCGAGCTTTTCGACGAGCGCGATTGTCCCGAGGCATCGGAAATTCGTGCCGCACTCACGGCGCTGCAGTCGGAGTACACCGGCCGCGGTATCGAGCTTAAGGAAGTTGCGAGCGGCTTCCGGATCCAGGTGCGTCGTGGCGTCTCGGAGACCGTTTCCCGCCTGTTGCAGGAGCGACCGCGGCGTTATTCGCGCGCCTTGCTCGAAACGCTGGCCCTGATCGCGTACCGGCAGCCGATCACGCGCGGCGAGATCGAGGAAATTCGAGGCGTGACCGTCAACCCCGACATCGTGCGCACGCTGCTGGAGCGCAACTGGATCCGCGTGGTCGGGCATCGCGAAGTACCGGGACACCCCGAGCTCCTTGGCACCACGCGCGAATTCCTCGACTACTTCAGTCTCAAGGGTCTCGAAGACCTGCCGTCGCTGGCTGAGCTGCGAGACATGGACAATCTCGGCGTGCAGCTGGAGTTGCCGGGACAAGCAGGCGAGTTGGCGGTTCTGGAAGGGACCGATCGACTGGAGGCGACCGACGAGGACGGTCAGTCGTCAGTGCCGGACGATGATGGCGCCGACGACGATTCCGAATCGAGTCCGCCGCAAGCTTCGGGCATGGTTGCCCGCGGCCCCGAGGGATCCTCGCTCTGACCCGACCCCGCACCAGGGCGAGCGAGTCGCGCGGCGTGAGGGGCCCCGTGAGTGAACGCGTTCAAAAGGTGCTGGCGCGCGCCGGAGTCGGTTCGCGACGCGAAGTCGAAGCGTGGATTCGCGCCGGGCGGCTCTCGATCAACGGAGTTCCGGCAGAGCTTGGCGCGCAGCTCAGATCCCGCGACAAGGTTACGCTCGACGGCCGACCGCTGCGTTTACGGGAGCCGGATTCAGATACACGCGTCGTGATCTACCACCGCACGCCGGGGCGCGAGCTCGCGCCGACCGACTCGCCCGAGTCCGGACGCTTTCTCGATCGCCTGCCGAAGCGCGCGGGCCGACGCTGGGTGCCGGTAAGCCCGCTGCCACCGAATGATGGCGGCCTCGAGCTGCTCACCAGCGACGGGGACCTGGCACAGGCACTGATGCGCAAGCTCTCGCAGCTGCGGATCGAATTCGCGGTCCGCGTTCGCGGGGAACTGCGACCCGAGCAGCTGCAGCGGCTCAAGTCGGGTTTGCTGGACGACGACGGCGTCATCGTCATCGATGCCATCGAAGCGGCGGGCGGTGGAGGGACGAACCGCTGGTACACATTGGTGACGCGCGGTGGCCGTGCGCGCGACGTGCATCGGCTGTTTGCGAGTGCGGATGTCGAGCTCAGCCGGCTGATGCGGTTCAGTCTCGGTCCGGTGAAGATGGATCGCAGCCTGGCTCGCGAACGATCACGTTCGCTGGGAGCCGAGGAAACAGCAGAGCTCTATGCGCTCGCCGGCCTGGCAAGCGGACGATCGCCTGCAACGCGACGGCCACGTTCGCCGCCGCGCAAACGCCGCGTTACTGGCAGTCGAAACTCTGGCCGGTGATCGAGCGGCTCGCCGGTCCCAGTAGAAAGAGATAAGGGTTCACGAGTTCTCGCGGATCAGGCAGGGCACTGCGGTCTTCTGCCGGATAGGCCTGCAGGCGCATCGCCGTTCGCGCGCGCCCCGGATTGATACAGTTCACCCGCACGTTTGCCGATTGCAGCTCGTCGGCCAACACCTGCGACAGCCCTTCGATCGCGAACTTGGAGACCGCGTAGGCCCCCCACAGCGCGCGGCCGCGCCGGCCCACGCTGCTGGACGTGAACAGGATCGATGCATCGGCTGACTTCTTCAGCAACGGCAGGCACACCTGCGCGAGCGCAAACGCGGCGGTGACATTCACGTGCATCACGCGTACCCACACCGGCACCGGGTAGTGCTCGATGGGACTCAATTGTCCCAACATGCCGGCGTTGTGCAACAAGCCGTCGAGCCGGCCGTAGTTCTTTTCCAACGCGTCCGCCACCGCATCGTAGTCACCCGCCAGAGCCTTCTCGAGATCGAGGGGCGCGATGCTCGGTGCCGGTAACCCTTGCGCGACGATGTCGTCGTAGGTCTGCTCGAGCTTGTGCACGGTCCTGCCACTCAGCACCACCGTGGCACCGTGTGCCGCGAGCGCCAGCGCCACCGCGCGTCCGATGCCGTCGCCCGCGCCGGTCACGAGAATGATGCGATCGCGCAGCTCGTCGGCTGTGGGCCGGTGGTGACGCGGATCGGGGACGGTACGCCCGTTGGCTGACGCGTTCATCGCTCGTCAACCGTTCAAGGGTTCGTCAGTCTTATCGTCTGTGCCCGTCGTCGGTTCGCGGGCCAGCTTGTCGATCGGCTCGAGTACTTCGATCGCACGGTCCGTCTGCAATCCGAGTTCAGGAAAGCGACGGGCCGCGGGCAGCACCTGCCGCTCAAGTGAGCCCACCGCGTCGTTATACGCTTCAACGCTGCGATTGAGCGCCGAGCGCAACTTACTGAAGTGGCCGCCGAACACGCTCAAGCGTTTGAAGAGCTCCTCGCCGAGATCGCGAATGACCGCTGCATTCTGCGCCAGGGACTGCTGTCGCCAGCCATACGCGATCGCCTTGAGCATCGCGATGAAACTGGTGGGCGTCGCGAGGATTACGCCTTGCCGGATGGCCTCATCGAGCAGTCCCGGCTTTTCGTTGAGCGCGGCGGCCAGGAACTGGTCGCCGGGAATGAACAGAATCACAAAGTCCGGGCTCTTTTCGAACTGCGACCAGTACGCCTTGCTGGCCAGCTCGCGCACGCGCTCGGCGACCAGCTGGCTGTGCCGGTGCAACGCGGCGGCGCGCACCTCGTCATTGGGCGCATCGACCGCCTCGAGATAGGCATCGAGCGGTGTCTTGACGTCCACGACCAGGTCGCGACCGTCGGGCATGTGCACGATCAAGTCCGGCCGCAGGGCACCTTCGTCGGTATCGGTGTGCACCTGCTCGGTGAAGTCGCAATGGGGCATCATGCCGGCGAGCTCCACCAGTCGGCGCAGCGACAATTCACCCCACTGCCCGCGGACTTCCGGACGGCGCAACGCATTCACCAGGTTGCGGGTTTCACGCTGCAGCGCCGACTGGCTCTGGTTGACCGATTCGAGATGCTGCCGGATGGCACCGAACGCCTCGTGCCGATCCTTTTCGATAGTGGTGATCTGTGTTTCCGTGCGCTTGAGCGCTTCCTGGATCGGTTTCAGCAAAGTCTCTATGGCCTGTTCGCGCTCCTTGAGTGAATGAGCTGCCTGGAGGTGCTGTTGGCCGAGGTTCTCGCGCGCCAGCTTGAGGAAGAGCTCGCTGTTGCTGCGCAGGGACGTCGATGCGAGCTCATCGAACACCGACTTGAGCCGCTCCTGTGCGCGTTCAATCGCGACAGCCTGTTCCTGCTCGAGGGCGGCCTGCGATTGCAGATGCGAGCGCGCCACCTCCAGATCGACGCTCAGCAGCCGCTCGATGCGTTGCGCCCGCAACGCGGCCACGAGCCAGCCCAGCGCAAAGCCGACGAGCAGGGCGCCAGCCAGCCAGAGGGTTGCGTTCGTGACCGTCAAGTCGCTCATTGGCCCGTAGCGCGCTGACCCGCGCCATTCAGCCAGCCCACGAGTTCGCTGGGCGCACGAATCACGCCATCCGCCTGCCACTCCTCCGGCCGATCGTGAGTCCCGAGATAGCCGAAAAGCGCGATCAGCGTGCGCATGCCCGCCGCACGTCCGGCCTGAACGTCGCGCTCGGCATCGCCGACATAGACGCAGGCTTGCGGTTCGAGCCCGAGCAATCCCGCAGCGTGGAGCAGCGGTGCGGGATGAGGCTTGCGCTGTGCCACGGTGTCTCCGCTTACGACGCAGCCGGGACGCTCAGCAAGCTTGAGCGCCGCCAGCAACGGGCCGGTGAGAGAAGCCTGCTTGTTGGTCACCACGCCCCAGGGAAGGCCACGTGCTTCAAGCGTGTCGAGCACGGTGTCGAATCCCGGGAACAGGCGCGTTTCGTTGGCGATCTGGGCGGCGTAGGAATCGAGGAACCTTTGCCGCAGCGTCGCGAACCGTTGCTCGTCAACGCCGGGGAAACCGAGTTTCACCAGGGCCGCCGCGCCGTGTGAAACGTGCGGGCGGATGGCGGCGAAGTCGAGCGGCACCACGCCTTCCTCGACTCGCAATCGATTGAGCGCCGCGGCCATGTCGGGCGCCGTGTCGAGCAAAGTGCCATCGAGATCGAGCAGCACGCCGCGCACAGCACTATGCATGCTGAGCGTCCGCCGGCCGCGTGAAATGCACCAGGTAGTTCACCGACGCATCCGTGCCGAGGGAGAACGTTCCAGTCAACGGCCGATACTCGATGCCCGCGATCTCGCCCAACGCCAGACCCGCGGAACGTGCCATCGCAACGATTTCCGACGGCCGCAGGAAGCGTTCGTACTCGTGGGTGCCCCGCGGCAACAGCCGCATCACGTATTCCGCACCCACGATCGCGAGCAGGAACGCCTTCAGATTGCGGTTGATCGTCGAGACGAAGACGTGACCGCCGGGTTTTACCAGCCGGCCGAGGGCCTGCACGACCGCTTCGGGTTCCGGCACGTGTTCGAGCATTTCCATGCAGGTGACAGCATCGAACTCCCCGGCCGCAGTTCCGGCGAGCTCTTCCGCCGAGATGAGGCGGTACTCCAGCGCGACCCGGGCCTCGAGGGCGTGCAGCTGCGCGACTTCCAGCGCGGCCTGGGCCAGATCGATTCCTACCACTCGCGCGCCCCGGCGTGCCATCGCTTCGGACAGGATGCCGCCGCCACATCCGACATCGAGCACTCGCATGCCCGTCAGCGACAAATGCTCTTCGATGAATCCCAGTCGCACCGGGTTCAGGTCGTGCAGCGGCTTGAACTCGCCTTGGCGGTCCCACCAGCGCTGCGCCAAGGCCTCGAATTTAGCGATTTCGCCGGCATCGACGTTGCGGTGAGCGCTCATGATGTCCGTCCACGGGTGTACCGGCGTACGCTCGCTGCAGCTCCGGTAATACTCGAATTTCTGGTCATCATCGGCCGGCATAACTCCGCCGCGTAGTATAGCGACCGGCAGTGCGCGGGGTACGGTGAAGCGCCGCGCTGTGCTACCATTCGCAGCTTCAAAAATGGCCCGAACGGCCGCAGATCAGCCGCTTTTGGCCGCACCTTCAGAGTGAATTCATCGGACCCTCGCATGGCGGAAATCGCGCGCGAAATCCTCTCTGTCAACCTCGAAGACGAGATGCGCCAGTCGTATCTCGACTACGCGATGAGCGTCATCGTCGGGCGGGCGCTGCCCGATGTCCGCGACGGCTTGAAGCCGGTGCATCGGCGCATCCTGTTCTCGATGCAGGAGACGAACAACGTCGCCACTCGTCCCTACGTCAAGTGCGCGCGCGTGGTCGGCGAGGTCCTCGGCAAATATCACCCGCACGGTGACTCCGCGACCTATGACGCGATGGTGCGCATGGCGCAGAACTTCTCGATGCGCTACCTGCTGGTGGACGGGCAGGGCAACTTCGGCTCCATCGATGGCGATCCGCCCGCGGCCTATCGCTATACCGAATGCCGGCTCACGGCTCTCGCCTCGGAAATGCTGGCCGACATCGACAAGGAAACGGTCGATTTCGTGCCCAACTACGACGGCAAGGAAAACGAGCCGACCGTCCTGCCGACGCGCATTCCGAATCTGCTGGTCAATGGCTCCTCGGGGATCGCGGTCGGCATGGCGACCAACATCCCGCCGCACAATCTGGTGGAGGTCATCAACGCCTGTGTGGCGCTGATCGACGACCCGGGCCTCACGCTCGCGGGAATCATGCAGCACATCCCGGGTCCGGACTTCCCGACTGCCGGGATCATCAACGGTGCGCAGGAGATCGTCGCTGCCTACAAGAGCGGACGGGGCCGGTTGTCCGTGCGCGCCCGCACGCAGGTGGAGGAACTCGAGCGGGGCGGCCGTCAGGCGATCGTCATCACGGAACTGCCGTTTCAAGTCAACAAGGCTCGCCTCATCGAGCGCATCGCCGAGCTCGTGAAGGAGAAGCATCTCGACGGCATTGCCCATGACGGCTTGCGCGACGAGTCCGACAAGGACGGCATGCGCGTCGTGATCGAGCTCAAACGCGGCGAAGTCGCCGACATCGTGCTCAACAATCTGTACGCGCAGACGCCGATGGAGACCGTGTTCGGCATCAACATGGTGGCGCTGCAGGACGGCCAGCCGAAGCTGCTGTCGCTCAAGGAGATGCTGGAAGCGTTCCTGCGCCATCGGCGCGAGGTCGTCACGCGCCGTACGGTGTTCGATCTGCGCAAAGCGCGCGACCGCGCCCATATTCTCGAGGGTCTCGCCGTCGCGCTGGCGAACATCGACGAGATCATCGCAACCATCAAGCGATCACCGTCCCCGCCCGAAGCCAAGGTTGCGCTGCTGGCGCGTCATTGGGAGTCAGGCGCGGTGCCGGCGATGCTGCGGAGCGCCGGCGAAGTTTCGACGCGCATCGACGCTGCGCCGGGCGAAACGGGACTGAGCGAGCGCGGCTATCGGCTTACGGAAGTGCAGGCCCAGGCGATTCTCGACATGCGCCTGCACCGGCTGACCGGCCTCGAGCAGGACAAGATCATCGCCGAATACAAGGAATTGCTGGACAAGATCCGCGATCTCAGCGATATCCTGGCGCGACCCGAGCGCCTGCTCGCCGTCATTCGCAGCGAGCTGGTCGAGATGCGCGAGACCTATGGTGACGCGCGCCGCACGGAGATCATCCGCGACCATACGGACCTGACGATCGAGGATCTGATCGAGCCGGAAGAGGTCGTCGTCACCTTGTCGCACTCCGGCTACGCAAAGTCACAACCAGTTTCCGCATACCAGGCACAACGCCGCGGCGGACGCGGCAAGGCAGCTACCAGCGTGAAGGACGAAGACTTTATCGACAAACTGTTCGTCGCCAATACCCACGACACCCTGCTGTGCTTTTCCAGCCACGGCAAGGTGTATTGGCTCAA